>Ga0169931_10001409_pt1 | contig 39667 bp, 36 predicted proteins | sample Kivu_15m_20L_FD_129675 | JGI IMG/M metagenome (GOLD analysis project Ga0169931, IMG submission 129675) | Freshwater microbial communities from Lake Kivu, Western Province, Rwanda to study Microbial Dark Matter (Phase II) - Kivu_15m_20L... | ecosystem: Environmental > Aquatic > Freshwater > Lake... | reverse complement strand
TGAAGGGCCACGCATGACCGGGCCGATGACATCATTGAAAATGCTGGGGTAGGTTTTCATGTTGGGTTACATTTTTAAGCCTTTTTTCGAGGGTAATATTAAATATAAGGGTTTGCTTGGCTTATTCAAATGTCGTTGTTGCCAAAAATCGGATGAGGCCACTAGAAACTTAATCAATAAAATTCAATTCTGGATTGTTCCATCGGATTTAGGCATTTCTTTCTCTTCAAAAGTAAATGCACTAAAAACCACTTTTCACCTTTGGAATGGGAGTCATTTTCATTTGTATAAAACTGATTTTTCAACCATTTATTTTTTGTTAATTTAAATGCATGTCACCTTTAAAGCTGAAATAACCTTTCGAAAGAACACAAAATCAATTTGTTAGAGTAGTTATTAAAATTGTATTCTCAATTTTTATCAAGATCATAAGCAAAAAATATTTTCCATTAGATTTAGAATATATGGCGTCTTCAATTCAGGATAAGTTGGCAGAGGGAATTCAAAAAGCCTTTCCAGCTGCTGAGGTAAAAAAAATCAATAAGGATAATTATTTGGATATTCATATTCCATCCGCTCATCCTAAAAGGGGTACGCATCTATTCTTTAATACTGCCAAAGAAGAAATAAAAGTAGGGTTTTTCTGTAGGGACGAGGAGTTTGTTCAGGCCGTATTGGCTAGAGATAATTCAGTAGAGGCTTACAGCCAAGGAATCAGGCTATTGGGAAATTCAAGTTTTTCGAAAGTGGATGATGCGATCCCTGCCGCGATTGATTTTTTGGCAAAAATCTCAGGGTATGCTAAAGCAACACCGAGAAAGAAGGTGGAAGATTCTGTCAAAACAGTGGCTAAAGACACCAAAAAAGAGAAGAGCGAAAAAAGAGAAGTAAATAAGGAGGTAGAGAGTGCAGCATCAATCAATGAGGTATTGGGATCTCTAATCGCCAGTACAGAACAGGCTAGTTCAGCAATAGGAAAAACTGCGGCGAAGGAAAAAGAAACTGCACCAATTTCCAAAGAATCAAATAAACCTGCTGTTGAAAACGCAGCCGCCTCAAAAACGGGTCCTTTCAGTTATTCTTTCGATGAAAAGCGGGTAAAAAAAGTAAAGAAACTAAGTAGTGCGGAGCGTCAACAATTTTTAGACTCAGTTAAGGAAAACCTATTTTTGCGGTACCCGTGCCCGAATTAGTGGTGCAGTTGAAGTCCTTGGGACTTACCATCCATGATGCCAGAGGAAAGTTTATTAAATATCCCTATTTAAACCTATTGCCATCGATTTTAGAGAATAAGATTGATGATTTAAACCTTAAACTTTTAAAGGGGGAGGTGAAACTAGGGCAGGATCTTCAGTTTGTTCAAAATCACTTTAGGAAAACAAAAGTCACTACCAAAAGTGTGTCAAAAAATGGAGAGAAGATTGAATTAACCTGCTATGCTCAAAGTAAAAGTATCGACTAAGAGATAGTAGCGCTGGTTTGTAAATTTGAAAATGACAAACTGATTTCCTTTGATGATAAAAGAGATAAGGTGGAAAAGCATTCACTTTATCAGTTCACAAATACAGTTGAGCAATTCCAGCAGGTCTGTATACTAACTCCTTCGGAAACCTTGCAATGCATTGAGTTAAATGAACTCACTAAAGAAATAGATGGAAGAGCGCTGGTTGATTTTGTGCTCAAGTCACCCAAATTAAAAAGTTATAGTTCGCCTAGCTCAGCCAAGTTTGATTTGTTGGTTCATTTAGGGCTAATCCAGCATGTAAAACAGCCTGACGAGTTATTTAATATTCTATTAAATGACACTCAAATTGATTTGTTTTTGCCAAAATTGGCTGGGTTTGATCAAGCAACACTTGCGCTTTTGCCGGTTAAAAAAATGGTGGATTGTTTTATTGACTTGTTCATTGGGCAGGTCAAGTTGGCCAAAGGGGAATTTATGGAAGCTACGGTTAATCCAACCGCTTATATATTGGATGGGTCTTCTGTTTTGGTAGATCAAATCCCAAAAAATTTCCTTTTAAATAAAGCGAATATTGCCAGTTCCTTAACTAAATACACTGTTGAAATAGAGAAAACCTATTCTTTTGGCGGGAAATATAAAGAGAAGACTACTGTCTATAGTCTGAATGAAATAATTGATAAATTCATCGTTAGAGTGAATGAATTCATCAAACAACTCGGAGGTTTGGCTTCAAAAGGCTTAGCTAAAGAAGATATTGACAGCTATCAAGGTAGAATTAATGAGGAATTGAATTCATTTTCAGAGGTAAAAAATAGCAGTAAAGCTAAGGCCGCGTCATTTGTTGTAGCGAGTAAAAAGGGGAAAAAATCTAATTTTCTCGTTATTTTCGGTGTGATTGCATTGATCATCTTTTTGGTGTACCAATGTTCTTAATTGCTGGTAATTAAGTTGGTAACCTAAGACCGTATTTAGTTTTCTATTTCTTTAGAACTTCAAATTTATAGAACAAGGAAAATGTCACTTCAGAAAAAATTCGGCTTTTCTTTTTCATGGAAAAGGGCTTTGGGGATCACTGGAGCGAAACAAAGTTTTGCAAGAAAGACAGGTATCCCTACAACTAAACAAGGTTTAGAAAGGAAAATAGGTGCCACCATTCTTGGCTTATTCTTTGGAGGGAATAAAAAAAACACTTAGCCTATCCTTATTCAAGAGTGCTTGGGATTTAATAGTTAAATCCATAAGTTGAAAAGGTCACCCCTATTTGAAATCACAGGGAATAAACTTTGCGCCAATAAGTTAAATTATTCCAATTAGGGAAGAGATTGGCAAGTAGTCGATTGCCATTGCTCAAAAAAACATTTAACTTTTTTATTTTGTTCAAATTTTTAATTAAATTAAACCTGACTTAAAACAATAAAACCATGGAAAACAAAGACTTTCTAAAGCATTCAACTTTGTCTTTATCCGATATTGAAAATACGGATAGCGAAATCCTTAAGCGAATTGCGAATGATCTAGAGGATTCTCAAGCTGTTGGTAGAGGACACAGTTCTCACAGTTCCTCATCAGGAAGAGGCCACTCTTCCTTTGTTTCTGGGGCTGCTGCAAAAGCGGATAATTCTAAAGAAAAGTAAAAAGAAGGGGTAAATTGCCCCTTCTTTTTTATTGTTTTTATGGTTGAAGGTCTTAATAAATTTTGGTCTACACCTTTCCGAATTACAAAGTGGAACGAGTTTTCTTTGTATGCGGAGGAACTTATTGCTGTGATCAAACAGCTGGAAGAAGTTAGAACAAAGGAAGTAGAAAGTATAGAGATTGCAGGTCTAGATCATGGCTTAACCACCAAATGGTATACCTATAATTTTTTGAGCGTTGATAACCAAGCCGTTGCCAAACTTCGTGAATTCATTAAGGCCGAGGTTAGAAGTTATATGCATGATCTAGGTCATGAAGAAGGAGAACTTTACCTTCAAAGTTGGGCCAACTTGTTAAAGAATAAAGAAATTTTAAAAATACACAGCCACGCTGGGCCCTACAGTTATGTGTCTGGTGTGTTTTTTGTAAAAACAGTTGCTTCAAGCACGCGTTACTTTTTACCTCTCGACCGAAGGATTCCTGGTGTGGAGGATTTTTATGAAACCGAAATTGAAGTAAAAAATGTGGAAGGAGGACTGGTTATTTTTCCATCCTTTATTGAGCATTGCTCGACCCCTACCCTAAAGAAATTAGAAAGAATGACGGTTGCTTTTGATGTGCTGAAAGAAGCTCCAATTGATCGTTACCACAATGGTTTCGGATTTAAGGTAGTTGATAAATTTTGAGAATACCCTGAATGATTCCGGAAAACTGCGGCATTAGTTATAGGTACCTATCCAAAATTTATGATACCTGTAAATCCTCATTTTGGGAAAATTATTCCCGATTTCTCAATCCCTATTTTCAAGAGGGAAATAAAAGTGTGTTGGATTTGGGTTGTGGTACTGGTTTGGCCATCGATTACCTCAACTGTGAGCCGAAGGATTACAAAGGGGTTGATTTTTCCACTGAAATGCTTGATGTAGCAAGAAAAAAATTCCCAAACCATCAGTTTTTCACACAATCAATCTTAGAAGTAGATTTCTCGCAGCACTTTGATTTTGTGTTGGCTGCTTTTGATACCCTAAATCATTTCTTGAATCCTGGCGATTGGAAAAAAGTATTTGAGATTGCATCGAATCATTTAGCTCCAAGTGGCCTATTTATTTTCGATGTGTTTTCTACCTATGATCTGGAGATGAACTGGCCCGACCAATTGAATATGACAGAATCCGAAGACTGGGTCTATATTCAACGAAGTGCTTACGATCACAAATCAAAAATTGGAATGATCAGAAATACCATTTTCCAAAGGCAAGCTGCTCATTGGTTAAGGTTGGATGAGACCATTTCAAAAATTTCTTTACCAACTCCTGATATTGTGATTCTCTTAGCTGAGGCAGGGCTTTCTTGTTTGGAAATAGTAGATTTGGAAACTGGCAAAAGTCCTATTGGGACCACAGCAACTCTTGTTTTTGTTTGTAAAAAATCAAATTAATTAATTGCCTACTTATGCTAACAGATGATTTAACCTGGTTTAAAGTTAAGAACCGAAGGATTCTATTGGAGTTAATTGCGGTCCTCAATTACCTTTCTTCTCAGCTCGGTAAGGACTCGGATTTAGGTGTGAAAATTGATTTTTTAAAAAGTGCAAATCTGGATGTTTTAGAAAGAATTTTTTTGTCTCCAGAAGGAAGGCAGTGGATTTATTTTACCTACATCGAAATAAAAAGTAAAAACAATAGTGAAGGAATGCTTCATGCCTATGCCAATTGGTTGGGTATTTCAAGATTAGGATTACGGGAACATCTGATCCAAAAACTTGATGAATTTGTTTTTGCTTTAGTTCTTCTTTCTAAGAGCACCCCCAAGGAATCCATTACCCTGAAGGTAAAGAAAAATGCAACGCTACCTTTATCGGCTCAGATGTGGCGATTGCATGAAAATGTGGCTCTTGAATTGTCCCCAACTACTACGGTGACGAGTGAGGAAAACCTTGAGGCTATTCGTGTAGGTGTAAATTCTTTAGGAATCGAGACTCAGGCAGAATTTTCCCGGCTTCCTAGTTCAAAAAAATTCCCGCTCCACATTGATTTGTATTCTGAAGCCTCTCGCTCCAGTTTTCCAGGTCGGGAGCAGTTACCTAGGGTTTCCGAGCAAGAGGAAGAAGTGCTCCTGAAGCAAATCCAAGTAATTGAAAAGGCCCTGGATTACATTGGTTTAGTAGATTCCTCCATTACCCAATATTTTGAGGAGGTCCCTAATTATTTTGTGCCACTTATCGGTCCTGAGGGTACTCTGCCGAGTAGTAGCAATTCGTCCGTAGATACCATGTTTTGGTATTCGGCTACAAACCAACCCTTATTGATGGCTGAAATGATTATTCATGAATTGAGTCATCAACGCGTATTCAGACTACAGGATAAGGACCCACTTATAGATCCGTCAGTTCATGGGTCTGGTTGGGATATTTGTGAGATTTATTCTCCTTGGAGAGATGATCCAAGACCAGTAAATGGAGTTTTTCACGGTTTTGTGGTCTTCACAGAAGCAGCCAAATTTTGGATGTCTTTGATTAATCAAGGAGGATTACAACAGGAAGAGTTAGACATTTCGAAGAGGAGGATGACGATGTTGGCCCTTCAACTGGACCTTGCACAAAAATCATTGGCTACCTGTACCTACACTGAATTGGGCAAATCTGTATTTGATGCCTATGCTGAGGTATTGGAAAAAATGATCTTGCCCTACATCAAAAAACACAATTTGGGGGATCTCAAGCCCTTTTTTATGGAATTTCACGACCAGGAGCAACCCATTGGTGTGAGCATTGCAGAAGTTGTTGAGGGGCATAAATCTCAATGGATAACTAGAAATGGTGGAAGAAATTAAAGTAGTTCCTATCTCAGGATATGTGATAAAGGTGGCTAGCAGGTGTAATTTGAATTGCTCCTATTGCTATGAGTACAACATGGGCGATTCGAGTTGGAAGAAAATGCCCAAGTACATGGAGGAGGAAGTCTTTTCAAAAACGCTTCATCGGATTAAATCCCATTGTGATGCGCACCAATTTGATAACATCAGCATTTCGCTTCATGGAGGAGAGCCACTGCTTATTGGTCATGAGCGATTGGCCTCCTATTTGGCCTTGGCAGATGAAATTTTAGGAGGTTACCGATTGACACTTGGCATTCAAAGTAATGGATTGTTGCTTGATGAGGCCTATTTGGAACTTTTGCATAAGTATGGGGTCTCTTTGGGGATCAGTTTAGATGGCGTGCCGGAGGACAATGACGTCTTTCGATTTTACCACAACGGAAAAGGCTCAGGGGAAGAGGTGGCTTCAAAACTCCGGTTGCTACAAGGCTCTCCACTGTTTGGAGGAATTCTATCGGTGATCAATGTAGCGGCTGATCCTGTACAAACTTGGAGGTATTTGGCCTCATTTGATCCCCCAGTGGTTGATTTTTTACTCCCTCATGCGCATTGGGACAATACCTTAACTGAGGAACAACAGCAAAGAGTAGCCAAGCATGGGGATTGGCTGATTTCGATTTTTGACGATTGGTATGGAGGGTACCGACAGGATATCCGCATCCGGTTTTTTGAGGAAATAATTTATCGGGTTTTTGGGCACGCAGGATCTCTTGAATCTTTAGGTCTGGAAGAAGTGAGTCTGGTGACAGTAGGCGTGAATGGAGATTACGAACAGGTAGATACCATGAAGTCTGTTTTTCCTGGCGCGCACACGATGTCCTTAAATGTCAATCAACATAACCTGGATGAAGTACTTAAGCACCAGAATGTAATGGCCAGACAAGCCGGGATAGCAGGGGTTTCGGACACCTGTAAGCAATGCGCTATTGTCTCCATTTGCGGAGGAGGATACTATCCGCATCGCTATTCTGAAAAAAATGGATTCAATAATCCATCTGTGTATTGTGGTGCGCTAACAAACTTAATTACACATATTCAGCGCAGGATTAAGAGTGATCTAGAGAAAAAAAATAATGGCTGATTTGAGCGCACAACGAACCGTATTTAGAAAGTTGATTGAATTGGCTGGATTACTTCAATGCCGCGAAATACTCTCTGCTTGGGCTGGGATGAAAGTAGCTCGAATAGCTGTCAAACCCGCACTTTTAGATCAAACTTCACATTGCCTCAATCAGTTGGGATTGGCTTTTCATGTATTGCCTGACTTGATTTTTGCAAAGAGAGATATTGGAAAAGGAGGATGGTCCAACAAGTACGATGAGCGTGAAGGCCTTCCAGTCAGTAAGGGAGATTATGCAGTTTATGTATCCACATCTCAAAAAAATCTTAACCAAGCAGTTCATGCGGATCTCCATGGAGACGAGGGAGAATTTGGGGTAAACTTGGGAATCCCGAGTTGCTGCGTGAATTTTTATTTGAACAATCAGGATGCTGCTTACCAAAAGCAAAATGATTTTGTGCCCTTAGTTGATTCCAATACAAAAGGGCTACACTCATTTAATTTTTGGAACAACTACGTTTCACAGTATTTTGGGTATTCCTTTTTAAGTTTTTTCCCTTGCTCCTTTACTTGTGAGCATGCAGCGCGTATGTCACAAAACACCTATGACTTGATGCATTCTATACTGCCGGAAGAGGCAGATGCGATAGTCCATTTTCAAAAGCAGCCGATTTTGTATACCGAATACAGAGGGATTTACATGTTTGAAGGCGCAAAATTTGAAAAGGAAAAAACTACCATTAAAAACTGTACGCTTCATTCAACCTTAAATCTGAATACAAAATCGCATCAGTTTATCTCTATGGCGAGAGAAATAAAGGTTTTAGCTAAAGGGGAACTTCAATTCACTATGGAAAATAAAGCCATTCAATTGGTTAGAAATAGGGATTGGGCAATGTGTACGTTTATATGAGCCATAAATTAATTGAAGAGTCCAAAGAACTCATCCAGAACTTATCTGTCATTGAGGAGCGCCACTTGTTGGAGCTTCTTGCCGTTCATTCTGGTTTGAAAAATGTAATGCGAATCCACATTGCAAATGATCAGGAATACCAGATTCTGACCAATTATTGTGAGCGCAATGGAATGCAATTGGCCCACTCCGAATTTCGTTTGAAATTAAGTTGGACCAATGACATAGGGGATCAGTTTTATTCGGATGTACCCTGGGAAGATGAGTCGGCCGAGGAATTTATTGCCTACCTAACAAAGGAAGATTTACCCAGTCTACATCGGGCTGTACGAATCGAAATTGAAGGCAGCCATGCAGATGCGGGCAAATTGTACGGCTATCCAGATTGCTGTTGTGAAAATTACGATACCATAGCCAATGGGCAAGAATGGGTCGAAGTTTTGGCACAAAATAGTCAAGGCACTTTCTTTTCACCTTGGGCAAATAAACTAGCCTATTTGGTTCATGGGTTTACCTTATTTCCTGATTATTTCCCTTGCAGCTACTCTTGTGAGTCTACCCATGCATTGAGTAAACAATATTTTGAGTTAGGAGTAGCATCAGGATTGTCGGATTTTGTAGAAATGCAGCTAGCACTCATGAGCCAAACCTATTTGGTATCCGCAGAAGGAGTTTTTTCCTTTGCAGATTGGTGGATAGCTGATCAAAATTACCTGCAGCTTCCTCTTGAGAAAATGAATCATCATGGAGTAAATACCTTGGAAGATTACCCTGAAAAAACGATTGAAATTTTGCTTCCTACTACCCAATTAACTCCTTGCGTATGGGAATGGCAGGGAATTTCCTATCGCGTATTTGTATTTTCCGATGATCCGGGTCTTAAGCATTGATCTCGATTCCATCTGGGATGGGGAAGATTCAATCTATAGGGACCCCGATAAAAAGTTGAATCCAAGGATGCTCTCCCTGATTCAATCCCTAAATCAGCTCCCCAGAAAGTTACTTCGCGTTGGATTAGACCACCACATGATGTGTCTGGAGTTGGATAAATTTAAGGAGCCCTTTCAAATTGACCACATTGATGCCCATCACGACCTGTATGCAGAAGGGCATTATACTTGGCTAAATCCCCTATTTATTCGCGCGAAACGAGTAACTATTGGAAACTTTTTGTTTCAATTAATGCGTGAAAGGAGCTTGGCCAAAATGACTTGGCTAATTCCTGACACCTTTGATCAGGGTGACTGTGAACTCAAGGTAATCCAACATATTGGAGCGCATTATGCCCAAAAAGTTGAGGTGAAAAATGCCTGGATCCATTCATTCGAAGGAGGCTATGACCTGATTTTCATCTCTTTATCAGCCGAATGGATTCCAGAAAGAGATGTGAATCGGATTGAGGAAGTATTGGCTAATTTTAACTTGCCCCAAGAAAAAATTCTTGATTGCCTCCAGGCAATGCATAAAAGATGGGAGTGCAAGGATGACGAAGTGTTGACGAAAGCAGATCGATTTTACTTTGAAGAATTGTATAAAGTAGTGCAATGAAAAATTTGTCTAAAATTGGTGTGGGTTTATATCAAGGGGAAGAATCTGATGCAGGGGATCTAAAACTCTTTGAAGTCCTAGAATTTGCCTTGATGAATGGCATCCATGTTTTTGATTGTGCGCCTTCTTATAGAAACCGCAGGTCTGAAATTGTCTTGGGAAGGCTAACCCAAAAGTATCCTGATCGGGATTATTTTATTTCAACCAAAGGCGGGTTTGTTCCCTTTGATTTTTCGCAAGGAGAAGAAAAGGAAAACGCCTATGTTCAAGAGCTATTCGATAGAGGATGGGTGCGGCCATCGCATTTTGACCAAGAATATTTTCAAACCTTTGATCCTGTTTTTTTGGAGCAAGCGCTTACCACTACCTTAACTACCTTGTCTAGGGACTCCATAGAACTTTATTACCTACACAATCCAGAGTATTTCCTGGCAAAAGTTGGGCGAGCGCGATTTTTGGAAGTGATGAAAGAAGTATTGTTCTGGATCAAGGATAAAATCAAGTCAAGCCAACTAAAGGCTTTTGGTATTTCTTCCTGGAATGGATTTTTTGAGGAAGAGCAACAGGCTAGGTTGGACCTGATGGAATTGTATACTTTGGCTCGGGAAGTTGGTATTGAGACTTATTTCAACTACCTACAAGTGCCCTACAACTTTGCACAGACGAGGGCTTTATTATTCAAAGGGCAAAACTTAGGAACTAGTCAAAAAAGTTTGTTTGCTGTGGCAGAGGAATTGAAGATTTCGATTCTAGGAAGCGCGCCATTAGGACAAGGGAAATTGCCGAAATATGACTACCCTGAAAAAGTGAAAAAAATTTTTCCAGGGATGTCCAGTGCTCAGATTAGCCTCTCCTTTGTTTTGTCTACGCCAGGTATTTCATCTGCTTTGATCGGGACCACTTCCTTGGTTCATTTTAAGGAATTAGCGGCTGTTTATTTGGAAGAACAGTTTGGTGATCGTTATTTTATAGAAACCCTAACCCAATAGCCGTATGAATGTTGAAATGATCCATAGCACTCAATTTATTGAAGAGGTAATTCAGCATAATGTCAATAAAAATCTAATTCGCTATAATTTGTTCATGAAGTCAATCATGGGTCAAAGCGAGTATTTACTAGAAAAAGAATTGGCTACCTCTGCCTATGAGCAAAGTAAACGTATTCCTATTGGGGCATTGGCTGCGGTTTTTTCTGACCCCACTTTTTCCTATTGGATTTACCTTTCGAGTTGCATCAAAAAACGCATGGAAAATGGGGAAGAAATCCCCAACTCCGATTTGCCGTATTTGGCAGGATTAAGTGCTGCTCAACCGGGAAAAGGGTTGTTCTACCATTTGTTAGAGTTAAATAGGTTTCTTGTTGCCGCCTCATTTTTGGCTAGAATTGACCTAAAGGCACAGGTAAATTTGTTGGAGGGGAGGTTTTACCTGCCCATTTTTGGAATTTATTTTCAGGGTTTTGGGGAGGCTACAGCGGTAGAAGTAGACTTCAAGATGCAGGAGGATCGCGCTTTTTTTGCAATTGATGGAAGGGAATTTGGGGATTTTCAAGAGGTCCTGTTTTTAGCAGAAAAAGGGGTGTCCACAGTTTCACAACCTCAGGAAGGGGTGTTCATTCAAGCCTCAATTTTAGGTTCAAATGGGAAGATTATTCTAGATCGATTGGATCCGTTTTTGAGGTTGGGTTGGTCTACTTTATACAAAAACCCAGATGGTTCGGGCTACCTTTCCATCAACTCCGAGGAGATGGAAGAAGAACTTCCGGTTGTATTTAAAGCCTATGGGTTAATCCAAGACCATTGGCCCGAAATAGAGAGTCATGTAGGGACCTCCATACGAACGATTCATTTGGTTAAGTCTCCTTATGTGGATCGCCACATGTCTTGTACTTCCGAGCAGTTTTTTGGCAGTATTTTGACTTCCACAGGGGATGAGTACCAGCTAGCTGAAGCGATTGTTCATGAATATTCCCACAATTTGTTGAACATGGTCATCCTTTCAGGAGAAATTTTCGAGGGTCAGGTTCCTAGGGAAGATGTCTACTATTCTCCATGGCGCGAGGACCCCAGGCCCATTGCCGGAGTCTTGCATGCTGTTTTTGTATTTGTGAATGTTTCCGAATTATTGGAACGGGTTTCGCAGGCTATTCCAGAGGTCTCCTACCTTAATGTAAGAAAACTCGACAATTTAATTCGTTTAAGAACGGGACTGATGGTCTTGAAAGAGTTTCCATTTACAAAGCCATTTGCCGTAGCCTTGATTGGGGATTTGGAACAAAAAATAAGCCGATTGGAAGCACAGTACGCGAATTACGATTATTCCCATTCTCTAGCCCTTCAAAAAACCCACCTTGACAAATGGCTTAACGCCAACAAAGAATTAGGTATTCCGGAGTCGATTCGGGAGAAGTTAGGGGTTTAATTCTAAATATTTGATTCATCTGAACAATCATCACAATCGCATTCCCCATCGTTTACGGATGTTTTCAATACTTCTCTTACATCACCCCGGAGACACTTAAAATATTCTGGCTTCGGCTCATTTTTACTAGTATCTCGAATACTAATTACATTAGAAGTGGCCACGATTTTACCCGAAAAACTCCCTTCTCGTAAATTAATTACAAAAACTTCATAAAATTTCCCTTCAGTTAAATTGTCATTCAATAGGGGACGAACTAAAGTGGTCCTATTGCCATTAATTGTAATTCTACCTTGAGTTAATCCATCCTTAAAGTCATAAGAAGATGGTGTATTTTCTACCCCTTCTGGCGAATCTGTTGTCCAATATAAATTAAGACCACCTTCAACATTAGTAGTTGTAATCGTAAATGTGGCAGAAGTACCTTCATCAACAGTTTTGGGAGAACCGGTTATTGCAAAATTAGATTTGGGTTCAAAAGCAACACCCCCCGGATTGACTACCCAAGTTAATGTACAAGTCTGTCCTCCAATATTTAATGCAAAGTTTGCCGTGCCACTACCAGTAGGTGATCCACTAATGGTAAAGGTCAAGTACCCACTCCCGTTTGCAAATGTCCCATCTGATACTGTGGCTACCAAGCCTGTAACCCCTGTTGAATTCACTATTTGTTCAGTAAACTCTCCCCCATTTCCCCCAGTATAGGGTACAGTGCTACTAACTCCTGTCGCTACTATTCCTTGGGTCAAGGTTCCTGAATTTGTAGTTGAACTACAATTTAAAGTAGAAATACTACCTTTCTTTGAGCCGTCGAGAATAAAAAAATAAAATAATGCACTAGTTCCTAGGAGCACAAAGAATAAGATCGATACAAGAATTAGTTTAGATGGATTTTTAGGTTCAGGGAAATGAGCCTTTAACTCTTCTACATCCTTTGCATTGGTCCATTCGATACCCTCTCTGTACACTAAGGTATCAGCAGTTATTCTAGGCAAAAGCTCTTTCAGTGGAAATGGGCCTACTGTATTTCCATTTTCCGCATAGTAATAAAAAGTTTCAAAAGGGGCTTTTTCTAGATTAATGGCCATAATTTGTTTTTTATTCTAAAGGTTATTTAAGCGGATTATTTTTTAGGTAGATACTCTTTGTGACAACTAATTAATTTCTAATGCATCGAACGGAAGATCCATATCCTCTGGCTGAATTGAATAATTCTGCCGAGGCGCCGTCAAAATCAACACTAACTGAACCAGTCCCACTAGTTTGACTAGTCCAATAACTACCAACATTTGGCCTTATCGCTCCGTCAGAGTATTCCCGATAGCCTGCAGCAGGGAATTTTAGTAGAGAAGAAAATGCACCTGAAGAATTTTTTGCCGTCCAACTTTGGATTTCATTATTGAACTCTGTTTGGGTGGGTAAACGATATCCTGACGGGCAAGGATTATTCACCCCATTATTCCCTTGCCATAAGTTTGTATTTTGAGGATTTCGCCAATCACCTGTTACACTTGAACCAAGAATAAATGCGGAGTTGTTAGGTGTATCTGAACTGCTGAGAACTGTTGAAGTAGCAGAATTTCTACATTGATGTCCATCTGCTCTTCGGCCCCACTGGTATAAATCACCATAGGACTGTGAATCAGTTGAACTTGTTGCAGCCCTTGATGCGCCTAGATTTCTATCCATCCAAGTTTTTCCTGTGGCTGCACTTGTCACTGGTACAATGGCGGCTTGAATACCACTACAAAATACAGTTCCAGATGGATAGGTAGAGGAGGTGGAGGCAATCACTGTTCTTGTAAGCGTACAAGTACGTCCTCCAATACTCAATGCAAAACTAGCTGTACCACTCCCTGAAGGAGTTCCGGTAATGGTGTAGGTTAATGAGCCGCTTCCATTTAGGAAAGAACCTGCCACTAAGGTGGCTGTTAATCCTGAAACACCAGTAGAGTTAACCGCTTGGCCAGTGTAGGTTCCTCCATTTCCTCCAGTGTAGGGAACTGAACTACTCACACCGACGGCCAAAGTGCCTTGCGTTAACGATCCTGAAGCTGTAGCAGAACTACAGTTTAAAGCGCTAATAGTACCCGTATTTTGATTAACCACTCGTGTAAGTGTACAAGTACGCCCTCCAATACTTAATGCGAAACTAGCTGTACCACTCCCTGAAGGAGTTCCGGTAATAGTATATACTAGCTCACCACTACCATTGGCAAATACACCTCCGACTAAAGTTGCTGTCAAGCCAGTAATTCCTGTAGAATTTACAATTTGGCCGGAATAAACTCCCCCATTACCTCCAGAATATGGAACCGTACTACTTACACCTGAAGCGGCTGATCCAGCAATCAAGGGGCCTGAATTAGTTGCTGTACTACAGTTTAAAGAACTGATGCTTCCTACAAGTTGGCTCACCACTCTGGACAAATTGCAAGTGCGTCCTCCTATACTTAATGCAAAATTTGCTGTTCCACTTCCTGAAGGAGTTCCCGAAATAGTGTATTCTAGGGAACCATTGCCATTTGCAAAAGAACCAGGATTAACGGTAAGGGTAAGCCCCGTAATACTCGTTGAGGTAGCCGTCAGGCCTGAATGAATTCCTCCATTTCCTCCAGCATATGGGATTGATCCCGCTACCCCTGAAGCTGGCTGATTCGCATTCAATACCCCTGAAGTGGATGCAGCACTGCAGTTCAGTTCAGTAATACTGCCAGTTACCGAAGTGACTACCCTGGTTAAGCTACAAGTTTGGCCGCCGATGCTTAGCGCAAAATTCGCATTTCCCAGTGCGGAAGGGGTTCCTGTAATCGTATAGGTTAAGGTACCGTTGCCATTGGCAAAACTGCCAGGAGCAAGAGTAGCTGTTAATCCGGTTACCCCGGTAGAGGTGATCACTTGACCCAGGTGTACACTTCCATTCCCTCCAGTGTAGGGTACCCCACTGGTTACATTGGAGGCAGCAACGCCAACATTAAGGGCGCCATTGTTTGTGGCACCGCCACAATTTAGTACCGAAATAGTCCCGATTCCATTTACTACTCGTGTAAACGAACAGGATTGGCCTGCAATGCTAATTGCAAAATTTGCTGTACCTTGACCCGAGGGAGTTCCTGTGATGGTATAAATTAATTTTCCCGATAGTGGAGAAAAATTCCCTTGCACTAAGGTCGCCGTCAATCCTGTCACTCCTGTGGAAGTGACCGATTGGCCCACATAACTCCCACCAGCAACGGTGGTATACGGTATTTCGCTAATTACCCCATTTGCTGGAATACCTGCTACTAAGGTTCCTATAGTTAAAGCAGACGCACAAGCAAGATTGGATATCTGCTGGGGTACAAACTTTGCTTTTACATTCTTTGGATTGTCGATGGTAATATTTTGAGGTACCGTCTTGCCAGTCAAGTCTCCCGACCAACTGTCAAAAAGCCAGCCTTGCTTAGGAATAGGGGTCAACTCTACGATGGTACTGTGTGGATAATCTCTTCCCGAAGGGGAAAATACAATTCGCTCCGATACGGTGCCTTCCCCTTCTATGGTTAAGTTGAGTGGGTAGTTTCTTTTGGTAAATACTGCAGTTACTGATTTGTTGGAGGACATGGTCACGCTCAATGGGATTGAACTTCCAGTTGCGTCACCTGACCAGTTTTTAAATACCCAATGCTCGTTAGCCTCAGGAGTCAGTGTGACTACATCGTCAGTCTTAAAGCTTGTACCGCCAGGAGAAACATTTATTTTTCCTGCCCCAGAAGGAAGTACTGAGGTGGAAAGCGTCTTTGGTACTAAGGGATCGAAAGGATTATTAAATTCTCGTTCCTGGCAAGCTTGTAGAAAAAGAATGCTCAAAACAAGCAAGGCGTGGTTTTTTAACTTAGAAAAAAACTCAGCGAGTGAAAAAATACAAGTGGGTTTCTTAGTTATGCTCGCCATAAATTTATTTGTTTATATCAATAGTTAATCCAAAAACAAAAGCTAGGCCACCTAATCCCAAAGCGAAAGGCGCTATTTGATCGGAAGACTCGACCTGTTTTCGCAAAGAAGCCGCCTCAGAAGGAGAGGTAGCTTTTTGGTAAGCCTCGTAATTTTTATTCGCCGATTGCATTAGGTATAGCCCTGCACCAATTCCACCTAGGCCTAGAGCGATCATGACTCTTTTTTTAGTTTTTTGGGCTTGGGTGTTATCTGGTACTAAGTTTATTTTTACAAACTCATTATTGTTTTTAATTGTGATTCTATCATTTAGAGTTTCGTAGTCCTTTTTTTGAATTTGAAGTACATAGGATCCATAATCGAATTTTTCTTTAGTGGTACCATCGCTAATGGGTACTACTTTTAAACCAATTCGTACCTCTGCCCCTGTTAAATCGGCTCCAGTAAATGAAACTGTCCCCATTTTTTTGGTCATGGTGATTGTTTTTTGCACTTTATTTTCTTTTGAAACAGTAAAAGATGAATCAACATCCTCGTAATCCTCTTTCATTAATTTAAGGCTGTAATAGCCAAACGGGAGGTAGCCATTAAATGGATTACTCATTTCCTTGTTATTAAAAAACAACTTGGCATCGCGAGGGTCTGAACCAATTTCCACGCGGTTTACGGCCGAATCCAGTTTAAAACTTAAGGTATAATCTTTTCCTTTTTCTAGTTGAAGTGTAGTGTCCTGACTAATAAAATCCTGTTTACTGACAGTTATATCTACACTTCCAGACAAACTTTCTGTTGAATATGGAGTGTTATCATTGATCGTAGTATTTGTTTTGCCCTCTTTGATCAATACAGTAGCTTTACTAGGATCAGAATTAATGGTTAAGCGGATACGATCTAATTCGCTTTGAGATTTTTCCCTCAGTTCATATTTCCAAATAGATCGAGCCTTGAAGTCATTGTCAATTAATATATCAAAATCTTTAAACCCTTTAGAGGTAATTTTGACTTTTTGTTTTAATTCTTTTGGAACAAAGAACTCCCACCTGGAAAAGGTTTCGTTATAAACTGGTGGCTCACTTTGAAACCAGTTTAAGGCTATTTGAAACTTAAAATTTTTGATTTGGTTTGTAGGCGCATAAATCCAAATGGCTACTGCTTCTTCGTATTTACTGCTTGTTTTAATTTGATCACGTACTTTTTCTTTCTCGTGTAGAACAAATTCTCCCCTACTTTGAGCTAATGATAGGGTTGACAAAAAGAACAGCATGACGAAAATTATTTTTTTCATTTAGTTTCGGTCTATAAAAATATCACCCAATTCGACTACTTCTTTACTAATTGTGTCCTCGTAAGGCTGCCAGGCGCGTACATGAATCACTGGCTTATTTTCATCTTTAAAATCAATCATTACAAATAAATATCCTTCGTCCCAGTAGCCAGGACTTTTCCAAGATTGTTTCAAATTTACTCCGTAAATTTCTGGGTATCTCGGATGCTGGGTAATTTTTATCCCATCAAATTTGACATCAATGAATCCATTCTTATCAAAAACTGTCCTGAGGTTCTGAAGATATTCTTCTTTCTTCAAGCTAGTCAACACCACTTTACTTTGATCAAGTCTGCCAAAATCTGAAAGTTCGGTTTGCTTGACTACTTTACCTACAATTATCAAAGCTTTATCACTTAGAAAGTCGCCAATTAATTTATGATCTTTTCGATTATAAGCTGTTTTGAAATCCTCTAAAACATATAAAATTTGCTGCCTCCTTCCAAATTCTTCAAGGTTGCTTTCATCCCAACTCAATGATTTGTAGTCCTTGTAATCCACCCCAAAGTATAAATCCTCTAAAAGGCCAGCAGAATTGAAATTAAACACTGCGGATTCGGTTCGCACCACCCCATCTGGACCTTTTCGTAGCAGAGGGATATTTCTAACCTGCTGCCCTTTTTCAGAGGAACTAGTCTGTTTTGTCTGGATTATGTATTCGTTGATTGTGGCTTTATCACAATAAAGACTAGCTTCTTTCCAAATATCCTGCAATCTTATTTGCCCCTCCGAGGTAACATTCAGGGGATCCAATTTGGGTTTCCGATTCGCTTTATGTGCTTGATTAAATTCTGTCAACACAGCAGAGATAGTACGCTCAATGTTTGCTTGAAGCGTACTCCCATCTTTATTTAACAACACTACATTGGTCTTTTGACTAAAGGCTATACCACTTAGGAAAAGGAACAACTGGAATAAAAAGAATTTTTTCATTATTTATTTTTCTCTGAAGAAGGGACAAATTCGTATTTGTAGATCACTTATTTATTATAGAATCACTCAGTTCAATGATTTCATTTTCGGAAGTGCCAAGTAAGGACTGCCATGCCGAGATTTGAATTACCGGCTTCGATGCATCGTTAAAATCAATCATTAAAAACAAATAACCTTCGTCGGCGTAGGAATTGCTTTTCCAAGATTGAATTAAATTGACCCCGTAGATTTCCGAATAACGTGGATGTTGGGAAATTTTAATTTTTGAAAAAGTAACCTCAATCTCTTCATTTTTATCAAATAGGGATTTCAGGGCAATTAAGTAACCTTGTTGAGCAAGTTGGGCTGGATTCGATTTAATTGGATCAAGAGTATCCGACCCTGAAAGCGGATTCTGACCTATCATTTTGCCGTCAATAATTAAGGAACTTTTGCTTAGAAATAAATCAAGAAGTTCGTAGTCTTCTCTAGCGTAAGCGGTTTTATAATCCTCTAAAAGCGCTAATAACCTTTGTTTTCTTTCGAATTCTGAAGGGGTGCGTTCTTCCCCATTCGATTGCTGAATTGCCTTAGTGGTGTCTTCTTGTGCTCTGTAATTGGATCCCTTATCTTGGTACACAAATTCCACTCTGGGTTTGCACTGACCCATAGCCTTCCAACTCAATAGCGAGAATAACATTAAACTAATTATCCGTGTCATTTTTATTTTTTGGATGATTGATTGATCGCTAATTCTGGCAATTATATTGACAAATTAAATCTATTAATTATCAATGTTTAATTTGAATAATTTTTCTTTTTCTTTATAATTGGATGACAATTCTACAAAATTAGTATTTGGAATAAAAGAATAAAAATTTCCATTTATAATACCTCTTTCAAAATCTAAATTGAGAGCCAACATGTGCTGAAAATTTAAAAATGGGTGTTCAAACAAAAGCATAACAAAATCGTCTTTTGAAGCGCCCCAAATTTCCCAAGTTTCTTGTTGAAGTATGGCATTCAGGATTTTTTTTTGATCTATTACAAAATCCTGATCAGTATTGCCATACTTATGAAATGATAAATTAAAAACTATGGGAAGATCCTTTTCATCAGGAGATTTAAAAAGATTAAGTAGCTTATCAGCGATTAATTTTTCTTTTTCATTGCTATCAATATCGCTTTCTTGATTTGTGGTTTTTTGAAGAATCCGAAGGGCCAAGGAGTCCAAGGTAAAACCCATTAAAGAGCGATCTTCCTGTGCCGACTGATGTGCTGCCAATCGCTGAATCAATTCATCCTCAAGAACTTTCTTGTCTTTTCCATAGAAAAGCGAATAGTCGTTGGGATAAGAAATGTAATAATTTTCTCCCTCCAAATCAGCAATCTTCCATCTGATGGAGTCCTTTTTGATTTCTATAGAAAATTGGTTTTGGTCCCAATTGTGCTTATTCTTTAGGCTTTCGGATGGAATAGACCTCCCATTCTTTTGTGCGACAGTATTGGAAAGGAATCTATCTGAAGTTAAGGAAGGGATTAAATTTTCTAGAATTAGATTTTTTTCATTGCTCTGAGCATGAATTGCTTCGAAAAACAAACAAAAACAAATGAGAGTTAGGGCAATTTTCTTCATTAAAAAATCATTTTATCAAACTAGCATACAGGCATTCAAAAATAGAACTTTAAATTAAATTAGAGGAGATTTAGTTCAGATTTTTAATCCACGCTAAACTTCAGTAAATCAAGATAGTTGTAACAAAAAATGAATCAAAAAGTTTTAAAAACCAGCTTAAATTAGCCAGATGATTTTAAGTAAATTGGCACTTGAGATTGGGGAAAAATATACAATAGCTAACTTTCTCAGGGATCCCAAATAGGATGAATTTGAAAAGTAAAGCAGGTGTTTCGGTGATCTAAACTGCTGGTTAAGAAAAAAAATCCCAAACTATTTTCCAGTGTTCGACATAAAATTCAAAACGTAAAGTATGTATAATTTTATTCTTTTTTTCTTTTTCTTAACTAATCCCATCCTTGAAGAACAGGGGAGAGGCACAGCAATCCAAACCGGGGATGAGTTTGTTCCGAGTCCCAAACAAGGGTACCTGATCAAGCATGGGCATTACACGCTTTCCTATTCGAGTACGCATCGGCAAGCTGAATTTTCTTATTATTTCCTACCCTCTGAAAACATTCAAGGTGGGCAAAAAAGAACAGATGATTTTCGAGTAGACCCCAAAGTAAAACTGGATCCAGTAAAGCCTACGGATTACCAAAAATCTGGTTACGATCGAGGCCACCTCTGCCCAGCAGGGGACATGACTTTCAACAGCACTGCGATGTCGGAAACATTTTTTATGTCCAATATGTCACCCATGGTTCCCTCTTTCAATCGAGGAATTTGGTCCAAGCTGGAGGATTGGGTACGGGATACCGCCTTATCCAATGGAGGGGTGTATGTGGTTACGGGGCCCGTTTTATCCAGTTCCTGTGGAGCCTTAAAAGGATCGATCACGGTTCCTTGTTTATTTTACAAGGTGATCTTCAAGGGCGGCCCGAGTCCAAAAATGATTGGGTTTTTGCTGGCAAATGAAGGAGCTTCCGGATCCGTTCAGCAATTTGTCGTGCCGGTGGATCAAATTGAATTGAAAACAGGAATTGATTTTTTCCCTCAACTCGAAAATAATCTTGAACAAACTTTAGAAAGTAAAGTCAACTTGAAAGGTTGGACATTTTGAACTGAGCCAGTACTAGAATTAGGTAATTGAGGAGGGTTGCCTTAGTCTGCGATTAGTTTATTCTTCTTTCCGTATAGCATTGTGGACAAAGGTTCTCAATAGTCAGCATGCTTTGGTTTGTTTTTAAACTTACCCTCCAATCTCCTTGGCCCTCCACTTGGTATTTTAAAATATTCCCCGTCCCTTCATAAATCTTGGTGTACTTCACGGTATAAACAATTTGCTTCACGTCTCCCAAATCATTCGATTCCAATGAATCCATCACCTCTATTTTTTCATCTATCAGCTTTTCACCAAAAAACCCTGTGAAATTAATCTTCCCAAACTTTTTTATTTCTTCTTCCAATGATTGTTGCCGATTGTCCCATACTTGGAGATGTTTGAGTGAGACGATGTCGGCTTCAATCTGGCTTAGTAGTTTGCCAATCGTTTGTTCAGCGATTTGGGATTTGATACCAGCATACTCGTAGGTAAAATAATTAGCTTTTAATTCGAGGATTTTTCCAAGTCGGTCAGAAGCACGAGCTTTGGAATTCAGAATCACTGCTCTGCCCTCATTGAGCAGTCCGGATACATGCTCCCAATAAAGAGAGTCAAGGGTATTTAAATTTTCAGTTTTTGCATCTTCCGCTTGATCACTTCCGCTGATTTCTTTAAAGAATTCCTCTCGGCGGTTTTTTGCTTCCTCAAAAGATTGAATTCCTGCAAAACTTATTTTTACAGTTTCATCCCCGCACGAGCACGAGGTGAGGATGAGTATAAGTAGTAAAAATGATAACCCTAGCTGCTTCATTTTTTAATTGGTTGTTGGCAATTGTAAAACTCCTATTTATTAGAAAAGTTAACTTTTAATTCAATCAAGAAATGCCTTTTCTAGTTTAAAGAAACAAGACGGCTAATGCTTCCCTATTGTTTTGTAACAAGTAGATTTAAGCACTAGCCGTCGAATTTAAAATTGGTGGTTCTCCAATTTTTAGAAATCTCCGAAAAGCCCAAATCCCCAAAGGAACATCCAGACCGCTTCAAATGCAGAGGCATAGATTAGATTAGCAGGGCTTAATCTTTCATTTCCAAAGGCAGGCGCTGTATTCAACTCTTTGTGTTTGTACCCTACATAGACACATCCAATGCAAAGTAGGCCTGTGATGATTTCCAAAGTATGGTTGGAAGTTGAAACAAATAAGATCCAGCCTACAATATTGACTGCCCAACCTGCAGTTAAAGGAACTGGAAATGAATTTGGACTTTGATTTTCCATGGGACTTTGATTTTCCATTTTTTTGTCATTTAATTTTCACTCAATTATGGCCTTGAGAATTATGCCCCGTTTTTTAAAGTGGGTTCTGGTCTCCACTGGATAGATTAGGTATGTCAAGTGAGGGTACTTGAAATTGCAATTAGATTAGGAGAATTTAAATGATGCCTAAGTAGATTTGATTTTCACCTAAATAATTCTTCCAATTTATAATTTATAGGAAAATAAAAAAATTGATTTTTTTATTGGGATGTGTTTTAGATTTTGAAAGGTAAGTTATCGTGTTTATTTCTTTTTTGGCATACAGAAGAACATTAGACGGGTTTAGTTTTTAGTTTCTATGCAGGTATTCTGATCAATTCCTCATCCAAAAAGATGGACAAGGAGGCCAAAACATTTTAATCTGCCTAACTTTTAAGATTTTCAATTTTATTCTTTAATTTTAAAATCCACATTTATTTTCATATTCCAAAACTTAGTTAAATTGCCAACATACAATTGAAAATTATGCATTTTAATTCACCAATTTTCGACACTCAGCAAGGAGGAAAAAAGGAAACATCAAGTTTCTTGGTTTTGGGAGAGCGATTAGTTGTTCAGCCTTCCTCTACAATCAATCTGCAAAGCATAATGGTAGAAATTTATGCGTTTACCAAGCGATTGATGCCCATTAAACTAGTACTTCTAGTTAGTGTAATGGCTCTGGTCTCCTGCGATCCAGTTCAAAACAAGTTAGACGCTACAGCGGCTGATCTTGAGTCTGCGGAAAATAATCTAGCAGAAATGTCTGCTGAAGACTGGACTAAACTGGAGATCAGCATGGACGAGTTGGAGCAAGATTTAGAAGCGAATCGGGATGACTATTCTGAGGAGCAAATCAAGGAAGCGGGAAAAATCCAAGGGAGGTATACTGCCTTGGTCATGAAGAAAGGATTTAACGATCTCAAGGAGTCCGTAGAGGACTTTGGAAATCAAATAGAAGGTTTTATTGAAGGAATTAATTCAGATACCATCAACTAAATTAAATAACATGAATAAATCAGTTTTAATCGGAGGAATAGTTGTTTTAATTGGAGGGATAGTCGCTTACTTTTTATGGCCACCGCCAGATAAAGGTAAAGATCCGTTGAGCTTAATCGAAGGCTATCACGACCAGGTTTTAGGGGTGGAAGCAAAGACTCCTTCTGGAAATCAATCCGTGTATGTTGATTTTTCTGACGGATTGGTTCAGGCCTATTCCAGTGAAACCAATAAAAAAGTAGTGGATTTCATTTCGCAAAAGATGGTAGGTTCTTCCATCGATTGGTATGGCCTAGGTAAAAATCACAACGGGGTAGGGAAGTTGCAATATGCCAACGATAGAGATATCTACAACAAGGTCATTTCTGAAGCAAGTTACGTGGACATTATGGCTCCTATTGAAGAGGCACTGAAAAAGATTTCTGCTTCCTCCAACGATGCCTTACTCATCACAGATTTTGAAGAGTACACACCAAATGGCCAAGAACAGAAATATGCCTATGCCAAGGATTACTTTACGAAGTGGATTAAAGCTGGAAATTCAATTACCATCTATTATTCTCAATACACCGAGAAAAATAAAAAATCAAAACTCTCCGGTGAAAAAAACCTCTACTTTGTTTTGTTCACTTACGGGGCATTAAATGATAACAGCTTGGTTACCAAATTTGAAAAAGCGATTGAAGGGAGAAGTGAGTTGGTAGGGTTGAATAAATTTGAAATAAACCCAAATCCATATACTGTATCAAATGATTATGGTGGGGAATATAAGACAGGTTTGGATACTACAGGATTTGCTAGCCAGGGCATAGATTCTTCAGATTTTAATGTTGGTGGCACTTCAGGGATTATTCTTGATAGCGGATACCTAAATTCTTACTTCACCAAAAAGTTGCCGTTCGAGTCTATTAAGTTTGGAGTGGATTTGAAATTTTTGTTCGAAAATTATTTTCAAGCAAAAACAGGTAAAAAGACTTTTACCAAGTTAACAGCTCCCATGGGCTTGTATTTGAACGCATCCAACAATGGGTCATTTATTTTAAAAAATGTAAGCGTAAAGGTTTCAGATCTAACAGCCGATTTTAATGACTATTACGAATTTGCGAATATAGATTCGCTAGCCGGTTTTAAGCACCAGCCAGCAAGAACAACTAGCCTAAAAGAAGTTTTTGAAATCGATCAGGAAGTTTTTTCCCAAGGCTTAAAAACAGACTTAAAGAAAATAGAATTAGTGACCGCTTTTCATGGAAATTACGTCGGAACTGCTACGCAGGATCCTATGATTTTGAGAGTGGATGTAGTCATTGATAGCACTGAAGAGAATTACATTACTCAGTTGGAATCCTTTAAGTGGAACTCCGTAATCAATGCCGCAAATGGGGTAAATAGCAGCTTGTATGAATCCATCCGGAACACCTTGCAAGAAGTGAAGCCAGATGGAAAAATATTGTATTCTTATTACCTTCTTTTTAATTATTAATCGGATTTAAAATCAACCCAAAAAAATATGAACACGTACATTTTATCTCTAATCTTTGCAGCTTTTGTACTATTAATTGCTGCGGTAATTTCTAACGCAATTAAATTTGAGGGCGGAGTAAACCCCAAAGATCCTGGACAACGAAAAATGTGGTTTTGGATTTTCGCTGTATTAAATCCAGTACTTTTTTATGTAATTGCCGAATTTGTAATGAAGCCTGAAAAAGTAGCAGCGGCAAAAGCATGGTCAGCATCTTTGCCATTTGCTACCATTGTAGGATTTTTCATTTACATCATTCTAGGATTTGTAGTTAGTAAGATTTTCAAAAATGGTAAACTAGGCAACTGGTTTTAACAGTTAAATCATCAAATTCAATGAGTCAAGATAAATTATTTGTAATAGGGATAGGCGGTACAGGCATGCGATGCCTGGAAGCTTTTACCCACCTATGTGCCATAGGAATGTTTGACAATCAGGAGATAGAGATCCTCACCCTGGATACCGATCAACTGAATGGAAATAAGGCAAAAACTGAGAATTTGGTCGAATTGTACAGTCGGATCAAAACCTCTGATTCAGGACCTAAGGGAGGCACCCCAAATTCAAACACTTTCTTTTCCGCGAAGCTAAATTTGCATCGTTTTTGGACAAACTACGCCGGAAGCGCGAGAGCGAATTACAAGAGTTTGTCCAAATTGGCTGAAGGAAGTCCTGAAAAGCAAAAAGCAAATAAGTTAGTGTCCGATTTATTTCTGCACGAAAATACGGTTCAGGAATTTAATTTGGCTCATGGATACCGAGCCCAGACGCATTTGGGCTCTCATTTGATGTACCATGCGATTATAGATTCGGCTAGAAACCTTGCTTCCGGCACTAATGTGGAGCCTCAGGATCAGGAATTGGAAGTCTTCATGAATAAACTGAATGATGCTGGAAAATTAGGGGCGAGAGTTTTTGTTTTCGGCTCTATTTTCGGGGGAACGGGGGCATCCTCAATTCCTGTACTTCCAAAGGCATTTCAAGATTTCATCAAAATACGCTCAGGAGGTAACTCAACCCTTGACTTTAGCAAGACCAAGTTTGGATCGACCTTATTGACTGAATATTTTTCGTTTAAGAAGCCGGATGCCAAGCAAATGTCCACGAAGGATGACAGCGTAATTGCTGATTCCTCATTTTTCCCGCTTAATAGTCAGGCAGCATTGCAATTTTATCAAAACGACCCTACTGTTCAACGGACCTACAAAACGATGTACCACATTGGATGGCCAGTTGAAAGTAAGAAAATGGGTGATGAAAAAGAGAGCAGCACCATTACTGGAGGGGAAAAACAAAAAAATCCTTGTCACTTCACCGAGATGGTCTGTGCCTGTGCGGGTTATGATTTCTTTACCAAAACTACCGGCTTTGATGTTGAAAAAACGGAGTACTTATACAAGGCCATTGAGTTTAAAGACAACTCCTTCAATGTTAATTTCAATGATTTTGTAGGATTTGAAAATAAGGCAGGAGAAACTTTTGCAAATAGATTAGGAGCATTTTTCTCGCTTTCACACATCGTACTTTCGATAAATCAGGCTGCTTTTGTTTCTGATTCCAATGCAGGGATGAAAGCATTCATAAATCGCTTAGCGGGTCAAAAATTACCTCAGTACAATTCAATTACGGATGCCGAATGTGCGGACATTAATGAATACCTAAAGCAATTTGCCTACACCACAGAAGGTGGGCAACAGTTTTTCCCAGGATGGCTTTACCAGGTTAGATCGACCGTAGCTCCCGGAAGTTTCATGTTTGATAGCAAGGCATTTACATCCAATATTAATGAATTGAAATCAATTGATGTTGGGACGCTTTTCCCTGATAAGCAAAATCACTGGCCTAAAGGGGGCTTTATTTCTGATCGCTTTAGCACCTTCGTAGAGACCTTAATTGAATCAAAACCAGAAGATACACAGAGAGTCAATACGACAAAAGAAAAATTCATGGCGCATATTTACAATGCGATCACCAAGTCCCAAAACTTTATTAATTAAAGAACCATGGCAGAGAAAACTTTAAAGGCGTTAGCTATAAAATCAAAATCAAACCCTCCAGGAAGGTCTGAATATAAATGGGATGTGATCCCCGAAATAGACAATTTCACCAAGAATATTGTCATCCCTGAATTGGGTATAGAGAAAGATGGAACCGCACAAGTAGATGTGGGTCCTATCGTCTCTGGTATGCCGACCGTCTATGCGCGTGCTAATTTGTTCAGAAATGCGTTGGATAGTGTAACGGATAAAGAAGCCGAGGTTTCTGGATTAATGCGTTTTTACTTATCCTTAATTAATGAATGGAGGGGCCTTATCAGTTGCATAGCGCTTAATTATAAGGACATTGAAGTTCAACGTTTTAAACTTCAATATTCTGATGGGAAGAATATTTTTGAAACGGACAATGTGTATGAGCCATTGGGTGCATTTGGCAACATGTTGTTTGAGCGAAAACCACTATGGTGTGATCAAACTTTGGCAATCAATGATGAAAAAGTTCCCTTTATCGATGTAATTACCTTTAAAGATCAAGTTATCGGAGCCACTTCTCCTGATAGTTTTCTATTTGCTTCTGTAGGCTATAAAATATCCGAGAAATTACCATTTGTTGATGTCAATAGCGGGAAGTTGACTGATCCCTTGTTGAGTGATATTCAACCTGAACAACTATTAGCTATTCATGCCTTTGTGCAGAATATGATTAATAAGATTGATCAATTCAAAAACACATTCAATAATCTTGAAAGTTTCTTAAGACCTAATTATTCCAGCATTTATGGAAATCTGCAGGAATGGTTGAAAGAAATGGATGCCCATGCGGCAGCAAAGGGATGGATCAAACCCTCTCAAAAACCAGGAAGTACTCCTGAGGTCAGTGCATTTTTGGCTCCATTTTCTATCTTATTCAACCATTCTACCGAACTATATGGTGTAGAAGGGGTGATTTATTCTGAGGCTGACACGGGCAGAGTATCGTTTAAGCCATCCGAATTATTGTTGCCTCCTACAACTGAGGTGATCCAATTCAGATTTGGAGAAGATGCTGAAAAAGACAAGAACTTTCTTTCAAATCGACCACTAATGTTGCTCCGAGCAGAGGTAAAGGGCATGCCAAATAACTATGCCTATTTTACCTTACCCCTAACTCCTCGAGCGTTAAATGTTTTTGGCAATAATTTATCGGCACTTACAGGTATATCTGCTGAAAATGATGTCAAATCAAGACTTACTGCTGATTATGAGGTAGATAACCTTGGCGAGCATTTAAGTGTTAAGTTGAGATTGCATACCCAATCTGGAAGTGAAAATGTAATCGATGTTAAATACAAGGTTGCTGGTGAGGTGAAAGGGCGGGATATATTGCTTTGGCCTAACTTCATTAGTAAGAAATGGAATCGTTACTTTATGTTCAGTGAGATACCTCACAATGATATAAAGTTTCAGGCTTCTCCATTTATTGGAGACATCAACGATCATCATTTCAGAATTGTCCTCAATGAGAAAAATGAGCCACTTTACCTTGCGAAAGATGGTAAAATGGAGGACATGAAAAATGCCAATTACAAATCTTCCTTAATTGTAGAAAACAATCAGAAAGTAAGTGATAACCCCTATAAATATGAGATTTACGAGAGTAATCAGCCTTTCAAAGGCTTAAAATTCTCCTATGGGAAATCAGATAATCTTTGTGGGTATGCAATTATCAGGTACGATAAACTGAATAAAGTAAAGCAGTTACCTAAGGACTGGACTAACGAAATGCAAACGCTCGCGGAAGCGCGTTTAGGGATTGATTTTGGTAGTACTAACTCTTCCATTGCCTATTGGGCAGAAGACAAGAGTGAGGTTCGAGGCATGACTCTGAAGAACAGAAGAATTTCATTGCTTTCTTCCGATGAAAAAAATAACGACGAACGTCCAGCGGTGGAAGATGAGATCTTCTTCTTTCAAAACGATGAGATTAAAACTAATGCCATCAAGTCGGTATTAGCGATCCATGATTTTAAAAGGCTATCTAATCCTTCCAGTTTAGTTCAAGATCAATTGATGGAGAAAGAAGTTGTGGGCGGTTTCCCTTGTTTTGAAAAGAACTTACCTATTGAAACTTCTGACAAAAATAAGCATACGTTGAAGTTTAATCGGGCGGGTATTGCAGAACTCAAATACAACATGAAATGGTCAAGCAATCCGCTTGAAAAAAGCCATAAAAAAGCATATTTAAGTTCTTTGATGCTTCATATCTATGCGCAATTGTTTGAAGATGGGTATGAGCCAACTTCAATCAAATGGTCTTATCCATCTTCCATGACTACTAGTCTGTTGAATGAGTATTGGGACATCTATAATTCGATAAAGCAAATCACCCCAATTAATGGGTCTAGGCAATTAGTGATCTTCCCTCCTTCAGACTTATCCAACATCAATACTTCAGGTGGGAATACCTGGGAAGGCTCAAGTGATCTAGGAGGAGGAAGTTGGGGTGCTAGTACTGATCCAACTTCCACTCCAGGAACTAGCTGGGGCGATTCGGGAAGTGGATGGGGTAGTAGTCCTAGTCCAGAACCTGCTTCCGGTGGCTGGGGTAAAGAAGAAAGTACTTCTAGTTCAAAATCCGTAGTAGAAATAAAAACTGATAATGGTCCTTTAAAATTTGAATTTAATCAATTGAAGGATGATGAATCATTTACCGAATCTTGTGCAGTTGCAAATTACTTCTTAGAAGATCTTACTGTTAGGCCGGGAGAATTATTAATGATTTTTGACGTAGGAGGAAGTACAACTGACATAAGTGTGCTATCCCAAATGGAAGGCGGGGGTAAGGCCATGATCAAACAAAATTCGATCAGATGGGCTGCTCAACGCTTGGCTTTTGCTACGCAATACTCGAAGAATTTCCGTTCTGTTTTACTTCGAATGTGTGAGCAAAAGAAGATCAAAATTGAAGGCCTAAATACTACTCCTTCAAAGTACAATGAAAATACAGCACCATTCTATTTTGAACAGTTAATTGACCGATTAGATGATGCCGATTTCCCTGACTTTTACCGCTTGATTGCCGCAGAATGTAAAGAATTGATGAGTGTCAATCTTTATGTGACGGGTATGATCATGTATTATGCTGGACAATTGACCTTAAAAATGAGAGAGGAAATGCTCCGTTCAGATGACGTGCCAGCAATTGTAAAGAATTCACCACCAAAAATTTATATAGCTTTTGCTGGTAAGGGGGCTCGTATTTTTGATTGGTTTGATGCTATTAATCCTAGAGCGGCTAATGAATATTATACTCAGATGTTTATTAGAGGAATTGGAGGTATGGAAAAAGCACAGAAAACAATTACCCCAATTAACTTTCCAAATGAGATAATTAAAATAAATGCCTACAAGAAGGAGAACAATGCGGATGTTAAGTATGAGGTATCTAAGGGGTTAGCAATTCCAACATTCAAATCGAGAATTTTAGTACCAAAAGAAAAACAGGCAATAGAAATTCTAGGAGAAGAAGGATTCTGCGTGTACACCGCTTCAGGTGAAATGAGGTATTTGGATTTTAGCAACTCGGTTACACCTGAAATGATGGAGCATTTGAGTTCTTATTTCGTTCATAATCCTCAACCTGGTAAAGCTCCTTGTCCTAAGTTTATGGATTTTGCTGATCTTTTCTACAGAGTATCATCCACTACTTTTGGTTTCAATATGAAACAGGAAGAGTTTATTGCAGGATTTAATAATATGAATATTGAAGCCTCCATTAAGCAAGATCCAGATTACATTGAGGCTCAGAGAAAGCGTAAAGAAACTAAGCAATTTGGATATGTTGCCCCCATTTTTGTAATGGAAGGCATTAAGTTTTTTGAAGAAAGAATCTTGAAAGCCATAAGAAACTAGGTATGAAGTCATGTGTTTTGGTTAAAGTATCTAAGCAAACACTGTCTTTCTGGTATCAGATTGAAGGGGGGGATTATGCTACCTTATCCCAAAAGGAAGGTAATGTGATTCCCCTTTGTTTCTATGTAAATGGAAATGAATTTAATGTAGGTTCGTTTGCAAAAGAAAGGTGTTTGGTCAATGACCCTTACGCCTATACAGACTATTTTGAAAATGCCAAGAACCCTTCCAAACAGTTTTCTTTAGTTGGAGATAGTAAGCCATATAAGCTGCTCTTGTATTTTGGAATTGAAAACTATTTGTCCCATTTTATTAAAACGGTCTTATATAAAAGCGAATCAATTGAGGCCCATAGAGAAAGTTTCTGTTTGCGTTTTTGGTTTGATGATGATTTGGAAAATCAAGAGCGTTTACTTGTCCTCAGTCTATTTAAGGAGGCAGGGTACGAAAACGTAGGCCTCATCACTATTGATGATCATTTAAAGAAGCATCTTTCTGGGATATCCGCTCAGGATAATGCAAGAGTTTACCTAACTGCAATCCATAACGATTTGCATGTTCAGCTGTTTTCTTCGAAGCATGAATTGTTGGGCAAATTCAAATTGCCTGAATTGGGTTCAGACCCTAGGGCAAAAATCCTTGCAAAACTTATTTTAGAAGATGTAAAAGAGGCTAATCCCCATCTTTTTATTAATGATGAGGTAGAAATCCCCTACATCATTCCGCATTGTACTGCCCTCCTTTCTTCGCTATCCCCTTTGATGAGGGGTTATATTGAGCTATCGACGGGAGCAAGATTGGATTATAAAATCAAATTGAAGGATTTGGAAGGGAGTCTAGCCTATAATCGAGGTATTGAAGACAAAGTAATCCCTCAATTGGAATTAATTCTTGGCCAAAATGGGCTAAGTGCTTCTTCTGTAGACGTATATTTACTTGGAGATCAGATCAATACAAACTATTTCAAGGAAAAGCTTACTAAAAAATTCCCTAATGTCAGTGGTGTGCCCAACGCCATTGAAGCAAAAATTCTAAAATCTATTTTTGCAGAAATAGCATCCAATTTCTATGAGCTAGAAGTTGTAGCTAAAAAACCTTCTTTTGAGGCTCCCTCTCGTCAAGAGTTTGAGGAGACCAAACGCTTTACTAATCAAGAGAAAGAAGAGCAGTCAATTAAGGACCATAGTTATAGGGAAAACGGTGAACAAGGTAATGGGATTAAACCAAAACCAACGCCACCGGAGGTGAAACTCCCAACTCCCCCTCCATACCCCAAAGGAGAAAGTGCACCGCCAGTTGAAGTTAAGCCAGTTGTCCCAATTACGGGTGTAAAACCCGTTGTACCTCCAGGGATAATACCTACTAACCAGCTTCCGCCAAAACCAGTCGTGAGCCCGGATACAGGTCTTCGATTGCCTCCAAAAATGGTAATCCCTGTTTTGCCCAATTCTTTGACTTTACAAGAGAAGCTAGCAAAAAAAATTCAGCAAACCTTTCCAGATGCTGAGGTGAAAAAGGTGAATAAGGACAATTATGTAGACATCTTTATCCCAGCGGTTTATCCAAAGCGAGGAGCTCATTTGTTTTTCAATACTTCTAAGGATGAAATAAAAATTGGGTTTTATTGCAGAGATGAAGACTTTATTAAAAAGGTTTTAGGAAAACAACCCTCCCTAGAAGGATATAATCAAGGGATAAGACCTAAAGGAAACAGTAGCTATACTTCCGTTGAAGAGGCAAGTTTGGCTACAATTGAGTTTCTTTCAAAGATATCTGGAAAGCCAAATTCTCAATTGGAACAAAAGAAAGAAGTCCCTATGGTAAGTGTCCCAATAGTATCGGTTTCAAATACTAGGATTCCACCGCCACCACCACCTCCTCCTCCAATTAAAAAGAAATAAGTATGGCACTTGATTTAAAAAAAGTAAAAAGCGAAGACAAAAAATACTATTACAGCGAAAATGGGAATACCATGGGTCCATTTTCCTTATCAGATCTCTTAGAAAGAATTGGCGCTGAAACTTTAGTTTACAGAGAAGGTATAGAGTGGACCAACGCTAAAGAAGTAGAAGAATTGAAAAAATTCTTCAAAGTTGAAAAAATCATTGTTCAACCTATTAAGACTGCTCCAACCCCGGATCCTGTAATTGCTTCTCCGGCTCCTACTTTCGAGCAAAAGAAAATGTTTTCAGCCCCATTTTCATTCAAGGGAAGAATTAGAAGGACAGAATATGGAGTAAGCGCAATTATATATTTTATTGCATATTCTATTGTTATTGCGATGCTAGAATCATTTTCATTTATGGGGATTGCAATTATCCCAATAATTTGGTTTTTTCTAGCACAAGGAGCAAAAAGATGCCACGATAGGGGCAATTCAGGTTGGTATCAACTCATCCCATTTTATGCCTTATGGATGTTATTTGGGGAGGGAGATCAACAGGCTAATTCCTACGGAAATCCAGTAAAGTAATTCAAAAAAATAAGGTAAGATGATAAGTTTAGAAAAGAAAAAGCCATTCAATTTAAACAAGGAAGTCCCAGGTTTAAATCAAATTAAAGTTGGATTGAGTTGGGATCCGACAACTGCAGGTCTCAGCCCTGATGCAGATGCTTCTGTCTTTATGCTTGATGAGTCAGGCAAAATACCTTCCGAAGGATATTTTGTTTTTTATAATAACTTGACAAGCGCAGATGGTGCAGTGGCCCATTCTGGAGACAATCGAACTGGAGAAGGAGATGGGGATGATGAGGAATTGACAATTAACCTAGCTAAAGTTTCTCCAAATGTGGTACAAATCATGCTTGTGATTTCAATCCATAATATGGAAGAGGGATTTCATTTTGGGAATGTGCTTAATTCATCCGTGAGAGTTTACAATATGGTTAATGGGAACACTTTGTGCCAATACAAATTAGCTGAGTCTTATAGTGGATGTGATTCGTTAATCATTGGTCGTTTTTTTAGACAAGGATCAGATTGGGAGTTTGAAGCATTAGGATTAGCGTTTGAGGGTGGATTGGGAGCTACTGTGGAGTTGTATTCTTAAATGATTCGTAGTTATGGGTTTAAATTTAAATAAGGGTAGCCGTTTTAATATAGCAAAAGAGGCCCCCAAATTAAAAATTGCAGGTATTGGATTAGGATGGGATCCTAATGAAGAACCAAACGGTCCAGATTTTGATTTGGATGTCAGTGCCTTTTTATTGACAGGAGATGGTAAAATACCTGCAGATGAATATGTGGTTTTTTTTAATTCTGAACTAAAAACTGAGACTCCAGAGGGGGTTCGTCCCTATTCAGGCGATGGGTCAGTATTAGGGGCTGTTGACTCCATTGATGGGACAGAAAGTGATGGTGAGGACGATGAGGATATGCGAGTTTATTTTGATAAAGTCTGGGAAGGAATCACACAGATTATCATTACAGTTACCATCACTAAATACCCCAACGACAAGAAAAAGGATAGACGGACCCTTTTGCAAAACTTTGGAATGGTGAATGATTGTTACATCAGAATTTGGGATGATGAAACTGGCGTTGAAATCTTGAGGTATGACCTAAAAGAAAAGTTCAGCAATGAAGATGCGGTCGAGTTTGGTCGCTTTGTTCGAGTGAATGAATCTTGGGAGTTTGTAGCTACAGGCGAAAAATATACAGGCGGCTTGGGTAAATTTATAGACCTTTTCACCTAAAGCATGGCTTTAAACTTCAGTAAAGGCGGTAAATTAGGCAAATACTTCTATCTTGATGAAAGAGGTGTTGATTATGGACCGTTTGAAATATCTGAGTTATTAGAGGTAATTGATAAAGATACTTTAGTTTATTACAAAGGAATAAATTGGACGAAGGCTTCCGAAGTTCCAGAGTTAAAGCGTTACTTCCATGAAGAAATAAAGGTAGTTGAAAAGATTATTGAGAAAGAGTCTGTAAAGTCAACTACTCCAAAAAAGAGTTCTATTTTGCTCATTTTTATATTTTTTTTCATAGTCGGATCCCTTGTAACCTTCTTATTTTATTTGTACCTAGATTCACAAAATGATGAAGAGCAAACCCAACTTGAGCAACAGCGATTAGCGGATTCAATTGCGTTAGTCAATTCTAAGTTGATGATGGAAATGGAAAAAGATTCCATGAACGATGTTATTAATGCTAGAATTGATTCACTGAATGCTGTTCAAAGTGAACTGTTATTTTTGCAAAATCAGGATTATTTAATCGAAAGAGTAGATAGTTATTTTGTTGATATCGTTTCCAACAATTTCGATGCTTACAACTATTATTCAGATTCTGTAGATCAATTTATTAATTTGATTAATGTCTCTCCAGAAGATGTAAATAATGTGTTTACCTCTCCCAGGGATTATACGGATGAACAAATTTATTTTGACAAAAACACGTTTGCTTTCGATAAGAAGATAGGTAATGTTTATTACTTCACTTTTTCAATACAGTATAGATGTTTTAGAATAAAGAGGAATAAAACACAAGAATGTGATGTGGATATACAAATTGGTTTTGATGAAAATTTTCAAATTAAATCCTACAAGGAGCTAAAGATTAGGAACCTAGTATTTAATTAAAGACTCTTATAAAAAAAGAAAAAATGGGAATAGACTTAAATAAGGGAGGAGAAGATAACTCCACACCAAAATCCGAAAAAAAGGGGTTGAATCTTTCGAAAAAAGGAGACTCAGGAAATGCCAAGGTGAGTTTGGAAAAAAAAGGAGACTCTGAAAAAAGTAAAGTTAATTTGGGAAAAGAAGGTGTTTCAGAAAAGGTTAAGGTTGATTTAGCAAAAGGAGATGTGAATTCTAAGGTTGCTGCTCCTGCGCCCAGCCAGAATAGTTCCAGCTCTAAATCCCCGCTAGCAATCCTATCCATTCTAGTTGTAGTGATTTGTTTAGGAGGATTTTGGTTTTTGAATCAAGATGACTCTAATGTAGATTCTGGATCTACTAGTGAAGATGCTGCTACCAATGCTCCCGTTGAGCAGCAAGTAGCCTCAAGTAAATCTCAACCAACGGCTACAGAAGAAAAGGTAGAAAATGCCGCTCAATCTTCCGAAATTTCAGTAGCGGAGTCAAATCAAGGCAAGAGTAAGGGAGTCGATGTGCCTAATGCGAGCCCATCAAAGTCAAATCCTACTAATTCAGAAAAAGTGACTGCTAATCCTTCAAGCAGCAGTTCCTCCGTCGGGTCACAGAATTCCCTGGAGGAAAAAGCCAGACAAGTGTTGGCCGGAGTATTTGGAAATGGAGAAGAAAGAAAACAAGCATTGGGAAGTGATTATGAACAGGTCCAAGCCAAAGTGAATGAACTACTAAGAAACTCAAGTAATTAACAATATTTAGATGTTTGGAGTACTAATCCAAGTAATTTTTGGGCTCTTTATTTGGCTAGCTCTACCCGGATTGATTTATAAGAAGCGTAGAGCAAAAAGCGGTTCAATTCAGTTTTTTGTCACTATTTCCTGTAAAGTGGTTGGTATTTTCATTATAGCTCTTGCTGTATTTGATTTTATCCGACAGGCACTTTCTGTGTAGTTTAAGAGTTGATTCTTTTAAGCCAAAAATCTATTCTTTCCATTTTTAATTTGAATTGTATTTTCTTTTAAAATGGATCAAATTTTATCCATCTGAAACAAATCCAAGGGACATCTCCCTTGGATTTTTTTGTTGTGGTTGTGGGCATTTTCATTTTTTGTAATAGAGGAGGAGGTATTTTTTATTAATTTAAAGTTTTAATGAAAAGCGGATCTAGAAAAGACTTTTTCTGGTAATTGTAGGCTTATTCGTACTCTAAAATTTGGAAACAATGAAAAAAAAATCCCTTAGGTTGGCATCCTTAATATGGATATGTCTTTTTGAAATTTTTAGTGGCTGCGGTGGGGCATCAAGTGATACTACTACCGAGGAAGGTGTAGCGGCGGATTCAACTAGTTTAGGAATGAGTACCCAGTCTAAAGTTGTTAAAGAACTAGATCAGAAAAGGCAAAGAGTAAAGTTAGGACACGCAATCAATACCTCAGCAAATGAGTATTTGCCAGTCATGAGCTCAGATGGTGGAGAATTATTTTTTTCGGCAATGGACAGAACTGGTTTTTTTGATTTTAAATTGGACTACACCAAGGAGAAATCTGCTGGGGGTGAAGATATTTTTAGGAGTGAGTTTAAAGAAGGAGTTTGGGCAGACGCGAGGCCAATAACTGAAATAAATACGAATGGGCATGAAGTTGTTTCACAAGTGCTGTCCAACGGAGATTTATTGGTCACTGCCAATTATCCAGAAAATTTGGGAGTGCAGGATAACTCTAATGCTGCAGTGCAAACGACCGATTTGTTTTATTTGAAGAAGACTAATTCAGGATACCAAATTAGCCACTTGCCCGAGCCAGTAAACTCTATTTTTACGGAGGCAGATGGTTGGATGGCTGAAGATCAATCCTTTATTTTATTTGTTTCAGATGGACCAGGTCATGTGGGCGAATACCATAAAAAAGGATGGAAATGGAATGATAGTTTTTGGGGCAACACGGATGTGTATGTGAGTATTATGGAAGGAGACAACTGGTCAGTACCAGTCAACTTAGGACCCATGGTAAACACGCCTTTCGCAGAGCGTACCCCTTGGTTATCCAAAGATGGACTAACCCTTTACATTAGTTCAAATGGATTTGTTGAGGGTAAAACAGATCTTGATGTATATGCCTTCAAACGAAAGAATACAGCTGATTGGACAACCTGGACTGGGCCATTTGCAATTTTAGATGCAAATACACTACATGATGATTGGGGATATAAGGAAACCAGTAATGGAATGGCTTACTTGGCGTCTTCCGAAAAACTAAACTACAAACCTACCCAACGCGGTTCAGCAGGGGACGCTGGATTTAGAGAAACAAATTTTAGAACAGGTTATGAAGTTTTTGGCTTGCAAGTGGCCGGACTAAATGCGGAATTTGAAACAAATATTTATGCACTGATTGCTCCCGAAGCACCTTCATTTACCATTAATGATGTTTTTTTCGATTTGAATTCTTATAAGATAAATAAAGGGTTCGAGAAGTACCTTTTGCTTTTAGTGGATCAAATCAATCAAAATAATAAGGCAATCCTTGAAATTCATGGTCATACGGATAACTCTGGAGAAAAGAAGTACAACAAGGAGCTTTCTTTGAAAAGAGCTGAAGCTATCAAGGATTTTTTCATGAGCAACGGCGTTAAAAACACCCTAACTGTAAAAGGATTTGGGGATGAAAAGCCAATCTATCCAAATGAAAATAAAGCCTTAAAAGGGAGAAACAGGCGGGTTGAAATTTATTTAAAGCAGAACATTGATGGATAGCATAGTATACAAAGGTTCATGGGCTAGCTTAACATCAATTGTTTCTAAAAACGCTTATTTACATTTTTCTTTTGACTTTTGGAATACCATGGTTTTTCCAAATCCACTGTTTAAAGAAAAAAGAGCGGAGTTGATTAGTCAATTAACTAATAAAAATTACACGCCGGAAGCAATTAGCAAGGCGTTTGCAAAGGTAGGTGAAGAACACAACCGTTTGATTGAAATAGGGGGGAAGAACTTACCCATTCAACAGTTATACCAACGGGTACTAATTGATCTTGGCTGGGCAGAAAAAATAGATTTGACTGACCTCGTCCAAAAAGTAGAACAAATTTTCCTTCAGTTCCCCCCAACCCTTTGTGAAGATTTTTTGTCCTTCTTGAATTTTTTGTTGCCATTTGAGAAGACGATTTCAATCACGAGCAACACAGCATTTATTTCTGGCGCAACAATTAGAGAATTTTTGAATAATTATTCCTTAGCCGGAAAGTTTGATTTTTGTTTGTTTTCGGATGAGGTTGGATATGGCAAGCCTGCTGTAGAAATGTTCCAACTTTTGTCATTGAGGTTAGAAGAGTATCATCCAGAAATAAGGTTAACTGAAGTGATCCACATAGGGGATAATCCTGTGACGGATTTTATAGGTCCAATGAAATTTGGATTTGATTCCTTTTTGCTTACCTCGGAGCAATATTTGATTTACCCTAGGCATGCTGTTCACTCGATTAAAGACCCGATTAGGTATTCATTTTCACCAGAAGAATATAGTAGATTTAAGTTTGGGGACTTTCAGGTAGCAGAAAAGTTTTCATTTGAATTGTTTAACTATTTTATTCAATCTGGATTTTTTGGGAGTAACCAATTGCCAGAAAAAATTGTGGTGTATAGCAGTCCCTATTCTCAAATTCCCACTGCAAGTTATTTTTTGGCATTTGGTTTTTTCAAATTGTTAAAGGACCATATTGATGCATCTGGAGCTTCTGGTGTCCATTTAAGATTTGGAAAAATTGATCGTTGTCAAACCTACACGGAAGATTATGGGGCCATGGATGCCACTGAAAGGTTTAACCTCATAAAAAATGACACTTATAAATTCTCCCAAGAACCTGAGGATGATGAATGCTGTATTTTTATTGATGATATTTCGATAACAGGATCACATCAGTTGGTGGTGGAAAACATGCTTGTTAAAAACAGATGCTTGAATCAAAGTATTTTTCTTTATTTCGCAAAGCTTGATGAGTTGACTATACCTGCCTCAATTGAGAACGTATTGAATTTCTCCTTTGTAGATTCCATAGAAAAGCTTTTGGAGTTAGTAACCTTTGATTCATTCAGGTTTACCACACGAATGATCAAATATGTTTTAAATGCGAGCGAAAATGACTTCAATTTATTTTTTGAAACAGTAATCCAAAGAAGAAAAAAAGACTTTCTATTTGATTTTTATGATTTAGCGCTCTCGAATGATTATCACAAAATTGAGGCATACCAAAAAAACTGGGGGACTCTTGAAGAGATGAAGAAGAAAGAAAATTTCAGCAGAGCCCTTAGTAGTAAATGATAGTTGAAAAAATGAGTAGTTGTCCTGTTATACACTAAAAATTTGAACAAAATATGAGCCCTCAAAAAAAGGGAACGATAGAATTTTGCTTGAATAAATATCTATTGAATAAAATGGTAGAATCTGGTAAGTGGTAGCCTTTTTTGACAGTTTGTAAATATATTTCATTGAACTGAAATTTGTATTGTTCAATTGAAACGTAAGTGGGCTCTGCTGGGGAGCAACTCACCAGGGATAAATTGAATCG
>Ga0169931_10001408_pt1 | contig 39685 bp, 48 predicted proteins | sample Kivu_15m_20L_FD_129675 | JGI IMG/M metagenome (GOLD analysis project Ga0169931, IMG submission 129675) | Freshwater microbial communities from Lake Kivu, Western Province, Rwanda to study Microbial Dark Matter (Phase II) - Kivu_15m_20L... | ecosystem: Environmental > Aquatic > Freshwater > Lake... | reverse complement strand
CGCTATACCCACTGTTGTCACCAGCCGATTCACCGTCTATATCACTTCCTCTTTGAGTCCAAGCGGAGCCACTCCAAGAATAAACCCTAACACTCCCGCTATTACTTCCATTACCATCATTAAATATAGCCCCGATAGCTACCACGTTGCCATCATTACTCAAACTAACGCTATATCCACTATAATCACCAGCCGATTCGCCGTTTATATCACTTCCTCTTTGAGTCCAAGCGGAGCCACTCCAAGAATAAACCCTAACACTCCCGCTATCACTCCCATTACCATCATTAAGTGGTGCCCCGATAGCCACCACGTTGCCATCATTACTCAAACTAACGCTTGCTCCACTCATATCATCGGCTGATTCACCGTTTATATCACTTCCTTTTTGAGTAATTAAAGACAAAAATCCAAAAAATGTTGATCCTTGAGTTCCAAAAACACTTGACCAAGTATCACTGCCAATTTGAACAGGAGAATTTCTGTCTGTGGTTGTTCCATCTCCTAGTTGCCCATACTCATTCCATCCCCAACTCCACAAAGTTCCATTACTTTTTATGCCTACAGAAGAGTTATCTCCGGCCACGATAGAAATCCAAGTATCACTACCAATTCGAACCGGAGAATTCCTGTTAGTATTTGTTCCATCTCCTAGTTGCCCATAAAAATTGAAGCCCCAAGCCCATAAAGTCCCATCGCTTTTTATTCCCAAAGAATAAAAATCACCACCAGCAATAACTGTCCAAGTGTCACTGCCAATTTGAACTGGAGAATTTCTGTCTGTGGTTGTTCCATCTCCTAGTTGCCCATACTCATTCCATCCCCAACTCCACAAAGTTCCATCACTTTTTATTGCTAAAGTATGACTGCCGCCACAAGAAATTTTCAACCAAGTATCACTACTTATTTGAACTGGATAATTTCTGTCGGTGTTTGTTCCGTCTCCAACTTGCCCCATATTGTTAGGGCCCCAAGCCCATAACGTACCATCACTTTTTATCGCTACAGACTGCACACCGACCGAAATATCTGACCAAGAATCACTTCCGATTTGTGTTGGAGTCGTTGCCCAATAAGGCTCTTCGAGACCGTCTAATCCTAATCCTGTTCTTCCATTTTGATGAGCACCCCAAGCCCACAAAGTATTATTACTTTTGATTCCTATAGAATGTGATCCACTAGCACTAATTTTTTTCCAAGTATCACTTCCTATCTGAACTGGAGAACTTCTGTCGGTATCTGTTCCATCTCCTATTGAATAATTGGCATTTTCTCCCCAACCCCACAAAGTATCATCATGTTTAATTCCAAGAACAGGGTAATTGCCAGCAATGAATTTCCAAGTATCATCTCCAGTCTGGATGGGATTAATTTCACGTAGACTCACTGATCCGTTTCCTAATTGACCTTGATTGTTATATCCCCAACCCCATAGATTCCCAGAACCTACAGAGGTTTGGGCCAATGTTGGAGAATTTCCTACTATATCGAAACTTGCCGAATAAGAACTATAGTCTATACTACCAGAAGTTGAATCTTGGCTATATTGGTTTAGGCCATTTACATAAAATTTTGTTCCATTATTGCTGTCGTAAGTAACACATATATTTAGCCAAACATCTGTTTCAACAGTGAAGTTTGATATTGCTGAGTTTGTTGTTGTGCCATCTCCAAATTCAAATTTTATTTTTAATCCATTATCATTAATTAATGATAATTTATATCCTTGATTATCTTCTAGTGCTCCACAAATTAAACCGCCTGTTTCACTAGAGCCAATTTTTATCCAACAAGAAATTGACAAAGCATCAGACATCCTTAACGGATCTGGAACTGTATTTGATGGAGCTATTATTTTTCCATAATCATTTGTTCCATCAAATGACATGGCAAGTCCATGAGGCCCATGTGATTGAGCATCATAAACATCAATATCAAATAGCTGTATGGTATGACCAAAACCACTTTGATCATAAACATATTTTGAGTTTCCTTGAGAAAAACTCCAAACACCCACCAGCCCCGCCGATAGCGGGTATAGTTTATTTATTTGTAAATTATTTTGTGGTAATTTTTTAAAATTCAATTTTACACCATGACATATAAATATTTACACATTTTTATAAATATGTTTTAATTTAAAATGTTTATTTTTTTGTTTTTTAAAAATTTACATGTTAAGGATTAATTTTGAAAATTGCTGTACCTTGGCCTCCTTATGACAAAAGTCAAAATAGAGTTTTACAATCTTTAGATATTTGGCAAAATAAAGAACAATTATTACTTTGTTGTTTAGAAAATAACATAAATAATTGTGAAAAATATTCAACTACTTTTTTAAAAAGAAATAGTTCTTCTATTGGCACAAAAAGACTAAAATGTTTTATTTTAGATATGATTGAAAAATTAATATCACTTTATCCCAATGAGGACTGGTACGGATTCGGCAACAGTGATATTGTGCCTTTCGGAGATTTAATTGGTAAAAACAATAATAAACAAGTGCTAGTATTTCATCGAACAGAAATTTTTGATTGGTCTCACATATATGACACAAATTATGAAATAAATTTAGACAAAAATTTAATATTAGAAATAATTAAAAAACGATCCCAAGGAATATCCGATAAAAAGATTGCAAGAGATTTAAACCATAAATTAACTAAAATTAATAACGAATGTAATTGGACTTATGATATTATTCGTAATATTTTTACCAAACAAGGAGAAGTTTTTTTTTGGGGACAAGATTTGTTTTTATTTAGAAAAGATATAGTTTTAGATGTAATTAAAAAATATTTAATTAAAAATGATCCTATTTTGAGTGCAGGCGGATTTGATCCAAGATTATCAAAATGGCTTTTAGAAAATTTTGACGGTTTGCGTATATTGAATGGCATTTTTCACAAAAGACACGATTCTGAGTGGGTTTCTAATGACGTTGATTATTTTCATAATGGAGGAGATGTACCTGCAAATGAATTATTTAACTATTATTCACACACATATAGTTTAAGAAAAAGACATGAAAATGACTATCCTGTTATGCACAAGAAGTTAATAAATATATTAAATAAAACCAAACAAAATATATACATTTAACTATATAAATGCATCTGGCTTTATTAGGAGATAATATGAAATACACAAACTGGAAACTGTTAACAGAATCTTTCGATGGCAGTTTTAATTTAGGAATTAAAAAACCAAATGTTGTAGGCGGTCTCATGGGCAGACATACCGATATGGAAGATGAAGATATGGACGATATAGACGATATGGAAGATGAAGATATGGACGATGAAGATATGGACGATGAAGATATGGATGATGAAGATATGGATGATATGGATGATGAAGATATGGAAGATATGGATGATGAAGATATGGAAGATATGGATGATGAAGATATGGAAGATATGGATGATGAAGATATGGAAGATATGGATGATGAAGATATGGATGATGAAGATATGGATGATGAAGATATGGATGATATGGAAGATATGGATGATGAAGATATGGATGATATGGAAGATATGGATGATGAAGATATGGAAGATATGGATGATGAAGATATGGAAGATGAAGATATGGACGACATGGAAGATGAAGTTAGCTTTATGAATAAAGATTATTGTGGCAAAGGAATGGGCGTAGAAGAATCTTGTTGCAATAAAAAAATGTCCAAAAAATTTATGAAAAAAGATGGAACAAAAAAACATCAGAAATGCGAATCAGATGATTTTATTTCATCGTTAATATCCCAAATGACAAATAAAAAAACAGTCAGTGAGGATTCATTATTTACTCCCGTAGAAGAACCGTTTAATGATGAGGCAAAGCCCGGAGATGTGGGATTTGCTCCTCAAGGAAAAATAGGCTCAATTGGAGGAGGATATACAAAAAAAGACTTCGCAGACATCCCTGTGCTTGGTGAGTCTTTTAAATTTCCAACTCTTACAGAATGGCAGGCAAATAGAAGTTAAATAATTTCTTTTAAATATTCATAGTATTTTTTAATACCAGATTTTAAAGAGAACTTGGGGGAAAAACCAAGTTCTCTTTTTATTTTAGATATATCACACTCGGTGTGATATTGATATTTATCTTTAAAATTACAATCAATATATTTTGGAATAATATTTAAATTAAATAAATTATTTAAATCACAAATTATTTCATTAAAAGCATAACTACCACCACTACCAACATTAAATATTCCACTTTTAATTGAATTTTTTAATGCCAATAAATTTGCACTAACAACATCTTCAATATAAATCCAATCTCTTTTTTGCTCTCCAAATTTAAATAAATTTATTTCTTTGTTTTTTAATATTTTATTTAAAATTTGCCCTATAAAACTCATTCTTTTGTTTTTTTGATCTTCACCCGGACCATAAATATTGCAATATCTGAATCCAACTATTGTTATGTCATTTTCTTTTGCAAATTTCATTGCAAAATCATCAAACAAAGCCTTAGATTCTCCATACACATTTAAAGGGTTTATAGAAGTTTCTTCTTCTTTATAAGGTGCCTTCTCTGAACCATATACGGCAGTACTTGACGCATAAATTATTTTTTTGCAACCAAAAGTTGCAGCTTTTCTAAACAACTCAATTGGCCCATAAACATTTGCTCTAAACATCTCTTCCTTATCAGTACAAAGAGTGTCATTGTTCGCCATTAAATGAATTAAAATTTCTTGATTTTTTAGTAAATTGAAATCAAATCCAGTTAATCCGCAATAAGCAACTTTGTGAACATTGGGATGCACAAAATCTGATCCCGTAGAGGTTATTGTTATTTCATGATTTTCTTGCAATAATTGTTTTGTAAGATTTCGACCTACAAAACCACCCCCGCCAGTAATGAAAATTTTCATAAATTTTAATTTGGATTTTTAATATGGAAAAAAAAATAAATATTTTAGAACACTTTGATAAGTTAGTAAATTTAGGTTTAAAAATTATTCCTTTAAGAAATAATTCTAAAGCGCCTTTGTGTAAAAATTGGAATAAATATTGGAATTTAAAAGAAATTAGAAATAAAATTAAAAAAAATTCAGAATGTAATTTAGGTTTATTATTAGGAAATATTGTTGATGTAGAAGGAGACTCCGAGGAGTCTAATGAAATTATCCTAAATCTTACGCAAGATTACCCACATCCATCTTATGTTAGTTCAAAATCTATACATCACTTATTTCAAACTCCAATTTTTGGCTTCAAATATTTTAAATGGAAAAAAATTGAATTCAGAGGATTTGGACACCAATCTGTTTTGCCTCCTAGTAAAGTAAATGAAATAGAATATAAATGGATAACAGATTTTAGTAAAGTGCCAGAGATGCCGGATTCTCTTGTTAGGTTTTTAAAACACAAAATAAAATACAAAAAAAATAACATAAAAAAAGGGCACATAAAAATACCTTGTAGTAATTGTAGAGAACGTAATTTTATAAATGAAAAAAGATTTTATCTAGAACTAGAGATATTTAAAATTTTAAATCAAAAATGGCTATGTAAAAAATGCAGAGACAGGGACGTAAGGCCACTTTGTAGATTGTTAAAATCTACAAAAAATATCGATTATATCAAAAAAATAATTTAATTTTTTAAATTCCAACTTTTATAAAAATCAAAATCACTATTTAAAATTAAATCCTCTAAATTATTTCTTAAATTAATTGGTAATAATTTTTTTGCCATATTAAAATAATCTATAGCATAATTTTTATTATTATTGTTTATAGACTCCCTGACTATCAAAGGGTCATAAAGCTTGCAAGTCCAAGCATCTGCTAAATCTTCAGATTCAAAAAATTTTTCAATGTCAAAATTCCAAAATTCCCAAGCATTTCCTTTTTTTACAAAATCAACACAAAACTCTGTTAGATCATAAATTAAAGAAACTAGTTCTGGAGATTTTAACCAAAAATTTCCTAAAGAGCGATATTCAATTCCATATGTTTTAACTCTATACCTTCCAGCTTGTCCGTATATAGATTTTCTTTTAAAACTAGATTCATCATTGTCTAACCAAATGGATGGAATACCTATAAAAAAATCTAACATATAAACAAATAAAATTGGCTCAGGGCCGTCTGTTACAAGACTTTGATCTCCAATATGAATATGTCCACCACAAGATCTTAAATTTTTATTTGAAATCTCGTCTACTGGCCCTTCCATTTGTTTCATGGTGTATGCACAAAAATCTCTAGCACATCCAACTTTTTTGGCATCAGGATGTAGCAACTGATCCTTATCGAAATCCACACTGGATATAGTTTCAAGTTTAAAGGGATAAACTAAATTCGAATATATTTTAAAACATTCTTCAAAATTTTTAATTGTTTCTTCTTTAGAAAAACTTGGCTTTATAGCACACTCTGCCAAAACATTGTCATAATAAAATTCATGTCCTTTTATCTTTAATCTATTTTGAATATTATTTCTTAATATTTCAATAGCACTATAAAATTTATTATCTTTTGAAAGTGCAAACTCGGGATCGCTTCCAAATGAATCCATAATCACCTTTCTTTTTTATGCCATTGAGGAAAGTATTGTTTTGTTGTTCCACAAGAAAAACCCACTATACCACATCTGTCATGTATGTTGTAAATAGATATAGATTTAATATTTTTTTCATTCAAATATTTGTTTGAATAGTTCTCTCGAATTTTAGAAGAAAAGAAAAATCTGTCAGTATATTTTAGTATTTTTTCAATTCCTTCATAAGCTTTTATAATCATATCTTTATCACGACCATGCACATCGTAATAAGTAAATAATTCATTATTTTTTATTTTTTTAATTGTTGTTTCAAAAGAATCCTCTTTATTATGAACTAGACCAATTCTTATCAACAAAGTGTAGAATGAAAGCATAGGAGCGGCTTTAAGCCATCTTTTGCTTGCGTTAAGTATCCATATCCCAGATTTTTTATATATTGCTGGGTGATTTTTGCTTTTTTCTAAAAAGGTTCTTTGCATTTTCAAACGATCTTCTATGGAATTAACCAAAGGAATTACTCCATTAATTATTTTTTCTTCAAATTCTTTATCTTTATAATTAGAAATAATTAATCTTAGTTTACTTAAAGAAGGAGCAGGAGAAGTGTGCGGGTCATATTTAAATCCATAAATATCAATTGTTTGATTGTTTAAATATGACCAAATAAGATCTTGCATAAAATCTTTACACCAAACCAATTGATTTAGTTGTTCGTATTTTGGAGACAACATGGCAAATTCAAGACCTTCCTTAGGTATCTGGGATATTCTGTTTGTTTTTGGGTGCCATTTAATTTCTTTTTCAATTATTTTATTCATAGATTTTTCCTTCATAAACATAACTAAATTTACTATTTTATTACGAAAAGGTCAATAGGCATATGCTCACATCAGGAAATGACATCTCGATAGTCCTCTCTGGAGGATCTTCAAATATCAATCCAAATAATTCATTGGGAGGAGATCCATCCGGGTCTCCAGTGGCAAATGGTGTTCTTAATAACTTATTTGACGATGTTTCGCCTGAAGAAGCTTCTGAAGGAAGCGAAGAATACAGATGTATTTATATTTTTAATGATGGAGAAACTAGTATTTGGGGTCTGAATATATTGTTACTTGAAAACGAATCACAAGGCTCAGTTATTGAATTGGGTGTCCAAAAATCAAATGAAATGCAAAGAATTACCATTAATGGAAACATATCAGGAGGAAATCTAACATTACTTTATAATAATCGCTCTTTTTCTTTTAATTATAATCCAGACTTGGCTTTGATGTCAGTTAATTTACAAGAATCATTAAGAAACTTAAAAATAAGTGATGATTCAGAAGAGTTATTTTTTAAAGACGTTTCTGTGTCTGCACAAAATGCAGGCCAGTCAACTAGAATTTTTGATATTTTTTGGCAAGGAAAAGATTCAAGTAGAAGTTTTTTTAAATTTAGTAAATTTTTAGATAATAACAATAATGACATAGGCAATCAATTATTGCCTCTTGGAAGCATAACGGTTTCGTTGTCAACAGTAGTATCTGGTTCTCCGGTAAACACAATAGCGCCATTTATTAACAAGGAAACAACCCCTCCCGGAGGCGTGCAGTTTTTTCAACCAACAAATTTTTCGCCTATAGAATTACCTAGATTAGATCCTAATGATGGATTTCCTTTGTGGGTAAAAAGAGTCATAGTTGCTGGCGCAACTGCAAAAGATCAAGATTCTTTTTCTTTAAGAATTAGTGCTTTGTCTTTAGAGCCTCAAAATATTTAATCTACCAGAAGAGAAATTGGATCTATAATTCCAAATCCCCCAAAAAATTTCGAATGATCTTGTCCATTTATTTTTTTTGTTTGTTTCCTAAGCAGAACTCTAAATTCCTCAGAATTCTTGATGTTTGCTTTCTTATTTTTTTTAAAATAAGAAAGCAATAATGCAGCAACCCCAACAGCAAAAGGACACGCCATAGAGGTGCCCGATAATGTCGCATACCAGTTGTCTGGAACAGTTGAAAATATATCCACTCCCGGTGCCATAAAATCTAAGTTTTGTCCAGTATTAGAGAAATTTGCTCTATTAAAATTTTTATCTATTGCTCCTATCGCTATAGTCTCTGGATAATTCGCAGGATAATAAAGCTCTTGTGTATTCCCGGCATTTCCGGCAGCACAAAAAGTTATCACTCCTGCGGCTTCTGCGTTTTGAATTGCTTTTCTTACTTGTTGAACTTTAAAAGGAGCACCCAAAGACATAGCGATTAAATCACAACCTTGCTCCACAGCCCAATTTATGCCAGCAGCAACATTCGACATATCCCCATTTCCGTTTTTATCAAGAACCTTAATAGGAATAACTTTTGCTTTAGGACAAACACCTACCATTCCAATTTCATTATCATTTGCCACTAAAATTCCTGTTACATGGGTTCCATGACCATTATCATCATGGGGAGAAAGATTTGGTTTTATCATATTTTTTCCGGTCAAAAGATTCTCGGCCAAATCAGGATGATCCAAATCGCAACCAGTATCAAGAACTGCTATAGTTACATTTTCTCCTTTTGTTTTTTCCCAAGCCTTAGGTAGATTAAAGGCACTAATTGCCCATCCAATGTTTTGTTTTGCTTCTTGAATTGACAGATAATCAATTCTTTTATATGGGAGTAATTTGCATTTTTTAGATTCCTTTCTTTTAGCCAAAAAACCTCCTAATTTTTTAGATAGCTAAAATTATTTATCAATAATAGTTTTGTTATTTGCATTAATTTTTTCTAATATTTTTTCCCACATATAATTTACCGAAACATCGTTAATACATTCTTGAATTCCTTTTTCACATATTGTCGTTGAAACACAAGGAAGAGGCTTCCTGTGGTGACAACCTAGGCAATCCAAGCCCTCGGCAAATATAGGGGTTACAGAACTATTGATAAGTCTTTTACTCGGCAAAATTGATCCAAAAAAAGCAACACCAGAAACATTGAAAATATCGGATATAACCATAGGAAAGCTATCAGTTCCCACGAATAAAAAACAATTTTTTATTATGTCGGCAAGTTCATAAATTGATGTTTGTCCTCTTAAATCAATATCAATTAATGTAGGCAAATAATCAGATTTTGTTCCAACACAAATTAATTGAAAATTTTGTTCTTTTAATTTTTTACAAATTTGATCAAATTTTATTTTAGACCAACCCCTTCCTGCCCAAAAACTGTTCCCTGCATGTATTACGATATATTTATCTGGTAAAGAATTTTTGAAAGGCTCTGTCTTTAAGAAAAATTTACATTCATTCTTGTCAACTCCAACAAAATCTGCATAAGAATCTAAAAAGTGCGTTTTTGGCCTATATTCATAAACCATATCTAAATTATAATATAAATCAAAAAATCTATCAGAAGTTTCTTTTAAAACAACATCTATCCAAGGATTTTCTTTTAGTACATCTACACAATTAGTTGAAAATATTATTTTACAATTTTCGTATTTTTTCTTTAAGGCAGCGGCAACACTAGCGGCCACAAGCACATCCCCGTGTGCATCTTGTCTTTTTAATAAAATATTTTTTATTTGTTTTTTTTGTTTAACATTATTTTTTAATATATTGTTTATCCTACCAGAAGAAACCCAGTGGTTGAGGAAATAAGCTTTTCCAAATTTTTCGAAAACGCAACTATCTTTTTTATTTTTATTTGTATAAATTCTACAATTTGATGAATAAATTATTTTTTTATTTTTCTCTTTAAGCCTTAAACAGAAGTCAGCATCACTCCATTTTTTTGTAAATATATTTGCATTAAACCCTCCTATATCTAAAAATAAATTTTTTGATATTCCTAAAAAATTACTACTTAAAAAGTTTCTTTCACAAGATTGAAATATATCTAGAGGAACATTGCTCATTGAAAAAGGTTTTTTTAATTTATGCTGGCAATAAATTTCTTCTCCTATTTTAAATAAATCTAAATCATCCCACGACCATTCCAAGCCAGCACAAGACACACTATCATTTAATTCATTTATTTCTAAACCACCAACAACAGATATGTCATCTTTTTGCAACAATCTAATGAAACTTGTTGCCCAGTTTGGGAATATTTTTGAATCAGGATTTAAAAATATTAAAATTTTTCCCAAAGCAAAGTTTGCTCCAATATTGCAACAAGCACCCCAGCCTTGGCGAATATTGCTTTTTATAATTTTTCCTATAGGATTTTTAATTTCTTCTATTCTTTTTTTCCAATTATTCAAAATGTTATAAAAAGAGCTATCAGGACAATTATCATCAACAAATATCAACTCAGTTTTTATACCATCATTAAAAAAATCCCAATTTTCAATTAAATCAAAACAATTATTTCTGTAAATAGGCAAAACAACAGATATATCTACTTTATTATTGTTCGTAAACCAATTCGGAGTAGGATAAATACTTGATTCATGCATTGTGTAAAAGGGTAAATTTAATAACAATCCTTGGTCAAAGCTTTGAACCCCTCTGACTTTTTGAACAGGTTTTTTATTGTCTTTAACTATTTTATTCGATAATTTTTGACTTTCTTTTCTTTCAATCTTTTCTCCATATACGGCTTTTTTTATTTGAGACAACGTCAATCCTCTGTTTTTGTTTTTCATTTTTTTCATTTTATTCCTTTTTTAACAATCTATATATAATTAAGTTATTTTGTTAGGTATTTTTATGAAAAAAGATAAAGAAAATATTTTAAAAAAAATACAAATAGCAAAAATTAAAAAATTAAGGATTTATAATCAAAAAAAACAAATAAAACTATTGAATGAAAATAGTTTTAAAAAAGAAAAAAAAATACAAAGACCAAATAAAATACATATTAATAGATGGAATAAATCTTTTTTCATAACCGGCGGAATAGGCGACATTTTGGCTGTTGAGTGTTTTTTAACGGATATTGAAAAGAGTAATGTAGAAACAATATATTATGCAACTAGAAAAAAACAACAAATAGAAAATTTATTTAAATCCAACAAATCTTTTTATAATTTAAAAAATCATATAAATTTATGGGAAGAACACAATAATTTTTGGTGCTTTTATTCAATAGAAGATTATTTAAAAAAAACAAAAAATAATAAATTAATAAATTATAAAAATTGTAAAGATTTAAGTATAATAAAAATTTTTGATGAAATTAATAAAAAAAATATAAAATATAATAAATCTTCATTTTTAGAAAATAAATTATGTAATATCGATAAATTTAATTTGCCAAAAAATTACATCGTGATACTACCCTACAGCACAGACAAAAGAATATCAGATAGAGATTTCAATAATGTTGATTGGGATAATACTATAAAAATTTTAGAAAAATTTAAAACAAAAGGAGTTCTAATAGGAGAAGAAAAAAATAAAAAAATTCCAAATAATAATTTTTTTATAAATTTAATCAATAAAACATCAATAGAAGAACCCATAGAAATATTAAAAAAATCTCAAGGTTATTTAGGTATTGATTCTTGGCTATCTGTATTAGCTCCTAAGTTTTTAGATGTAAATAATATACAAATTAAATCAAACAATGAGCATTGTTATAATAATGCTCATTGTTATTTTTCGCCTTTAAATAAATTTGATTTTTTAGTAAATAATGTGAATTATCCAACGCCTAAATATATGTGAACAATGAGGAAAAATGGACAGATTAATAAAAAGTTACGCATCAACACCTTTCGATGAATTAAGTTGGTGTCAAAAAGAGGAAATAATGTACCAAACAGATATGACAAAATCTGTTGAATATCAGGAAGGTTATTTTGAAAAATATGTAAAATATGAAAACACAGAGATATCAAAAAAATTAAATGAAGGTAGAACAAAAATTACATCAGAATATTGCGAATCAATTTTAGATATAGGAGTTGGATCTGGAGAATTTATTAAAAGTTCAAAAATTAAAACTTTTGGTTTTGATATAAATCCAAAAGCAATAGATTGGCTAAAAAGCAACAACATATTTATGGACCCATATCAAGATGATTTAAAAGTAGCGGGTCTTACTTTTTGGGATTCTTTGGAACATATTCCTAATCCAAGTAATTTACTTTGCAAAATATCAAAAAATCAATATGTTTTTATATCAATTCCAATATTTAAAAATTTTCCTCAAATAAAAAATAGTAAACATTATAGACCTAATGAACACTATTATTACTTTACTTCTTATGGATTAATTAACTATATGAAAGATTCTGATTTTGATTTAATTAAATTAGATGATTTTGAAACAAAAGCAGGTAGAGAAGAAATTCTAACTTTTGTTTTTGTTAAAAGGTGAGTGAAATACTACTCACTGTCGTAATTAAATTTTGTTGATTTATTGGCAGTCCAGCGATCACAATTTTCACAAAACCATTTGCGTGTAGAAAATTTAAAATATGGAATTTTTAATTGATCACTAGGAGTTTGAGATTGATGTCTCCATATAACTCTATTATTTGGTTGAGCGCAAAATTGACCATTGTCTAATTTAATAACATTAAAAGACTTATGCTCATTAGGCGTTTCTGACCATGAAACATCCACTTCATTTGGATCAGAGGAGCAGGTGTCTATAGTAAAAAGATAATATCCTAAAGCCCTACTTTTGTCTTTTAAAACTACCTCACATCGACTATTTCTAAGTCTTTGTTTGCAAATTACAGAAATATTGTAGCTCATACAATCCCACAATTGTAACCAATCGAGTGAAAACAAATCATCGTGTTGTTTTTTCCAAACAAAAGCATGTAGTGGCAATTTATCATACACAGCACCATATTCATGTATGAAAGATTCAAAATACAAAGCTTGGTTAGGTATAGACTTTACAGTTATCCAATGAGCACTTTCATACTCCCCTGCTCCAACAAGATTTCCAGACGAGTCTTTCTCGAAATCGAGTAAAAATTCTTTACGAATAAAAACCTCAATCGGAGGAATGTTTGCTATTAAGTATGACAATTATTTACCTTCCTAATCGTATGTCTCTGGCGGTATTTAGACCTGCTCTTGCTCCTAAACTTCCAGAAGCTTTACTTCTTTTAGCAAGAGATTCTTGTATTTTTCTCATAAGATAACTTTGTACTTGAACAATTTTTGATGCTGGCAATTCTTCCAAAGAGTTAAGCAGCCAATCGACTCTACTCAAAACAGTTGAGGATACCTTGGGTGGTGCCATTGATTGCAAAGAAGCATTGGGAGTTCCTGCTGTGTTGGGAGTTCCTGCTGTGTTGGGAGTTCCTGCTGTGTTGGGAGTTCCTGCTGGAACAACGGGAGAACTGGCTCCTCTTTCTAAGCCAGTTGAAACTTTTGAAGGAATCGCAGGAGCGTTTGGATTTAGATCAAATTCCATAAATTGTTTTTTATTTTTCCATTGTCTAAAATTTTTCATATTTAATCTCCAAAAGGTGATTTTGAGTCCATTGATCTAATAACAGCATTTTGAATTTCTTTAGGAAGTTCGCCCCAAGACATATTGTGAAAGCCCAAATTTTCTGCATTTGGAATGGCGCTTAAATAACCCAATCTAACTACAGGTCCATTTGCTGTCCACAGTCCTTCATGTTCTTTTGACTTGGCGAGTGCCGTCTGCACTGTCGCCCAAGTGTTTGTTCCAGCCAATTTACCAATTGGCCCACTAGCATGACCGTAAATCCGACCATCTGGACCCATTGGCCCATGCGGTTGACCGAAATACATATTACTTTCTTTTAATTTTATCCATTCTAAAAAATTATTCATTCATAATCCTATGTTTTGCAAATTAATAATTTCATTTTGTAACAAAAGCTCCATTATCACCTGTGGGCATTATTTTTATTTTTTCTTTTTCTCCCAGATCTTCAATATTATATGTATCTAATGTTTCTAATTTTTTTCTTATCTTACTAGGCCAAGATCTTACTCGATCTTCAGAGACACCCAATAGCTCTGATAATTCTTTTGTGTTTGAACAAATAGATATAAAGTTTTCCCAAAAAGATTTTTTATCCAAATTATTACCCAATCTTAAAATTGCAGCTAATTCATTGTTTTTGATATTTTCTTTTTGTTTATTTTCTTCTAATTTTTGTAAAAGTTGTCCAAAAGATATCATAAAATTGCCTATTATTGTTGAGAAAAACCTATACTTGCTGGATTTATTTGAGACAATGGAAATCTTTTTCCCGTAAACTGCGATCTTCTTGTTTTTTTATCTTTTTTGTCTTCTTTACGGAATCCAAAAGTTCTGTCCGGGTTTAGATCAAGATCATTTTGTGAACCTGCGTCCATTGTGGAAAATCTAGACCTCACAGGCATATTGCTATTGATGTTTTCTCCCGGAGCTTCTCCTATCCCACCATGCAAAACAGCAGTTCCTACCATTTCATTTTTTAGCCATTTTTTAAATTTCACATATTTATATATGTTTTTGAGACAGAATCAATAATTCATCCAAATCACTTCTATGCGTCTCTCTTTTGTTTTGCCTTGACCTGAGTTATTTGCAACATTTTTTCTTTTGGTTCTCCATCCTTTTAAATTTCTATTGTATAATGGAGAAGAATATCCACTTATTATCACTTTTCCACGTGCGTTTTTTACTAGATTTAAAAAATTCACATGATCATCAACAGACATTTCATATTCATAAATATTTGTAGAATTTTTTTCTCTTGTATTTGGTAAGTATGGAGGATCAAAATATGTTAAGGTGTCTTCTTCATCCCAAATTTTAAAAACCTCCAAAGCATCCTTGTTCAATATAACAGCCTCTTGAATTCTTTTTGATATTCCAGCTAGTTCTTTAATCATGGTTGACCAAGCATTAACATCACCCGGCTTGCCGCCCCTTTTGCGATCTGACCAAGCAAAAGTTTTTTTTAACCCACCTCTACTCATTCTCCTGAGAACATATTCATTAATTGCATGATCAATATAATCTTCAAAATCTTTTTGCGATTTCTTTAGCACCGTATTAAAAACTCGTTCGGTGTATCTTATTCTTTTGACTTTTGAAATGAATTCTTTTGGTTCATCACGTAAAGATTTAAGAACACAAATTATTCCTTTGTCTAAGTCATTTAAAACCTCTTGTTTCGAAGGATTTTTATTAAGAAAAACAGAGGCACCAGCACACATTGGTTCCAAATATGTAAGTTCCTCGTAGCCCACAGGAAAGTTTTCTATTATCCAATTTGCTAAGTAATACTTTCCGCCATGAGTCTTAACCGGAGGTCTCAATTTCTTTGCCATCTTTTTCCTCTTCACTAGATTTATGAATTATTTTGCCACAAAAACAACACACCCAATCGTAATCACTGTATCCTTCTTTTGATCCCTCGTAAAAAAAACCCGTGTCCGGTATTTTTTCTTCATGGCACTCAACACATGCGACTGACATGGTCCTCTCTTCTTCTGGTGTTTCTAAATCAACAAATAAAAAACAATCTAAATCTTGTTCCATAAATACAATATAGTAAAAACAATTTAATTTGAGGTAAAAATGAGCGTACCGTACAACACAGCTTGTAGGCCAGAACAAAGATTGTCAAAAAAAACCTTACTTTCAATACTCGATAGTAGGATAGATCCAGACAGAGCAATAGTTTTAGAAACAGGCGAAGTTATAGACATTCAAGGATTAGATATACGTGAAATCAATAGAAATTATCGTGATAAAATTTGGGTTCCTTATGAAGAAAGACAGCCTAGAAGAATGTTATTAACGAACCCAAATTGGAGAATTTTAAGTTTTTCTCCAACAGCAAAGAAGATATGTGTTGAGTTGATTTCTCCAGCAGGACTTAGGGTTTTAAACTTCACAATTCCTTTTTACTATTATTTATAAAAAAAAACAATTGGTGGATTTTAACCCACCAATTGTTTTGTACCTATCACTTCAGCCAATCAACAAATTCTTCGGATTTAATAAATCCTTTTTTAGTTTTAATTTTCTTTTCATTTTTATCTATAACAACAAAAGAAGGTAAACTTTTTATTTCAAATTTTTTTATTAAATCTTTATCTTTGTCCGCATCAACAGTTAAAAATATATAACTCTCTAAACTATTTTTTACTTTATTGTTCAATAAAGATTCTGTTTTCATTTTTGTGCAGTACGGACACCAATCGGCAGTAAAAAATAACAAAATATTTTTATTTATTTCATTTGATTTTTTCAATGCTTCTTCGTAATTGTTTGCAACAATACCACCTTGATCCTTTATTGATTTTTTTTTATCAAGAGCATCAGGTTTTTTTTCTTTATCTTTCTCGGTAATCTTGGGGCCATTTCCATTCCAGTTATCGTTCCATGTCCAATTATCTAATCTTGTTTTATTTAGATTAAGTCCTTTGTCTGAAATTAACATAATCCCCATAACTAATGTCAAAACAAAAAACAAAATCATCATGATTTTTGTTTTTCCCATATAAACCTCCATATCTACTTGGGACTGAAGGTATATATGGTTGATAATTAATTGAATTTATAACTAAACCGAGAAAGATTGACCACAACCACAGCTTTTTGTTGCATTTGGATTGCTAAAAACAAATCCTCTTTTATTTATATCTTCATAAAAATCTAAAGTAGTTCCTTCTAGAAACAGCATTGATTTATTGTCAACCACAGCTTCTAGTCCTTCAAAGCTGAATTTTGTTGAATTTAAAGAATCTATATCTTTTTTTTCTATAAATTTCATACTGTAGCTAAAACCACTACAGCCTCCTCCTGCAACTCCCACCTCTAAAACATTATCATCAAAAGATATGTTTTGTTCTTGCATTATTTTTTTAATTTCTTTCACCGCTTTATCAGTTACTATTATCGACATTTTTTTCTCCTAAAAATATAAGACCTTTTTTGTTATTTATTTCTCCAAAATCTATTGTTAGATTTGGATTGTAATCAATATCACTTGAAATAACCACATTAAGTTCACCAAATTGAAGTCTATTTCCAATTGGCTCTTTTGTAAAACTAATTCCTAAATTACCATCAAATACTCCTATTTCTAAGAAAGTATTTTTAGGATCTAAATTTTTAGATTTCATAATTTTTACAATAGTTTTCCAAGCAGAATCGGTTATATTCATATTTTCACTATAGTATTTTTTTTAAAAATTATACATATTTGTATGCAAATTAATGAATCAAGCTTTATAGACCTTTACCTAAGCACAATAAAAGCATTTCCTAAAACAAAAAAAAGGCAAAATGCTGTCGATCCTGTTGTGGTGGAACAATTAAGATGGATTCCATTCAAGGGGGTAAAAACTTTATTTATAAAAGGTTTTATTAGAAATGAAAGTAAACATTATAATACAATAATATTATTTAAAAATATAAATTATAATAAAAATGAAGTTAGAATAATAGCTAGTGATAATTTAAAATATAATTTTGGAAAAATATCTTTAGAAAATAATGATATGATGATAAGGTGTAATTGTAAAGACTTTTACTATAGATTTAACTACTATAATCATTTAGATAAAAGTTTATATGGAGTAAAAATGTCAAAGTATTATGGAGAAGGAAACAAACCAGCAAATCCACTAGAACTACCGGGTATGTGCAAGCATATAATTGCCACAGCAAAAGTTTTAAAAGACTCTGGTTTATTTTTGGATTAGATTAGTTTTTAAAGATTTTATCTTGTTACAAGCTTCTAGATAAGCATCAAAATCTTCTCCGCAATCCGCCCACCAGCTATTTTTTTCTAGTTCATAAACTTTTAGTTTTCTTTTTTCTAAGTAATAGTTATTAACATCTGTAATTTCTAATTCGCCTCGATCTGATGGTTTTAAATCAAAAATAAAATCCCAAATAGTATTATCATATAAATAAAGACCAGTAGCTATAAGATTTGATTTTGGATTTTTTGGTTTTTCTATAATTTTTGTAACTTTTCCATATCGATCTTTTTCGATCACCCCATAATGTTCTGGATGATTAACATTAAAACCAAACACAACAGCACCATCAGGGTTCTTTGCAAAAGCCTGCACTGGTTCATAAAAACTTTGACCAAAGATATTATCAGCTAAAATAACACATATAGAATCATTATCAACAAATTCTTGGGCCATGCTCAAAGCATCTGCTATTCCTCGTGGTTCTGATTGATATGTGTAATGGAGGTGCTTTAGTCCAAACTCTTCTCCATTTCCTAGTATTCTAAGAAACTCTCCAGCAGCATTTCCTCCACAAACTAGTAGAATATCCTTTATCCCTGCATCAACTAAGTGTTGAATAGGATAATAAATCATTGGCTTGTCGTACACTGGCAACAAACATTTATTTGTTACTTTTGTTAGTGGATATAATCTTGTTCCAAGTCCTCCAGCAAGAACTATTCCCTTCATATTTCCTCCTTAGATTGAATTATTATAGTAATAATTATTTGCAATCTAAGGCAAGCTGTTCTTTTAGTGCATTAATGTAATCCTGATATTGCTTAACAATAACAGTAGCCTCTTCTAGGCTTATTAAATCTTTTTCATTATAGAATGAATTTAACATACTTACATAAATTGGAGAAAAATCTTTACATCTATAATTACAAAAACTTGATAGAATTATTTTTTTTATATATATTTTCTCTAATTTTCCTTTATTGGCTTTATTTTTATTGTATGCCAAATCTCCTATATTAAATTTATAATTCAACACACACTGGTATGTGCAAATAGCGCAATTTCCAACACGCAGCCCGTTAGAGGATGTGTAATTAAAATTAGACATATAAATTATATATGATTGATAATTTAAGCAATTTTCCAAAACAAATTTTCTTTAGCACGAGAAGCAGCAGTGTATGCCCATCTTTTGTGATCCCAATTCTTACACCTCTGTTCTATTACTAAAACTTTATTCCATTCATCGCCTTGTGCCTTGTGTGCTGTGATGCAATATGCATAATCAAAAGGAATTGGCGTATTTTTGCCATGTTTTATATTGTAAACTTCTTGACCAAAATTTGTAGGGCTATAACAAATATCTTTTATTAAAGTTCCATCGAATTCAAAATCCATATAATATCTAGTTTTTTTCTTATAAAGATTACGAACTATTCCTTGCATTCCATTAAATAATTTATTTACATTATCGTTTTTTAAACACATTACACGTTCTCCAACATTAACAATGCCTTCAAATCCTAAAAAAGACCTTATCTGTGAGTTGGTCTCAACACGGGTTTTATTAAAAGCACAAATTACTTGATCAACTTCTATAAGTTGTTCAGCACCAATATTTCGACCCGACAAAAAATCAACACTACCGTCTTCAACTTTAAATCCACGAGAGGAAAAACCACCTCTTAGATGTGATGCAAATTTGGCAATGTCGCCAGCATTTCTATGAATTTTTTCAAGTGTGTAGTCAGGTTTTTCCATTAAGTTTAATTTAGATTCTATGGGCTCTAATTGTCCATGATCACCGACAAAAATCATAGGAAGTCCAAAACTTTTTAGATCATCATAAATTTCTTGTGAAACCATTGATGCTTCATCAACTATAAAACCTTCACAATCAATGTCCAAAGATAAATCAAAATAAACCTTTTCATCATTAAAAAAAGGTTGATAAATTTTTGAATGAATTGTCTTTGCATCAATTCCTTTTTTTCTTAAAATATTCGCAGCCTTTCCCGTATAGGCAACAACGGAAAATTTTGGCAAAAACTTAGTTAGATATTTAATCACACTTGTTTTTCCTGTTCCAGCAAATCCTCCCAAGGTTTGTTTTTCAAGTTTTTTTTCCTTTACGCCACTAACAAGTTGATATAAAACCCAACGCTGTTGATCTGTGAGTTTAATTTTTGTACTATTAGATAAGGACATTTTTTCAAGCCAAAAAAAGACAAGACAAATAACAATTGTATTGTATTGTATTGTATTGTTAAAAACCGTATTTTTCTACCCGCAATTTGAGGAAAATATGATTAATTTTCTTGATAATGCAATTAAATATTGTGAAGAAAGTGAACTACCCCGCCGCTAAAGACGGCGGGGCTTCCGACCCAACTAACAGCCCATCTTTGATGGGTCTTACATCAGGCAAGCAGCTCTCATTCCACTACCCTAAAGAGGTTTGCCCTGTTTGGTCGTTCGCTTCGCTCACTCCCTACACAGGACAAACTTTTCTCATTCAGAGAAAAGTAGGGGTTTTCACGCCGCCGATGGATAAAACTAATTGGCAAAAAAATCAGACCATATCTCAATAGATTTGCCATATTTTTTTAAATAATCATCATTATAGTTTTGCAAGCTAATTCCAACTTCTTTCATGCATAATTTTGGAGAATTTTCTTTTATTTTAATTTCATCTATTATTTTCCAAAATTCTTCATTAAATTTTATTCCCGGAGCTTCTTTAATTAAGTTAAAAAAAACATCACTTGCACGGCTGTGGTATATGTAAGGTTCTCCACAAACAATATGATATTTTAAATGATCACATATTTTTTTGCATATTATGCCAAACCAAATATCATCAAATCTCCTGTAGGGAGAAGATTCTCCCATTAAAGCAAAAAGACAAATAGGAATAACTTGTTTTTTGAAACAAAAATTCATGCCACAAAAAGGAAAGTATTGACCAGATGGGATCACTCTGGATTTTGGCAAAACAATAGAACCAAAACAACCGCTTAATGTTTGTATCGAATCATAATCGGGAATTCCCTCCCACAAACCCATACTAAACATTACATTTTCTAAAATACCTAAATTTTTGTAGGGAACTCCTCTTGTTCTTTGATCAGGTATAGAGGTTGTCCATTTTTGTGTTTTTTCTAAATTTTTTATATGAGATTCAAAAAAATTATCACAAATAGGAAAACAATCATCATCCAAAGTCAAAATATAATCTGCTCCTGCTTCATAAGCTTTTAGAAATCCATAAGATCTAATAGCACTATCTTTACGAGAGATTATCCAACTTTCTTTTCCTAAATCTTTATCTATGTCTGCCCAACAAAAATGATAATCGCAATCTATATTAAAGGTTTTATCAGGACCATCTTCTATAACAATTGTTAAGTCCCAATCTTTAAATTTGTTCCATTTTTCTATAAAGCAACAGATGTTATCTTGTCTGTTGCTTGGAACAACTAATGCTTTTTTCATTTCTCTTCTATTACTGCTAAAATATTATTTATTTCTAAAAGTGCATTGACTCTTCCGGAAGAACACGCAGGATTATCAACCTGAGTTCCCTTTCCTGTCCAATAAATTCTTTGCCCCACAGCCAAGCCACAGTCTGGAGATACTGTTGGTCCTAGTTCTGTGATATACGCCTGAGGTGCTCCGTCCACCTGCATATTTTCGCTGAGGTGCAAAGCGGTTCCTAAAACCTCATCTGCTTTTAATATTTCTACTAATATTTTCGATCCAAAAGGATGAACGGCTTTTATTTTTGGCAAACAAGCCCTAATTTGTTGGCCATTTGGGTCTAAAATTGGTGTGCTCATGGTTTTCCCTTTTCTTTTCTAAAATGATATATAATTTGAGACTCTTTGCTATATTAGTAAAAACAAAAAAGATTTTAGGAGAAAAATATGCCATTTTTTCAAAACCCCTTTAATGAAGACTTTGAAGGAAACTGGGTTTTGGCAGATCGTCAACATATACCCAAATTTGTTATTAAAAGAAACGCAGGACGAGGACCGGAGACTGTCACAAATTATATTGATGGACCGTTTGATTTATCAGGAAACGACTCTGATGGAGACTCTAGTGCATATTTAAAAATTAATTACTGCCTTCACCACACAAAGAACTGGGCCACCATGAGTGTAGATGTTACTGCTTTGGCAGCAAGCACTTCCGCAGTAACCATACAAGAAATTGTAGCATCTCTAAATGATGATGCAACATTTGCAGAGCGATTTGCAGTTTCATTAGGCTCTTATAATAATTCGACAACTCCAAAATTAACTATAAGGCAAAAAAAACCAGCCACGGAATTTAAATTCTATATTGTAAACGGACAAGCAGAAGAATCTTTGGGATTTAATGCGAGAGCAGGCGTAGCAGAATTGCCAACATATTTTTCTCGCCACTCTATAGCTAATAGATTTGATTTTGAAGACTCTGTAGGCATGTTGGTGGAGCTTGATCCATCCAACAATGTTGATGCAGCTTTAATTAATAATGCTGTAAGCATGACAAATACGTCACTAGGATATGACTCATCTACCGTTAAAAGTGACTATGAGTTACTAGAAGGAAGATCTGGATTATTTCAATTTACAAAAGGCCCAAGCACAAATGCAGTTTCGACAACCACAACAATAATTCAATACCCCGCTGGAGCAAAAATTGGTGATTTGGCAAAGAAAATAGTTACACAAAAAGACTCAGGGGGAGTTGTTGTGAAAGAATTCGAAATACCATACACACTCACATCTGGAGACATAATAACTCCTCCTTAATTAAATTAAATAATATTTGAACATTAAAAAACCCACTTCGACTATTAATCGAAGTGGGTTTTTTTTATTAACATTTAATTTAAAAAATCAACCAGCGAGTCCTTTTTTGATGACAACAACGCTGCAAGCACTGCTTGCTGGACCTTTGACTGTAATCGTTGTTGCATTGGATGTAATAGCCAAACTTGCTGCTACAGCAGCGGCAGCGGCAACGCCGTTTTCAACGCAAAGAACCACATAATCAGCAGTAACTCCAGCAAAAGCAGGAAGAACGACTGTTGCGTCTCCAGAACCGTCAGTTGTAACCGAGCCAGCGTAAACAACACGTGGTCCAATAATTTTTTCGGCACCAAGAGTCATACGCTCAGAACCTTTATTGCTGCCCTCAGCAGAACCTTGGCCAACGCCAGTAACAGATGTAGCACCCATATTAATCTCCTTTTTGTACAAATAGGAACAATCCAATATAGTTATTCTATAGTGATATTGTATTTTCACAGAAAGGTACATGAAAAAACTTAAAAAAGGTACACCAAAAAACTTAATATAATTAATACATATTTTTGTGTTTAATACGTTTGAATCTCAAATACTTATCGGAACAGTTCTTGGTGGGTCTTCATTAACAAAACCTCCAAAAGGACAAAATTATTACCTGTCTATGCGAAGTCAAAATAAAGATTGGTTGACTTATAAAATGCTAGAAATGAAAAAATTTTTTCCTAAAATAAAATTATACAAATATAATAAAACTTATAGATGTAATTCTTGTTGCCATAAAATAATTACAGATTTATACGATTTTTTATATGACAATAATCAAAGAAAAATAAAAATGGAAATCTTAGACATTCTTATGGATATAGGAATCGCTATTTGGTTTTTAGACAGTGGTGGGAAAACTGGAAGAAATAAGAAAAATGCCTATATAAACACCACTAAATTTAATAAAGAAGGCTCAAAGATCATTCTGAAATATTTTCAAGAAATTGGTATGCCTTGTAATATAAATCATGATGGAAAAAGATTAAAAATATTATTCTCTGTAAAAGGAACAGAAACTTTATTAAAAACAATAGCTCATAGATTTCCAAATTTCATGATAAATAAGATATAAAATATGAAAGAATTTAAAAAATTTATAAAGAATAATTATAGCAATCTTCCAATAAATGAAAGAATTTATCAAGGTCGTGATATTGGTGAAAATTTTATTATAGAAACATTAAAAAAATACGAAATAGAAATAACTCCATCCCAAGACTACGACACAGATGCTAGAATGAAAATAGATGGTTATTTGGGAGGAAATTTAAAAGAACCAGTTCAAATTAAATTAAGAAGAAGTTTTAAAACAGGAAGAAATGATATTGCTTATGAAGTTTTAAGAAATCATGACCATTCAAAAACAGTTAATGAACAATTAAATAATTATCATCAACAAGGAAGAGACTTCCGTGGCACAAAAGTAGAACACTATTTTGTGTTAAATCAACAAGAAACAGAAATCTACTACATACCAGCATTTAAATTAAAAGAATCTGTTTTGGAATCAATAAAAGAATTAAATATTAAATTTAATGGAAAATTATATAAATCATTTAAATGTTCTAATGGAGTAGACCTTAGGCCAACAAAAGACCCTGATCCAAATAGTTTTACTCCAAATAAAATCATGGCTTTTATTCCAGTGAATAGTGTTGTTGCAGAAAAATTTTTAGTAATTTAAAAACTTATAAAATTTACTATCTTATTTAAGCCAAATAAGGAGATTAAAAATGAAAACATTATCAATAATTGCAATGGCTTTATGCGTTTGTTCTACTATTTTAGCACAAGAACAAGATGATCTTAAAGAAAAAATAGAACAAATATTAAAAAATGAAAATGTAGATCAGCAAAAAATAGATCAAAAAGATGTGGCTCAACATCTACAAGACATATCTGTAACTATTGTGTCTAAAAGTGGTCTAGGAGGCGGAGAAGGTTCGGGTGTTGTTAAAACAAGAAAACTTGAAGACAATACAACAGTAAATTTTATTTGGACAGCAGCACATGTTATTGATAATTTAAGAAAAACTAGAACCGCAATAGATCCCAAAACAGGAACACAAAAAATTATTGTAGAATTTGATGATGCAATGGTTGTAAAATCATTATCACAAAACGGTAGATCTGTTGGTAAATTAGAACTAATGGCAGAAGTGATCAGATATAGCAAGGAAGAAGACCTTGCTTTGTTAAAATTAAGAAAAACTAATTTCGTATCAGCCTCTGTAGATTTTTATTTAGAAGATCAAATTCCACCACTTGGTACAGAATTACTTCACGTTGGATCTTTATTGGGACAATTAGGGTCAAACTCCATGACAACCGGCATCATGTCACAACACGGTAGAATTATTGACAAAAAAGTATTCGATCAAACAACTGTTAATGCCTTTCCCGGATCTTCGGGCGGAGGAGTTTATTTAAAAGACGGCAGAATGATGGGAATGTTAGTTCGTGGAGCAGGAGAAACCTTTAATTTAATTGTTCCAGTGAGAAGAATTCAAGAATGGGCAAAAAATGCTAAAGTTGAATGGGCAATTAACGATAATATACCTGTACCGAGCGAAAACGAAATGAAAAAAATACCAATTGAAGATTCAAATTTGGGATTTCTTATTGAGCAACCAACATTAGTTTTACCCGGCCCAACTTTGATTAAAGAAAAACAACCTGAAGATCCTATAAAATTACAATTTAAAAAGGAGCAACCATGAACGAAGCAGAATTATTACTCTCTGATGAATTTGTCGCTTTTTCAAAAGAAGTAGCAGCAGTACATGAAGAAAAAAAGGTTTTAGAAGAAGATTTTAAGAAAAAGTTTGAAGAATATAAAAATAAAAAGAAAGAATTCGAAACCAGAGTTTCTGAAGCAAATAAAAATTGGGAGGATTGGAAAAAATCACAATCTAATCCCAAAAAGGAAAAATGATAAAAAAAGCTATTTTTTTTCTTCATTATAAAAATGATGATTTTACAAAAGAAAATTTTAATTTATTAAAAAAATATAATGAAAGTTGGGATATCTTTCCAATAGGGTTTTCAGAACACACTTTGCTTGAAAATTCCTTAGAGGCAGATAAGGATAATTATCCAAAAAATAGTTTGAATTTTAGATCTTTAAATGGCACCCAAGCAGATCTATTGATGTATGAAGCCTATAGATTAAAACCAAATTATAATAAATACTTTTTTTTAGAATATGACACAATATTCAATACAAGTATTGATTCTTTCTTTCCAAATATTTATAAAAGCGAATGCTGCACACCAGCGGGCTCAATCGATATTCCGGACACAAGTTGGATTCACCTTAAAAGATATTTAGAAAATAATCCAGAGCACATAAAAGAAGGTGAGTGCTCCACCTCAGGTGTTACCACTTGTATACATTTTAATGTCAATATATTACAAAAAATATTTGAAGAAGTAGTTAATAATAAAAAAATATACAACGAAATGTTTAGTGAATTAAGATTAGGATCAATAATTAAAAAATTCACTAAACCAAATAAAATAAGAGAAGATATAAATAATTATATAAGTTGGAATGTAAACAATATAAAAGTAGACTTTAATAAAAAAGAATATTTTTATCATCCAATAAGAACTTTATCTAAAGATTATGAAACAATTCAATCATTGGCTAGAAAACAACATCCAGATAACATCAATAGACAGAACAGGTCTTATAAAATTTTTAGTTAATGATAAAACTTATATTTTTAGTATAGATTCATTAATTCTACAACAAAAAGAATTTAAAAAAGATTTAAAATATCGTCCGGGGAAAATTTTTAATTGGGTTATAAAAAATGGAACCAGAATCTATCCTTGAAACAGAATCTTATTCACAATTTGGCCAAGACATTTACGTTTTAGAATTATCTAAAAAAAATAATGGATTTTTTGTTGATGTTGGTTTTTATGATGGCAAATATATGAGCAATACATATTTGTTAGAAAAAAAAGGATGGAAAGGAATAGGAATAGATGCTTATCCAAAAAATACCTCAATAAGGCCCAACACAATAATAGAACAATGCTGCTTATCTGATAAACAAGATGACGAAGTTGATTTTGTATTAGCAGGAACACTATCTGGTATATATAAAAATTTAGGAAGACACAAAGAAACAAATAGAGTTAAAAATGCAGAAATAATAAAAATAAAAACATCTACTCTTGAAAAAATACTAACAAAAAACAAATGTCCAAATTTTATAGACTATATGTCTGTTGATATAGAAGGAAGCGAATATGATGTTTTAAAAAACTTTCCTTTTAACACAGTTTTTTTTGTTAAATACATCTTAGTTGAACACAATCAAGAAATAGAAAAAAAAAATAAAATAGAAAATTTATTATTTAAAAATGGATATAATAAAGATAATAATTTTAAAAAATCAAATATAGAAGATTTTTATATATTAAATGAAAAAAATTACAAACAACTTCGTTTGGACAGTCAGCCATAAAAGCTACAATAATTATATAGAATTAAAATATTCTATTAAAAGTGTAAAAAAATATCATCCAAACTCAAACATCGTTTTGGTAGGAGGGAAACCAGATTGGTATAAAGGAGATTTTATATTTGTTGAAGATGTTTCTCATTGTAGATTCGTGAATACATGGAATTGTATAATAGAGGCATGTAAAAAATATGAACACTTTGTTCAAATGGACGATGACTTTTTTTTGTTTAAAAAATATGAACCTAAATTTTACATGAAAATTGAAAAATTTTCAAAAATTATAAAAAAAACAATTTTAGAAAAAAATCCATATTGTTTTCATTTAATAAATAAAGATATTAGTCATTTTATTTTTTATTTAAATAATAATTGGTTAAAACATTTATATTTTACATATTCAACAATGAAAAAATATAAAAAAGAATATTTAGAAGATTATTATAATCTTCATTGCCCTTTGCCTATAATAAGTAAAAATTTTATAGAAATATCAGAACAATTTCCAGAATATAAAAAACATCCATCAATTATAAGATATCAAGTTTATTGTCCTAATGAAAAAAATATACCTGTAGAGAAAGTCGAATATGATTTTAAAATATTTGAAAACAATACCAGTATAGAACATTTGTTAAAAAGTGGATTTGCTTTTTTTTCAACGCATGAATGGCACGATTATTATCTTGATTTTTTCATTTCATTCTATGGAGAGTGAACTGCCTTAGTATAATTGGCATACATTTTTTTAATTTCAGGAATAAGTCTACGATTGGAAACCAAAATATCTTTTAGAACAGTCCCACCTCTGAAACTAATAGGAACACCAGTCAGTATTTTTATGTAACCCATCGATTCTATCATGCTAGTCAAATCCGGAGTCACAGCCCAAACAACCCTATATTCTTTTAATTTTTCTAACATTTCTCTTGCCTGTCTCAAAGATGAAGGAGCAAAATGAGATGGAAAAAATATGCCATTCGTATAAGATCCAAAAACAATAGAATCACCAAATCTAAAATTATGAGTGTTTTGATCATAAATTCGATTCAAAAAACCATCAAAATCTAAAGCAATGCCCGGCCTTCTACGATTCATAGATTTCTCATAATTATCGTACATTTGCTCTACATCATCATAACGATCATCAATCGGCCTGTCATATCGATAAAGCCAATTCTTATTCTCGTAATCTTCCCGCTCAGCTTCCTCGGCATCCTGATCCCAATCACCCACAGAAGGAGCAAAACGAACAGCATTTTGTGCTTCTAGCCATTGATGAAATGTTTTCATGTTGTTTTATTATTTTTGTCTCGTAATTCCATCCTGCGAACCGCACTGGCACGTATGCTGGCATTTGGATGGTACACATCATTGTCGTCACCAGATCCATAAGCGTCTTGTAGGGTTTTTACAAGATCTTGTATATTGTTTGACTCAAAATCCACGTTGCCCTCGTCGTCTTTCACAACAAAGCGATTGCCATGACGAGACAAAGTTAATCCGGTTCTTTCAAGAGTTCTAATCACTTGCTGTTGAACAACTTGGCTCAATTCACGCAACATCCCCGTTCTGGGATGAAAATCATCGGTAAGTGGACGAAGGTAACTTCCATATTTGTCGGCTAACGATCTGCCGCCATACGAAAGACCACTAACACGATCTTTTTCTAAACGTTCTATGTTGCCGCCATCATAAGCAGATGGATAAGCATCATATCGGCCTTCTTGTAATTTTAGCCAATCTTCAAATGTTTTCATTTTTTTCCTTACGCCACCACGGGGCTTCCTAATTTAGGGTTTATATAATCCACAAATGCACTATAGTTATATAGGCTCTCCATAATCTACTTTTCTACGATCAAAATTCCCAAAAACAGCCCTGTCTTTAGCAAGTTCTGGTTTTTCACGATGAAGCGCTACTTCATCATCGTCACGAGGTTTTAATTCTTTATCCTTAGCCTGAAAAATTAAAGGCGAATACCACTGAACACTAATGTTTCTTTCCCTCAATAACCAACCTAATTTTTCAAATAAATCAATATAAGAATGCCATAAACAATTATCCTCATAACCACCAGCCATAAACACATTCACGTTTTCATTATTAATCAAATAATCAGGAAGTTCACGATTATAAGTGCAATCTTTTGGTCCATTTTGAGGCGTCACCACATCGCTCACCGAACGAACAGTCGCTATAATTTCATCTAAAGCAACGTTGCGTTGCCCAGATCTATTAGCCCGATCTTCTACCACATTCTTAGGCCAAAATAAATGGCTAATAATATAATCAAACCGGCTGGTGTAATTTTTTATCTTGTTGCTATATTCAGAGCAAGCTTCGTCACCCAATTCAGAAACACAATCAGGATGAATCAAAATCAAAAGATTTTTACCAGCACCCTCTGAATATAACCATTTCTTGAACGTTTTCATACAATATTTACAGATTCACACTCGGTTTTCATAAATAAAAAGAACAACCGAAATACCACAAAAGAACAAAATGAACGACCCCTTGCCAATACAAGATGTGCCAGAATACCTGAAAAATCACCGCAACGGCGATCCAAACGGATCACCGGTCGTTGGCATGGGACAAATCGTCAAACCACGATCCAACTGGCTCAGAAATGTTAGTCTCGCCACAGCCGCTTGCGTCGTTTTAGGCTTAGGCGGAATTGCCGCCTATAACCTTGTGACGCCAAAAGAAGTTACTGTTGTAATCGCCGCCAATGACGCCACGCCAGAATTTATCACCGGCATCGTGTCAGTCGGCGGCGGCAAAGTGATGAGCGTTACCCAAACAGAAAATGACACTTACGAAGTGAAACTGTCACTAAGAAGAAATGTCAATTCGTTCCTTGAATGGCTCAGAAACAATAAAGACGTTAAACGGGTTGAGTTGGGGGAGTGAGTTTTTTTGAAAATTTTGTCTTGAAAAAAAATTAAGAGCGAGTACAATGCGCCATACGAGTTAATTTTGGTCACAAAGGTGCAAAAGTGCTTAAGAAATTTGAATATGACGGATCTTATAAAATTCCTAATTTAGAAAAGCTTTTGGCGGAAGATGAAAGTGCCAAAGTGACCACCAGAAGTCTAAAGTGGTGGGAAGAAAATAGAAAAGAACATTTTAATTTTGTTAAAGAATACGAAAATTGCAGGCGTGTTATTGTTGATGCCGAACCAAAAGTAGGCAAAAGATGCTTTAAAATAATTGAGGCTCAAAGAAAAAATAGACCAAATATAAAATCTTACCATTTAATGATCACAAGTCTAGACAGAAAGGATAACAAAGAACAACATAGAGAGATGGAGGCTTATGGCATAGAGTGTTTTGTTTCTAAGAAAGGCAAAAAATTTTTAGAGTGTATTGAAAAATCTTATCAAAAAACCGATGAAACCATTCTTGATAAGTTAGAAAAAATATATCAAGATGATAGTGATGAAATTCACATTTATATGGATGAAAGCGATCTCGGAACCGCAGCAAATCAGATAATGATGTCCTTGTTTCAAAAGATTGGTGATAGAGCTAATTATTTAGAAAAAGTAAATCCTAAAAAGAAGTTTTTCCTCAGGTACTTCTCTGCCTCTAATGAGGAAATAATGTTATCTGATTATGGAAAAACATGTGAATTTTTTTCTTTTACCACTCCGCATTTCTACCGAGGGGCAAAATGGCATTTAGAAAATAATTTAGTTCATGAGGCAGAGCCTTTTTTTATATATCACGGAAAATCTATAGTCCCATGGAAACAGGGTCAAAAATTGCTTGAAGAGTTTAAAGACTCAGATAAGTTTTTTTCTATTTTACGCATAGCAAATAAAAATAAAAAAAACATCCCAGATTTTAAGAGCGTTAAGAACAACACCCAACTTCAAAAACATTTGTTAGATAATTATAATATTCAAATTATAACAGTTGACCAGCACGATAGCATGAGTTGGGGTTTAAATAATGGTGATTCAAAAAATTGGTCCCAATACTTCACAGGACCAAAAAAAATATTTTTGATTAATCAAACTTGTACTAGATCGACAGAACTTGGATTCATACCATTGATATATTTTTTCCACGACTTTAGAGGCAAAAACACTCCCTACAACACAATAATTCAATCAGCTTTAAGGGTCTCTCATTATCCATACGAAAGAAATGAAAGATATTGGAATATCCCAGAACCCCACACCGGAGTCCATATTTACACAAATGTAAACTCCATAAGATACAGGGCAAAAGAAATAACACTAGAAGAACTTGCTGCATTAGAGCCAGATAGAAATATTTCTTGTAGAATACAATCAAGAAATAAAGGCAAAAACTACTTTAGAGCAACTCCCGAAATGATAGCCGCTAGAGAGGTTGAATTTTTTGATATACCGCAGTCGGTTTTGAATGAAACAATAAATAGTGAAAAAAAGAAACAGAAGTATCCCGCTATAAACAGGTGGGCCTCGACTAACTCTAAAATTATAGAACACAAAAAGCAATATAAGCTACTTGTGCGAGATAAAAATCCAAATTTTATAAGAGCACTTAGTGGAAACAACAAAGCAAACATAGCCCGTTGTTTAATGGAAATGAATCACCACACGGTGCTAGCTCCTATTTTTATTGATGGTCCAAATGAAAAATACCAAGAAGATTTCAATAACCTGTTAGACAAACACGGAGACGTTCGGAACAAAATAGCTTTAGTAACGATATCTGAGCAAGAAAAGCAAGCAAGATTAAATTGGCCCAAAGAGAAAAAGTTGAAAACAAGAAATTCTATGTTTAACGATAGATCTATTTTAAAATTGAGTTAGTGTTAATTTTAGGATAAAAAACACTTATATAAATTATAAGTGTTTTTTATCTCTATATTTTAGTTTATACTTCTCGGCCCTGCAACTCTTACAGATATTTTTACCCGCACTGAATAAATCTATTGAAAGAACAGAGTGGCAGGCATTGCATTCTTTCTTTCCTTCTGATTCGTAAGGATTGATCTTTTTAAGATGCGGCTTGGGTTTGCTGCCAGCTATATGACCGCCTTCTCGTTCGCAAACATATCGACCGTTACGAACGATGTTTCTGTCATAAGTTAAACGAAGTGGATTGTGGGTTTCTTTGCAATATTCACAATAAACTTCGATTTTGTCGTTGGCGATACGAGATTGATAGTATTTTTTGGCTCGTTTGTTTGCGGATTCTTTTTTTGCTTCAAGCCACTTGGGATTTCCTTGTTGAGCTAAAAATATTTTTGCCCAATCAATGATCTTGTTAGAGCTACCCAGCCCCGAATCATCCTCTGTCCAGACTTTAAATTCTATATTGTTTTTATTGGCATATTTTCTTGATTCGCTTATTTGTTCCGAAATATCTTTTTCTTCCAATCTAGATTTTGGCTTTATTTCTAGCAACAATTTAGAATTATCAATATAGACAACAAACAAGTCTGGATTTCTAAATTTACCTTTGGAATCTTCAAAACATTCTCCTCTTTCATAGGAAAAAACACTTTTATCTTCTTCTAAAAGAAACATACACCTTAATTCATATGAAGAGCCATAATAGATGTTTTTTTTGTTTTTAATCGATTTAAAATAACCCCTTATATGCGACTGTTTGAAGTCTCCGACCCTATTCTGATTGGCACATTTCTCCGATAGTTTTTTGGTCCAAGAAACAAAAGATTCGTTAACTGGAAAAACCCATCTTTTTTTTCCTTTATCCCAAAATCTAACTAAGCCTCTTTGATGCGCCCACTGCAATTCGGTTAAGTTTTCTGGACATTTAGAAGCAGACTTCATTTGACTTTGTTTGCTAAAACGCTTTCCACAAGAAGAATCTACATAAAAGTAATCAGCTTTATGTTCTTTCTCCATATAAAAACCTAGGGTCTCATATACTTTTCCATCACTCAACCTGTTGTCGCTAAAGCTTATTATTTCATCATATTTTCTTTCTTTGGCCCACATTATTGCCCTACTAAATAATTTACTAGCCCCACCTCTAACAAGCATTCCACGTTTGACGCAAAATCGGTCTAAAACAATTCTATTTTCAGATATGTTCCGGTTGTGTCTTCCCAAAGACATCACAGAGATTAACTCCGACTTGTAAAAAAGACCGAAAAAAACTAAAGAAAGATTACTTGAAATTTGTATGTGGTTTTCGTCAATAAAAGGCTTTGCTTGTAAACTTGTAATTTCTTTTATAATACATTCACGAGCATTTAGTTTTTCTCCCTTGCCGTTTTTGGAAGATAAAAACCCCACAATTTGTTGGTTTCTATTCTCCCACTCATCGGAGAAAAATATTAAATTCGACTTGTAGTCTTTTTTTTCAGCATTATCAGGATTTTTGAGATCTATTATTTCGTATTGCATACATCTATTGATTTTAAGTAAGATTTACTATATATAGTATATAGTATCTATCAAGGAAAATCAATCATGTATTTGCAAGAAATCGCAGGAGTCCTTCAAGGTCATGAAGTTAAAATCAAATACGACTGCAATGGAGGATTTGAAAATTGTGGCCAAGAACGAATGCTTAAACTTCGTTATGCAGACAAAAACTTTAAAGATAATAGCGGTAAGCACATTTGCCGAAAGTGCCAATTAAGGGCCAAAAACCCAATGAAAAGACAAGAAATTAAGGATAAGGTCAAGAAAACTTGCGAAGAAAAGTACGGCGGAATGCCTATGAATTCACAAGAACAGATTCAGAAACGCAAAGAAAAGTTTCAGGACGAAAATTACAAACAAAAATGGGTAGAGAAGCACCGAAACACTTCATTGAAAAAATATGGTGTTGAACACCCAATGCATTTGGAATCTACGAAACTAAAACAAAAGCAAACTATGCAGGAGAAATACGGAGTAGATCATCCGTACCAATCTCCTGAAATCATGAAAAAAATGAAACAAAAGAACTTAGAGAAATATGGTGTGGAAAATGTGGCCCAATTACCTGAAATTCAAATAAAAATGGCTCAAACCACTTTAGAGAAATATGGAGTAGAACATTATAATGAACTGCCTGAAATGCGAGAATATTTAAGGCAAAATTGTAGGGAGTGGCTTGAAGAAAGCTGGGCCAATGGCGGTCCCATGAAAGGGATTATTCGACCAGAAGAATGGAACCAGAAAGCCAGAGAAACTATTACAAAATTAATGATTGCTGGTAAATGGAAATCAGGATATCCCATGTCCAAAAAGGGATTTTGCTATCCTGATAAAAAATGCAAAAAATATAAAGTTTATTTTAGATCTTCTTATGAAGCAATATATTGTTACTATTTAGATAACAATGATTCAGTGGAATGGTTTTCATTTGAATCTTTTAGAATACCATATGATTTTGAAGGAAAAACAAGATTTTATGTTCCCGATTTTTTAGTCAAATGGAAGAACACCGATGTGTTGTCTATAAAAGAAATCAAAGCTGAATTTTTAAAAGAAGATGATAAACAAATAGCAAAACAAGTTGCCGCTAATTTATTTGCCAATACAAATTGTATGGATTATGAGCTTTTATTTAATGAACAAATAAAATCAACAAATATTACTTTTGAATTTTTGAAAGAAATAAAATTTGTTAGGTAAAAAAAAGAAGCTCTGGGTTTCCCCAGAGCTTCCCTTATTTTCTTAATCACCACTACTGAACATATGTTCAGACGATAAAGTTGGCGATGGACATGCGGGCGTAAAATTTTGCCCCTTCCCTTAGTAACTTTTTGCCGTACCTTGTTAATATTCCCTTGCGTGGGCAGAAGGATTCTGGGTCGAGTACGACTGGGGTTTGGGTGAGTGGCACGTATGGGCAGTAGAAGTATCCGCTGTCCATGTAGCTGTCGCCCTTGTATCCCATGAGGATTTGACCTTGTGGGAACAGTGGGTCTTTGTACAGTCTCCAACGATTGTTGATTGTGCCAACATATTGGATGCCGAGTGAGCTTGTGAAAGTCTCGCTTGGTGCTGGTGCAAAACCGGCTGTTGCAGTTTCGAAAACTGATGCAACTTCAGGTGAAGTTACGAGCCAGTTGCAGCCACCACGAAGTGTCTTACGATGCACGACGTTGCTGACTTCAACAACCTTCACGTAGAGTGATTCATACTTCTCTTTGATGGTGTCACCGAGAGCAGTATTGAAGTCCCACACAGCGACGGTACCTGCGTTGTTACGCAAATCCGTGAGCACTTCCCTATCGATCTCCAAATTTATTTCCTGAGCGAGAACTGCGGTGAGTTCAGCTTCGGCGTCGAGGTTGTGCTGGCTGCGAAGGTCTTGTTGGGCCTCGTAGCTCCAAGCTGCTTTCAGTTTACGGGTCTTGGCAGCGATTTCTTCGCTTTCCACGACGAGGTTAACTTCTGGCAGATCTTGATTGCATTCCATATTGTATTCGTATGAAACAACAATATGGTTAGCACCCGGATCAGCACTGTATGTTAAGGTCATTTCGCCAGTCACGAGATCGAGAGTTCCGCCAGTTGCCTTGGGGTTTGGCGTTCCGATATCGGTAAAGGTAAATGTACCAGCTTCTGAAACAACAAATGTTTGAATAGCTGTTGATCCGTCATAAACAGTTCCGGTCATTGTTCCTGCGAGAACTGGAGTGTGCTCAAGTGGAGCAAACACTGAAGTTGTGTCGCCACCAGCGTCTGTTGAGCTTGTCTCATTTTGAACAAACTGGTGTGTATAGAAGATATCAAGATTTGCATCACCGCTTGCAAGTTGTTGCAATGATGTTGCGTCGTCGCTTGGGAATCCGCCGTTGAGATCGGCACCACGCATAGCACCCTTATTTGAAGAGTATCTAAAGCGGAGGTAGTAAACGAGACCGGTTGGTCCGAGCAATGGCTGGACTGAAACGATCTTGTTGGCGATCAACTGTGGATAGATACGACGAACGAGTGGAATTGAAATTCTCTTAAACTGAGAGATATCTCCACTGTCTGTCATAGCTTCATTGATAAGCCTTTGATTTTCGAGAAGCACAGCGGCAGTAGCTCTTTCGTAACGGTCGGTAATGCCATCAAGCATTGTTTTTCCGTTTCGAAGCGGCTTGGACCATCTGGCTTCGATCTCACGTGCTTCGTTTAAAAACTTAGCGTTCATAATTTATTTCCTCTTTCTATGAGTTCGATTTTGGTATCAAGACTGTGCGAGTCCTGAGAGAACCAGAAGATCGGAAATTGGGTCATGACCTTCACGTAGGTCAGCTTCTTTTTCCGACTTTTCATTAGCTGGAGCGGCATATTCGTTAATAATTTGCTCGTTCACAACTCTCTGTCCACGCCCACTTGCATTTTCTTTTCTATTCGCTCTGTTTGTTCTTTCAGCCTTAGTGGCTTCTGTAATAACTTGATGAGCTTCACGAACTTGCTCATTTAATTTATTATTTTGTGTGGCAAGACGAACATTTTTGGCTTCGATGATTCTCATTTGGCCCTTTAATGCTTCGAATTGTTTTTGCATTTCTTCAACTTTGCCAGAGGTAGCGGCAGAGATAGCTCCGTTTCCGACATAGTCGGAAAGAACTTCTGCCATCTTCTCGATAGCAACACGTTGCTCAAGAATGCTGGGATCAGACAGAACATCTCGTCTGGCTGATTCATAAATTTCTTTTTCTTGAAGGGACAGGAATTGATCGAGTTTATCGACCATCATGTTCTTCATTTCTTGGAGTTTGCTATCGGCTTCTTCGTAAATCTCTACTTCAAGATTTTGATTGCGACCTTTTTCTTTTTGCAACTCTTGATAAGCCTCTTCGAAACCTTCCTCAAGTGCTGTTTCAAACTCTTCTTTTTGTTCATCTAAACGAGCCATTAATGATGTGATCATTTCATATGCTTGTTGATAACCTGATTCGGCAATTGCCTCGTCCGCTTTACGTTCTTCTGAAAGTTGCTCATAAGCTTCGTCCAATTTAGACTGAAATTCTGCTTCTAATGCAGCGACGTTCTCAGCCATCATCTCTTCGACGGCTTTGGCAACCTCATCGACATGCTCAGCAGGAAGTATGCTCTTCAATGCTTTTGTGATTTTGTCCATTAGCCTAACCTCGACTTAATTTCTTGTGTTTGAGATTTTACAAAGCCGCCCAAATAAGCGATCAATAAATCTTTGTTAACATTATTTATGCTGGAATGTTCATTTTTAACAACAGAAACATTATTTTTTGTTGTTTTTCTTTCAACTTTCCTTTCAAAGTTATTATTGAAGCTTTCTTTTGAAACGACTTTTTCTTGGAATGCAGCAAAAGTGCTAGGATCCGCAACAGCATCAAAAGTAATAAGTTTATAACTTTCTCCAATGACAAGAATGCCATCTTCGTTTACTTTTCCGTTTCCTACTCCTCTTGAGCTAATTCCAACTTTAACGCCGCCGTCAATAAGACTCTTGAGAATCATACCGGACGGAGTATTAAGGATTTCGCCCTCGCCCATGAGAACGTTTCCTTCCCACCATAGTTTAGTAACTACGTGAGATGTATTTGAAAAATGAATAATAGAATCCGTTGGATGGTCTAATTCACCTACTAATCTTCGGTCATCGATTGCCTCTTTTAAGCGACCGATGTTTTCATTAAGGACATCATACGGATACATTCGCTTATTTTTGTTGACAGCTTCGGCTTCTTGGAATTTTCCACGAAATTTTGTGAGTCCACCTTTCATCGTGGACTCACTTAATTGCAGTTCAAATCCAGAAGAGCCGCAGCAATCTATAAGTAACATTTGATCCATTGTGTTGGCTCCTTAATTAACGATCTACGACCAGATCATCTTGCTTACCATGATTCATTTTGTAGCCTGTTCCACCTACACCACCTGCTTCTTTTGCAACATAAGGATTTTTTAGATTTGGATAAGTATCTTTTGACCCACCTGTGTGGTGTTGTCCGTCCTTATCGACTCCTTTTTCCCCTTTCATTGTGTAGTCGCCAAATGGCTTTGGTACATACGGATTGTTAAGGCTTGGGAAAACGTCTTTGCCGCCTTCTTGTCCGTAACCATGATCCCGCATTTGCTTTGAATGTTTGCCACCCTTGTATCTCATGTCATCAGAGCCGACTGCTGGTGCTGGATCACCATAATCTCCGGAGAAATCTTTTGATGGTGAATAGCTGTGTGTAGCTTTCTTCGACATGTCTGGGTGATCACCGCTAACTGTTTCATGTGGCTTGTTGCTTACAACCCAAACGCCACTTTCCAGATTAGTTTCGATGATGCGAGCCAAAAACTCAGCAGAATCTTCTGCAAGCTCCAGATCGGCAGCAACCTCATTATTCAGAACAGCAGCCAAATCATTAAGATAAGAGGCTGTTTCGTTCTTTAGAGTCTTGTCTCCACGACGATCTGCTTTTTTGTAAACAACACCTAATGATTCATAAAGATCAACAAAAACTTTTCTCTCAAGTCCAAATTTTTCGTCCAATGCAGGATAAAAATTCTCAACTACATTTTGAAAATGAACATAAGCATCAGTTCCGTTTTCGGCTTTTGGAGCAGAGGCCAAGTGCATTACTTGGGCGACCTTTTCTGAATACACTTCATGAGCTTTTCTCAACACTCCTTCGGCCATAAAATCACATGTTTCGTCATCATAATTTGTTGCACCAGCGACAGATAGTGCTTCGCTGATTAGTTCTGACAACTCACTCTGTGTTGCAAAAATAACATTTGGCCATGTTTGAACAACATTGTCTAAAGCTTCTTCAAGACCTTGAACATCGCTAAAAGCATTTTGTCTCTTTAATGAAGAAACAGCCTTGCAGAAACTTTGGTCTTCGGTAAGGTCTGCTAAAGTCTTACGTGTTTCTGCAACTTTGCAATTTAGACCTTTCCACTCGCTCCTGAGCAGTCTGTTTTCATTTCTTGTTGATGTCGATGGAATGCGGATATCTGTGATATTTCCACGATCATCAGTTTTTGTTACTGCTTCTGCCAGCGTTGGACCTACTTTCATGTATTCAACATAATCAAGGACATTTTGAGAAGTTAGATAAGCCTCAGCCATCTCATCGCTTACTTTTTTAGCCTTTTTGACTAATTTTTTCTTCTTTTCCTCGCTGTGTTTCTTTGTTTTCTTTTTCTTATTTTTCAAGAAAGCTGGTAATTTATCTTTTTTATCATCATGATCTTCATCATGATCTTCGTCATGGTCTTCATCATGATCTTCGTCATGATCTTCGTCATG
>Ga0169931_10001406_pt1 | contig 39695 bp, 25 predicted proteins | sample Kivu_15m_20L_FD_129675 | JGI IMG/M metagenome (GOLD analysis project Ga0169931, IMG submission 129675) | Freshwater microbial communities from Lake Kivu, Western Province, Rwanda to study Microbial Dark Matter (Phase II) - Kivu_15m_20L... | ecosystem: Environmental > Aquatic > Freshwater > Lake... | reverse complement strand
CCCAACCCCAACCCCATATATTAAAAGCAAAAATTTATTCAAATAACTATCTGCATAATCAGTATAGCAGTACATATAAGAGGAATATATGAAAATAGCCTGTAGTACATAGGTTCTATTAGATTAACTTGCTAAATATTTTGGGAATGGTAAACGTTTCTCGAGTCAAGGCTCTTGAAATGATTATTTGAATATTTATTATTTAATAATTAATTAGGCATGGTTGTGAAGACTGAGCTGTGTAACTTCAGCGAGTGGAAGATCTATCCCGGTCGAGGAATCAGATTCATTGCCAAGGACGGCAGACCTTTCCTCTATCTCTCCAAGAGAACCAAGGACTTTGGACTCAGGTAATCCCACACTCATGTAGAAAGCTCAAGGCTCAAAGACTCAGATGGACTACTGCTTGGAGAAGACTCCACAAAAAACTAAAGCAATCCGACCAGAACAAAAAACAAAAGAAGAGAGTGTTCAGAGAACAAAGAGCTATTGAGGGTGTGACTCTCGACGACATCCGCAAGCTCAAGACTGCTCGTCCCTAGGATAAGAAAGCTTTGGCTGAGGAAGCCATCCGCGAGATCAAGGAGAGAAAGAAAGCTATTGCTGCCAAGAAAGCCAAAGATGCTAAGCCTCAGGCTAAAGATAAAAACGCCCAGCAAAAGGCTCAGGACAAAGCCGCCCAGAAGGCTTCCAAGAAAGCAGCCCCTAAAGGTAAAAAATGATCAGTCAAGAACCATATTTAAAACCCACTAGTACTTACTTCATTTGACTATCATCAATATTATACGTTATCGTATCATCTAATATCATACGTCATATATAACTACCTTGATAATCAGCTTCAAGATGACTAGAATAGATGTTCAAATGTTAAATGACTATAAAAGATTAGCTTATTTATTTTCTTTTTGATCAATCACTTAACAATGGGTTAGACAGTGTCTCCATCTTCCTTGGCGATTCCTTCATAGAAATTCTGTAGTCCTGGGAATATCTGCTATGAATCTACTGAATCATCATCTCCTTCATAAATCTACTTATCTTTACCGTCTTCTAATTGATTCTACTACACTACTACTTTTTTATTCCTTCTGTTTTTATACTCAGCTAGCTCTCTTAGTCTTTAAGCCTCAGCTTACTGCATCTGCTTCTTTGTGCGTCTTGGATACACTTGTCCAACCTTGCGTCCTCTGCCTTAAGTGACCCATCCTGCACATCTGTTTTTTGGTTCATTATCTTTCTCAGGTTTTGAGTATTTCTTCTGTCTTCTCAACAATTTTTGCACCAGTCTAAGTTTTCTTCTATACATTTGTTATGTAGTAATTGGCGCTCTTTAAGTCGGTTCTTTTTCATTGTTGCATAGGGTGACCCTGAAAGTCTAAAACTTCTTGCAGTTAGGATTCACAAACACCATCTAAGATTGACCCTTCCTGAAGCAGCCTCCAAGATGATCATATAAAGCTATCACTCGATTGGTCATATCTAAGATATTGCATCTTTAGCAGAAGCATTTGTTTCTGCAAAAATGGCAGTCTGTATAGAGCGGCACATCAATGCCTCCAACTTCTTCCTCAAGCCCAGTGAGATCATATGCTCTAACTGTTTATTTTCGGATGCAGTTGACGCACAGGAATCGCCCGCATGAGTGTGAGAATGTTCTTGCGTAAGGATGGATGTAACCTTTGAACGAAAACTAACCTTAGGTTCCGGCTGGAAGGACATATACTTAGGCAAGGTTGCTGTAGTTAGCTCTCAGGTAGACTTGCTGATATGCATATGGACGAGAAGTTGGGTCAGGTATAACTTTAATCGAAGGACAAGTGTATCCTTACTTGCGTCTGTTAAGCTTGACAGTCCCACATTTATGACACATAACGAAATTCTACCACTTCATCTACACCCCTACAGACTATGCCTATTTTCTAGCTTTTATGTAGCTACCGACTCCCTTGTAGTAGCTAGGCATCCCTATCAACTATTTTAATTGGTCTTTTTTATACGATAAGTTCTTTCCAAATATCGTCAACTTACCCTTTGATTCTAACCAATCTCTGCACTAATTTGTCCATAATCTTGAATTCCTAGCTATCCCCGCCTTTCTCTCCTTCGATCTGCCACAATCGTCTCTTGCTCCTTCCGACTATCTCCCCCATATCATTGTCCATCCCCACGATATTACTGTACTGTAAATGCCTCAACTGCTATGCATTGACACCCCGATCCTTTACCACCCTAGCCGCCTTCCAAATAAGATTGATTGCCTCTGATGTATTGATAGGATATATGGCTGCTTTGGTCCTGGTTTAGCAAGTATGGCGTCTCAACAGGTCACCATCGGACAGGTTATGTCTGATTTGTTGTCTGTTGGTAGTATCGGGTTATGCTGGGGTGATTTATATGACTCCGATTTCGTTGAGTTACTTGAACACTCTGAATAGATTATTATTTAATTTTTGACAATCTACATACATCTTGAAGTGCGGTTTGTCGTAGTGGAACTAAATAAAGAGTAAAGTACTTTTTTGTGACTGGTCCGCAAGATATTACTCATAAGTACAATATACTATCCTAGATTTGAGGATTTAAGCTTGATCGATTGATAAAAATGTATCTTACAAATAGAAGAAAAGTTGAATAATCGCATAATTTTATCACTAAGAACCATCCTTTAAGTATCAATACTTTTATATGAATCAAATTCCTTGTATGTTATAATCAACAAAGTCCGTACTCCTTCTATCTTTCTTCATAGAATGAAGCGAAATCAAGCAACTAGTTTTAGATGACTTGCTTTGGCTCCAAACAGTACTTGATAAGATAGTCCTGGATTAGCCAACAAACTCCTTTCTTTGATTACTTTAGTTGCTTGCTGTTTTTCTCCATCGCATCCTAGAAAATTTTATCAAATTTTTTATCGAATTTCTTCATTACTTAGGTAGTCTAGGGAGGCAGTTTGCGATTAGCAATTCTTTGACCGATTTAATTTTGGCAGCTCTTTACTAATCTATATTATTAGATAGTTACAGGCTCAATAGTTTGTAGTCGTTGGCAAGGAGAAGATTAAGCTATTTGTACTGTGGAGTCCTTCTAAAGTACAGCCACTTGGGTTATCCTAGCTTGTTGTTGGTTTAGAAGTCCTGGCCAATCTGTCCGATGATATCGTAGGCTCGTTTGATAAGCGAATACTATAGTTACATGTATGTGTTGACTCCTTGAGGCATCAGACTTACGTTTCTGTAGTAAAGTTATAGTATATACAAATGAAGAAAGGCAAAATTCCTGCGTTTTGTCAAGACCTTAGTCTATTTTTCAACAGCTATTGTTTACTATGACTTTCCTGTATTGCCTAAAGGCTACTAGTTAGGTGCAAAGGTCACTTATGCTTCCATAGAGATAAGAAGATAGCTTTTAACTAGGTAATTTTTCAGATATTCCTATAGTATTTGCTTAGCCTATTAAAACGTAACTTCTTTTTTGAGCTTTACCTACACAGGCTTAGCGAATAGCGGATGCGAGAACAACATCTAGCATGAGGCTCTCTATTATGTAGGTATAGCTAACATTTTATTGAGAATGTCTTGAATTTATTTGGTGAGATTGGGTTTAAATTCAAGTTTCTTCTTGAGGATGTTGACTTTAAGGCTCTAAAGATCAACTCCTGTCCAGGGAGTTCTTCCATGCAACATTTCGTAAAAAACGACGCCCATGCTCCACACATCGCATTTATTCGAAAACGCATGGTTTTGCAAAATTTAAGGTGCAGTGTATAGTGGAGTCCCAAGTAGTGTAAGTTTTTGAGTCTTATCAGGGTCATCGACGACTCTACTGAACCCGAAATCTCCCAGCTTAGCCACACCTTGCTTGAGAAGAATGTTGGCAGGCTTGATATCTCGATGTATGATATGCGCTTGATATAGTGCCTTATAGCCATGCATGACGTGTCTCATGAAAGTAACTGCTTCGTTCTCGCTGATGCCTTAATTTTGTCTATTGTGCAAGTAATGTTTCAGATCGCCATCTTCGCAAAATTCAAGCACCATAAAAATATCGTCTTTGCAGCGAAAGTATTCGTACAATTTGACGATAAACGGCGAGGAAAGGGCAGTTAGATTTTTGATTTAGTTTTATATTTGTTTTTAGATGCTTTGGGTTATTTTGTTGATCGGCATGCTCTTTACTGCCACCTTGAGACCGTCCTTGTTCTGACCGTAGTAGACGCAGCCGGTAGCACCTGAGCCGATGGGGTGGGACTTGAGGATACGGTATGAACCTATTTACTCGATGACTTGGTTCTTTATCATTTTATAATTGCAGAGTTTGTATTAAAGTTTGAAATTATAGGAATACAAGTAAACAAAAAACAGTCAGTTATGAAGGTAAACTAAACTATATACAATAAATAAGTATGTAGGTTTATGTTTATAGACTTTTGATAAAAAAGATCACATACGCTTGTAGAAATGATAGAATTATTCTCTGCTGATTTTCTAAGATTTGTCTGCATCCATAATTGCCATAAATTTACTCACCTCCTCATCAGTTATCAACTGATTACTTCCTCCCTTCTTGGCACTAGAATTACGTTTCTTTTAATAAATATCGTTCAACATCAGCTTAAGTTAGCTAAGATTGATGAATCCATTGTTGTTTATGTCGTATCGATCAAAAAATTATCCCAAATGCTACTTCATCTAACTCTATGTCATCGCCCTATTTTTTTTATGTTGTTTGGCTCGGATCATTTCCATCGCCTGGAGTCTGTATCTTGCAGGGGCTCTCTCTTACTATTCTTATATGTTTATTTTTGTTTGTAGCCTAGGGGCTGGCTATTTTGATCTCACACATCCCATTAATATTGAATAGAATAGTGGTAATATACGACAGCCTATGTGTTTATATCTGACTATTCGAACAATAATTTAGTTGATATGGGAGGCGCCTTTCTCACCGCACCCGTCAGAGAAAAAAAGGTCAATAAGTATCAACATGGCAAACTGAGAGTAGTCACTTGCTAAATGCAAGGTAAATGTATATCTATCCAGGCTGGCGACGATATATGTAGGATGCATTGTTGTTTAAAAGAATCAGCAAAGATATTTTTTTATTTGGAGTGTTCGATGGTCATGGTGGCATCGAGGTGTCGCAATTTTGTGCTAAATACTTTGCTGATATACTTGAAAATAACGAGCATTTTAAATAAGGAAGGTACTAGAAAGCATTAGAAGAATCTTTTGAACAACTAGACGCGAAACTGGGTTCAGCGCAAGGAGAGGAGTAGCTGAGATAAATTACGATTAATAACGGGCTACAGCCTTTTGAGAATAGCAAGATTGCATAGTCAGTGGGGTGTACTGCAAATATCAGTCTATTGGTTAACAAAATGCTTTATGTGGCAAACGCGGGTGATTCTAGGGCTGCAATCAGCCGCAGAGGTACCATAATTGAGATGTCATATGATCATAAACCGTAAAACCCTTTGTAGTTGGAGAGGATAGTCGCATCAGGGTACAAGGTAGAAGGAGGACGTATAAATAATCATCTCAACTTATCGAGGTGCTTGGGCGATCTGTACTACAAAAAGAACTAGAAATTAGAGTATCATAGGCAGACTATTACTGGCCATCCGGATATTAAAAAAATTGAACTTTGTAGAGACGATGATTTCATAGTGATAGGCTGTGATGGTATATGGTAAAGATACTAGAAAGACGGTCAAGGACTCATAACTTTGATTCTGGATGCCAGGGTCAAATCACAGAAAACTCCTGAGAAGGCGCTGGAAGATATGCTTGATACTTTCTTGGGGTCAGATCCGACCAAGTAGCAGCTGGGATGCGATAATATGAGTGTGATGCTGATTGAGCTCAACAAGAACGCCTTTTGATCATAATGACTATATCTTCATCATCATATATAGTTAATTATAAGAAAGAGTATTAAAGAACAGTAATATATGGCACTATCAATCTTGAGTAATCCGACTGAGTCTTAAAATATTCATAACAGAATTTATATTGATTTGTTTCTAGGATGAAAGTAATTGAGCTATTTTTTAATTAGGATATTTGTTGGCATTATGCCCCTACCTGCTTGAGTACTATTCAACCAGCAGAGGCTTTACAGGTTTAATAACAGGAAGTCCTTCAAACTCTTCTTTAGTGTGACTCATGAACAAAGGATTTACTCTCAGTTATGCTTGGGCTCTTCTTACTGGTCTTTTGTTGTCTTTGTGCGAAGAAAGATCCAGCTTATTATCTTTTTATTTAATATTACCCACTTTGATTAATTATGAGGTTTTTCGTTCTTAATTGCTACCTGAAAGACGTAATTTTTATTTAATTTGCACATCACTTTTTCTCAACTGTCTTTTATTTTAGGCACTTGTCTATCGACTCACTTAGTTTCTTACACTCGTGACCTAGTTTAAAGTCTTGAGATTATCTTTAGCAGGTTTCTAACCATTCAATATCATTTTAGATTTGATTTTGAGCACACTTAAAGATATCTGTGGAGTCCCTGCATTCTTTTTTTCTTTAGGTCTAAGGCAAGCCTGCAAATGTATTATAGGTTCTTCTTTTTTGCTCTTATCTCTCTGCAGCAATAATTTAGTCGATCTCGTATTATTTTTAGGATCGAACCTATACTTGCTGAGCCCTTTTCTATACTGATCTCCATAGTACACTTTTTCGAACTATACCAACATATCCGAAGCAGCTTTGATATATTTTTTAAATTTTTATTTATTCATATCTTATCCATCGCTATCACTGTCCATACCTTTATCACTCATTTAATCGCTCTAGTTTGCCTATAGTACTTCTTAAGGGAAATCACATAGATTATGGTCTTAGTGGATTTATAGTTAGACTGAGCTATCTATTTTGGTCTAGGTGCGGACTCTAGCTGGTTTTTTAGGTGAGGGTGAGGCACTTGATCCCTATATTTAACGTATTGAAGCGTTTTTGGCTTGGAAAATAGGTTTTGTCTTGAATATTTTGCTTTTGGTAGGGCTATTGCCGTTCATTCTTTATCTGTAGTTGCTTTGATAGTCTATTTTTGTAGCCACGTAATCTCTTACTGCCTATATAAGACCACTTCCAAGCTCTTCCCATAATTTAGCAGTAAAATCAATCACTTATACAGACCGTTTGCAATAGTACGACCAGTTAGATGCTTCGATCGTATATGAAAGTCCAGCCAGTTTACCAAACAAGGCTCTTGCTGTAGTTTTCTTGCATTCTTACAAACGAAAAGAACAGGAAGGATACCTGAAAATTTATGAGTATTGTGCCATGATCCTTGGTAGAATGCGGATATCATTCATTATTTGTGCGTCAAATATACCAGGACCAAGCACAAAAGCATTTTTTCTGGTAGAATGACCGTGGTAGTCTAAAAATAGTAACAGCTTTCTCTTGTAGACCTAGTAAAGGTCGGTAAAAACTCCTCGAGCCATCTATATCTAAGGTATAAGTGTAGTATCTTTGGTCATGAAAAGTCGGTTGAGATCCTTGCCGAAAAGAGAAGTTCTGAAATTGCCAGCAACGACTCCGTCTGGGTTTAGCATGGGTATGATTACGAATTAACAGTTTCTCAGTAGAGCCATAGATAGTTAATCACCACACAATATTTTATCGATACTGCCTTTGAGCGTATGGCTGCTATTCGACTATCCCGGATGCTGCCTTGCAATCATAAAAATGCAGTATTTGCCATTGGCGCTTTGACCTTCCCTTACCCTCAATAAAGGAATCTAAAGTCCACTTAACGATTAATGATTAAGATCTACTTAAAACTGAACTCCGGGCAGCGTTGCCGCTTGCTTTCTAAATAAAAAATATCGTACTTCCAGCCTTTGATATCCTATAGAAGCTGACTGTATGTATACGGAATACAATAGGCAAGCTATACGGTTTAGTTCGGTTGAAATTAAAGCTAAAAACTTATTTTCCTGAAATTTTGCTGAGCTCTAACATTGTCCTATAGTGACAAGGTAAAGTTTTGTTTGTAGTATTTAAGCATTTACTCAGTTACGCTGACTTCTATGTTTTATTGTTGCCACTATCGGTTCTATCTCTTTATATAAGGACGTAGGCCCTAAATATTTTGATTAGTACTCTTGAATAAGCAGACTTAATATTCCTTAAATTTGCTAGATTCAGCCTAACTTTCCTCGGTTTATCTGTAAGATTAGTTACCTTAAAATCGAACCACATTATATGACCGGCTGTATTAGAATCAACCCGCATAAGCATGTCGTACTAGTTAAGTCTTAGTCTCACAGCGCAGTCCAAATTACCACCCTAGAAACAACTATCAAAGATTAGATCATGTTTAGCTATAGGTTTAGACATACCAAAGTACGGTCTGCGGACTTATGGTTCGAACTAGGAGTAAAATTTATTAAAGAAAGACTTAAGATGAGCAAAGTTGTTGTTGAGCAGATATTTATACTTATACTTGTAGTTTTTTTATACGAGCTCATGCAATTTGAATGTGCTCGTGGGTCGAGAACCTTACTCAATTGATGGGTACCTAGGTATACGATGCAATAGAATGCGGATTATGAAGACAAAAGGGCTTCTATTGAGTTATCGACTGTAGGATTGTCGAAGTTGAGAGGCATTGGTCCGATTATTTTGAGCTTGGGTTTCCAGCCTGTTACTAGATCGGCTTATAGGGAATGCTAGCGGAGTGATTAGTTATCATTAAGCATTGTAACTATTATTAATAGTTAGGAATTCAATAAAGAATCAAAAGCTATAACCATATAAATTTTCCATACATTTTCGTTAATAAAACAATTTTTATAGGCTTTTACAGATACAAACTGATTTTTCTGATAAAAGATTGGATCTAAAAAAAATTAAATCATTTGCTAGAAAAGTTGTTAGGACGATTATACTCATAGCCTTAGAATAAATCTAAATAGCAGCAATATTACCTTGAACTTCTTGCTTACGTAACATAAGTTCATTTTACGCCATAAGTTCTTTCATTTCCGTTTCCTAAGAAGAAAACTACTAAGATTCGCATTCTAAACTGTTCAAGTCAGGTCGCCACGGAGCTTATACACTTTTGTTATTGACACGGGCTACAGGGAAACCTCTGAGCCAGGGATGCTTAAAGATCTAGTCTATGCTGTTGTGGCCTAGTCTTTGAGCTGGTTTTCTTTGCAGCAAACGATTTATAAAGTCTATAGACTCTAGCGACCACTATTAAGGAGCTTATAGTTTTTTGATTTGTGGCTGTCTAGCTAATACTTATTCTCTTATTTCTTTTCTAGATCGACCATGGAAGGGACGCCTTCTGAACATGAACTCATAAGTCATGACTCCAACTGCAAAATAATCAACCGAATAAGTATGATTCTGTCGACACAAAACCTAAGGAGCCATGTACCCAGGAGTGCCACTAGTATCTGTTTGGTTATTAGGTCTAAGTAGTCTCGCTATACCTAGATCAGTGATTCTTGCATATCCATTTTAATCCAACACGATATTTTCAGGTTTAATATCCCTATGAATAACACGATTAGAATGAAGATACTGTAATCCTAGCAAGACGCATACTATTATGAACTTGGCTTCTTCCTAACTGAATTTCTTGCGAGCAAGATGGTAACGTAGATCTTTACCTGGTAGATAGTCTAGTATCAGATATAGATTATTGCGGTCTTGATAAGCTTGGAAAAGATTGACTAAAAAATGATTTTTTAGTTATTGAAGCAATTGTTTTTAGTTCATTACGCTGGGTACGCTCTTCTTGGCGATTACTCTATGTTATTGTTATGTTTACAGTGCTTTAGACATTTCTTTGAGGGCGCATACTGCCCCACTGCCTTTGATGATTACCCGCCAAACCTTGCCAAAACCACCTTTCCCGACTACCTCTTTCTTCTAAAGCCCCTGGATCACCTTCTTCTTCTGCTAATACTGCTCTCCTCGTTTTTAATCTCCCAACATCTTCGACCCATTTTCGACATTCCTAAGCGCACTACTAATATTTTTACTATTCTGACCTTGGGAAAGAGGTTGGATGAGGTTGATAGAGCACGAGAGAGTGTTGAGTAGTGAGCTGATCTGCATATGATTATGACTGTTTCTCGACGATCTGTTGTAAGTGGATTAAAAAGATGATATGTTTTAGTCATTTTTAGGTAGCTTATTCTTTTTTAGTATGTTTCCAGGAGTAGCTAGGAGTTGTGGAGGTGGGTTTTTCGAGGGATATAGATATGAGTTCATCGTTAAATAAACGTTAGCTATTATTAAAAACTAGAATAACAATACACTAGGTTACTAATACAGTTTCAAAAATTATAGCTAATAAAGTGAGATATTTGTTTATTTAATGTTGGTATGACACTATCAAAGCTATGGTTTTACCCACTGCTGGCCAGCTGGCGCCTATAATTTGTCCTTGCCTTCGTAGTCTTTCTTCTTGACGTCTCCCCAATCAGTCGACAATACTGTTCCGTTGCTAGTTTGGAAGCTCTTGATCATCGCTCTTCTTTTCTCCTCATCTCCGTTTGCATATATTTGCTTGAAAAGCACTGAGCCTGCATCCTAACCGTATTCTTCATAGTGATCAAGCATGTCACCAGCGATCTATTTGTCAAGTTTGTCCCAATTGTGTCTTACTTTGGCACTTGAAGGGTAGTTTAATTCACTTTTAGTGGCTCCTTCGGGGACACCCAAACCGTCTCTTCTCAGGAAGTTCCAGGTTTATTGATTTTTCTTCTACATGACTATTTACAAACTGTCAAGACGCAGGTAGTATTTTGAGCGGACTTTATTGATTTTCTTGAAAAGGGTCAGATCGAGTTTGTAGGTCTATCCTGTTTTACCAATAGGAAACTGGATGAATACTCTATCCTATGAGAATTTGACTTCCAAATCGTACTTGTTTTCGACTGAATGAGGAATTTCGATGCCCACTTTAGTCTGCGTCTGATACCATGAATAGTTGTAGCTTTGACCTACTCCGAGTATTTTGGTCTGCAGAATGTCTTCCTTCCTCAGTTTGATGACGGTGCCTTTGTCCAAAGCAGCCTGCTTTGATTTTTAGATCTTGGCTAACAATTCTACGCTCATTTCAATAAATCTAATAAGCAAAGAGGGAGAATCTAATTACTTATAAAGCGAAACGTATGCTACTACAATATTTAACTCTAATTTTACTTATTGAAATGTAGATAAAATTGCAATTATTATCCTTATGAATCTAAGCAAAGGCTTTATAATTTTTAATATTTGCCGATGGTATTTTTTAACAACATGATTTTAGATTGATACTAAAATATTATCACTTTTAAATATTCTTCTATCGCATATTGGGCAATAGTGACGCAACAGAAAGATAAAAAGACCTTCTTTTTTTAGCCTGAAGTTTTTAGTTTTATTTGATTATCTTGGTCGACGATAATCGTGAAATTCGCTTATTCTGAGACGGCTTTGACTAAAGCTAGACCATCTACAACCCTAAATCTTTAAACTACAGCATTATTTGTTAATCAGATTGTTTGTTTTTTGTAAGATTGATGCCCACAGGACGAGTAAGACTGCTATTTCTACTAGCATGTCCCACCTCAGCCTCATCGACTTAGGTTTCTAATGGCGAATTCTTGTAGATCTTTGAAGGAGTAGAGCTAGACGACTTTTTTGAACTGGTTTTGAACGTGGATGCTCTTCTGATTTTATCGTAAGGGAAGCGATTATTTTATGTTTGCATATACAACAACTATAAACTAAATCATAATCAAATCAAAAATTACTGAAGATTGTATGGCATGATAACATATCATTAAATCATTTGAGGATAAAACTACTCATTAGCATAGGGATAGAATTATTTTACTAAGTCATTTACAAGATTAATAGTTGAATCCACCTTGGATATATTAATATCGTTTATCTATTATTTTTTACTACTATGATACATCTCTATAAGGCTAATTCTAACTAATCGGGCCTCTTTTGCTGATATAATTTTTTTGCTTATGAACTGGTTGATTTTTATCATCTTTGGTACACGGCCTTCGAATAACTAACAGTAATCTTTTAGCTTTCGAATAGCTCGTCTTATTAGCTTGTAGAAATGATGTCTTAATGTCTAGTAGCTCATTTAGTATCTGTATCTTGGAAACCTATACCTTAAATTCTCAGACATTTCTGCAAAATTTTTATTTTTTTTGTAGTCGTCAAAAAATATCTCCTGCATCTAAAGCGTCCATATTTTCTCAAGCTATTTATTGATAGTTAGTTTTTTTTAAGTTTTCGACTAAAATTTCATCTACTTTAAACCATGAAGCTTGTTTTTAGACTCGAATTAAAGATCGTTATTAAATTTTAGAGTATTATTTTTTTACTTGTGTTATTTAAAAATCTAAACCGTGCTTATATTTTAAATAATGGCTTAAGGCATAAAATCTTTATCAAAAAAACCAAATTCAGGACAAAATCTTTTGTCAGGGAGTCTATTTTTTATTAATTATTCAAATTTAGATCTTATTGTATCGCCTTCACTTTTCTTTTTTATTTGCTTTATTACATTTTAATTAATACTTTAAGGCTAATCATTACTAATTTTATCATAATTTGCATTAGATTACTTATTTTTTGCCCGAAAAATCAATTTTGAGTATAGTTAGTTGATAGTTTAGTTGGTGAAAAACTCAGGAATGGCCCTTTTGAGTATTTATATGCTTCTTTGTATTTCCTAAATTAATATTTTAGTACGCTAAATTTAGGAAAAGGCGTTATCTAAGAATCCTCACAAATAATATTACCATTCTAGGCATTATCACGACTAATATTTGAAAAATTTAATTAAGAATTATTATAGCTTTAGCTGATATTTAAATAGTCTTTTAAAGAACTTAAATCTTCCTATATTTTTGCAACAGATTTGTCTAGTTCATCATCGTTCATTACTTAGATCTTTCGATTGGATCAAATTATTTTAAAAACATACTTTGTGCATTTCTTTATGCCTTTAAGGTGAATATGTTTTCTTAATTTCAATTTAACTTTTAATTTTATATATCTTTATATTTATTTAATCGTAAAATAAAGATACAAATATAAATCAAAAGATAGTTTTTTGATGTAAATCGTTATTTATCGCCATAATATCATCTATATTTTTTTACCTGTTATGTATGAGCTTATATTATTAGCTTGAAGATTAAGATAAATATGGAATAGATATCGCATCTCTAAAAGTAAATCCAGACATCAATCGAAGAGATCAAGGTATAGATTCAAGTCAAAGAAGAAGATCAAAAAAGTCTATAGTCGGCCAACAAGATAATCGTGAAATATAAATCTAGAGTTGCATAAATGTAACATTTCCTAACCTAGGGCCAGGCTTATCCATAATCAAAGCAAGCAGATTTAATCTTTGAAAAAACAGTTATAGCAGTTCAAGCCGCTAAACGATCAGCTATAGTCAGTTCTGCGCAAGTTGCACGATAAATAAAAAAAATAACAAGAAGAGTCACGTCATTCTTAGGAATCTAAAATGGCTTTGAAACAGAAATAACTATAAAACTAGCTTAAAAGAAACTCTATTATGAAAAAAGAATTAGATAGCGCTAGACATAAGTTACAGTTTATGTAGGCTGATAAAATAGATACTCTCAAAAACTAGATAAAATAAAAATAAAGATAGATTGCTTAGCTTAATGCTAAGATAAAGTTGATGGAAAAAATGAAAAAACAGGAAAAAAACTGTGACGGTCAAAGGAGAGAGGACTAGCTTAATCAACAACTTTTAAGGCAAAATTAGGAGATAGTATTTTTGAAGAAAAGAAATCAAGAGCTCAAGAAAAAAGAGGACGAACTTTAGAAAGCAATACAAGGCAGTTTAAGTGTAAATATTAATAAAACTGATACCAAGAAAAGTCCGTCTAAATCTAAGTAAAAGTAATAGCCTACTATCAAAAAATAATAGTTTGATCAACTCACAACAAAACTCAAGCAGCTCTAAACAGCCAAAAAACTTAATTAAAAATCTCTTAAACATTCAATAGATGCTCTAACTCTTAAGCTTGAAGCCGCCTAGCGATAAAAAAATTAGATGCAGTCGTAGATATACAGCAAGTAGCAACAAAGCAACATCCTTAAAATAAAATTACGAGAAAATTAAAGAAAAAAATACAATACTCTTGAACCTATTCAACCTTTACGATGTTCAGAATAGCTAATACATTCTAGCAATTTGTTTTCGACTAAAAAATAAAGCAAAGGAATAGCCTTTGGACAAGGGTCATATCGATAGTTCGATGACAGCAAACTTTTACCTATTTAAAAGAATTATAGGATTAAAAAGATAAGTATTTCGCATTTTGAAGAGCATATTCTAGGGCTTACAACAGTTTACTAGCTTTTCGAAAGTTAGATAGCTAAATAAAAGAAGAATTAGGATATCACTATAGAATCTTTTGTGATTGCCTCGCAGTACGCTAATGTAAAAACAGTCTAGTATAGCTTTGCACCTTTTTAGTATATTTCTAATTTAGTCTTGTATTGCTTCAAAGCGATATAATTTTTAAAAATCACAACATCAAAAGGGTAAACTATCTAAGCTGGAAATCCTAAAGTCATACCTAAGTGCAAAGACTACGTATTCTAGATAAAATCTCATGAAAAACCTATAAGTTTTTTAGGCTTAATTTAGAAGAAAAAAATGGGTGGATAGACTCGAGAATATTTGATAAACTTTGGACTTGAATTGAAGAAAAAATAGGTTTATTTAAGAGGCAAGACTGCTAGAAACCAGTAATAATTGCAAAGAAAATCTTTTATGACTCGAAGAGAAGACGATAAAAACAAAAGCATTCATAAGGGTTGATTTAAGTATATATTTTTAAATAAAGAGTAAATATTTTAATTTATAAGCAAATGATGAATAATATGATTGTATTTTTAGTTTAAGAGATAGAATTTTTAGTATTTTAAGCTTAGAATCATATTATACTTGCTCAGGCTAGTAAAGTATATTAGCGATGAATTTAATATGGTTATCATTTAATGGGCAAGCGAACCAGAAGTACCACGAGATCTCAATCAAAACGAGTCATCAAAAACAGTTTCAAGCACTTATCTAAATTATAGGATGACTAAAGCTACCACTTGAGCGAACCATCGCCCAAGGTCAAACAGAAATAAGAAATATTCGAATCATCTCTCGACTAATAGTCGTCAAAAATACAGCAACAGTTACATCCACACTTAAAAATGAACTAATTAAGAGTGAAAATGGAATTCTAGGATCAAAAGATAAACAAGACTTAGCGACACAATCAGATGTGTCATACTCGTGAGTACGTAAGAATAAAGCCTAAGTAACAAAAATAAAACATTATTCTCAAAGCATAAGAATTCAAAAAAATTGAATAGATGAACTTCAGGATTTTTGGAGAGATGCTTGCTCGGACCAAATCATACGCGCTCATGCTTATCGACTCACAAGGCTCAATCATATATTCAGACAAACTGGGTAACTAGCTATTCTAGGGAAGCCTAAACAACTTTGAAACTATGAGGATTCAAAATCTTTTCCTTGTGAATCAGAAGTAAGTTTTTTAGTCTGCTCTTAAATCGATAAATGTATACGATGAGCGCACTATTCTCAAATGGCTAATTTACTCGAAAAACACCAAAAGACGTTATTCTCGTATCCCTTTTGCTGCCTAGGAGGCTGATGAGATCACTTTTTTCAGGTTTTTGAAAGCTCTTTGTGTAAGAGTGCGTCCAGTATGTCTTAACTTTTCGAACTATAGGGACATATAGGGCTTCTGGAACTCTCGCCTAGTTAATAATAGCATAGATTTGGAGTGTTTTTTGCTTGAAGTGAGACTAAGTGGCTCTCATCCAAATCTTGATGTGTGTTCGCTTCGATAGGATCCAGTTCTCAAAAAATTCATAGACAGCAATAAGGCTAAAGCGGAGAAATGGGCTCATAAAAATGCAAAGCCTAGTCCTTCCCGTCGCTCTGATACTGCTAAAAAAGTAAAGAAAGATGGGGATATCTCGATGGAGGCTGAGAACTATGATAAGAACCAAAAAAAGTAGAGATAAGGCTTAGTCCTGAAGCATGAGTATGAATGGAAGTTATAGATGAATGATAGCTGATGTTAGTCTATAGTTCATTTTTAAATATCAAAGCAAACTAACAAAATCTCAGCAAACAAGTACAAAAAACATTAAAGAAGAGGTCTGTATGGGTAAAAAAGTATGACAAAGAAAGTGTGATTGTTTTTAGATAATAAAAATGGCAGGAAGATAGTGTTTTTATGTTTTGTGTGTTGATTTGTGTAAGTATTAATAAAAGAATTAATTTTTGTAGATATAATTAACTTTGATTGTTGAAGAGAAAAGGATGGTCAACTTCACCATTGAGTAGATCAGAAAGATCATGGATGATCAGAACAACATCAGAAACATGTCTGTGATTGCCCACGTCGATCACGGCAAAAGCACTCTCTCAGACGCCCTCGTCTGCAAGGCCGGCATCATCTCCGCCAAAGTCGCCGGAGACGCCCGATATACCGACACTCGTGAGGACGAAAAGGAAAGAGGTATCACCATCAAGTCTACCGGTGTCTCTATGTATTACAAGCACGACATCTCCTATAGCGGAGACAAGGCCAACGAGAAGGAATATCTCATCAACTTGATCGACTCCCCGGGACACGTCGACTTCAGCTCAGAAGTCACTGCTGCTCTTCGAGTCACTGACGGTGCCTTGGTCGTTGTCGACACTGTCGAGGGTGTCTCAGTGCAGACTGAGACTGTGCTCAGACAAGCTATGCAAGAGAAGATCTGCCCAGTTTTGATGGTTAACAAGATCGACAGATCCATTTTGGAGCTCAAACTTGACGGTGAGGCTATGTATCAATCCTTCCTTCGAGTGATCGATATGGCCAACGTGGTCATTGAAACCTACAAATCCGAAGATATGGGAGACATCCAGTGCGACCCCTCCATCGGAAACGTTGCTTTCGGAACTGGAAAGGACCAATGGGCCTTCACTCTCTGCAAGTTTGCCAGACTCTATGCTAAAAAGTTCGGAATTGAATACGACAAGATGATGAGAAAACTCTGGGGTGATAACTATTTCGATGCCCCCAGCAAGAAATGGAGAACCGACGGTGAGACTGAAGACGGAAGATCTCTTAAGAGAGCTTTCGCCCAGTTTATCATGGACCCCATCTGTAAACTCTGCCAGAACATCATCGACGGAAACGAAGAGGCTTATCACAAGATGTTGAAGACTCTTGACCTCGAACTTTCCCAGGAAGACAAGTTGCTCTCTGGAAAGCAGTTGCTTAAGTCAGTGATGAGCAAGTGGCTCCCCGCTGCTGACTGCCTACTTGAGATGATGGTGCTCCATCTTCCTTCACCCAGACAAGCCCAGAAATACAGAACTTCCTATCTCTATGAGGGTCCTCAGGAAGACATTGTTGCCCAAGCCATGAGAAACTGCGACCCCAACGGCCCCTTGATGGTCTACATCTCCAAGATGGTGCCCGCTGCTGATAAGGGACGTTTCTATGCCTTCGGTCGAGTATTCTCCGGAACCGTTGCCTCAGGACAGAAAGTCAGAATCCTCGGTGCCAACTACAAGCCCGGAAGAAAAGACGATCTTTATGAGAAGAACATCACTAGAACTGTGTTAATGATGGGTAGAACTGTCGAGTCCATTCCCGACGTCCCCTGCGGTAACACCGTTGCTCTATCCGGTGTCGACCAGTATCTCATCAAGACTGGTACTATCGGATCCGTTGACATTGATATCGCTGATGCCCACCCCATCAGATCCATGAAATACTCAGTGTCTCCCGTTGTGCGTGTCGCTGTTAAGCCCAAGAACCCTGCTGATCTTCCTAAGTTGGTCGACGGTCTCAAGAAGCTTGCCAAATCCGATCCTTTGGTCGTTTGCGAGTTCGAGGAAACTGGAGAGAACGTTATTGCTGGTTGCGGTGAGCTCCACGTCTAGATCTGTTTGAACGATTTGGAGAAGGATTATGCTCAGTGCGATATCATCAAGTCTGACCCAGTCGTCACATACAAGGAAACCATGACTGAGAGCATTGGTGAGGAGCAGAAGGTTATGACCAAGTCCCAGAACAAACACAACAGAATCTTTGCCACTGCTGGTCCCCTCCATGAGGCTCTTCCCGATCTCATCGAGAGCGGAGACATCAGTCCCACTATGGACGCCAAGCTTAGAGGAAAGAGACTCGTTGAGGAGTTCGATTGGGAGAAGGACGATGTCACCAAGATCTGGTGCTTTGGTCCTGACAATGCTGGCCCCAACGTCGTCGTCGACATCACTAAGGGAGTCCAGTACATGAACGAAATCAAGGAATCAATGGTTTCAGCCTTCCAGTGGTCATCCAAGACCGGTGTCCTTTGCGAATAAAACATGAGAGGAATGAGATTCAACGTGTTGGACTGCGAGCTACACACTGACGCTATCCACAGAGGAGGAGGTCAGATCATGCCTCAAGCCAGAAGACTCTATTTCGCTTTGGAACTCTACTGCGCCCCTACTCTTCTCTAGCCCATCTTCCAGTGCGACATCACTGCCCCCGCTGAAGTCATGGGAGGTGTCTATCAATCTCTTAACACTCGTAGAGGTCAGGTCATTGAGGAAATTCAAATCCCAGGAACTCCTCTAAACTTGGTATTTTTATACTTATTCAGGTCAAAGCTTATTTGCCCGTCTCTGAGTCTTTCGGTTTCACTGGTATGCTCCGAGGAAACACTCAAGGTAAAGCCTTCCCCCAGAACGTCTTCGACCATTGGGAGGCCATCAAGGGTCTTCCCTTAAAAGATCAAAAAGCCAACGATTTGGTTTTGGGTATTAGAAAGAGAAAGGGACTCAAGGAAGAGTTGCCAGACGTCAAGAACTACGAGGACAAGATGTGATGTCTCTGTAGCTAGAACCATTTATTCATTTACTATTAAAAATATCTATGTTACATAAATAAATTATCTATCTGACATAAATATTTCTTAAATATCAATGACCAAGACTCAGGTTTTAACAGTGCTAGCGCTAGCAATAACTCTAGGCTTTGTTATCAATCAGTACTCTACTTCTTTCACATCTTAAGATCAGGCCTAAGTTATCAGTCAACTTTCAACTATGACTTCAGATATTTCTGCAGAAAGTCTTATCGATGTTTAGGTGGAAGGCAGCCCTGTAAGCAATGGATTCTGGGACACCACAACTAAATATGCCAATCAATTCATTATTGATGGTGGAAAAGCAACTAAAAAATCTGCTGGATAGACCAAACAAGTCGTCAGCTCTCGGCCCATTACAGGCAAGACCACAGTCACTTTCCGTCTTTTTGACTATCCTTCAGATTCTAGTGGTGTGCTTATGGGAATCATTACCGAAGATAGAAGAGATGCTGAGTTCACAGGAAATGTCAAGGACTCAGTAATCTTCTGGACCAAACCTAGCATAAAAAGTGGAATTACTTTCAACGATGGTCAAGGAGGAGCTGCCTGGAGTAACTCTCTCTACGTGCCTCCTCGAGGATATGTCACTATGTAGGTCGATATTCCTGGAGCTATGATCACATTTACTAACAAGGATAACAACTACAAAAGAGTTTTGAGATTACCACTTAAGTTCAAGACTAAACAGGTTTATGTTGTATGCAGCGTTATGAACATCAACAACGGCATCGAAGCTTATTGAATGATTCATCAACAATAAAACACATAAAAAACTTAGTTTAAGTATAAGATATGCTGGGAAATCTAGTAATTTATAATAGTTTTATGCATGGTTGGTTGATTGAATTCAAATATTTATACTCAGCGATGCACTCTACAATAATAATCAGTTAGCCTTATGAACTACAATTCCTTCAACGTACCCACTCTCTCCCTCTCCACCTCCCGCAGCCGCAAACTATTCACCCAAATCCCAACCAAAGACTAATCCGCCGTCCCTTCCAACCTTCATCCTAGTCGTGCAGATTACATGCGATAGTTAAATCCTCCCCTAAGCAACCCTAATAACTCTTCTTCTGCTTTGGAAAAAAATAAGAAAGGAGCGATCTTTCCTCCTAAGGCCCCTAGTGCGTATTCTGGGCAAATTGGAGCACCAAGTTCGATAGATAATTCTCAAAAAGATATCAATAAAAACGTCTATTTGCAACGATATTAGTAGGATTCACCTCAGGTCAAAGAAGTCTCCCACTTGCCTCGACCAGGAGACTTTCTACCATCATCAAGAGGAGGCCTATCCAACAATATTATCTCGCAGTTCAATCAACCCACACAACTCCTAGGCAACCCGATCAGTTCCAGAATAGTCTAGGATGAGATTGCCCAACGAAGTCTAAACAGAAAAGCTTAAATAAGCAAAGTATTGTTCGAGAAGAGGATATCGAAGTTGCTATAATAGGCTAAATTTTACGACTAGTAATTTACAAACATAGCAAAAGACGACGTTACATCTCATCTCAACGATCTCTAGAACCTCAAACAGTAAAGTCTATCAAAGCATCGGCAATTGTTGGAGGGTCTAACTGCTCTAATTCAATGATCTAAAACTACATGCTTTAATTATTGCTATAAATACAAATGGAAATCACACTCAAACTACCCAACTAACTATGTGAACGCATCATTTCGAGCTAGTTTGAACTATAAACTGGATCGATGAACGAAGAAGCAATCAGTAGGACGATTGAACTCTATGTGGTATGATTAGTATTATGCAGGAAGCAACTACTTTCTACACTACTTTGCTTGCAGAACAAGGTCCAGAGGACAGGAAGGGTTTTTAGGCTATTAATAAGAGGAGCCAGTTTTATCAGGAAAAAATTAAGCGTCTTCTTGCTCGCGGAGATGTGCAGGAATGCCTGGGAGGGAAGAAAAACAGCGCACGAGGACTTGACCTCAGACGATCTCTAAATACTGCCAAATAGAATGCTCCAGAACAAGCCAAGATGTTGGTATAGTTTTACGCTCAGCACATCAAGCAGCAAGACAGCATAATCGAACAGAGTCTTACCCGACAGAAGAATACTTTAGACTAGAGGATAAGACGTCGTTCTTTGAGCAAATCAAAAAAGCACGATATTTTGCAGGAGATACCTTTTATTAGTAGTGGGAAGAACAGGTCATTCGTAATGGCTAATTTTTGATAACTATTCGTTGACTTATTGCATGTTAACATCTGATTTAGTGAGTATAATCGAAATTAATTTTTAAACACATGTCGTAGAATATGTAGAGATAGTGTCAGTGCTGCAAGAAACAGGGTCAAGACTTGATGCGATGCTCAAGATGCAAGAACGTGTTTTATTGCAGCGTAGAATGCCAGAAGAAGGACTGGCCTGCGCATAAACTTAATTGCAAGAAAGCACCAACCCAGCCTACTGAGCCTAAGACATAACCTTAGAAAGAAAACATGGGAGGGATTGATGAGTTCTATGACATTAAGCATATAGGTACTGGCAATTTTACGAGTATCTTCAAAGCAATTTCCAAAAAAGATCAGCAAGTATATGCGATCAAGCAGGCAGATAAGGCAAAGGTATAGAGATTGAGAAAGACCGCAGACCTATTTATGTAGAAACATTGTCTATCTAAACTCAAAGGTATTGTTGTGCTTACCCAGACTGTCCTAACGTTGTGAGGCTTTACAGAACTTTCCAAGATCAAATACATTTGTTCCTGCAAATGTAGTTTCCCGAAAGAGGATAGCTTTGGGAACAAGCCAAACATTTTGGAATAATAAGCTAAAAATTGTTCAAATACTATGCTTACCATACACTCAGAAGTGTCTATACCCTGCATGAACAGTATGATATCGTGCATAGAGATCTTAAACCTGAAAACATTCTGCTTAACGATAAATACTAGATCAAACTGATAGATTTTGGAACTGCCAGGGATCTATCAAGGCCTGATATTAAAGGCTCAGGTAATGGATTAAAAGGAAGAACTCCGTTTGAGCACTATGTAGGAACTCCTCATTATATGGCACCAGAGTGTATCCATAACAGGGCTTCGTAAAAAATATCAGATGTTTATTCGCTTAGTGGACTGCTATATTTCCTCAAAGTAGGCAGTCCACCTTTCGCTGGAGGATCCTAGTACCTCATTTTCCAAAAATCACTTCAGTCTTAGCTACTGTTGTGCCCCTAACTATTCAGTCCTTTATCGAGAGATCTTATAAGCAAGATGAACAAAAAGTAAATGTCCTAGCGATTGCCTTTAGGTTAGGCTCTAGCCCATTAGTATTTTGCAGACATCGACAAATAAAAACCTCCTACTTACTAGTAGATATTTGCATCTCTGAGTCCGTACTAAAAATATGTAATGGATCTTTGCTCTAATCTTTGTCAGAGATACGGATTAGTGTACAATGACTAATCAGTAGCAGCTCGACAGGATGTCTACAAATATAAAATTGTTCCCGAACTATAGATGGCTATTGATGAAGCTGACGAGTAATGGCGAGGATAATTGATTCAAAGAATATAGATAATCAAGCTGCAAACTCAAGTGATGATCAACTATAAAGAAGATACCAATATTGGCTTTAGCTAGCTGTATAGAGAACTACACAACATTACCCAACCTGAGGTAGTCGATCCTTATCAAATCGAGTAAATCAAGGAAGCGAAAGTGATTTAGCATAAGGCTAGAGAAATCGCAGTGAATTAGTGATAATCAGTCAAGATTTTTATAAAAAATAATCTCTTCATCAGATTTTATCAATTTTATATTTATCATATACCCCGAAAGGGGATCTCCACGCCTACACCTGAGGGTATGATCCTATTATCCTATTATCCTATTTATCATATAAGCATTATACTACAATAAGCTCTGCTTAATTAATTCTTTTCTACTCATTAACTTATATATACATTTATCTTATGTCGATCCAGCGCTGCCTCAACGGTCTCAACTCCAAACTTGCAGTTGTCCTGGGCTCGCAGTGGGGAGACTAAGGAAAAGGGAAACTCGTTTCAGTCCTCTCCGACAGGTATGACCTCTCTGCTAGGTTCAATGGTGGTGCCAATGCAGGCCACACTGTTGTCAGAAATGGAGTCAAATATGCCTTCCATCTTGTTCCTAGTGCTATAGTTTCACCCAACATACAAACTCTGCTAGGTAACGGTGTTGTGGTCAATCTCAAAGGGATGTTCCACGAACTAAGCCAACTCGATAAAAATAATCTTTCATATAAAAACAGGTTTTTCATATCTGACAGAGCTCATCTTGTGACCAATTATCAACTCTAACAAGATGCCTCGCATTAAACTAAGCAAAATTTGGGCACTACTAAAAAAGGAATAGGACCTACATATGCTGCCAAGATACAAAGATACGGTTTAAGAGCAGGCGATCTTCTTAATTGGGATTCCTTCGTATCAAAGTACAAACATATGGCATCTTTCTATAACCAGTCCTAAAAGCCTTAAGAGCTAGCCTAGCTTAAAAGATTTGCTGAGATAATCAAAAAAGAAAACATGATAGTTTAGTCTGTGGGATGGATAAACAATCATTTGAGAAACGGAAAAAGATTGCTAGTCGAGGGTGCTAATGCTACTTTGCTGGATATTGATCTAGGTACATATCCCTTTGTTACTTCTTCTTCGACTTCGATAGGCGGGATGTGTACTGGATTGGGAGTTGCGCCTAAGCATATAGAAACAGTTATAGGTGTGGCCAAGGCGTATACTACGAGGGTAGGAGAAGGCCCCTTCCCTACTGAATTGAATGATTCGATTGGCTAGGAAATGAGAAAGAGAGGACATTAGTTTGGAACCACTACAGGCAGACCCCGAAGATGTGGATGGCTAGATATACCTCTCATTCGATTCACTAACACCATCAACGGGTACTCTTCATGGAATCTTACTAAGCTTGATATCCTTGATTCTTTCAAGTAGATAAAAGTAGGTGTAGCTTACAAACTTGATGGTAAGTAAATTGACAGCATCCCTGGCAACCTTGACGATTTTTCGAGAGTACAAGTAGTATATGAGACTCTTAAAGGATGGAATAAGGATATAACTAAGATAAGCAAACCTTAACACTTGCCTAAAGAAGCTATCGATTATATCCGTTTTATCGAAAAACATACAGGTGTTCCAGTATCTTGGGTAGGTACTGGTCCCTCAGACGAGTCCATGCTCAGACTGATCTGATAACCAATTATCTTTTTTAATAACTTTAATATTATAATAGTAATCGGCTAGTATGAAATCTCGCTCAAGACATCTCACCTCATACGATGGAGTATCACCCAACAAAAGTGCTAATGGCGTTTCGAGTTCTCGTTCGAGAACTCCTCAAAGAAAAACACCAGATAAAGACATACCTATTCTCAAACATTTTCCTAAATTTGTACCATACATGCAAATACAAAAGATAAAGTTGAATCGATAGAAGCAGGCGAATATTCTCTAGCGACTTTAATACGAGGAAAAAAGTAGGAAAGGGTACGCCGCGAGGCTTAAAAAAGACGAACTTTTTGTAGACTACAACTACAATAATTTTTTATAAGAAGGGCATAAACACAAGAAAACGTTAAAAGAGCATTAAAAAAACCAAATTTTTTCTCATTCTAATCCAAAAAGTCCTAGGCCTACATCCATATCTAATAAAAAGAGTCTGCTTAGCGGAGTAGCTTAGCTCAAAAACAAAGACATTTTTCCTCAATTCTTGTAAAGAGCATAGCAGATGCCTCCTGATATGATAGCCCTGCATAAAAAGATGCTGGGTTCTTTCTAAAAGGCGAAATAGCTGTCAAAAATACAACAGAATGCAAAGAAACAAGCATAAAAATAAATTTAGAAGTAAATATAGAAGAAAAATCAGAAGAAAATGGCTAGTCGTATTTAGTAAGAGTTTGATTGGCTTGATAGCTTGGTTGCTAGCAAAGAAGAAAGTTCTATCCAGTAGGATCTCAAAAATAGATAAATGAATATCTTCATGTTTCTGAAGAATCCCAATCATCCTATGTTTCAGACCCAAAAAGATTAAATGATAGGACTTAGGTTTTGCCAGGATTCGATCGTAAGATCATAGAAAAATACTTACGTAGACGAGGCTATTTTAAAGGATATTTCTTTTATTTCGAGACTGAACATTACTAAGAAGAATCATTAGGTGCCTTCTGAGCATAAGGTGCAACCTCACTTTGTTCTTGGCAACATGGATAAGTTGTAGATGAGGGACATGATGCAACTGGCTTCGGGGTTCTTCACTCCCAAAGATGTCAGGCTTCGACTTGATAACGTCCACTTGACTTAGAACGAGTAGATAAAGCTTATCGCTCGGAAGAAGCAGATAAATTACAGGTAGAATGATATGAGCAAGCCAGCAAAATATCTATATCATGCAATAGCTCAATAGTAAATAAACGAATACAAGCATACGAAACTAAGCTAAAAATAAAACTCTCAAAAAAAACTCTCATAATTTTACATCCAAAAACTAATGGATATCTTCAAAGTGCACTAGAAGAGCACAATGGATAGAGTGAATGATGTCAGTTTGCATATAAAGCTGATTTAGAACTAAAAAAACATATTGAAATAACATTTCGATAATAATCCTTCGAATAAGCAGCAATTTGGAAACATCAATAGGAAAATATGGCAGAATAAGAATAGTAAGAGTAGGATATAGAATTTGCATATACACGCGGTGAGAGAAGCAGTGAATGTCTTCAAGCAGAAGAGGAAGAATATAAAACAAAATATCAATAAACACATTAAATCATGCTTTGAGTGATTAAAACGGATCTATTTACACTATTTAATTGTAAAGAAGAATATAATCATACTTGACTCATCGTGCTACGTACTTGGAGGTAGTTGTCGCAAAGTTGGTGTCACTTAGCCCTCCTGGTGCCCTATTAGCCACATTATTGTCGCTTCTAGCAAAAGTTGATTGGTAGTTAGCATAGTTTCCAGTTGAGTGGTATTGTAGACCCTCCTATAAATTATCGATTTGACTGCTTAAGAGTTCCTTACGAACAGTTGCTTCTCTAACTTTTTGCTATATATATAAAAACTTACACTTGCAGCATATTCTCGCTCCTTCGATATCTGTAATCTCTAATCCCTCCCCTTAAGAACCCCTTCAAAAAAAGAAATAACATCTTTTTCATCAAGTATAGACTTACCTTGTTCTTCTTCCTTGATTTTCTTTTGCAAATATCCCTGTCTTTAGTTTATATCTTTGAGTTGATTTCTCAGTCTTTATCCTAGATTTACCAACGGCGATTGAGGGCATAGTCTTATCTTCTCCATCTAAATCAGTGTATCTCTGAGCTATTATATTCTGGTGCGCATTCTTACGGCCAGACGCTGTTATTATGCGTTTTAGCTTCCACCGAAAAATGAGCGTAGTTATCTGTTCTAGCTTTGAACACGTTGATTCTACTCCAGAAGAGTCTACTGGTGATGGGTTAGGTTTTTGAGTTGAGATTGAAGATTCATTCTGATTTACTGCAGACGGGCTATTTCTTAGACTAGGTGCTAGGTGATCACTCTTTCTTTCTGGGTTTAGTTAAACTGAATTAGAGATATATACATGCACGAGACTAGCTTTGCTTCGATTTAAGGACTATAGGTATATCTCGTATTGCTATCTTGCTTAGGTTTTCAATCTTTAAAGTTGTACCTTGAGAAATCCTTGTTCTTATTGCAGTCTTTAAGTCTATCTGCCAAGTTCTGACCACTTTCTAGCACACTATAAATTGGGATTGGCTAGTAAATTGATTTGAGAGCGTAGTTTTGCTATTATCTAGGCCTGACCTTCCAGGTACTTGCTCCTTAATACAAAACTACATAAATACTAGATTACTTGTTAGTTTTAGTTCCACTGGCTGCAGCTTGTCTCATAAAACTTAACAATTTCTGATCTTACTGACTCTTTTACGCTCCTTTGACTAACAGCTCTCTCAACGCCTTTTGCTAGTTTACTAGTGTTTATTCTGAGAGCATAAAAGCTCCTTATGAAAAGTTATCATCCAGTTGTCTTTGGAGATCGCTAACCAATAGGGCTAAAGATTTGCTCTTTCTCTCCTGTAGCTATTTTTATCTAAGCACAACTTACAATTGATCTGAACAATGGTTGAGTGTGTTGCTGAGCTGTTTATTGTTTTCTTTCAGGCTTGCCTGGGTAGTTCTTAATTATTGTGCTTTTTGTCGCAATTGAAGCAAGGCTTAAGGTTGTTGGGATGATTAGAGTTGTATGCTGTTCATTAGTAAGTTTGAATAATTATAACAATCTTAGATTAAAATAGTGATGTAATAGTTGATAATAAGATTGATCCCAATCACTGTTCAATCGAGGAAAGTCAGCGTTTCCTTGTATCTTGCGAAAGCTCGATCCATCAGTATCTTCAAAGTCCAATTCTGTCGTTTTTAAGGCTGAGATGAAATAGCGAAAATATGCTTAGGTACTTTTTCGGTTTTATATCCCCTTTTTTTAATCCAATAGATAAGTAGAAGCACCATGATGATGATAAAATTGAGTACAGAGATTACAATGGAGATGATAAAGAGAGGATCTTGCCATCGGTTATAACTACTGTTGGTGCCTTAGCCTGTGTTGGCGGGTTCATCATCGTAGCTGCGAATATCGATAGATCTTGCTAAAAACAAAATATTGATAAGAAGCTACATGTAAATGAGCAGATCGACTAAGGTCATGATGGTGACATCTGGCAAGTTATCCCTGACGATGGGCTGGATAGCGGCATAGGCGATCATGAGTGCTGAAACGTTCATGATTCTGTTCATGATCTATGTTGTTTGGTAGAAAATGTATATGCTCATGAAGCTGAGCAACCAGATAGGGATGAAGATGCTCATGATATCGACTACAGTGTACCTGAACAAGGGTATTTTAAAGAGCGCATACTTGAAGGGCTAGAAAGATCGTTGGAAAGGCTGTGAATCTTTAAACAATTTTGTTTTATCGAATGCCTCACCTTACTCGATAAGCTAGCGCTAGTCGTGAGTGTATGCCTATACTGAGGTTTAGATGAGATCATATTTGCCGAAACTGATGTCTTTGGAGTAGCTGATCATGGGTGAAAAGTATTCTTGTTTGATCTATTTTTTCATTTTTTATATAGTGAAGGGTTACTATATGCGCAAAATATTGAAGAGAACTCTCTTGTATTTGAAATGGGTTGGGTCGCTTTCATCGTAGCCTAGCCTTTGTAGATATTCTGATTGATGCTAAGAATAAGCTTTTTGATTTAATCTTTCTTATTTTTGTTATTATGATTAGCCTTATTTAGGTTCGATATCGTACTAGTAGTGCTTGACCTACATTTCGTCTAGCGTTATATTTAGATCCAGATTGATGCGATTAAATGGGGCTAAGAACTGACCCGTCCAGCCATTTTTAATTATCTCTACTTTGAATTACTTGCGGATCACGTGGAAGATTCGCCATCCCAGCACCTAAACTCCGTGCTTGCGGTACCATACTCGTGTCTTGTAGGCTTGGATCTGGGCCTAATCGCTTCGGGTGGTGGGAAACTTTATATTGCAGTCTTTGTTGAACATCACTGGCACGAAGTTTGCGTTACCATCTCTTTCGATTTTCTTGCGTCTGTTCTCTACATACATACATATTTACTCTACAGGATTTTTTATTAGATTGGATTCCAATACAGTCTTTCGAGCAACATAGTCTCGAGATCTTGATTTTGCGTAAAAATGAGAAAATTGATGCAGAGAAGTCCATTGACAACAGCTGTCAAACTCTCAAAATCAACGTTGGTTATGTTTCTTATCTTGAACTGCACGCAAGCCGGTACGCACAGTCTTGAAACCTTTTCGCCCTGTACCTATAGCAACTTGAAACAATCTTCCATTTGTCCGTGATTTTTGCGCTTGTTTTCTTTTCTTTCCAATTCAGCGATGTTTTTATCGCTGTTTAGATTTCTCCCAAAAAGCTTTAGTACTTCGTCCTACTTCATTTGAAAGGAAACTTATTAAAAATATACAGTGCGATATACCTCAATCACGTATTATACCATTAAGCTACTCTAATATACATTTCATTTGTAAAATACATCAACCATCAATCAGTACTCATCTACTAATGAAACTTACTAGTTTGTGCTTAGGGTCTTGACTAAACTGTTTATTTGTGGTCTTAGGGAAATAGGGATTTTTTATAATAGGTCTATGCATTGTTATCTTGCGATGTCCATGGTCTACTTGAGCTGAAAGGACTCCTTCATGTATTTTCCAAGTAACTAACGAGAGACTCCTTCGCCATTCTGCGAAATATAGCTAATACTACCTAAGTTTTTCCTTATCCTTTTTCCACCTAAAACATACCTCTACATATCTATGATACTCGAATCGTTTCTAATCTGAGATATACTCGGCAATCCATTTCCTTTCTTCTACCAATATTCTTACTTTTTTTTCATTTATAATGTCTTCTAAGCAAGCATCTTGCGTAAAAAGACCATCTATTGTCTCATTTTGATAATTTCCTAGTCTTGATTGAAGTTTCTTTCAGTCTATTACTAGCATCCTGGGTAGGCTTATGCGTTTTATTTGCCTAGGATAAAACTTAGACATGATTATTCGAGACCTACTCTCGGGGAATGTTTGCCGATCACAGAAAAAGATTAGTCAAACATATTTTTGGGTCTATCGTTTCCGAAAAATAGTACACGTCGAAAGGACTGTCTTAGATAGTATCGAGATGTTATTTTCGACAATTTTTACAATTTCTTTTTACTAAATGAAAACTCCTTGATTTGTTGTATTGCTCTTTTGAGGGTGCTTTGTTTGCTTTGCTAGGATACTCTGACAATAGTGTCTACGTAAAGTCGTAGCAGTATGCAATCGACTGTCATGCTCTATCTCTCCATATACTCAGATCGATCCTATCTTATACACAAGTCCCTTCTCTATAGATATTAGGCAATCTTCTTGATAAAACCGACTGCCTCGCATCTAACTCTATTGATTCCCCTGCTGATAACATCCCTAATCTGGGCAGCAGCAATAATCATATTTTTTTAAGCCATCTGCCCGATAATGTAGGCTTGGTACCTTCCTTCTTGTTTGGCTATTTTGCCTGAGAGAGAATGACTGGTGATTTATTTTTCGAACTGTAATCTGTCCTGGTGTATGTCTTTGAGAGCGTAGAAGTAACTGCGGATCATCGAAAATAGTCAATATTATCGAACAATCACATATAAAACCATAAATAATCAAAAAATCCCTCATTAAGCATTCTAGAATTTTACAGGAAAATTTAATTAACACAAGATAGAGGAAAAATGACTGGCTACTACAAAGTATAACATTTAGCTAACAGAGTCAGAGTAGATATGATATCACTTTTATAAACAGCCCACCCAACAAACAACACTTTCAACCCTACAACTAATCTATCTTTATGATTGTAAGCAAAAGGTACTAGCTGACTCTCCACAAAAGCTACTTTAAAGTACTCTCACTCTCTCCCGCCATCAACGATTCTTTCGTGTTTCTGGCTAGTCGCAACACAGGTATAGATGTGCTTGTGCATTGCACTCAGTTTGGGAAAATCATGTGGGAGCATTCTTTTGATGATCCAATCGCAGATTTTACCCTAATGACGCCTAGTATTGGATACTTGCTTATGACTAAAAAAAATGCGATTTTTCTATTTGATTTAGAAAAACACAAGACAAAACTGATTCCTTTTTACTTTATCTTTGATGGTAGTGAACAGTGTTCGATCCTTGCCTTTTCGGATACGAAACTAATGTGTATAGTGCAGCACGGACTATACAACTAACCTACTCTTAAACTCAGCTATTTCTGCTATCCAGATCACCTGTAGCAACCTGTAGTCTAATACTAAAGCAAAGAAAACGAGTGGAACCACTAGAATCTGATCAGAAGGGGTAACAACTCATCTCAAGTCATATGGTTCAATAAGCGACAAGTCAACGAACCTTCTTTCAAGGTATTCCAGGTGCATAAGTACAATAACTAATGGAGAGGAGCGTTGAGAATAGTACAAAGCAGAGACTCACTGGCAGATTTCTACGATTTAAATAGACTCTAATTCGCTATTTTGGATATTTGGTAATTAAATAAGGGTGAGTTCATGCTGGTAACGTTGACTTTTCAGAACTAGTCCAAAGTGAGAATAGTTTAAGATAGCCTTACAAAATACAATTACATCATCAATTAATAGACATAAAGACTGAGAGATGCAAAGTTACAGATCCACAAAGAATTCAACGATTTGATAGTGACTCAGTTATACCTGGGATAGTACTTCACTTTCCGTTCTTTTTTGTTTTAGACTAATGCCCAGTAGCAAAAGAGTCCAGTTTATTTCTTCGATGCCAAGACACAGCAATTAATAGGGGAGTAGGAGTGGTAGTGCAGTTATAGATATAAGTTTTTTGTTCCAGGCTTCGATGGAAATACGTTAGTGGAGTGCCAGTACTAGAATGTTGATGTTAATGATATAGTAGTCGATGTCAAGAGAGCAATAGAGCCTAGGGTTTTGGCTATGCATTTTTTATTAGAAATGTACGGATAATTCGATGAAGATTTGCTTAAACAAGCAGTGTAGTTTATACCTATAGCAGGTTAGTGATAGATAGAATGCATTTATAAAATGTAATCTATTATATTAAAAAGTTAAGAAATCTATATTATAAATCTACTTGGATTGATTTTTACTTTTGATTTTTGTGATTATTCTATGTGCTGATGGTGATGATATAGAATATAGAAAGGATTATATTCATACATGAAAAAGAAGAATTCATAGTTGAAGCTACTACAAGCACCTACCCGCATCACTAACTCCCACAAACTACCCACCGACTTCTTCATGCCCCATATCAACCCACCCAGATTCTCACTAGATAAACTTAAATAACCCATTTCTGTCAATGATGATCATAATGGTTTGCTGTTCACGTTTAGAAGAACGGCTAGTCATCAAAAATTTAGTGCTGTTAGTTAGCTCCCCTAGACTATAAACAAAATATAGATAAAGACTTCACATAAAAAGTAAAAAATTAGTCTGCCCAAAGTGGTACATCCTTTCAGCCAGCATAGTTAAAAGTAGAATATAAAACTAAGTAAAAAAGTATTAAGAATAAGCGCAAGGACATCCAAACCGTATTTGTTGCCTTAGAAATAGGTTGGAGTTAGATGAGTCATATGATATTTATTGGAATGGTATGCGTACTACTATAGTTAAATAAATCATATTCATGCTTATGTGTTCTACTCTCCTTATTGCAGTCTTTTTCCTTTCTGGGTTTTAATTAGCTTGGCAACGTAGAAACCGTCCATGTTGTGGACGTGGGGGTAGATGCGTCGGGTGTGTCTGAGGTCTACGTTGAATCTCTTTTCGTTGAATTTCATTAGTCCTTACTAACCCACCTAGATATCGCACTATGCTATCCTTACGAATCTTTTTTTGAGGGCGAAGTTGACGACTTACTCGTTCTAGAGGGGCGAGACTGAGCAAGTTGAATACACTATAATTCCTCCCACTTTCGCGCAATCGATGGCTGATAGCAAGAGTTCTTTTTGAACATGAGAGCATTTATAGATATCGATTTGAAGCCTATTGGCTTTGATGGACTGGTCTTTGGATATGATACCCAGACCTGTGCAGGGTGCATCTAGTAGTACTCTATCAAAGGAATTGGGGAAAGCTTTGCCATATTTTCTGCCATCTCGACAAGTCACGACAGTGTTAGTGACTCCCAACCTGTATAAGTTGAACTGGAGTGCTCTCAATCTATCTTTTTTAAGGTCGTTAGCGAAAACACAGCCAGTGTTTTTCATCATTTGAGCGATGTAAGTTGTCTTGCCGCCTGGAGCAGAGGCCATATCTAGCACCTTCTCTCCTGGCTGAGGATCCAAAGCTAGAACAGGTAGGAAAGATGATGCACTTTGAAGCATATAATGTCCAGCCAAATACTAAGGCGTGGCACCGATGGGAACCTTAGATTCGTATATTTTAATACCGACATTACTCCAATCAGCAAGAGGATCAACTCGTACTCCTCTCTGAATCAGCGCCTGAGCCAATTATTTTCTCCTAGTTTTAAGTGTATTAGTTCTGATACTTAATGGTCGCTGGGTGTCATTAGCTTCAAAAAATTGTACTAGTTCTGCAGGGTTGAGAAAGCCCATAAAATGATCGATGAGTTAGTGGTTATAGCCATAGTAGCGATGGAAGAGGTCTTTGAGTTGAGTTATGTAATGTTTGCGAGAGAGACCTTAGCTGAATTTAGGCATGTTGCCGAGGATGGAGATTGTTTATTGGATTTGAAGACCTAGTACGCCGATATCGGTTTGTTATTTGGGTTATTGTTGCTAGAGAGGGGGTGCGTCGCAGTCTGGGTCTTCACCTTATGCATTTTAGTAATCGCCTTATTAGCCTTATTAACCCTAAAATTAACCTTAGTCTTCGCCCTACTCTTACTCATCACCTTATCCTTACTATTCTTCGTCATATTAACCTTAATCCTCTCCTTCCTACTACCCTTACCACTCCTCGTCCTCTCCATCTTCACCCTAAAACTCTTCTTCCCCAAACTACTCTACCTCTTCTTCGTCTATCTCCTCTTATATCTCTTGCTCCTCTTTTCCTTTCTATTGCTCTTCTGAGCTATACCCAAGGGCAGCAAAAGCATCCTTAGATGCCTGTCCTTCGGGTATGATTTTAAACAATGAAGTCATTCCTTTGGGTTTTTTGAACTTTTTGGACTAGTTCTCAATCTACTTTGTTTTATGAGGTGCAATGGATTGTTTAGGCTTGTTTCTTTGTTTTCCCATTTATTGTTGAAACACTATTATAAGTTAATCTAATCATCTCCGATTCAGTTATACACAACAATGACTCCAAAAACTCATGCGTTTGATTTTTCAAAATCTAATTTTCTTAAAAATCATTCCGATGTAAGGTAGTCTGATGTTTGATTGTCGGTTTTTATCAAGAGTGGAGTAGTTTATGGGAGTATAGGACTTAAAGCGTGATTATTTGTTTAAAAATCATAATTATTTATGGAGATCGAGAAGAAGCACGCCTACCTGGACGAGTACAAGATCGTTCGCACCCTTGGATCCGGTTACCATGCAGAGTACTTCCTCATTAATTTAGAGTCAAACTGGGTTAGGACCCTCAAGGCAATCTGGTTGCCATTAAAAAGTATAAGAAGGAAACTGCCACCCTTTAGACTCTGCAGCACTAGCTTGCCATCATGAAGGTGCTCGACCATGAGAATTTGGTCAAGCTGGTCAGTGTCAGAGAAAACGCCACATACAAGAATGAAAACGAAGCCACATCTGCTTGCTTCGCCATCGTGCTATAATTTGTGGGCGGGGGTGAATTATTTGATTTCGTGGCTGAAACCGGAAAGTTTTCTGAGAAGGTTGCTAGGACTTACTTCCACCAGATGATGAACGGACTCCACTACATGCATCAGAAAGGCTATGCCCATAGAGACATCAAACCTGAGAACATTCTTCTTTCGCATTTGTTTATCCTCAAGCTGGCTGATTTCGGATTCTCTTCTGCTTTGAAGGGCAGAGATGGAAGCGGAGTATTGAGGACCAAGTTGGGAACTGAAGGTTACATGGCTCCTGAGATTCCTCTGAAGCAGTATGAGGGCAAGAGTGTTGATATTTTCGCTGCTGGAGTTATCCTCTTCATCATGTACGCAGGCAACCCTCCTTTTGAGAAGGCCACACCTAACGATCCTTACTTCAAGATCATCAAGGAGAAGAAGTTCGATATTTTCTGGAAAGCCCACAGCCGCAAAAGGCCAGTTGGATACTTCAGTGATAGTTTCAAGGACCTCTTCCAGCGCATGGTCGCCTTCGAGGCTAAATAAAGACTCACTATCGAGTAGATCGCCAGTCATCCATGGATAAAGGAGGCTGTTTGCACTCATGCTGAGATCAAGGCTGAATTCGCAGTGAGACAGCAGAAATTAGACTCAGTCCTTGCTCAAAGAAGAGATTAGGCTGAGAAGGCTAGACTTCAGAGAGAAACTGCTGTTACTAGTCAGGGAATCTCCAGCAGGTCATCTGACGACCCTCTCAACGAATTCTGCAGAATCTACAACGATGAGCATGAAGTCAACAGAAAATTGACTCATTTCGAAAGAAATGCTAATGATGTAGTTGTCAGACAAAACCCTGCCTTGGTTCTGGCTATGCTAAAGGAAAAATTGGCAACCACTGAAATTAAATTGGACTAAGTCGCTGAGGAAGACGAATAGATCGGAGACGAGAGCGGAGTGTTGAGACTCGCCAAGATTGTCGACGAGGGCACTGACAAGGTACTTTTTGAGTTATTTAGATCAATGTAGTGTTCGAGTACACCTATCAGTTGGAATAGGAATAACATAAAGGAAACGTTGAAGTCGAGATCCAGTTGGGTCTGACTGACTCAAAGGAGCTTTTGCTGAGATTCCAGAGAGTCGATGGAAATGAGCTTTACTACAAGAAGGCTTTGGGAGAGATGAAGACCCGTTACTTAGTGTGATTAGCCATACCACATAACATTATTCTACCATCAAACTTTTATCATATTTTTAGATACATATCAAACTTTTATCATATTTTTAGATACATATTCAAATAGATTTCAAACAAAAAAGCTAAAAAAGCTCCATATGCTTGTAATTTATAATAGTGATACTAATATCTCTTTTAACTAATAAGTATTTTTCTCATCCTTAAAAAATATATCTTTAAACTCAACTAAAATAGATACAATCACTGTTTTTTAAGATCCTATATGTTGCGCATATGAGCCGCTAGTTCTTACTCGTCCTTGAATACTTTAAAGTAATGCTGATCCTAACTAAAAATGGGAGTTTTGGCTGGTATTTTTTATACTTTTGAGTTCAAACTGCCACAGTAGCCACATGCATATGGGTTCTTCAGGTAGCAATCGTGGCAGAAGTAGTGCTGACAAGGATAGGCTACGACTAAAATATTTATGGGATAGTTGCATATGGGACATATTTTTACGAGTTTTTATCGACCCTGAGGTCCTTGCTGATTGAAGATAAACATACCCGAACGACTGCTTCCTAATAAAAAGTGACTTAGTCATCATAGGGCGGCTCCAGAGGGTACTTGCTCTCTATTTGCATAATATTACAATCATACCAATAATAATAGGGTGTATAATTTGATTTAGATGTTCCAAGAAAACAAGGGACTCTACATGCAGTCTCAGCAAAACATAACGCCAATCGTCGATTTCATACCCATCGAGTCAGGTATGAGCGAACCCTAGTCTCTCAAACTCAAAACTAAGTATATGCTTGACTATTCTGATGGCAAAAATGTCAAAAAAGGGAACTTTAAAACGGAAATATAAAATTTAAGACTGGGCACGTTGTCAAGCTATTAGCCCTCTTAACAAAAAACTACATCGATTATGCAAGGATACTCTAGGAACAATCTTCAAGAAGGTTTGTAAAATCTAAAATACACAAGTAAGCAACACAAATCGAACCAGCTTTATCCTCAGACTTTAAGGTCAGAGGTGTCCCCGTTTCTTCCTAGTAATCTGCAAGCCAAAAGAAATCAGATGTTGGAAACTCGGTTGCCTTATTCACGCACTAATTCTAGAAATCACTATAGCCTATAGCGAAGTCAGCTGCTCAGATAGATGACTGAAAGTATATAGAAAGAGGAAAGGAGCAATTCTAAATAAAAATCGGGTTTGCAGAGAATCCGAAGGCATAAAGGTAATTTAATAAATCAAATATCGACCAAACTAGCAGTAAACAAAAGTGTGAGCAAAATATATTCTATTTTAGTACGACCTAATTCTCCAGATACAGCTCTTGAGAGAATGCCTCATCAAAGTTAATGGAAAAAACATTTTTAAAATATCAAAAAAGATCTTAAATTTAGTAATGAGGGTTCAATCAAACAAAATCATGAGCTGGCAACTAAAAATACTCAATAGTCATCAGTCAAAAAGATTAACTAAGTATCAGCAAAAAAAAGTCAAGAATTATCTTCTAGGAAAAGTCAGTAGATGTCAGTAAAATTTTCAAACCTTAAACCTACTCTTCATATTGACTAAATAAGTAGAATAAGACAAGTAAACAGTTAATGGCGATAATCAAACGATAGATAAATAATGCCTAAAGTATCAGTCGCTATAAATTCTTCACCTGCTAACTCATAGAGCAAACAATAGGCATTCGACAACGTTCCACTCTAAATAAGCAAATACGTCAACACAAACACTCTTGATAGTAATCAAGTCTTTACTTTCAATAGTTTTCAGAAAGATTTTACCCCTCCTGTGGTCAATGGTCATTACAAAAAAGTAAGCATTGAACTTGAATCAGGAGGTGATGGACAGTCTTCTAGTGAAGACATAAGAAGTGGTAGTATTCCTACTGGAACTTTTCCTATAGCCGATTGCAAACTATGTTGTATTTTGGGAAAGAAATGCAGTTTTCATTGATATTTTATGTAAAAAAATTTTGTTTTATTTATCGATAGTCTAATTTTTGAGAAAAAATCAAAGAAAAAGTAATAATAGTAGATATTGAGCATTTTTTATGCTAAATTATATATAAATAGATCATTATTTTGTAATTTTTGAAGTTTTTCCTTTGCGAGTACTGAAGGCCATGTTGCCTTTCAGAGTTCTCTGAAGGTACCTAAGCACCTTAGTATTGTCGCTTCTTCTCTCTCCTGTCATTTTCTTCTCGCAGCCAATCCTAAGTAAGTAAATATGCTCGACATAGTATTTTACCAGGACTCTAAAAACCTGATTATAAAATCTCTGTTGTTTGATGTTGAAGAAGGCGCAGGAAGGGTTCTAATAATTCATAAGGGCGTTAATAGCATCTCTGTTAGTGAAATCACAGAAATTGTTTTTAAGGTAGTTTTGATATGCGTAAAATTATTTTGCAATTTATTAAACATTATTTTAATTATAATGCTTGCTTAGGATTTTTAAGAGGATATTTTGAGATTTGTTGGATCTTCGAACGAAAGACAGTATGGTATTGATAGTATTGGGCAATATGTTGCGATTGACCAATTCCATGGGTTCTTTTTATTCTTAGACTTATTTTTCGTTCATCGAAGGAATGATATTTTCTTCAATGGCTTTCTTTTTCATATATGTTTCAGAGTCCTATTTTTTGATGAATTTTTGATGATTCTCGACGCTTTGGACTATTATTGTTGAAACTCGATTATCTTATTCTTTTAAAATTTCCGGTTTTTGGAGCTCAACATGAGGAAACATATGGAACCAGTAGTAGTAAGGGTTGTAAAATGGGTAGAAGTGTTCGTTGTACTAAATTGGTGAAGTTTTATTATGGTGATTTTGGGTTTATGTTCTTGATAAATAAATATTATAAGCTATTCATCAAGAAAAAGCATAAATTGACGCCCTTTCAGTGTCTAAAATGGGCTCTACTGCCTTTTAAACATGTTTTTTCATCAAATTACACGTATATTCGTTTCTTGTTGGTGAGTTTAATGTGTTTTTTCAAAATGAAAAAACGCCAAAAAAATGACTTTCCCTTAAAATGTATACTTATAGTCTCCTTTTAATTTTTTTGTTAGATAAAATCATGTCTTTTATCTTTTGATCTATATGCATGCGATTAAGTTCTTTATTGACTGTAGTAGCCTTTAACTATCTGATTAAGATCGTTTTCATTCTCCAAAAGTATAAAACAGAGATCGGCCATGATAATAAAGCTAAGTAAGGATGTATCATTTGCATTTATTAAGTTTAGCCATCAGAGGTTATTTTCTTAGGTCTAACTGAACTAACTTCAGTGAGATTCATACGTCAATATACAAGGCAAAAAAGCGATTTTTATCTACAAATGACAATTAAAAGGATAATTAATGATGAATAGAGGTAGAATACTATCATATATTTTTTGATCTTGCTCCGGGGAAAAAACTTTTCTTTAATTTTTTTGGTCACAAGAATATAAATTATGATTCTCGAAAGCTTTTTTGGGGTCTTTTTTAGCAAAAGAATAGTTTTAACTTCACATGAATAGTGCAAATACCCTTTCCAGTCCATCTGAAAATTCAAATAAATCATTTTTATCATTAATTATAGCTCTTTTTTCAAAAATTCTGTCATATTTGTTTTACCCTTAGACCTCAAAATGACTTATTTTCTTCTTATTCTTTTAAAAAATGATTTCTCTTTATACTTTTACTGTTAATCACAGCTAATTTTGCTCGTTTAGATTAATTTATCTTGCTATTCTTTTACAAAAACTTCTCTTTTTATTGGCACAATTTAGCAAAAATTATATTAGCTATCGATATTTTTGTCTTTTTTTTGAAGAAAAGATTGTAATTTTTACAGTTTTACATGTATTTTAGTTCTCTCATATCATAATCTTCTAAATTTTGCTTGAAAATTCTAGCTGATTACATGATTTTATGTTCGTGAACGTAAAGAGCTGCAACTGAGAAGTGAGATTAGAGCCAGAAACCTTCGGCAGAGCTTAGTTTTATTAACAGTTTGATTTTTTTCATTTTAGATGGGCAATTCAGTCCATTCGAGAATCCTATAAATATATTAATATCTATTACATATCTGATATGATTCTGGGGTTGGGGTTGGGGTTGGGGTTGGGGTTGGGGTTGG
>Ga0169931_10001405_pt1 | contig 39699 bp, 27 predicted proteins | sample Kivu_15m_20L_FD_129675 | JGI IMG/M metagenome (GOLD analysis project Ga0169931, IMG submission 129675) | Freshwater microbial communities from Lake Kivu, Western Province, Rwanda to study Microbial Dark Matter (Phase II) - Kivu_15m_20L... | ecosystem: Environmental > Aquatic > Freshwater > Lake... | reverse complement strand
GGCGTCGAGCAGCTGCCCCGCAAGGTGGCTCATGCCGAGCCCGCGAGCCGTGCACATGACCGCATCGACGATGCAGACAAGGTCAGGAAACGGCGTATCGGGCATAAAAATAGGTGGTTAAAGAGCTTCGAGGGCCTCACGAACGACATCCACGTGCCGAATCGTCTGATCTTTCACTTTGGCATGCACCTTCACGTTGTCCCACACCTGACGAACCACGCCGTGGGCGTCGATAAGAAACGTGGACCGCACAATGCCCATATAGGCTTTGCCGTACATGGATTTTTCGCGCCAGGCGCCATAGGCCTCGGCCACCTCGTTCTTCTCGTCGGCCAGCAAAGCGAAGGGCAAATCGAACTTGGCCTTGAACTTCGCGTGCGACTTCACGCTGTCGGGCGACACACCCAGCACGACGGCTCCGAGGGCCGAGAGCTGCGCGAGGTGATCGCGGAAGTCGCAGGCCTCGGTGGTGCAGCCGGGGGTGTCGTCCTTTGGATAGAAGTACAGCACGATATTTTTGCCGCGCAGCTTCGAGAGGGTGACCTCTTCGCCGGAGTCAGAAAGAATTGTGAAATCAGGGGCCTGTGAGCCAGAAGCAAGAATCTCGGTCGCCATGGAACACGCTGTCGAGGAGAGAGACGAACGCAGGGGGTGCAGCGCCTGTGATGCGTCGCGCGTCGCAAAAGGTACGTCGTGGTTAGCACTGCGCGGCGCGCAGCAGCGACGCCAGAAACCAGAGCAAAAGCAGGGCGGCGGTCACGACCTTCCAGTTGCACATGCGCGACAGTCGGGTGACCGCATTTGAAGGTTGTGGCGCGTGCGTTTGGCCCGGCATCGCACGTGGATGTCGGTCGGCGCGCGGCCTTCTGGCGCCTTTTCCGGCCGCCTGGCGTCGCCGGTCGGGCTGTGGCGCGTACGACGGGTCGAGCGCTGCCTCAAGGGCCTGCACGAGCCTGACCGGCACGACTACTCCGACCGACGGCACAGGTTCCGCGTCTGTGTATCCGCTCACACCCACAACAACGAGATCGTCGCCGACTCGGGCGGCCCACTCTTCAAAGATGGTGGCCAGCACGCCGGCCCCTTTGCCGAAGTAGATTACCCGAATGCCACGAAGCGGTTGGGCCAGCCGTTCTCGCGCGGTGCGTGCGCGGTCGCCGTGCAGGTCGACCACATGCACAGGGGTCGACCACAGCTGCAGCGCCTCCACCGCGGCACCAAGAGCAGGCCCCAGGTACGGCTCGAAGTGGTACAGCGCCCGATTTTCATGTTTTTTGTCACCAATGGTCCACTGGTACCCAAAATACTCGGCCAGCGGAGCGAACGCACGTTCGACCGTTCCAGGGCAGCGCGGATAAGTCGTCATGGGTGTCAGATATCTGAGGGGTGTGATCGAAATGTCGACGCCCTGAAGCGCAATCCAGCCCGAATCATGCCCCAAAAGTGTCGTGAGAAGGCGGATTTGCCATGGCATGATTCGTGCGTCAACGGTACACCGGTCGGTACACGAGCCCACGCACAGGTGATGTCATGATGAAAGAAAGTTGTTCTATTGTACGGAATGGCATTGCCGGTTTGCTGGCTGCGGCTGTTCTGGGAAGTCTGTTTGCAGCATGCGGAACCATCGAAGATAGCATCTTCGACGTGCCTGATGGCGATGCGGCGACCGACGACACGACCAGCGGTGGCGACACCTCTGGCACGCCGGACGGCGACGCTCCCGATGGGGGAACACAGAACGACGTGTTGCCGGGCGACGATGTAACGCCGGGCGATGACACGGTGCCCGGAGAGGACGCGACGCCGGGCAGCTGCGCGGGCGCGAACCCGCAGGGGTGCGCCAGTGACGCCGAGTGTGGGTCCAACGAGGCATGCGAAGTCACCGACGCGTGCACACCGTCTTTGTGTTCCTGCGATGCAGAGTCGGGTGCGTGGGTATGCACCGCAGACTGCGGCGGCGGACAGTGCCGGCCGGTCGGGGGCACGGCGTGCGCGACCGACGCCGGCTGCGCGTTCGGGTCGCTGTGTGAAGCAGGTGTGTGCGTGGCTTGCGAGCCCATTGCCTGCGCGATCGAGTGTGCGCCGGGCTTTGAGTTGGTCGGGCGTAACGGCTGCCAGCTGTGTGAGTGCGAGCCGGTACGCGAATGCGAGAGCAGCGCCGAGTGTTCAGAAGGCGGTGTTTGTGTGGGTACCGGACTGTGCACCGATCTCTGCATCGCCGGCGATCCGGCCTGTTGCGAGGCCAGCTATTGTGAGGGCGGCGCCTGTTCGGGGCCGAGTCCGGCGGGTTGTCGTTCCACCGGCTGTGGTGACGGCGAGCTGTGTGTCACCGAAGGGGAAGCCGCTGGCTGCGTGTCGTCGTCGTGCTCGTGCGACCCGGGCAGCGGCACGTGGAGCTGCACCGACGACTGCGGCGGCGGCACCTGTGTCGCCATTTCGGGGGACTGCACGGTCGATACCGACTGTCTGGTGGGTGCTATCTGCGAGGGTGGGGTGTGCGAGGCGGGGCTGTGCCCGCGCATCTACATGCCTGTATGTGGTGTTGATGGCGTGACGTACGGCAACGATTGTCTGGCGCGGGTGGCGCACGTCGAGGTTGCGTCGGAGGGCGAGTGCCCCACGGCACCGTGTAACGTGGACACCGACTGCCGCGAGGGCGAGGCTTGCGTAGGCAATATTTGCCAGCCCGACTTCGGTTGCATCGGCCTTTGGGACCCTGTGTGCGGTACCGACGGCGTCACCTATGGCAACGAGTGCGAAGCGACGCGCGCCGGTGTCCGGGTCGCAAGCCGCGGCGTTTGTCCGCCGGTGAACTGCGAGGTTGACGGCGACTGCCCGCCGGGTGAAGCGTGCTCGGGTGGGGTATGCGAGCCGGTGTTCTGTCCCATGATCTATCTGCCTGTCTGTGGCGTTGATGGCGTGACCTACGGCAACGCCTGTATGGCGGGCGCGGCGCGGGTCGAGGTGGCCTATGAAGGGGAATGCACCGATTCGTTGACCTGCCGATCAAACGCAGATTGCCCGCGAGGTCTGGTGTGTCCGATCCGCGGCGACGGGGTGTGCACGGAGCCTTGCGTACTGAACTGCTTCGTGCCCGATCTGGTGTGTGGTGTTGATGGAAACACCTACACCTGCGGCGAACGCGAGGCGTGGTGCAATGGGGTCGAGGTGGCGTACGACGGCGAATGTCGCCGTCCGTGAGTCTGGCGCCCGCTCGCGCAACAGGCCGCCGCCGCTCCACATTGCGAGCTCGTTGAATCAACGCACTTGCGCTCGTTCGTTTCGCGCTTCATCGTGCAAATCAGAGCGAATCAGCAACGAAGGTACGAGCGCGTATGGTCTCTTCTCTGAACGCCAAACGGGAGCAACCGGCGCCCGACGCAGACGGCGTGGCGAATGACGTCAAACCCCGGCCAGCACCTCAGGCCAGCCGGGCGCAGCAGGAAGGACCCTGGAAGCAGGGCGAGCTTGCGGCCAACTTTGACGCGCCGAACGACCGTGATTCGTTGCTCTATGGTGTCCTGCGGCTACTCGAACGCGTGACGCCGCGTCGGGCCATACTGGTGGTGGGTCGTGACCAGCTTCGCGCGTTCGACGGGGAGGGCTTTTCGCTCGCTCCAGGTCAGGCCGCGTCGTTTTCGCTCGCCGTGCAGCAAGGCTCCCTGCTCGCTCGTGCCGTGCAAGGAGATGGACCGGTTGCGGGCTCGCCTGCCGAGCTTGGACTGACGCCCTGGTACTCGTTCACGGGTCAGGCGCAGCCTTCCGGTATTTGTCTGGCTCCGATTGCCATTCAGGGACGAACCGCCCTGCTGATCCTCGCTGACCCCGGCGCACAGCCACTCGATCACGGCGTCGTGCCCTGGATCGCCATCCTCGCTCGGCGCACTTCGGCAGCCATCGCCACCCTGATTGCCAGTCAGAAGCGCACGCGCGCCGACGCCCCGACTGGTATTTTGCCGGTCGTCAGGACCACGCCACCTCAGAACGACCCTGTTCCACCCGCCGCAGATGAGCATCCGCTGCCTCAGGCTGATGCCGCCGATGCCGCCGTTGATCAACCCGTTGATTGCCTCGCTGATTCGCCTGCCCCGGACCAGGAGCCCTCGGTCTCTGGCGCTGAACCCGCTACGTCCACACCACCCGACTCAGCCGAGGCGCAGACCAGCAGCACCGGAACCGATATGGGTGAGGCGCCGACCAGCAGCACCGGAACCGATACGGGTGAGGCGCCGACGGGCGCTTTGCCAGAGGGCCCGTCCGCTGAACCTGTCGGTCCAGAACGTTCATCTGACTCTGATGAGGTCGAAGACGAGTCACAGGAGTCGGTCTGGTCAGCGCACGATCATCCTACGGTCGAGGTTCAGGTTTGCCAGACTGGCGCGTATTCCGAAGTGGACGCGACGTCGGACACTGTTTGGGACGCGACAGCCGAACGGGAAGGAACTGACGTTCCTGCCGACGTGGTGGAAGTAGCTGCGCCCGTAGAGCCCGAGGAAGTGGCTGCGCGCGCAGAGCTGGTGGAAGCGGGAGTGCCTGCTGAACCTGTGGAATTCGGCGCTCCTGCCGACGTAACGGAAGCGGCATTGCCGGCTGACCCGGCTGAGATCGTGCCCTCGGATTTTGAGCATACCCAGATCACGCGAGTTGAGCAGCGGCCTCCAGACTTCGCCGGCGAATCTCCTGATCGGGTCGATCATGAGGCGCAATCCAACGTGCACGTTGCGACCCCTGAACCGGCCTCCCGCCAGCCGGAACCCGGTAAGATGGTCGATGATTCGGTGCTCCGGAGTGCGGCGCCAGCGAGAACACGCAATCATGTGACGGAGATCCCGCTCATCGTCGATGAATCACCGCAGTCGTCCCGGTCAGAATCGACAGGCGAGGTCGATGCGCCGGTCCTCTTGAACGCGAACATGACCCTCGTACCACGCGCGCGGCAGCAAGCCATCGAGCGTCCCGGGCGTCGCAAAACCAAGGGTGAGGACCCTTTCTCGGAGAGTGGGCTGGCCGCGCTTGAACAGTCAGATCTGGGAGCGCCGATCTCGGGTTTCCCGGACCTGAATGTGCCCCCGCCGACGTCACAAAGTGGTTCGACCGAGTCGCAGCTCCCTTTCGCTGTCGCCTCAAACAGTGACGCCAGCGCGCAAATCTGGACCGCCTCGCAGATCGGGCTGGAATCGCTGAGCGCAGTGCCCGAGAACTCGCAGTCAGGTTCACCTGATTCCTCGGCGGCCGCAGAGAGCCTGGCCGTTCAGTCACCTGCCGATGCGCTCGACGCGCACCCGCAGGTGACCGCGCAAGCCCGCAGGCGCCGCGCCTTCGCCGACACGATGGACTCGTACGAACCTTCATCGTCATCGCCTCGAACCGCCTCCCTTTCGCCGCTCTACTCGGGCCAGACCGAGCCTCTGATCAATCCTGAGACACAGGCTGCTGCGGCCACCATCGTAGCAGAAGGAGGCCGACTCGACGAGCGCGTGGACCCGGTGTCTCCAACTCAGCCTCTGGACACGACGGCCGTTCGCCCGCGCATTATTGACCCGGTGAATCACGCGAGTGTGCCGGCTCAGTCCGCCACGTTGCTGCAACCGACTCCGCAGCACACCTTGCACGATCCAGCCCATGAACCGGCGCCACCTGTTTGGGACAGCCGTATGTCCCGGGCACTGCTGCCCGGTGAATCCCGCGATTCCAGTGCGTTGCAGACCCCCATGCATCTCATGGCCGCCAGCGAGCTGCCAGCGGCTGCCGGCGGTCTGGCCGCCGGTGACCCTCAGCTGCGTTCCCACGTAGCTCGATTGCCCGACGTACAGGTCATGGAGCTGCTGAACAGCGGTGTGGGAGCCTATCGCGAGGTCGCCTTCGCGGTGCTGCTGGAACGCGGCGCCTCGGCACAGGCAGCGCTGCTCGCATCATTCCCGCGCCCGCTCGTTGGTCCACGTCGCGAGCTGGTCGCTTCTGGTCAGGCGCTCGAAGAGCACGGACCTGTCATCTGGCTGCTCATGCAACAGCTGCGCGACGTCGTCGAGCCACTGCGCCAGTTCCTGACCCACCCGGAAGCCGACCATCGGTACTATGCCACTGCGTTGCTGTTCCGAGCCAATGATCAGGCCAGTCTGGGTGCGGTCGCAGAGCGACTCTATGACCCCGACGAGCAGGTTCGCGCTCTGGCCATGAAGTATGTAGAGACGTGGCGACAGAACACCGCGGTCGAGTCCGTACTCGCTGTCGTTCGCCGCCATTTTAGTGATGGCGACCCACGAAATGTGGCCATCTCCGTAGTGGCATCAGCCGAGCTGCGCGATGTGACGGCTGTTTCCACCCTGATGGAGTTTCTGGAACATCCCTCTGACCATGTGCGCCGCCGGGCACAGACGTCGCTCGTGCGACTTACGTTTCAGGAGCTGGGGGGTGACCGCCGGGCCTGGGAAAAATGGTACAAAAAGGCGTCCGTCTCAGGTCGCGACCGCTGGCTGCTGGACGCCATGGTGGACCGGGATATTCGCGTCCGCGAAAATGCGGCACGAGAAATACGGTCGATTCCCAGACTGGTCGTGAATTATAATCCCGAATTTGACCTGCGCGGTCAGCAGACCGCTCAGCGGACTGTCGAACACTTTCTGAGTCTGCGTCGCGGACATTTCTGAGTCGGGTCAGAATCAGGAAATGTGCGGCGTTGCAGGGGAATCCTCAATAGTACAAGATGTTCAGGGCGGCGGTTTATCTGCTTAAATCGTTTACGCGAAGATCAGCCTGTTAGCGCACGGTATCGCCGTCCAGACCGCCGTCGACAATCAAATATCCATCACGAATTACAATCGGCCGATCCAGCACCACTTGCAGCGCGAATGTCGACAGGTTCGGGGCCAGATCACCCAACGCTTCGGTGCCCAGCCTGGGTAATTCAATAGCCAGATTGTCAATCAGGCCCGCTGAAATCTCGGGCCAGACCGCCGCCAGAATCAGGTCGCGCAAATCATTGGGGTCCTCGAAAATGGGGGCGTCGCCGCCCACCGAGATCTGCCAGAAATCCAGCGTTGGCTCTGGCTGTATCTGCACAATGATTCGGTTGTCTTCCACCAGCAGATTCGCGCCGGTGCTCAAATATGCGCCCAGCACATCCTCGGAGTCGCCTTTGCCCAGCGTTAATTCAAGCTGCCCCACCGTGATCAGAATGGCGTAGTCAGACTCGCCGGCGCGGGCGGGGCGGATGATCGGAGGCAATTGCCCCGAGACTTCCACGCGATCGACCAGAAATGCCAGACCTTCGGGAAGCACCGAAGTAACGTCCAGCTCTAACAGGCCGGCATTCCAGATACTGTGCAGCAAGCCGTTCAGCACCGGTAAACGAAGCGCGATCTGCACGCGCGACGTCTGAAACAGAGAAGGCGCTTCGGTGAGTGCCGCGTTCAGCGCAATGCCACGACTCTCCGGGTGCACAGGGGGCTGATCAATTCCCAGAGACACCCCCAGAGATGCCGTCAAATCCGTACGACGACTGGGGGTCAGCGTCTCCAGATTCGCTCCGAGGCTCAGCGTAATCGGAGCGCCGAACCCCAGATCCAGCGGGAATGTCTGGTTGCCGAGCAAATCATCAATCGACCCTACCGCATCCCCAAGGACAGCCGGCAACTCGTCAAGAAATTGCTCATTTACCAGATCCAGCGCGACATTCTCGATCGCGTTGAACAGTGAAGTTTCGGCAAGAGCGACAATGGCATTCGCCTGCGGGCTGGCAAAATATCCGGTGATCGACTCCACAGCCAGATCGACCAGCTCGACCGCCACATCGATATCCTCGTCGATGCGCTGTCGCAGGCGCATGCGTACATAGCCCGAGAGGCTGACGCCCACGCCGCCATTGAGGTCCAGCACGGTTTCACCGAGTCGCGCCGACCCCTGCGTACGCAGAAACAGCTCGGGAATCGATACAAATACTTCGACGCCGCGCGTGGTCACGATGATGTCGATGCGGGGTGTCCCCGGATCCACCTCGGTGGCACGAAGGAATAATTGCGTCGTATCGACCAGCGGATCAGGCAGCTGCGCCGTGAGCTCGAGCTCTCGAAACAGCAGCTCCAGAATCCCTGCGAGGTCGGTGGTCTCGAATGAAATCACATCGGCGTCAGGGAGGGTCGCCAGATTCGCGTCCAGAAAGCCCTGATTCAACTGCAGCGTCACCGCATTTCTGAAATTTGTCGCGATGGGCTGGTCCGCGCCCACCGGGGTCACATAATCCAGATATTCCTGTGCAACCAGAACATCGACGGCCTGTCGGGTTTCATCGGTGCGCAGCACATCGGTGGCGATCACCTCAATATGGTTAATGCCATAGGCGGCCTCGATTTCGGTCGCAAAGGTGCCGTCAGGCTGCAACGACACCGGCTGTCCATTTACAAATACGCGTATTTCGCCATGGGTGTCAGACGCCCGACCGGTTACCTCGATACCCGAAAATACCTCACTCGCCAGAAACTCAGTGCCCGGCGCCGGCGTGATAATTTCCAGCGTGGGAGCGCCCGCGTCCACCACCAGCGTGCGGCTCGAACACAGGGGTTCGGTCAGCCGTACATCGTTCGCACAGCCCTCCAGAACCAGCGAACCCTCGGCCAGAAACTTCAGCCGACCATCGTCCTGAAGCTCGGCAGCGGCCTCGGGATTCACCGTGAACGTTCCTTCGACAAGTCCAATTTCGACACCTGCTTCGCTCCATGCGCGAAGGGTTGGCGTAATCAGGAAATTGACCGGAAACACGCTCCGTGCCGGTGTAATCTCCACCGCCACATAAGCTGGAATGGGTGCCTCGGCGTCCGTCTCCGTGTTGCCGGTATCACCGGTGTCGGCGACGGCATCTTCGCCGGCACCCGCATCTCCGGCATCACCTGCATCCGGCGCACCGGCATCGGGTCCGGCGTCTATGGCATCTGGATCTGGAGTAGCGCCACTGCCCCCGGCGTCATCACCGCAGGCCGTGGTCAGGGCGCAAAGCCCGGAAATCAGCAACGCCCTGCGAAGCCAGACTGCGTTACACATGAGCATGTCGTTGGTATTCATGTTGGTAGGCTGGTGCAGAGGTCAGCGGTTTCCGAAGTTGCCTTCGGCCACAAAATGCGTCGCATTGGTAAACAGACGGGGCGCCACCAGACCCAGACGGGTGCCTGGCGCAAATCCAAACTCAGCCAGCGAATCAGGCAGGGCGAAATCCGGGATTGGCAGCGCCGGAAGCGCGGAGTTTACACTTTCGTCCACCAGGTACCCGAGCAGCTCCAACAGGAAGCTCTCGAGCTCGTCGAGCTGCGTCGGCGTCAAGGCACGATTCTCAGGCGAGAAATACAGCTCTTCCACCACGATATCGCGGAACTGAATGACGTTCTCGTCCAGCAGATCAAAGCCGGTGGTTGCAACGCCGCCAAGCTCCACGTCGAGCGGCTGGTCAATAATGCCGGGAATTACCACGACCGCCTGAATGGCGCCGATGTGAACGCTGACGGAGTTTTCATCGGAGCCGGCGACAACCGGTGGCAGATTGGTGCGAATTGCGGCGATGGAGCCCGCTGGCACATCGCCAATGGCCGAGCCGTCGATGCTCGCGTCCAGAAGCCCCGAACGCCAGAGGGCATGCAGCGCCTGATTAAAGACGCCGATCGAAATGCCAGCCGCCACCACGCGTGAGCCACTGCCGATGAAGCGAACCGGGCCCGGCGGAACGGGCGCGCCAAGGGTCAGGCCGGCACGTTCGGCGTTATTGGTCAGACGAGTCGAGATGCCGAACAGGGCGCGCGTCGACGTAAAATCGATGGCACCAAACTGAATACCAAACCCGATATTGCTCACCCCTTCGCCGTCCAGGTGGTTCACCGAGAAGGTCTGGCCAACCGAATCCAGGTTCAGGCCGCCCACGACGCCGTCGAGAATCTCATTGAACGAGTCTCGCACGTAATCGCGCACGGTGTCGCGAATCAGGTTGCGAATGGTACCTTGAAACAGGTCCACAATAATGTTGACGATAAATCCGGTCAGGCCGCTAAAATCCGTGTCCACACGGCCTACCGACACATTGTTTACACTTCGCAGCGTAACGCGGGGACGACCGCCGGAGAGCCCGGCGTTGAAGGTCAAGTCAATACCCAGTGACTCAAAGGTGACCCATCCCTGCGTGCTGAATGTGCCGCCGATGCGAAGACGGAACCGAAGTCCGCGCACGTTCCCGACGGCTCGCAGGCCGCCGTCAACCAGCTGCAACGTGGTGTCGTTCGGACCATTCAGCGCAGTATCCTGATGATTGACGCTCACGCTCAGCGCGCAGAAGCACCCGAAAATGCATACCCGTTGCACGCACTCGTCATAGAGCGGATTGGCGGCCTGCAGAGTGGTGTGAAGGGTATTCCGCACGCCCGAGCTATTGAGCGCGGTGTGCAGCAGGTCGTTGATGCTGTCCAGACCATCAAAGCGGTCAAAGTCATCCAGTGCATTCTGGAACAGGGTCAGCGTGACCGAGTCGGTCAGGAATCCACCTTCCGAAACAAACTGATCGGCGACAAGGAAGGCGCACGTGCGACGCGATGGGTTCCCGTCGGTGTCGGTAGCGGCGACCTGCACGAAGTTAATGCCGAAGCGTGTGGGAATGGTGGCTACAAAGGAGCCGTCGGCGCTTAAGGTAGCTGGCACGTCGTTCACGACGACCGTGTCGGCGCCGAAGACGTCGTTGACCCGACCGCGGAACTCGATGTTCGCGCCGGGCGTCACCGAAAGGAAAGCGCCATCGCTGGGGCGGTCGCACACGATTGCCGGCCCCTCGCTGTTCACGGTCACATTGCGGGATGCCACAATGGGGCTGCCCGAAAGCGTCGGCAGACCCACAATCAGGTTCAGCTGAAAAATGCCCTCGGTGTCAAAACGGAACCGACCCTCCCCGAACGATGGCACGGTCGGCAGCGAGCTGAACGTCACCAGCGCGTCGGGGATGAGGTTCCCAAACTCATCGCTCACGCTGTATTGAAGCTCCACCGTATCTCCGACGCCATAGACCCGACGCTCGGGTACCACACCCACCGACGCCGCAGCCGGGAGGCCTGGAACGACCTCCAGCGTGGCCGGGATGATCTCGGCTGCACCGTCGGTGTCGCAGCGCACGTCATAGACGCCGGCACGTTCGACGATAACGTACTCACGGTCCACTTCGACACCCGAGCCACCCGGGTCGGTGCCGACGGTGAACTCCACGTCCGGAATCTCATTTCCCAGAATATCGAACGCGGTGCAGAACACCTGCACAAACTCACCCGCTTCGATCGCGTCCTGGTCCAGCGTCGCGATCATCGTGTAGGGAAGGCCCGGGCGCACCTCGAGCTGCGCCGGCGAATCGTCGACCAGCCCAAGCGTCGGCAGCGAACAGGCCACCTGCAGCGTACCGGTTCGCAGCGGGCGAAGCTCCGTTCCACCGGCTGCCACCTCTGCCGATGCCGCCGGGGCCGCAATCACGGTGCGCCGAGTATCTGGCGGGAGCGAGATGGCCTCTCCGTTTTCGTCGATCGCCTGACAGTTCACGACCACGGTCGAGCCGGCCGTCGTAGAGGCCGTGGACAACAACGTATCGACCGCAAAAGGTGCCGGCGGAAACTCTGGCCCCGTGTCACCCGAGCCGTCTGCCGCGTCCAGATCGACGGCGTCCGAAACGTCTGTCTCAGCGTCCGGCGTGCTATCGGGCGCGGCGTCCGAAGCCGCATCGCCCTGAACATCCGGTACGGGCACTTCGTTCGCATCGGCTACACCAGCGTCTGCGCCCGTGCGCGCGCTGCCTGTGTCCTCGCTGCCGCAGGCAGAGAGCGTCGTACATGATACGACGAACAGGCACAGCAACGCGGTCAGGCGTAGCGACAACCAGGCCGCGCGCGGCTCAGCTTCAAAGGAGTTTTCCATGGGGCTGCTCATCGGGAGGAAGCGTTCGTTGCGCCACGCTAGCCGCTACCCTGCGCACAGGCAACCATACGTAGACTCGCCCTTCTGGCATAGCCATCCACAGGTGGTCGTGATTCGAACGGCTTGTCTCCGGGTGCGTTGTGAAGCCCGCACATTCGCAGCCGGGAAGGTGAATAGACCCACGGGTCCATGATGAGCCAGCCCTTGATTCACACGCCGTTCGAGCGCCCGGTGGTCACATTGGTTTGCTTACGGTCACAATTCGCACCGGGCGATTGCCGCTCACTTCTTTACCTTAAACCCCTCGGCAACCAGAAATGTGAACACCGTTTCAACATGATCGCCCTGTACCTCAATCACGCCATCGCGGGTGGTGCCCCCCGCCCCACAGCGCGTGCGCAGCTTCTTGCCCAGCGCCTCGAGCTCGATGGCGTTTAAGGGCAGGTCGGTCACAACCGTCACGGTTTTGCCGCCGCGCCCCTTGTTGTCGCGTTTTACCCGGGCCGTTCCGGCGCCCTGAGGGATGGCCAATTTTTTCAGGGCGGAGCACACACAGGCGCTCACAGCCTTTCCGCACTCCGGGCATAACCGACCTGATTCCGAAGAAAACACCACACGGGGTGCATCATCACGCGAAGAGCTGGAGCGGGTGGCCATGACTGGACTCCGACCTGAGGATAACGGATGGGCGCATGTTATGGCGCAGGGGAATGGCGAAAGGCAACGGAAACAGCGGGCAAATGTGTGGACACCTCTTGACACGCCGGGCAACTCACACAATGCCACCTGCATGGGCTCACAGGGAGTGAGCTAAACCACAACCTACCTCACGGAGAGGTGTATCATGAGTCGTTTGCGACTTGGTATTGTGATTGGGCGGTTTCAACCGGTGCATCATGGGCATATGCTCGATGTGCTCACACCCGCTTATCGGGAGAGCGATCACCTGCTCATTCTACTGGGCTCGGCCAATCGGGCGCCCAGTCCTCGCAACCCCTTTGACCCTGCGACACGCTACCGTCTGATTCAGGAGGCGCTGGTGGATGCCGGGTATCCCGAGGCCGTCACGTCATCGCCGAGCAAGGTGCAATTTCGGGAGCTGGACGACTTCAGCTACAGCGACTCGCTCTGGGTGGCTCAGGTTCAGCGGCTGGTCACGGAATATCAGGATGCCTTGCGCATCGCATATCAGCGCGACGTGGATGTGGTGATCTACGCGACCGACAAGGACTCCAGCACCTATTACATTCGTATGTTTCCTCAGTGGGGGCTTCGGCTGGGCGAGCCGAATCGTGTCGATCATTACAGCGCGTCTGTGGTGCGGAGCTCGCTCTTCTCGGGAACGTCTGCCTGGGAGACGCTGGTGCCCGATCGTGTGGCTGCCTTTCTTCGGGACTGGATCGAGTCGCCCGAAGGCCAGTGGAACCGGAAGGAGCACGAGTTCTATGAGAAGTATCGGCAGCCGTACGACGACTTTCGAAAGCAGGTGGGGCACGGATACATCGCCAACACCTGCGACGCAGTCGTCTGGCATAAAGGCCGGATTCTGTTGGTGAAACGAGCGTTTCACCCTGGAAAGGGGCTCTGGGCGCTTCCCGGCGGATACCTGAACGAGAACGAATTACCGCTGGATGGCGCCATGCGCGAATGTCGCGAAGAGACGCGGTTCCGATTGCGACCCTCATGGTGTTTCGCGGAACGTGTGTATGCAAATCCCGGGCGCTCCATCAAGGGGCGAACCATTACGCATGGATTTGGTTTTCGGGTGCCCGACGTCGTCGATCTGGAAGAGGGCTCAGCCGAGCTGACCGCCGCCCTGCAAGCCATCCGTGGCGATAGTGATGCTTCGGGGGCTGCATGGGTTCCTATTCATAACATTGTGTCACGACCCGAGTTTCGGCGAGGCATGTTTGAGGACCACTGGGACATTGTGAACGATATGCTCAAGTCCCTGTAATGGCCGCGGAGCGGGAGTTCGCGCAAACCCGTTGCACGAATGGCGCGTCTGAATACGACAACGGTGTGTGTCGTCCCTGTGTTTGCTTCGCTCAAGGAGAGCGATTTAACCCCTACCACTCCCACGGAGGGAGTAGACATGAAAGCACGTATTTTTTCGCCGGCGATGGTGCCTGTTTCTGTTGCGACTGACTCCTACAAACAGACGCACTACGAGATGTACCCTGCCGCCCGGGTCATGAGCGCCTACGTGGAGGCTCGAACCCCCTTTGAGAAGGGCGAGGATGAACGGGTTGTCTGCTACGGTCTGCAGTACTTCGTGGAACGCTGGCTGATGCAGCAGTGGACGGAAGCGGACGTCCAGGCTGCCGAGCAGTTTTATGCCACGTTCAACGCAGGCAATACCAACCACCCCTTTCCACGCGACCTGTTTCTGAAATTTGTCCGTGAAAATCAGGGATGGTTTCCGGTACGCGTTCAGGGTCTGCGCGACGGAACCGTGTGTTATGTGCACACACCGCAGCTGGTCTTCACGACCACCGGGGAGTACGCACGCCTTGTCACCTGGCTTGAGACGGTGGGCCTGCAGACCATCTGGTACATGAGCACGGTGGCGACGCTGTCGCGGCTCGTGGTGCAGTCCATTCAGGATGCCTTTGATGCATCGGTCGATGACAGCGCCCGCTGGAAGCTTCGTAGTCGATTTCACGACTTTGGATTTCGAGGCTGCACGTCTACCGAGCAGGCCATCATGGGTGGCGCAGCCCATTTGTTGAACTCGGACGGTACCGATACCTGCGCAGCAGCCTGGTATGCGCAATACTGGTGCAACGGTGGTAAACCAGTCGGTTCGTCGATTCCGGCCACCGAACACTCGGTTATGACGTCGCATGAGCGTGAGCTCGATGGCGTGCGGTTTATTGTTGGAAAGTTCGCCCACGGTGTGTTTGCCACGGTTGCCGACAGCTATGATTACACGCGCTTTCTGAACGAAATTCTGCCGCAGATTGCCCAGGATGTGAAATCTGCTGGCGGTTTCCATGTGGTTCGTCCCGACTCGGGTGACCCAACAGCCTGCGTGCTCGAAGGCCTGCGCGCGCTTGAGAATGCCTACGGTACGACAACCAATGCCAAGGGCTATCGTGTGATCAATGGCGCCGGTATTATTCAGGGCGACGGGATTGACCGGCACAATGTCCGTACCATCCTGAAGGCTGTGATGGACGCCGGTTATTCGGCCGAAAATGTGGCCTTCGGTATGGGAGCTGGTCTCTTGCAGAAAGTGAACCGTGACACCCTCGGTTACGCCATGAAGCTGAGCTATGTCGAACAGCTCGACGGACGCGAACGGCACATCATGAAACTCCCGAAGACCGATATGCGAAAGGCGTCACTGCCGGGTCTCTTTCACGTTCAGCGCGACTGGTTCGACAAGGAGACCGGCGTACATGTGCCACGTGTATATCCAGCCGAGACCACCGCAGCGCATGCGGGACCAAATCTCCTGGAGACCGTGTGGGACTGTGGTCCGGTAGGCTATGAGTTTGACTCGTTTGACGAGGTACGTAACCGGGTCGATACGGAATGGAACGGCCTGCCACCGTCTCTCGCAGGCGGTGCCATTTCTGACCCCATGACGACCAAGCGGAACAAAATCGCCGACCAGATTCGCGCCACCCCCGTGTGACGACGCCAAGGCTCAGCGAGACCGTGGCAGACGCCCTTCAGGGGTGCGTCTGACCTGAGCGCAGTCGCATAATGGCCGCTGCGATGGCCGTTTGCAGGGTGGCGACATCTCGGCATTGCATAAGCGTTCGCGCGGTTTCGGGGTCAAGGCTCGCCAGCGTTTTTTGGGCTTGCTCCAGCATTCCCTCTGTCTTGCCTTGCTCGATGCCTTGCTCGATGGCACGGCCATCATAAAGTATAGATAACCTCGGCCAACGGCTCGTTGGCGCATCGCTCAGGTTTTGTCGTGTCTCTGCAGGGCGGCCAGCGCACCGTCGATCGCAACGTTCAGGTTCAGGAACTCGAAAGGGCGTTCGCGCGCAGCGTCGCGCAACCAGCCGCGCGCATGCAGCTCGGCGCTGGGGTCATAGGCGACCTCGGGTTGCAGGTGAAACGCCACCACCACATCGCCGCCTCCCGCCCCGGAAGGCTTGGCTATGTATCCGTTCGCAAGGCAAAATTCCATTATTTTGTCGATGGAATCGCAGATGATCGGTACGCCGGATGCCGCGGTAAGCTCGCGCTCCGCCCGCGCGAAACGCTCCACCGCGTCAATGAATCCCGGGCGGTCGTCTTTTCGCAATGCGAACGCGCCGCGGGTGGCAATATCGCGCAGTCGGGCCAGCAACTTTGTCGCGGCCTGTCCGCCACCCTGTTGCCACTGGCGAATGCGCCTCACCATTTCGCGTGTGTCGGCGCTATGGCCGGCATAAAAGGCTACGAAGGATGGTACGGGTTCGGTGATACGAAAAGGCGGACGTCCGCCACCGCAGTGCACAACCCCGCCCAGCATCGACGCGATGACGTCTGAGCCCGACCCTGCCCTGCCCTGAAATGTGTGGTGCGCTTGAAGGGCAAGCTCAAGCAGGCGCGAGTCAACGGGTAACGCGCGTCCGGCGAGCGCTACGGTCAACGCGGCGGCTACCGCGCCGCTGGAGCCGAGTCCCAGCTTGGATTCGTGCGATAATTCGGCCGAGTCGATGTGCAAAACACCCGCCTGCCATCGCACGTCGATGAGGGCGTCTGCGACAGTGCGAACGACCGCATAGACCAGCCGCTGCGCTTCGGCAGGTGGTTCGGGTAGCAGGGCGTCGTCACCCGACTGGGCCGTCCACTCGCCATCCCAAAGGTTTGACGTGAGCCGAAGCCCAGAACCGCCGGGTTCGAAGGTCACGCGAACGTGTCGATCAATGGCGGCGACAATGGCCGATGCGCCGTCCAGAACCGCGTACTCCCCCAACCACATCATTTTGCCGGGGGCCTGAACCGGATGCGCGATTGCCGTTTCCGTCATACCGGGTTCCTCAGGGTGAAACGGTGGCGGCACCGGGTGCCGGTTGGGTCGTGATGGTCCGTACAACGCCGGGCACCTGTTGCAGTCGTGCGGCGACGTCCGCGACATGCCCGGCGTGGGTGAACACCTTGATATGCGGTCCTGCGTCGATGGTAAAAAACACCGGGACTCCTTCGCGCTCGCGCCAGTGTCGAACGGCATGAATCAGCTCTACGGTCGCTCCGCGCCAGTACAGCACGCCGGGCACCGCTGCGATCGCGCTGGCGTGCATCTGCAAGGCCGAGGCTTCGGCCAGCTCCGCGAGTCGCGCGAAATCGCGGGTCGAGATCGCCTCCATGGCTTGATCGATCGAGGGTTCCACGGAGTCAACCCAGGCCTGATAGTAGGGGCTTGTACGCATCGTCAGGTTCATTCCGTCCGTGGATTTGACCTCTTTTTGCGCCTCTGTGGTGACGCCGATGACGACCCGCAAATCCCAGTGGTTCGATGTAAACACCGTCTCGGCCCATGCGTCGGTTCCGTCCTGACGCTTACCGGCATGCATTCGCGCGAAGCCGTCGCACACGCTTCGCGCGGCCGAACCAGACCCCTGACGCGCAAGAACCGAGAGCGCGGGTTCGTCCAGCTGCAGGCCGGCCGCACGCGTCGCAGCGACCGCCAGCGCAGCAAAGGCGCTGGATGACGATGCCAGCCCACTCGCGGTTGGAAAATCGTTCGCCGAAACGACTTCGGCGCCTCCCAGGCCCGGCTGTATGGCACGCACAAGGTCAAGAAAACGGGAGACTTTGGTCAACTCCCGCCCTGAAAACACCTGTCCACCGAGCGTAAGCGAGTCGGAGTTCTGCCCCCATGTGACGGTGGTGCGTGTGCCGATCGGGCCCAGCGTCAGGCTCAGGCTGCCGGCTGCGGGCAGATTCAGGGTCTCGTTACGCTTGCCCCAATACTTGATGATCGCGATGTTGGGATGGGCGATGGCGGTTACGGATGACGTCACGGAATGGCACCAGGGTGGGAGCGAGTCAGCAGGGCAGGACTACCGTCCATTGCTTCTGCGAGACGGCTTTCAGGGTGGATTGTACGGCCTGACAGGTAGTGGCGTCGACCAGCGCGATCATGCACCCGCCTCCGCCCGCTCCGGTGAGTTTGGCGCCGAGAGCGCCCGCTTCACGTGCCGCATGGACAGCGACATCCAGGGATGCCGTGGACACTCCGATGGCGGAGAGCAGGCCGTGATTGATGTTCATGAGCTCACCGACGTACGCTAGACGGCCGGTTGTCAGGGCGGTGGTGGCGTCGTCGACGACGCTCCGAAATGACGCCAGCAGGTGGTCGAACGTGGCCGGGTGGGTGAGCCGACGCTGTGCGACGCCGGCGACCAGCTGTCCGGTATCTCCACCGCGGTCGACCTGCGCCACCACCAGCTGTAGCGGAGTGGCGAGCGTCAGGGGCTCTGCGACAGGGGGCTGGCCTCGAAGAAAGCGAAAGACGCCACCCCGCATGGCAGCCATATGGTCCAGACCCGAAGGATTACCGTGAAAGACCCTCTCGGAAGCCATGGCGGCATCGAACAAAGCCTCATCCGGTATCGCTTTACCGTAAAACTCCAGCAGGGCGCGGCCTACAGCGATGGCCATCGCCGCGCTTGAACCGAGCCCTGCACCAGCCGGCACAGCAGCGTCCAGCGTGACCGTCATGGGGGCGGGCAGGTGGAGTGCGTGCGCAAGAGCGCTCAATGCCTGCACGACACGCGAGCTGGCCCCCTGCTCCGAGAGCCGCCAGCTGGGCGCCTCCACCCGCCAGAGGCCGTCGGAAGAAGGCGCTACGCGGGCCACAACGTCCAGCGGTAGTCCGGCTGCGATGGCAGGCACCCCGTGTACGACGGCGTGTTCTCCGAAGAGTAGAACCTTTCCGAACGCACGTGACATGCTCACTCCAGCGAAAGCGAGGCTTTCAGATACACACAACCCGGCCGCTCGCGCAATGTTTCAAGGGTACTGCAGGCCCAGCTCACGCATGAGGAACGTGAACTGGTCGGCCGAGTACTCTACGGCCTGACTGGTCATGTCGGCTCCGCCGTGGCCAGCGTTGCGCTCGATACGCAACAGCACGGGAAAGTCGGAGCTGTTGTGTTCGCGCACGAGCGCCACGAACTTGCGAGCATGCATGGGGTCAACGCGGTCGTCGCTGTCGGCCGACATCATGAGCAGAGCAGGATACGGGGTTTCAGGCTGCACCCTGTGGTAGGGCGAGTAGTTGTGCAGCACGCCGAAGTCACTTTCGTTTTCAGCCGAGCCATATTCCCGGGTCCACGTCTGACCTGAGCCAAACAGGTGATAGCGGACCATATCGAGGAGCGGCACTGCGCAGATCACGGCGCGGAACAGCTCTGGCCGTTGGGTCATTGCCGCACCCACGAGCAGGCCGCCATTCGAGCCACCCGAGATCGCGAGACGGTCGCTCGCCGTATAGCCGTTGGCAATCAGGTATTCGGCAGCGGCGATGAAGTCGTCGAAAACGTTCTGCTTGTTGGCGAGCATACCAGCCTGATGCCAGGCCTCGCCATATTCGCCACCGCCACGCAGGTTGGCGACCGCGTAGGTGCCACCCGCCTCGAGCCATGGATAAATACTGGCACGGAACCAGGGCAGTAACGAGACGTTGAATCCCCCATATCCGTAGAGCAGGGTGGGTGATGAGCCATCGCGCGGTGCGTCGCTACGCCGGATAATAAACATTGAGATTTCGGTGCCATCGACCGATGGATACCAGATCTGTTCGACTTCGTAGGGAGTGGCGTCAATCGGTAACTCCACACGCGTCCAGAGCGAGGTTTCACCACTGGAGACCTGGGTACGATAGATTTCGGTGGGCGTAACGAAGTTCTGAAAAGAGAAATAGGCGGTATCGTCATCGGGGTGTCCAACAAAGCCCCCGCTGTAACCAATCGCGGGTAATTCCACGGTGCGCAGGGGCGTACCATCCAGCGCGGCAATTCGAATCTCGGAGGCTGCATTGCGTAAATATGTAAGGACGAGGTGGTCGTTGAGGATTTGTACGCCTTCCAGAACCGCATCTTCATCTTCAGCGACGACCGGCTGCCAGTTCTCCATCTGAAGCCCGGTTGCGTTGGCCGAGGCGGGTACGCGCCACAGACGGTAGCGCGGAGCGCCATCGTTGGTGTGAATGTAGAGCCAGTCCTCGTGTGGGGTAACCGAGAAGAGGGCATCGCGACCTTCGACGAGTGTAACCGGCTGCGGGTTCTCAGCCTGCAGGTCACGGATCGTCACTTCCGTCGCCGACCACCCCAACTGCCGGTACGTGAGCAGCCAGCGTCCATCCCGCGAAAGGTAAGGGCTGACAAAAATGGTGGGGTCACCCGTTGCTTCCTGAATCAGCACGTCTTCGGACTGAGGGGTGCCCACCACGTGATACCGGATTTCGGCGAGACCAGGTCTCTGGTCGATCGGCGTATCCCCTGCGGGTGGCAGATACGTGTAATAAAATGCCGTGCCATCCGGTGTCCACTGCGGAGAGGCGTACTTGGCGCCCTCCAGCACCTCCAGTGTTTCGCCGGAAGCAATATCCACGACCACAAGTGACGCCTCATCCGCGGCATTCTCACTCATGGAGTACGCAAAACGAACCCCTTCCTCGTCGGGGAATATGTTGTCGACCGTAATATTGCGTTCTTCGGTGCTCATGCCGTTGGGATCGAGCAGCACGACCTCGTCACCGTCTTCACCCTGCCGATAGTAATAGACATCCTTTTCGCGGTCGGCGTGAGAACGCGAATAAAAATAACGTTCGCCTCGGCGATAGGGTGGAGACACCGTGTCCACATAATACAGCTCTCGAAAACGGCTCAGCAGGGTCTCCCGCATGTCGCCGCCCTCACGGGTGAGCCATTGCCGGGCCCATGCATCTTCCGCGTCCATCCATGCCTGTACTTCGGGCGACGCGGCGTCTTCGAGCCACCGATAGGGGTCCGCTACCGAGACACCGAACAGGGTATCCACGATATCCTCTCGCCGCGCCTCGGGTGGACCGTCGCTCACAGTGTCACGGGCCCCCGATAACGCTTCCCCCGGCGCTTCGCCGGCGGGCTCGGTGGATTGTGGAGCACTGCATGAAGCGGCCACGACGAGCATGGCCATCGAGGTAAGGACCAGACCAGAAGAACGCAGCGACAATCGGGACATGGGGTTGCTCGTTATGAGGGAGATCACCGAAACCGGCGTTCATGGTGCAACGGGGAGACGAGCGCAAGCGTGCCGCGAGTGGCGAAGGGGCCGTGACGGGCGAAGACGTCGCCAGTCAGCCGCCGATTCTGTGGCGGTTGCAGACACTCGTTGCGTGGGGTTGCGAGCAGGAGTAGATTCCCTCACCCGCTCTTTCACCGGTGCCGTTATGTTGATTCAGCTCCGTCGTCGCAGGGCGCTTGCCGCGTCCTTCCTTTCATCTGCTGTGTCGTCGTCGATGCAGCGTCCGGCACCATGTTTGAGCAACCCGCACAATCGGGCATCATCGGTTTTGTTTGGTTGCATCGCGGCGCTGACGGCGATGGCAGCGCTGGGGTGCGGCGGCGAAGAGGAGACCGTCCCCGGCCCGGATGCCGGCGCTGACACGTCGGCGGATGCGGCGACGGATGTGATGGAGGACGCTACCGACGGTTCGTCGCAGGGCGATGCCGGTGCTGACGTCGTTGAAGTCCCGGAGTGGATGACGTGGGATGTGGCGGAGGCTGGCCCATACACCATTGGTCACCGCGTGTTGGAACACACCTATGTGGCCTATGAGGGTGACGAGCCACGCACGATTCGTGTCCATGTGTGGTATCCGTCCACCGACACGTCTGGTTTGCAGTCGGACTATCTGGCGGGGGCGTTTCTGGACGAGCTGGCGTGGGAGAACGCCGCGCTGGCTGCGCCGGTGATCGATGGTCGCTATCCGGTGCACGTCTATTCGCACGGTCATCAGGGCTTTGCAGGCACCAGCGCGTTCCTGATGCGCCATTTTGCCAGCCATGGCTGGGTCGCGGTCGCTCCCGATCACACCAACAATCTGCTGACGCAGAATCTGGAGCCTCGGCCTCGAGACCTGTTCTGGCATCGGCACAGTGATGTGTCGGAGAGTCTGAATGTGCTCGAGAATCTGCCGGCCGAGGATCCGCTGGCCGGTCTGGTCGACACCTCGCGCGTCGTCATGTCGGGCCACAGCTTCGGCGTTCACTCCGTGTGGGGTAGCATTGGCGCGACCTACGACATGGACGGTGTGCGCGAGATGTGCAGCAATAACGAAGGCTGCTCGGACGCCCTGCTGGCAACTTTCGAGGCGGGCGCTCGAGATGAGCGCATCGTGGCCGCCATGCCGCTGGCGGGGTCCATCAACCGGGACCTCTTCGGAGCCGATGGACACGCCTCGGTGACCGTGCCGGTTCTGGCGATGAGCGGCACCGAAGACCAGGTGGGCGCCGACCGCCAGTTTGCTGAAACACAGGGTGTTTCTGTGCTGTGGATCGATCTGGCTGGCGGTTGTCACCAGACCTTCGCGCTCGGCTATTGCGATACGCTGGACCCGGCGCTCGGGTTCACCATCGTGAATGCGTGGGCGCTGGCGTTCGCCCGTATGCATGTGCTCAATGACAGCTCGGCGCCCGTCGTGGGTCTGCTGGACAACAGCATCTCGCCGTGGCCAGAAGTCGCGTTCCAGCAACACGACTAAGGCGCCAGGGACAGGTTGCTAACGTGTGACTGCGACGGGCAACGCACCTGATAAGGTTGTCCGGCATCTCTGCGAAGCCCTTCTTGAAGCCTGTCGTACAGGTGTGTCCCATGACTCCTATTGCCCGCCTGATTGACAACGCTGCGGCGTGGGTCATGGGCCATCGCTTTATCGCCATCGGTTCTCTGGCGCTGCTCTCCATGCTGTCGGTTGTGCTGATTGCTGTCATGGGATTGCGCGCAGACTTCAGTCCTCAGGCGTTGTTCACGTCGTTTGAGGATCAGCAGGCCATTGACGCGGCTTTTGCGGAGCACTTTGGCAAGACCGAGAATGTGGTGCTGGTGGTGGTGGAGGGCGATCCTGTGCTTAGCCCTCCCGTGTTGCAGTACATGCTGGATATCGGAGAGCGGGTTTCGCAGGACCCGTGGGTGCGGCGTCTGGAGAGCATTGTCACGACGCCGATTCCGCGTGGCGGTCCGGATGCGCTGGTGGTCGATTCGCCGATTCAGGGCGATACGGTGGAACAGAGCGAAGTGGACGAGCTGGCCGCCGCCCTGCAAATGGCCAGCTTTGCGCGCGGCACGCTGGTGAGCCAGAGCGGTCGTCTGGCTGTCATGGCTGTGTTTCTGAATGACGGATACGAGAACATCGCAGCGCTGCGTCCGGTGGTAGCGGGGCTTCAGGCGCACCTGGAGGCGGTACCCATGCCGCCGGGAGTTTCGGCGCATCTGGCGGGCATTCCAGACATGCGGGTGTGGGTGGTGACGACCATGCTGGGCGATCAGATGCGGCTGGTGCCGATCTCGATCCTGCTCAGTGGATTCGTTCTATTTCTGACGTTTCGTTGGTTCGCGGGTATGTTTTTACCGCTCGCCGCCGTGTCGGTGAGCGTTTTGTATGTGGTGGGCGGCATGGCCCTCGTGCGCGAGCCGTTCAATATTCTGAACCAGATGTTGCCGACGATGCTGATCATCATTGGCACCAGCGACGCCATTCACCTGCTGGCCCGCTACAGCGAAGAGTACGCGCATACGCCCGACCGGCTGATCGCGGCGCGTCGTACGATGGTGGCGATGACGGTCGCGTGCTTTCTGACGTCCTTCACGACCGCGATCGGCTTTGGCTCGCTGGTGACCTCACGCACCGAGATTCTGCGAAATTTTGGTGTCACGGCGGCGATCGGCGTGCTGATCGCGTACGTGGTGACGGTGGTGCTGGTGCCGCCGATCCTCACGTTGATTCGTCCGCCGAAACATTCGGGTGAGACACGCAAAGAGGGACTGCTGGAGGATATCTCGGAGCGGTCAGTGAGGTTTGTGATCGCGCGTCCGAAGTCCGTGCTGGTGGGTGCGATCGTGTTCAGTGCGCTGGCGGGCTGGGGCGCGACCTACATGCGAATCGATACCCGCCTGTTAGAGACCTTTCCGCCCGGGACTGAGGTAAATAGCGAGGTCGTTCAGCTACAGGCCGAGCTGGATGGTGTACTTCCGTATGAAATTAGTCTTTCGAGCGAGATTCAGGGTCGATTTGATGACCCCGAAGTGCTGAACGCCGTATGGCAGCTCGAGGAGTGGATGCGGCAGCAGCCTGGCGTGCTGAGCGTGCGTTCCTACCCGGACATGCTCTACGACCTGTGGGTGGCCTACTCGGGAGACCCTTCTCGCCGTGGACAGCCGTTCACGTCGGAAGCGCAGGTGGCGCAGCTGGCGTCGCTCATGGAGGACGCTGCCGGTAGTGCGCTGGACGCGTGGGTCACGTTTGATCGGCGCCACCTTCGGGTGGGTGCGAAGATCGGTGATTTTGGTTCACAGCGCGGTCTGGCGTTCAGTGAGGAGGTGCTGGCGCAGGTTGATACCCTGCTGGGCGAGACCGAGAACCTGCGAGTCGACCTCACCGGCGATGCCTATTCGGGCGCACGTGGATTGACCGCGCTCGTGGCCGATCTGTGGGGCTCGCTGGGTTCGGCATTCGTGCTGATTTTTCTGTTCATGTCGCTGCTGTTTCGCAGCGTCCGGATGGGGCTCATCAGTATTCCTCCCAACGTGCTGCCGCTGATCGTCACCATGGCGTGGATGGGGTACCGGGACATCAACCTCAACACCTCGACCGTCATCACGTTCTCGGTAGCGATTGGTCTGGCGGTGGATGACACCATTCACGTGCTCGCCCGCTTCAAGGAGGAATACGCGAAAGGTTACTCGCTGGACGAGAGCCTGACGCGCTCCGCAAGAGGGTCTGGCAGGGCGGTGATCGTGACGAGCGTGATGCTGATGGCCGGGCTCTCGGTGATGCTGACCAGCTCGTTTGTCCCGATCAAGTGGTTCGCCGAGCTGCTGGGCATCACGATCACGGTGTGTCTGGTGGGCGACCTGATTATGCTGCCCGCCCTGTTGAAGGTGTTCTGGCCAGAGCAGAAGCCGGGGGTGAAGGCGCCTGCTGAGGAAGGTTCCGAACCGCCGCACCGGTAGTGGACGACCACAGTCAAAGGCATTAGAGACGGGGTATTGCGTGGATTTGCCCCGATGGTTGTATGTCGCGTCTGAATCTGAGCTCGCGCTTCCCTGTTCTTGTCCCTCTCGTTCTCGTATTTGGCCTGGGCGCTTGCAGCGACGACGAGCCGGACGCCATTTTCGGTGAAGGTTCGGCGGATGCAGGCGGTGCAGGCGATGCGGGTGGACCCGGCGATACCGGTGGGAGCAGCGGCACCGTGGAGTTTGACCCGGCCGTGGATGCCCGGTTTGTGGGTTTGACCACGGTGACGCCGCGCTTTGAGCCTGCGGCGTCTGATTTCTATCGTCTACCGTGGCCCCTGGACTCGCGCGTCACGACCGATGGCGCACCCGAGCTCTCTGACTTCCCCAACCCGTCGGATATTTTGCTCGTGGAAGCCTACGCGGAGGTCATTGAGACCTACACGCGCGGGTTTTCGACGTTACCGGTGCTTTACACATCCTTATCAGGTCCGCTGTTGCCCGACATGCTACCCCCTCCGGCGGGTACGCTGTCGGCGACGAGTAGCGTACAGCTGGTGCGCCTTGGTGACGGTCAATGCACAGAGCGTTACCCGCTGGAGGTGACGTTTGTGACGGAGGCCGAGACGTATACGGCGGCAAACACGCTGCGCGCTGCGACGGTCAATGGCTGGGTGCTGGAGCCGGCGACGCCCTATGCGTTTGTTGTGCTGCGTAGTCTTGGCGAGACGCAGGGTACGACCGTGGGCGTGGCTCCCGGGTTCCGCGATGCGCTGGCCGGCACGCACCCGGACGCTGCGCTGAACGCGGCCTATGCTCCATTACGTGATTGCCTGGACGCCAGCGGCATAGACCCATCGATGATCGCGGTCGCGGCCGTGTTTACGACGCAGGACCCGGTGCTCGAGACGCGTCTCATGCGCGACGTGGCACTCAACGAGGCGAACGACCCGGAAGTGGTGCAGTGGGTGCTGGAAGAAGAGCTGTCGAACTCGCGCTTCACGGTCTATGGAGGCCGGTACACGACGCCGATTTTCCAGCGCGGTCTGACGCCCTACGCCGGTATTGGCGACGGCGGCGGTGTGGTGCTGGGCGACGATGGACTGCCCGAGATTCAGCGCTACGAAGAGGTGCCGTTCTCGGTGGCGGTGCCCGCCGACGCAGAGGGTCCCTTGCCGGTGTTGTTGTGGGAGGACGGCACCGCGGTCGGTAATGCGTCCGATCGCGATGTTCAGTTCGGCCACCTTGGCGAAGACCCGTTCAACGCGGCGCTGGAGCGAGGCTTTGCGATCGTGAATTTTCAGCCGCAGTTTCACGCCGGTCGCAGCGGCCCGGGCGCCGACGAAGTGCTACACTCGTTCAACTTCCTGAATCCTGAATCGGGACGCACCGCATTCCGGCAGCAGGTAGTGGATACGAGCTACTTTGTTCGGCTATTGCGTGACCATCAGGATCAACTCCCCGGGATTCCTGCGCTGGATACCGACCGGATGGTCTATGGCGGGCACTCGCAGGGGGCGATTGTTGGCGCAATGGTCGCTGCCGTCGATGACTCGTTTGACGGCTTCTTCCTGAATGGCGTCGGCGCGGTGCTGGGCATTGTCATCATCGAACGCAAAGATCCGCTGGATATCGCTTCCACCCTGGGCGGGCTGTTGCAGGTAAGCGGTGTGCTGGACCGCTTTCACCCGATCGTGCAGCTCGCGCAGCTCGGTGCCGACCCCGTCGATCCGGCCAACTATGTGCGCTACTGGCGTGGCTGGGATGGTTTTGAGCGGGGCAATCACGTGTTGATGTCCAACGGCTACGAGGATGACACCACGCATTTCACGCAGATTGATGCCATCACCATCGCCGCCGACGCCGCTCCCATTCGCCCCACGGGCTGGGATGTCGACCCGTTCCGCGTGTGGGCGCGCGAGTCCGAAGTGCTGCCGATTTCAGGCAATCGCGAGTCGCTCGATGGCAGCCCATTGACCATCGCGTCGTATCTGGACGGCGACCAGGGGCACTTTACGATCTACAACAACGCCTCGGTCATGCGCATGGGAGCTGATTTCTGGCTCTCGGCGCTCGATGGAACGCCGGTGGCTGACAGGTAATTGCCAATGAGCACCGCTGCGTCGATTCGTTTGCCTGCCCCTGAGCTGCCAGCATGGCTGTCGGAGATGTTGCCGTTTGACCGTTACCTCGTGGACACGGGTGCGTACCGGCTGCACGTCATGGAGGCGGGCGAAGGGCTGCCGGTGGTGATGGTGCACGGCAACCCTACCTGGGGGTTCCTGTATCGTAAGGTGGCGCAGGAGCTCAGGAATGAGTTTCGCGTGATCATGCCGGACCTGTATGGTCTGGGGCTATCCGACAAGCCGCACTCACGCTGTGCGCACACCATCGATGGGCATGCTGCCGCCCTGCGAAGCCTGCTCGACAAGCTGCGATTGCCAGCCTTCATTCTGGTCGTGCAGGACTGGGGCGGTCCGATCGGCGTGCTCGCCGCGTCCATGAAACCCGGTCAGATGGTGGGTCTGGTGGTGCTGAACACGGTGCTGGGGCCGCCGCGCGAAGGCTTTCGACCGACGGCGTTTCATCGGTTTGCTCAGCTGCCGGTGATCAGCGACGCTGTGTTCCGCGTGGCTGCGTTCCCGCAGGGCTACCTGCACACGGCGCAGGGCGACAAGTCGTCGATTCGCGGTCGGGTGCGCGATGCCTACACATGGCCGCTGCGTCGGTTTCAGGACAACAAGGCGCCGCTGGCGCTCGCTCGCCTGGTGCCCGACTCACAGGAACACGCATCGATTCCCGTTCTGAAGCGAATTCAGGAGTTTACGCAGTCCTGGGAAGGGCCCTCGGCGATTGTGTGGGGTGATAACGACCCGGTGCTCGGTCGAGCGTTTTCCCGGGTGCAGGCGGTGCTGCCGAATGCCGTTGTGACGCGCACGCAGGCCGGCCACTTCCTGCAGGAAGAGGTGCCTGTGGAGATCGCGGCCGCCGTTCGCGATGTTGCTGCTCGCTGCCGCGCTGTCTAGCGAACGACCCGGGCAAGCCGTTCAATGAGGACATCGTAGCCGGGGAGTGTCGCCCAGGCCGTCTCGAGAAAGACGAGGTCGGCGTTGGCTTCCTGCGGAAACCCGAGGCCAACCCAGGAGGCCGCGCGGGTGATGAGCGCGGCGCCAAAACCGGGGTCGCGATCGATAGCCTGCGTCGCGGTGTCACGCGCTTCAGCGAATCGCTCGGCTGCGCGCAGCGCCTCGGCCCGCACCCAGAGTCGGAGTGGGTCGCGTGCTTCAACAAAAGACTCGCTCAGCGCGAGTGCCTGTTCACTTTGTTGTTCTGCTGAAGCCAGCAGCGACGCAATCGCCTGAGCAGGCCAGAGCTCCTGCCGACCAGCGTTGGCCTCGATTGCGGCGAGGGCGCGCAGTCCGGTGAGGTCTCCGCGAAGGTATCGGCCGACGACGAAACGGGTCACCATGGCTGGCCCCACCCGATGGAGCTGCGCCAGCGACTGCAGCACCCACCCCTGTGATGCAAAGAGCTCGGGCTCGGCATCATCGAGTCGCATGATGCTGGCGACGGTGCGGGGGTCGCACGAGCTGTGCTCCGTTGGCCATGCATCGGGGCTGGGTAACCGGTCGGTTGCGTCGGTGGACGTCAGCGACTCCCGCAGGGCGGTGAGAGACGCCCAGATGGCTGGCTCCATGAGGTGCGGAAGCACCAGTCTGGCGCGCGCCTCGGTGAAAGCCACCTCGGTTTCGACCCGGTTGCGCGGGCGGGCCATGCGCGCGGAAGTCTCGGCCGCGATCATGGACTCCAGCGCGCGTCTGGCCTCGGGTGTCTGTGGAAAGCAGGAGACGGGTAGCAGGGCGGCGGTTGAGCCCAGCTGGGTTGCGCGTGCACGCAGCAGCCAGGCGGCAGCGTCGGAGTCCGCGTGGGCTGCGAAGTCGGCGAGCGCGGTGTCCCACACCCACGCCGATGCCGGGTCGGAGACTCCGCCCTGTACAGCTGCGACGAGCAGGGCGCGTTCCAGCTCCAGATAGCCTTCTGCGTGAAGTGTCTGAAGGGTTGTCGCGAGGTCGTCGGTATGCGAATCGGCCAGATGCAGGGGCCAGTCTCCCAGGTTTTGTTCGCGTCGCAGCCGACGCCATTCCTGAAACGACGACCACGGAACAGCAGCAGGTTCCCCGTTGATGAAGCGTTCGGTTGTGTGTTCTCCAAGTGCAAGCCAGACGGGCTCAAGGTCTTCGGGTTCGAGGGCCCAGAGTGGCTGAGGACCCGCCAGAGCGAGCGCGAACAGTGCGCCGTATCGGACGACACTTGCGAGGCTAAGGGTTTGACGGTAAGGCGCACAGGTCCGAGACATCAACACCTGAATGGATGGAGGTTTGGAATGGCTACAACGGAGACTACACGTACCGGGTTTCTATCGAACCTGGGGCGTTCGTTCATGGGAATTCCCATTGGGATTGTGCTCTTTCTGGCCTCATTTGTTGTGATTTTCCGCACGGAGGGGAGTGTCAACTGGGCCAAACTTTCGGAGCAGGCGACCACGGTATCGCCTGATGCTGCGGGCAGCAACGCCGGAGAGTTTGTCGCCGTAACCGGCGCGCTGGCCACAACGGAGACCATCGGCGACCCGATGTTTCTGAATGCGGGGTCCTACGTGACGGTGTCTCGTAACACCGAGATGTTCGCGTGGATCGAGGATTCCCGCTCCGAGACGCGAACCAACACGGGTGGCAGCACCACGACGACGACAACATACACCTATCGTCGCGACTGGACGTCGTCGCCCTCTTCGACCGCCAGTTTTCACAACGGTGGAGAGAGCTGCGCGCGCGACAACGGTGGTCAGCGCTGCGTCAACCCCGACCTGTCAGTGCCGTCTGAGTCGTTCTCGGTGGCGAACGTTCAGGTAGGCGCGTGGAACATCGCCACGGCGGGTGTTCAGGGTGGCTGCATCCTGGGCTCAGAGTGTCGCGGTCTGCCGGGTGGTGCGCCGCTGGAGCTGGAAGCGAGCCTTATCGCTCCTACGCTGGTAGGCCATACCATCTCGGCGAATCAGTTGTACCTGAACGGTCAGAACGCGACGGCGCCGCAGGTGGGCGACGTACGGGTGAGCTTCACCGTGTTGCGCCCGGGTGGTACGGTGACAGCGTTCGGCAAGGCCGAGGGCAACGGTCTGACGGCCGCAGAGATCGACGGCTATACGTTCTTTCGCGTGCTCTCGGGCACCCGTCAGGAGGCCGTCGAGACGATGAAGTTTGAGCGTGCGGCCAAGATGTGGGTGCTGCGCATCGTTGGTTTCTTCATGATGTGGTTTGGCATGCAGATGGTGTTCGGACCGCTGCACGTCATCGCCGGTATTTTGCCGTTCCTGAAGAAAGGCACGACCTTCATTGTGAACGTGGTCACCTTCCCGCTGGCGCTGGTGCTGACGACGATCACCGTGATTCTGGGTAAGATTTTCTATAGCTGGGTAGCGATCATTGTCGTCACGCTGCTCTTCTTTGGCATCCTTGGGTTCCTGTACACGCGTCGTCAGAAGGACGATGATGGCCCTCCTGCGGGTCCGCCGCCGGGGTTTGGTCCGCCGGCTGGCCCACCGCCGGGGTTTGGTCCTCCAGCGGGTGCTCCTCCGGGGTTTGGTCCTCCGGGTGGTATGCCCCCGGGTTTCGGAGCGCCTCCGGGCCCACCGCCGGGGTTTGGTCCGCCTCCGGGTCCTCCGCCGGCGTAACCCCGTTGCTCAGGACCAGATGACCTGACGGTTACGAAGGGTCACGTTTCGGCGACGACGTGTTATTCGGCAGCGTCTGTCGTGAGCGGGTTGGGCTCTACGCGGACGAAGGGGCCGGAGTCGTGCAGCACGGACTCGCGGGGTTTGGCTGTGGCAACAGCGCTGGTGTCGAGTTCTTTGCGACCGAGCCCGAGCCTGAACGAAGCACCGCCAATGGCGAGTAGCAGGTAGTTGTAGCGTGCCCAGGTCGCGAGAGCCTTCCCGAGCTCATATCGCTGACGCGCCTTGCTCTGTTCAATGAGGGGCACCTTGATCTCGTCGTGGACGCGCCGGATTGCACGCTCGTAGATGCCTTCGAAGCGGCTCAGAACTACGTCAGGTGCCGACATGCTGCGCGCGTACGACGCCGCATGCTGGCCAAGCTCGCGACGCAGCTCCCGGTTTTCGATCAGGCCGATGACGGCGCGTGCGAACCGGGCATCGGTATCGACCCGATTCGGGTTGATCAGGAAGCCATTGACGCCGTCCATGATCTGATGCGCCACGCCCATCCGATCGTCCAGCGCGACGACTGGCAGCCCTGTCCAGAGGGCCTCGTTGACCACGTTGCCAAAGGTCTCGGAGAGCGAGGTGTACACAAATACGTCGGCAAAGGCGTACCAGTTTACCAGCTCGCCGTGGGCGATCTCGCCGGGGAAGAACACCCGGTCTCCATGCCGTCCGGCGGCTGCGAGCTGCACGTAGTGGTCATGTGCATGGCCGCCGCCGATCAGGGTCAGGGTAGCGTCGGGGTTCGCAGGGGCAATGTGTTCGTCGAAGATCTCGAGCAGCTGCTCCAGATTCTTCTCACGGTCATGCCGACAAACGACCACCAGACGCGCGCCAGGTTTGGCTGCAGCCGGGTAGGGGTCCCGACCGGGCAGCTTCGAGAACTTGGAGGGGTCAATCGGTCGACCCACCACCTCAATCGGGACCGTCACGCCTCGTTCACGCCAGTAATCGACCATGAATCGACTCTGGACGATCATGCAGTCGCCGTCGTTGTACATGCGGGCAAACTCCCGCTCCACGTTCAGGGCGCTCTGCTGCGCGATCTCGCGCACGACCCGGTTGTCGTACATCTTGTCGGACAGCACAAAGTGGCTGTGCGTGGGCAGGTGAATGATGTTGGTGTTCAGGACTGCGGTGCGGTGCATCTTCCGCGTCCAGTTCGCCCACTCAATGATGTGGTTGTTGGTCTGCCCATGAATGACGTCCATTTTCGGCGGGTGAGCCAGCCGGGACAACGGAGAGGGTACGACAACCTTGACGTTCGGGTGGCTGGGATAGGGATATCCCTTGAAGAGCAGGCTTTTGACACCCTCGACAGGAGCTGTCTCGTTCGTATCGGGACCGATAAGGGTCACCTCATGGCCTCTCTTCCGGAGGCCATCATGCAGAAACCGCGTGTGCAGGGCGGGTCCGGACTGGACCACAACGGACGGGAAGTCTGTCAGAATACCAACGCGCATCGTATGCAACCTGTGGAGTACGCGTACTCCATGGAGTGGAGTACGGTTCATCCGCGTCGGGCAGAGTTCAGACGGCGAGAGTCATGGTGAATCGGGTCTGTGGCCCCAAAACGGGCGCACCTCACAACACCAGACGCCCGACACCCTGTTCTGGGCCATCGCGGCAGAAGGGACCAATACGCAAACGGTATGCCAAGCGTGAAGGTTTCGACGAAGCGGCCACGTTGGCGGTGCGCTGGTGTGGAGGCCCGGGACAGTCCACTGCGCGATTGTGGCACAGGCGCGGTGACGTTCGCATGATGGTGTGTACAAAGACGACCCCGGATTGTGACCCAGTGGTCGTTTCCTGTGACAAGTTATCCACAAAATACAGCCACTTATCACTCGGCGTCCGTAGTGTTTGGGGGTTGTCTAGAGCGGGGCGTGTCTGCTAGTGGCCCCGCCGTCACGCGGGATGTTCACCCGCTTTGTCGCCTTCGGGCCCCTCTGGCCCTCGTACCCTCGGACGATTTATGGTTGCTCCTGCTTCTGCCGGTATGCCGGACGAGCTTCGCTCACAGAATGACGACTCGTTTCAGATCAAGGTCGGCGAGTTCATGGTGGTTGATTATGCCGAGCCGCACCTCGCGCGCGGTCGCCGCCTTTTGCGCAAACACCCCGAGATCGCGAAGCTGTTCGGACGCAATCCGTGGACGCTCCCCATCGCCATTCTGTCGACCTCTGGGCAGCTGGGACTCGCGGTGTGGCTGGCGAAGTCAGAGCAGCCGTGGTGGATCATGCTGCTGGTCGCCTTCTTTGTGGGCGCCTTCTTTTGCAATGCGAACAGCGCCATCATCCACGATGCCGCGCATGACCGTGTGTCTCGCTCACGCTTTGTGAACGAGCTCACAGCGTGGATCGCCAATCTGCCAGATATCATCCCGGTGGGGTCCAGCTTTCGCGTGTATCACCTTAAGCACCACCGCTTTCAGGGCGACCCCGAGTTCGACGCCGATATGGCCAGCGTGGCAGAGGCCAATTTTTACGGGCGTACCTTCCTGGGCAAGCTGGCGTGGCAGTTCACATTTCCCATTATTCAGTCGCTCCGCACCAACCGCTTCATCAAGAATGGGCGCATCAGCTTCATGACGCCCTGGGTGCTCGCCAACTGGGTGGTTCAGTTTTCGGTCGACGCGTTGCTTGTGTGGTACGCAAGCCCCTGGGTGCTCTTTTATCTGGCCGCGAGCTTTATCTTCAGCCTGGGGCCGCACCCGGTGGGTGCGCGCTATGTGCAGGAACACTTCATCTTTCACAAGAACCAGGAGACCTACAGCTATTATGGTCCTCTGAACCTCGTGACGTTGAACGTGTACCACCACAATGAGCATCACGACTTCCCCGCGGTCCCGTGGAATCGTCTGCCCGAGGTTCGCCGACTGGCCCCCGAGGTTTACGGAAACCTGCATATTCACACCAGCCTGACGAAGCTCTGGTTCCGGTTCCTTTTTGACCCCACGGTTTCGCTGCATCGCCGTATTGTTCGGCACTATCGAGGCTTCGACAACGACGCGTCAGAAGCCCGCGCGCAGGCTGCCGAATAACGAGCCGTTGTCGTAGCTCTCGTGCTCCAGAAGCCATCGTTTCAAATCCAGGCCTCCGGTGTAGCCTCCCAGGCCCTGGCTGGCGACCACGCGATGGCAGGGAATGATGACCGCGATTGGATTTCGACCGTTCGCGCCGCCCACCGCGCGTGAAGCACCCGGCTGACCTATCTGCTGCGCCAGCTCGCCGTACGTGACGGTGGCGCCATACGGAATCGTCTGCAAAGCCTGCCAAACGCGCTGTTGGAATGGCGTGCCTTCCGGAGCCAGCGCTACATGGAATCCGTGCCGTCGCCCTGCAAAATAGTCCGCCAGCTCGTCGCGCAGCCGCTCGATCCACACCATCGGCGGCGATACCACAGCGCTCCCGTCGTGGGTTGAACGAGTCTCCCGAAACCAGAGTGCCGTGAGCTCGCCTGCCTCGTTCCAGCGAGCACGCAGAGGTCCGTACCGGGTTTCAACCACGATGGTCATCGCAAACCTGAAAACACGTGCAGTCAAAGGTTGCGCATTCACCGGAATTCTTTCGGTTGCAACCAGAAAGTGACCGCGTATTGCACCTGTTCACAATCGGCGTGCATTCCATGCGCAGCGCCTATCCTCTTTGTTTCTGAAACTGGCCAACGTGCAACTTCACGGAGCCCTTCATGCGCCCAGTTCTTCCTGAGTCCCGCATTCATCCGTCCGTGCTGTCCGCAGTCGAACAAAACCACCGCAGCATCGTTGACGAGGTCAGCGCTGCCGTCGATCGCGATGCCGTCGTGGTCGTGGGCATGGCGCAGAACCCTGTTGTCAAACGCGCCCGAAAGGCCCTGAAGGACGCCGGGGTTTCGTTCACCTATCTGGAGTACGGCAGCTACCTCTCGGACTGGCGCAAGCGCAACGCCCTCAAGATGTGGACCGGATGGCCCACATTCCCCATGGTCTTCGCCGGCGGATTCCTCATCGGCGGAGCTGCGGATACCGAGGCTCTGCTGGCCAACGGCACCTTGCAGCGCATCGCTGCCAGCCGTTCTCTCGCCGACTGAACCGGTTGCCTCAGCGCACGTCTCCGGTTGCTATTGTTGTTTCCGGGATGCTCTGTTCCGACAACATTCGTTGCGTGTTTGCCGGCTTCGTGACAAACGGCCGCGCGTTAACCCTTGTTCTGACTCACGTCTTTTGAGTTTTTCGTCGGCCATCTGGCCCCACCATCCTCGCTGAGAGTGTTACCATGTCCACCGCCACTTTGATTCGTAGCTCCCTTCTGCTTCTGACCATCGGAGTCGCCGCCGCGTGCGCCCCCGATCCGACCGCCACCGCACCCGCCGCCACCGTAGGTTCCGCTGCACCCACCGAAGGCACTGCCGCTGAGGGCACCGCGGCTGAAGGCTCCGCGGCTGAAGGCACCGCCGCTGCGCCCGCCGCTGAAGCCATCACCATGGTCTTCGGGCCCGACACCTCGACTGTCGGCTTCGTCGGGTCCAAGGTGACCGGCAGCCACGAAGGTTCGTTTCAGCAGTTCACGGGCACGCTCACGCTGGCAACCCCGGTTGAGAACAGCACCATCGACGTGCAGATCGTCACCGACTCGCTTGTCTCAGATAGCGAGCGCCTGACTGGCCACCTGAAGAGCCCCGACTTCTTCGACACGGCCACCTATCCCAACGCCTCATTCGTTTCGACCGGCATCGCCGCCCTTGCCGATAATCCGCCCTACACCCACACCCTCACCGGCAACCTCACACTCCATGGTCAGACCCGCGAAATCTCGTTCCCGGCGACCATCACCGCGACGCCCGAGCAGGTTACGGCAACCTCTGAGTTCAGCATCAACCGCATGGACTTCGGCATTGTCTTCGCGGGTCAGGCCGACGACCTGATTCGTGAAGGTGTGCTCATCAAGCTCAACATTGTGGCACGTCCCGGCACCCCCGCGCCGGCACCGACCGCTGTTCCAGCTGCGCCCGCTGAAGCACCGGCAGCTGGTTCGGCCGCTCCCGCTGTCGCACCGCACTGAGTCTTGCAGGGCGGCACTCCGAATCACCGCCGCCCTTTGACAAGCGCAGCCGACGGAATCACCGCCGCCCTGCCTTCGACGTTCGTCGCATCAATCTGACGCAACGCCCTGTTCTGCCAGCGCTTCTGCAACGCATCCCGCAACGGTTGCCGCCAGTCGTGTACAGAACTGGTGACGCTCCGGCGATCGAAACTCCGCGAACTGGCCCGTCAGGTCGTTGCAGATGATGCTGTTCGCCTGGCCGGTATCCACCCGCGCTTTCCACAGCGCCTGGTAACGAACCATGGCCGAGCGAAGCCGATCGGTTACCGCACCTGTCGGATCGGGATCGCCCAACAGCTCACCCAGTACCAGCTCACCTGCTTTGATAGCTCCGCACTGTCCCTCGCCCGTGATGCCGCCGCGACGCAATGCCTGATAGGCGGGCGTGGCTCGCTGGAAGGTCTCCGCGATCGCGATGCCACATGAACGATGCGGTGTTTCGACCCCATCATAAAGCCGAAAGGCGGTGGACTCTGCCTCGGCCACCAGCTGCTGCCAACGCAATGGGCCGTCGTTGCTCATGTTAGAAACAGTCTTCTTCGCATCGATCAATGAACCCTCCATCGCGGAACGTGAAGGTCACCGGTGCACAGGACCCCGACTCCAGCTCGGCGCGGGTGCACGCATACTCCTGCGTGACGCGAAAGAGCTCGGAGCAGCTCGCGGGCGGGTTCTTGCCGTCCAGGATCAGCAGGCGCTGATCTTCGTCACTGACCTCGGGATACAGATAGCGGTCAGGAACCTGCTCGTTCGGCGGAATATAGTCGAAGAGGATCTGCAACGGCTGGTTGGTGCAGCTGTTCTGGTCGGCTTCGACCGGGCGCACGTTCCGAATGATACAGGTCCCGACGTAGCGCCGGTACACGCACTCGCCATTCGGGTCCGGAACGAACGCGTCGGTGTTCGTCGTCGTATCGGCCGCGGTATCTGGTTCGACAACCACATCGGAGACCCCGTCGGGTGTCGCGTCTGGAGCTACCACGACGTCGTCACCACCCATCACATCGGCGCTCGGGTCGATCGGATCGGTGGGTTCCGTGGGGCCGCCCGCATCGGGCGCGATCCCGACATCGGGTGTTCGGGGCAGGTCGGCCTGGCCCACACGCCCGCAGGCCGACAGCGTCAGAGCCGTGATCACGAGAAGCGGAAAACAACAAAAGCGAACCATGTAGCAGGCCTCGTTCATTTTATTCGGGCGTACCGCCTTGCAGACGGAGGCGGTGTGTATCACCGATTGTGCTCGTGACGTCCACGCCTTCGTTGTTTGCGCTGTCACAGCATGTCGTTACCGGCCTACCTTCGGGCTGGCGTTTGTCCTGACTCCATCCATCCCCTGCAGGTTGCCTTGTCGAGGCGCACAGTGGCCCATGAATCGAACCGACTGTTTTGGTCAGCGGGTATGCTGGTGCTGGCCATCGCGTCGGGCTGTGGCGATGGCGTTGCTGATGCCACGGATGGTCCTGTGCAGGCCGCAGATGCGACCGACGAGCGCGACGCGGACAGCGGGAATGCGACCGACGGTAGCGCTGGGAATGTGCCTCGCGAGGTAGAGGTGCGGGTGACGCTGGACGGGGTGCCTGCAGCTGGCATTCACCTGCAACAGGGTGGGGGCGAAGAGGTCTGGTTCACCGACGAAAACGGAGGCGCGCGCGTCACCATCGATCCGGGTATCCCGGGCGACCTACACGTCGTCGCCGCCCACCCCGAAGCGCGCCAGCGCGCAACCGATCCGATCGAGCCCGGACGGACCCGCTACACGATTGACCTGATTCGGTATGTGCCTGTCGATAATCCGGAATACCGGTTTCAGGACCCCGGCGAGCCGTTGAACAGCCCAACCACCTCACAGTGTGGGCACTGCCATACCAGCATCAACCGGGACTGGTTTGACAGCCCACACCGCTCATCGGCGCGCAATCCCCGTGTGCAGGAGCTCTATGCCGGCGTGGTGCGGGCCACCGACGAGACCACGTGCCGAGCCATGAACGGAATCTGGGCACCCGGCGTTGAACCAGGCACCCGACAGACCGTGAATCGTTGCTACCTGGGCGACGGCGCGCTGCAATATGCCAACCCGCAGTGCGAAAACGGTCCCTGCGACGTTGAGGCCACCGAATTCGGTGACTGTGCCGGGTGTCACGCGCCGGCGATCGATGGCGAGCTGCAGCATCGCGACCTGCTCGATGCCGAGGGTATCGCATGGCAATACGGTGTGTCCTGCGATGTCTGTCACCGCGTGGAGTCGGTGGTACCGTTCGCTGAGCCGGGCGTGAACGGCTCGCTCCGCCTGCTGCGTCCATCTGAGGCTGGTCCGGCTTCCCTCGGCGCCAATGGCCTGCTCCCGCTGTCATTTGGGCCATCGTACGATGTGCCCAACCCGCGTATGGGCGTTGTACAACGTGACCACTTTCGCAATGGCGAGCTCTGCAGCGGCTGCCATCAACACGACGCGGCGCCGTTTGCGCTCGCCGGTGAAATCGACCTCACCCGCTGGCCCGACGGCGTGCTCCCTGTGCAGAGCACCTGGCGTGAGTGGTTGGACGGACCGTTCGGCGAGCTGGTCGCGTGCAACAGCTGCCATATGCCCCCCAATCCGCAGGCCGCCAACACGCAGGATGTTCAGGCGTTGGGAGCTGTTGCGCTGGGGATTCCGGGTGGATGGTTGCGGGCGCCTGGCGAGGTGCGCCACCACTCCTGGCTGGGGCCGCGCAGCGACGACCCCCGAATGTTGCGACAGGCGGCGGCTCTGTTCATCGCAAAGGAGCTGCAGGGCGACCAGCTCACCGCGCGTGTCACGGTACGCAACACCGGGGCTGGCCATGCCATCCCGACTGGCGAAGCCATGCGCTCGCTGATTCTTCTCGTCGAGGCCAGCTGCGACGGGGTGATTCAGCCTGCGGTCGGCGGTCATGTGGTGCCATCGCTGGGTGGCGTCATTGACGAACGCTCGGCGCCCGCTCCGCTTCTGGCATTCCCTCAGGCCCGCCCAGGCGATCGCATTCGGCTGCTCCAAACGGACGGATGGATCGACTACCGCGGCTTTGGACCGTTCGGCGATGGCGTATTTTCGGGGCCCGCGCTGGGGCTGCCCAACCAGAGGTTCGTTGCTGAACTGGTTGTCTGGCAGGCTTCGCAGGGCGGTGGTCCTGTTCAGGTCACGCGCACGGTAGATGGGACAGGCGCTCCGGTTCCACCTTCGCCTTCCGAGCAGCAGCAGATCGCGCAATGGCTGGAACGTGCAGACTCGGCGTTGCTAGTGGCGCCCTCGGTCGTCCCTTCACGGGATCGCGCCATGCAGATGTGGGGTGGTTTTCCCGGATTTACGTTTGCCCGCGTCATGGCCAGTGAAACCGGCGCGCTGCAGGTGCCACATTATCGAGCCGTCGATGTCGTGCGTGATAACCGCCTGCTGCCACAGGAAGACTTTACGACCACGCACGTGTTTCAGGTGAGCTGCGCTGCGCCGGTTGTGACCGCGACCCTTCTTCACCGGCGTTTTCCGTTCTGGTTGAACCTTCAGCGCGGCTGGGACACCGACGATCGCCTGATGAGCAGGGTGAGCCAATGATGCGCAATCTGCTGATCCAGGCTCGAACCGTACGCTGGTCTGCAGTGGCCTGCGCCGGTTTGTTGTTCGTCGGGGTTGGCTGCCATGGTGACGTCATGGACGCGACCTCTGCTGCCAAAGCGGGCGGCGGTCACATGCCTTCCGAAAACGAGGGCAGCTTCGCGAACGCGGTGGATGACGCT
>Ga0169931_10001404_pt1 | contig 39701 bp, 44 predicted proteins | sample Kivu_15m_20L_FD_129675 | JGI IMG/M metagenome (GOLD analysis project Ga0169931, IMG submission 129675) | Freshwater microbial communities from Lake Kivu, Western Province, Rwanda to study Microbial Dark Matter (Phase II) - Kivu_15m_20L... | ecosystem: Environmental > Aquatic > Freshwater > Lake... | reverse complement strand
GACCCGGCTGGCCCTGACCCGGCTGGCCCTGACCCGGCTGGCCCTGACCCGGCTGGCCCTGACCCGGCTGGCCCTGACCCGGCTGGCCCTGACCCGGCTGGCCCTGTTCAGGCTGGCCCTGTTCTTGCTGAAAATGCCGCAGCACTTCCTGCAAGTCGGCGTTTGGCCCAAACCGGCGAGCCATCCGGTCGAGCCATCGCCGCGCGTCCGGCGTGACGCCGCGCTCGCGGCAGCGTTCGCATGAGCACATCTCGCCGATCGACCCGTCCGGGTGCGCGGCGGGTTTTTCGTAGGGCCGCCGCGCACCCAGATGCCCGACGCGATCGCGCGGGAGGCCCTCGGCAAGGGCGGCCAGCCCGTCGCCACGCCGCGGCCGCGCGATCCGCGCAGCGGCTGAAAAAAGCCGCTGCATCTGCCGCAATGTAGGCATACTTTCTTTCCTCCGCTGCGGGAAAAAACGAAGGGGCCCGACTCATCCCGCTATGAGTCGGGCCCCGTAAAATCACCCACGCCGAAATTCACCGTACAACGTCGCGCCGGGGGCGTTAAACTCCCGATTCAACATTGCACGGTCCTTTTCGTGCTTGACGAGAAACCCGTCAAGCAGCGCCTCGGTATCGTCTGCTGACGACACCAAGGTTCGGCACCGCAGGAGTTCACGCAACTCCTGCAGTGAGGGCTTTGACTCGCCCTTCGTGCGGATGACGTTCGCCATCCGTACGACAAGGCGGCAGGCCGCCCCGGTCGCTCCGGTGCTCTTTCGCAGCACGTCGACCTCGACGTTCTCCGGAAGGAACTCCATCACGACGCGGAAGCACCGCCGCTTCACGGCGTCGGGAATGTCGGCCTCCTCGTTGGCGGTGAGCACAACGAAAAGACGCCGACAATCCGCCTGATGCATTTGGTGTCGTGCATCCGGCACCCGCCCGTGCTGGAGAAAATCCAGAATGAGCGGGTAAAATCTCGCCCCGGCCTTCTCCACCTCGTCGAGCGTCACGACGACATCGCCGTGTCGTGACGCCTTGACGGCGCGGAGCAAGTTGCCGTCAAGGTACGCCTCGTCGGCGTCCTTGACGCCGACCGCGACCCGCCCGACGTCGATACCCTGATTCACCTCTTCGGAGGTGAGCCATGAATGGCAGGGTATGAAAAAGTGCTTTGCATTCCGGCCTTTGGCAAAACATTCTCCGAAGAATGTCTTGCCCGTGCCGGGATGCCCGACCATCATCGCCGCCCGGAGGGTCGCCGTAATGGCGGCGAGGAATCGCGCGGCGAGCAACTCGCCGCGCCGGGCGTGATAACCCGGCAAAAGATCGGCAACCGTCGTCGTCATAAAAAACCTCCTTCATAAGAGTTAAACCGAACACAACAAATATGCCGTTCTTTTGTCATTTATTTAGCGCAGGCGCTGATAGATAAAAAAAACTCGCAGAGCACGGAATCCCACCGTGTTGACTTCGTCGCGATCTTGTCACGACTGGCCAGCGCTTTTGTAAACAACGTTTCGGCTGGCGGAAACGTGGGGATTGATATTTCTCGTGGTTAGCGCTCAATCCAACGCCCAAACCACGCCCGGAAATTTACCGGGTTTACCGACAGCCTAAATCGTGCGAGTATCTCCCCGAAGGGCCTCACACGATGACGCAGAACCGACTGTCGGATCGGTTCTGCCAATGTTGCGCACGCTTCCTCAACCAGAGCCCGAAAGATGGTTTTCGTTGACCTGCAGTTGTCAACTCAAAAGGATTTTGCCCTTTGACCAACCGTGTCTCAATGACGGCTGATCGCCAAGCCGGGGGCGTGGTGCTCCCGATCAGAATGTCGTCGTCATGGCCGTCCGTTAGAACGACAGGCTCGACTTCGACTCAAACCCAATCTGGTGGGTTCCAACCTTCTCAGCCCTTGGAATGAGGTTGGCTCTCGCTGATAACCCAAGCGATGAAGGGTAAAGTCCGCCTGTGGGAGTTGAACCCACAAAACCTCTGGCGGCGCAGACAACAACAGTGGCGGCTTGTTAAGCCCTACGGAACTTCCCCGTAGAATTACACCGGACTTATCCGGCTTCAGCGGTAGCAAACCGCGTGCTTGTCTGAGTATCGTGCTGACAAGCGGAGCCCGGGTGGACGGCAGCGATGCTGCTCTTCACCGATGGAGATTTTGACGATCTCCGCCGGCTACTTTCCACCTCAACAAGAAGGATTGCTAGTCCTTCTCGTTGCCGGACGACCCGTCACTCCCCTTCGGGCGGCGCGGCTGACGCCGCGATCCCGTCGGGTTCGTGATGGGTCGCTTGATCCACCCGGCCACTTGGGCCGACCGGGTGATCAACCGGCACCGACGTCGCGAAGCCATGTACATGACTCCTCGGTCCTTTTATCGCGGGACGCGGCGCCTTTTCTGCCCTGTTCACGGTCACTTAAAAGTGCCGGCACTCAGGGCTTTGCGGGGGTCAAGGAACTCCCCGTAAGCAGATACGTATATCTGCCTACACTTTATATGCCGCGTTTTTTGCGTTTATTTAGCAACAGCGCTGATAGTTAAAAGGAGGCGGAAACACGGGGCCGAAGCCCCGGCATTTCCGCACTCCTTTTCATTCACCGCCCGTCGCGTTCACCGCCCGTCCTTGGGCGGTCGCAGCATCTCGTGCTGCGTGGCGGCATACCGCCACAGCGCGGCCACGATCGCGACCGCCGGCAGCGTGCCGGCATCGAGGTCGGCAACCCGCCGACGTCCGAGCCACCGCACGATGCGGCGGCCGACCACCTCCCCGCCGACCTTCATATCGCACTCCCGCAGGAGCGCGACGTCCGCCGCGGCGCGGCGCTCGGCGAGGATCGCGTCCGCCTCGCCGTCGCCAATCCGGCGGTTCAGTTCGGCCCGGAGGGCGTTTCTGGCCTCCTGTCGACACTGGAGCGCGGCGAGGCGACGCGCGGCGGCGGCCTCGTTGGCCGCCTTCTTGGCGGCGTCACGCGGCCGTCGGACGCGCAGGCGGGGGACAACCGGGGTCTTCTTCTTGTCGGACTTGGACATGTTTATGTCCTCCTGTGGCGTGAGTGTACGAGCCGCCAACTATTAACCCATTAACGCCAGCGAAATTGCTAACATTAAACGGTACACTCAATGTATATGCCGTGTTTTTTACCGAGTTTTAGCGCCGTACAAATATGTTGTGTTTATCGGACACAACGCGGCGTTATGTCTGATTTATCAGACGAACTGATATCTAAAAAAAAGCCGCCCCATTTCTGGGGCGGCCAATTGCCGGGCGACGCCTAACTCACGGCGGCGCGCCGGCTCAGTTCATCGACGGGTCGCCGCCCGTCTTCGGGCGCGGAGCGGCTGGCTTCTTCGCCGTCGTCGCCGATTCCGCCGGCACGTTCTCCAGCAGCCACTCGGCGATGTGGCCCTCGTCGACGTCGTCGAGGAGCGCTCGGAACATGCCGTCGATAAACGGCAGTTCCACCTTCAGGGCGTCGCGGATTCGGATCAGTTCGTCGCGCGATTCGCCCGGCTTGGCGGCCTCGATGCACGCATCGATCGCCGCCCCCGCGTGACAGATCGCAGACATGGCGTCGCCCGGAATCGTCGCCGTCTTGATTACCACCCACATGTGGGTGGCCTGCTTGCGCAGTTCTTCGGGCACGCCGAGTTCTTGCGCCTTGATAAGGGGATGCTGGATGCCCTTTTCGAGCATTAACTTAATGACGCCCAAAGCCCACGTCGTCGCGGGCGAAACACTCGTCATGATCGCGTCTCCTCAAGTTTGCTCTGCTCAATACCGTATCAAGCAGAGCAATAAATATGACGCGTTTTTGCCAGAAATTTATCTAGTAGCGAATTCGAATCGCATCGGTGTAGGCGCTGTACTTGTAATTTGACGATACCTCGCCGTAGCAACTTTCGAGGTTAATGCTGGCTTTTGTGGCGCGCACCCATTCGCGATACGCCTGCCAACGAGTCTGCCCGGCGCGCTCGTAACTGGCTTCTTTATTCTGATCGTCAACTGCAACACCGGCGGCATTGTAACTTAACTGATTGCGCCGAAACTGCTCCGCGACCATCAGAAACAAATTCGCGCAAATACCTTCAAGCCAGTGATAGCGAAACGGAAAACTCTGCGTGGTGTAAATTAAATCTAGTGGCGGCGGAATTTCGTTCCAATACTGAATCGGCCGCGCAATCGCTAGAGCAATCTCGGCGTCGTCAAACATGATGTTGTCAATCAGAAAACTTTCAGACGGGCTGGAGTCGCGCAAGTGTAAACGAATTTCTGCGATGCTCGGGGGCCCGCCAACTGACGTTTCTGAACCAAACGTGCTGCGATTAATGATGACATAAAACGTGTTGGAAAAAACTACGCATGGTTTGTCGGCGTTTTCGGCAGCCACGTTGATCAGCGCCATCTCGCCATAATAAATGCCCGGAATACCGACCATGTTTTTCGTCAAGTTGACTTTTACCTTGCCGGTGGCCGCATCTACGATTATCGCGTCGAGTGACTGCACTGCGCGTGTATTTCCAAGCGCTAGTTGTTCTTTTAACCGCAATACAATTTTTAATGCGCCGGGAGGGGCTGTTATCTCACAGGGCCTTAAATCTACTGGCGCACCATCTTTATCGTGCATCTGCCATTCAATCTCGGCGCACTGGCCCTGCGACAACGACACGGCGCGCATTTTCGACAAATTGGGTTGCGCATTTACATGCGTAATCGGCGCGCTGATGACGTTCTGACCCGCACACGGAACCGGAGTTAAAGAAATTGATGTGTTTGGAAGGTCGCAACATTGGACCAACGGATGCGACGTCGGTGTAGCGATAACAGCCATGTAAGACTCCTTTTCTGTCAGTATACAAAAAAAGAAAGCCCGCCGTTAAACACGGCGGGCTCTCTAATTTGCCACAAAAAAAAATCAGGCGTCGTTGGCGTTGAGGTCGCCTTCGATGAAATCTCCGCCACCCGTGTAAGAGGGCGCGGTAGTACCGAGTTCTTTCGTCGACGCCATAGCGAGTTCCCGGGTTACGTCGCCGCTTTCGCTGAGCAAGTATACCGACGGAGACTTGACAATTTGAAGATGTCCGGCGATCAACGCACGCTCTAACGCTTGAAATTTGCGTTTCGATCGTTGCCCGCCGAGTTGGGCTACCAAGTCACCGGGTACGGTGTATGTGGCGTTATTTTCGAGTTCGCGGCCGTGTTCGCCGAGAAAACCGAAAACACGTTTCACGCCTGAAACGTTTTTTACGGTCGTGTAAAGGTCAGTCGTGTTGGGCATTTTACTCTCCGTGTTATTCTTGCTGGAGCGCCGCAGCCGCGGCCGCTTGAAGCGTTAAAACTGCGTTGGCAATTTCCGGCTCATCGGCGGCTCGCGCCGCGCAACGAGCAAACGCCGCTTGTTTTTCCGACACCTGCGGGCCGGCACCGGCCGCATTGAGGAAATAATCGAGTTGCTGATTAACAGCAGCCATCGAATTACTCCTCGCAGCGGCAGACTTTTCCTGCTCCGCGGTGTAGAGCACGTGCAACTTATGGGCGGCGGCCCACATTTCGCCGGCTTCCTCTTCCGATTGCGGCACAACGCCGTGCGCCGCCAACTTTTCGAAGAAATACGGCGCGGCTACCCGGGCTACGATCGTAGCGTAGGCTTCATCAGCCGCTTGTTTAATGTGATCCATAATCTAGTGCTCCTGTAATGCGGCTCAGACAAACTTAACCTTGGCAAGACCATTAGTATGGCCGAACGACCCGCCCTGCGTGTTGTAGGCGAAGTATTCGAGCATGTAAGCCTCCCGACGAATGTACATCGTGGTGGGCTCCAGTTCGTAATTCTTGCCGATGAACTTGGGCGACGCAAACTGGTACATGACGTCATCCTCGACGAGATCGCGCTTGATCGTGACGATCCAGCGGCAGTTGAGGAAATTCGTCTCGGCCCAGCCGTTTTTGATGATGTCTTGCGAGAAATCACCGCCCATCTCTTCGCGACCGAATTTGAGCAATTCCTTGATCGTGATGTTATTCACAAGGCACGTTTCAACTTCGAAATGCGACGGCGTTTTCGGCATAACCTTCAACGAGTCAACCAGCGTTTCGCGAGTGATGCCGCCGTTGATTTCAACGTTCTGCGGAACCTCAGAAAGCGGATTGGCGGCGTTCAACGGACCGACCGCGACGTCCATTGCCTGAATGAACTTCGAGTCTTCTTCGGCGAGCATGTCCTTGATCATGTTGTCGCTGAGCACCTGACGAATGTCGATGACATACGTCCGGAGTTCGTCGACGTCTTTCACAGCGCGCGGAGACACGATGCGATCAAACATGACGCGGTAACGCGGGCCGCGGATGTAGAAGTTCGTCGGAAGCGTGGCGAACGGAATCGACACGGCGGCCGGCGAATCGGGTTCTTTATCGACAATCTTGACCGGTTTGTCGGTGTCGACCTGACGGTCCAACTCGTCGTTGGTTATCGTCAGCGGCGGCATAATCCGGCGATAAAACCCGTCTTCACGCATCTTGGTGCGCGTAAAATCATTTACGGCATCAATAGCCTGCTTCTGCATGCCGGGTGTATCGAGTTGCTCGAAGAGCGTTTCGTTCAGCAGTTGAACTTCTTGTTCAGTGGGCATTTTAAGAACCTCCATGTTCTGCAAATTTTAAAGGTGAGTTCACGGCGCCCAGTTCGTGGCGCCGGGCAGCCACACGCACCAGAACGACAGGGCTTGAATTCCGTGGTGGTTCTTGCCAGCGCCGCTGGAAACAACACCCACGACCGGAGTGACATACTGCGTTACGCTTTCATTCGTCAGCCGACCGTCCGTAGCCGCAGGAGTTGCCGTACGGGTCGCCGTCAGCAAATCGCCGGGGTTGTAGGTCTGACCGGTGACAAATTCAGTCGTCGAGATTTCGTAACCGCCCGTGGCGACAAGGCCGGAAAGTTTTCCGGTCGGCGCGACTGCGATGTGCATAAAATTACCGGCGGCAGTTGTGCCGGGGTTATTTACGTCAGCATCGTCGGTTCCGTTAAGTAAGAAAATAGCCGGGCAGGTCTTGTGCGCCCCGGGAACGAATTCGCCGTTGGTATCGACGTGAACCGTCCGTCCGCGCTTCAGCAAAAAGTTGGCCGACCGCAACGATGCGGCGAGTTTGGCGCTGTAATCCAGCGACGCCATATCAAACCAACCTTTTTTGACATCCAGTCCGTGTTCGGTCAGTAAACCGGGGGGGCTCGACAGCGACATGTTTAAACCTCCATGTTTGGAAATTTTAGTGTATTACTCAGGCAGTGGGTGGATTCAAACCAAGACCCGTGAATAACTTCACGTCGGACGCCTTTAAACGTCCATCCCGGGCACCCACGTACCCGTTCGTCAAACTTGCGGCCGGGTCGTAACCCGCTGTTTTCTGCTGGCCGACCGGTGTGCCCAATCGAGCCATTTCGGCGGCATTTTTATGCGACGCCAATTTTGTGACTAATTCAAGCGTTTTTACGGGGTCTTGAAACGCTTTTTCGAGGGCTTCCTTTTGGTGCGCCTCGATGCGCTCGTTGTCGACGCACGCTTTAACGGCCTGCGGAATCAGTTCGGCAATTTTCCGCTGCTGTTCTTCGCGGTGCTGTAATACCGCCGCGGCTTTCGTCAGCGCCGCATCGGAATAACCGATGTAGTCGATGACTTTTTGCACGAGCGTGTTGTTGTTGTCTGCGGACATTAAAACCTCCGTAAATTAACGATTGAGAAGTTCGATTACGTGCTGCTTCATGTTGTCACGAAGTTCGCGAGCACGCTTGGTGCGGGCTTCTTTTAACTGAAAACGGCCGGCGCGTTTGAAATTAATCACCGCACGGCCGATGTCGTTTAAATCACGAGCGGCGGCCATTTTCGGCTCCATGGCGGGAGCCGGTGGCGGCATTCCGCCACCCATTTCGCCGCCCACGCCGCCTTCGGCTCCGCCACCGCTGACGGCCGCCATTAATTCTTCAGGCGAAATGCCGAGTTCTTCGAGCGCCATGGCGAGTTCCTGTACGGCTTCTTCTTCTGAAGGCTCGCCCATGCCCCCGCCCATGTCTCCGCCCATGTCTCCGCCCATCATGGCTTCTAAGCCCGGAGGAGCGTCGCTGGCGCCAGATGCGGCATCGCCCGGAACGTCATGATCTTCGCCTTCGGCCGCCTCTTCTAAAGCGTCGTTGGCCCGTTTTTGTCCTGACAAATATCCGAGCAACAGGTCGGCCATAACGTCGGTATCGCGAAGTGTGTTTGCGCACACTTCTTGAACAGCGGCTTCCGCCGCTTCCTTTTCAACACCAGCCGCGGCGGCAATTTCATAGCCGGCCTTGAACGCGGCTTCTTTACCGGCGCGCAACGCGGCGAGATCAGAACCCTCAATTTTGCCGTCATTATCAACGTCGAGTTTGTGTTGATCGCCCTTCAGATTGCCCTTGTCGTTTTTTTCTTTGTGTTTTTTCAATGCCTCCGGCATTTCTGATTGTTTGGTGAGTTTACCGGCGCCAAAATTAATCAGATTAGCGAGGATATCGTTGCCAAGGTCGCCGCACATGGCGCGGGCTTCTTTAAACGATACGCTGCCGTACTTTTCGCCGTCCGTTGTCTTAGCCGGATGCGAAGTACCGGGATCGTCTTTTGTGCCCTTGTAATCTTTTTCAATTGCCGGGTCTTCACCGACCGCGGACGAATTTGTATTAAGATTTAACTGGACATCGTCCTGCCGGCCTTCCTGCGACATTTCAGGTGTGTTGTCGACGGCGAGCGCGCCCTGCTGTTCTTTGATGTCGGCCTCGTACTCGCGGATGCGCGCACCTTCCGGAGCGTCCTGCACGCGATTGTCGGTATGCGCCGACGGATGCGACGACGCGCCCATGTATCCGCCCGGATCGCTCGGCACGGGGCCTGCAGATTTTTCAGCGGCGGTCTTACTCTGCGAAATTTCTTCCGCGAGGGCGTTTAATTGCGCAAAAAGTGAACGTTGCATCCGTGCCATGTTTCTCTCCTTTGAGGCGTAATCGTCCAAACGATTAGCGTCTTACATAGTGTAATTTTGCAATACGCAATGGTCAGTTGTCAACAAACAATTCGAATTTTTACGCGCGGCAGCGTAAGCCGCAACCTTGTACAACGCGTAATGTTTTGCCAACAGTGTTTCAGCGGTACCAACTTGCGCCGCGGCTACAACTGCTTTTCCGGGCGTTGCGCCACGTAACGCGGCCGCATACGCACGTTTCTCTATATCATTGTGCAATAAACTTCGGGAGTATGCAACTTTTTCTGCCCATATACGAATATTCATCGGCGCAGAGTTGGCGGGATAAAACTGATTTCCCGCCAAATCATCGATAATACCGGGGTCGCGCGCTAATTTTTCAAACATACCCGGCAGCGCACCCGCGACAGCATAAACAAGTTTGTCGCTTGCTGTTTTTAACGTCATTTCCAAAAAATCGCGCAAGTTCAAAATGACGCCTCGGTCCGCAAGCGCACGACAAACCTCGGCCAGTTTGAAGAACTGCGCGTCGCGAAAATTAAACGGCTCTTTGGCGGCTTCTGCGGCGGCCATTTGCGCCCAACCGGCCATTTTTTCTGATTGAAGCCGCCGTTCGGTGTCGGCGAGTTCTTGCAACGCGGAAAGTTGTTCGTTTACCCGTCGCGAAACCGCGCCTTGTTTTTCAAAGTCTAGCGGCGCCGTAACACCCATTTGTTCTGCGAGTTCAGCGCCGGAAACAACGTGCGCGCTGGCGGCTTTTTCTAAATGGCCGCACACATACGCAATGCGATCAGCCGGGCGAAATACGTGTGAAATATCGAAGAACGTCGGATTCGGATTGTCGGCGTGCAGTACGTGTCCGTCGGCCAGAACCTTACCGATGTTTCTTTTCAATCCGCCGGCTTTACAGTGCCCACCATTTTCGATGGCGTCACAATACTCATTACGGGTCCGCGCCAAATTGCCGCAGGACGAACATTTGTCGAACGGAATCTTGCACGCCATCGATACCGCAATGTCTTTATCGTTTGCAAGTTTTTCCAGTTCTTTATCGGCCAACAAACCGCCATTGCGTTCTGCCGCTTCTTTACTGCCGTTCAATGCGCAGATTAATTCGATGCGCTTCATAGACTCGTTGTAGTGCGACGCTTTGACAATTCCGAAACTCTTGGCGGGATTTTTATTGGCGTGATCCCGATAAAACCGCGCAAATTTCTCAAACGTCTGGTGGTAGTCGCGGCAGCAGTTTCGCGTAAATCCGTCACCATTGCGATTTGGGCCGTAATCCTCAGTGGCGCCAATCGCGATGAGATGAACCGGAATTTCATCTTTGGCGAATTTAATCGTTGAGATTTTTTCGGCGAACTCGGCTCCGGCTCGTTTTATGAAAGCCTGTTTGTCGTGGCCCAACAGCCCGCGATTTGACAGTTTGATTTGCGCGGCGGCGGGTTCGCTAAAATCTTGCGCGCCGCTTTGAATGACTTTAATCATGCTCATAATGCAAATCTCTTATGCCAGCCGTTTAAGTCCAAATTGCCTATCTGCGCCCGCCCGGGCGCGGTCTGCTATCACTGCTGACGCGGGGTTGTACAAGGTCTTTTTCAAACTTCAAACCTTCTAAATGCAACTTGTTCATTTCGTGCTTCATTTTTTCCATATCCATCAATTGCTTGACGTCAAAATCGGCCATCTGCCCGGCTTCCAATCTTTTTCGCAAAACAGCCTGCATTGCGCCCGGCGACTTCAGCAATTCAGGTGACACACTAGCGATATCGTTGAACGCCATCGCAACTTCGCGCGGATCGTGGCCGGAAATAACATCGTCGTTGATCATGAGATCGTGCAACATTCCGCGCATTTGAATGTTGTCTAATTCGATTTCGTGGTCGGGCGCGCTTAGGCTGTTGTATAAATCTACTGAACTCGGCGTTCTTTCCTTTTTTCCCGACCCCAAAGCGAGTTGACGCGCCGCATATAACGAATTGCTCGCCGGGTTTTCTCCGGTGAGCATTGACTGTGCGGCTAGGATAGGGCTTTCCAGAAATGTAGGCTTAGGAGTCGGGGGCGGCGTCGGTGGCGGTGGCGGCGGACTAGCCGCGTTTTTTTTTAATGTCAGCGGTTTTTCTTCTAGTGCTGTCAGAATGGATTCTGTAAGAATCTCTGGTGCTTTTTTCTTTTCAAATTGTGCTGTTTTGACAGGCGTGACCGCGGCGCTTAAATCGAGATATTCACCGACTTTTTGCAACGTATCCTGCACTAACTGATAGATCGCGTGCTCGCCGAAATATGTTTTTGAATCGTCCGCTTGTTTTGTGAAATGCGGATACACTTCGGCGACTTTGTCCAACACGCTAAGACCAGTCGCGCCGAAACGCAATTCGACCTCGCGCCGTGCGGATTGAAACGGCATGTTTCCGGGGCGCCGAAAATAATCAGCCACGGCGTCGAGTTGCTGGGCTGCTTTTTGTTGCGCCATAAACGCAGCGCGACGCGTTTCTTCAGCCGCGCGCAGGGCCGCCATTTTTTCGCTGTGCGCCCGCTGCACTTCAAATTTCGGATCGCGAGGTGGCGGCGTGTATGTTTTTTCTGGCAACGGGCGTTTTAGCGCGGCGGCTTTTTGCAGGTCAGCGTTTCGCCGCGCAATGGCCGCCTTGGGCGACAATGCGTACTCGGTAGAGACGATTGTGTCGGCGCGCAGATCGGCGGACGTTTTTACCTCATCCGGATATAACGCTTTCAATACTGTATGCGCGTCAGCAAGATTGAAGTCGGCGGCCTTCTCCAACATGTTGTCGCCCTGTTCGCGTTGCCGCGTCGTGCGCCCGGTGTTGTAGGCGTGCACCATTAAATTCACATGTCCGGCTGGTACATTTGTTTCGCCGGCGCTTTTGATAATGGCGTCATTTGGGCTCAAGCCGTCGTTGACATATTCCGCGGCTTTTTCGATGGCGGCGATGAGTTTTTTTTCTGCTGTTTTGCTTAACGGAGTCATTGGCCTTCCCCCGGATATTTCAAATTGCTTAAATCAGCGGTGTTGTCAAGTTTGCCGCCGGTTGCAACGATCATCATTTCGTCGTGGCGCAATTCTGCAGCCTGAGTATCAAATGGTAACATTTTCGCATCAACGGAGTCTATTTTCGTTCCGATTTTAAACGGTAGCGCCGTTAACATGGCGCCGATATTTTCCACAATCGATGTCTGGGCTTTACTGGCGCTGTCTGTAGTGCGTTCCACCTCGACGTATTTCACAAACGAGTCAATAAGCGCTAATTGCGTATGGGGTGTAACGGGCACGGTCAACGTCGCCAGCGCCGCTTTGTACTTCATCGAATTAATAGCGAAATCCTGAAAGAATCCAGACACGGCATCGGGCGAGTTCGGTTTACTGATCGCAACGCACCGGCTCATAGCGGCGTCCAGTACGTGCGGCCCGCCGTTGAAACCGAGCATTTTCCACAACAAGTCGTAATGGCGCTCTTGTAATCCGCGGCTCACCGCATCCGCCATTATAACATTCAACACGTAGTCTTTATTGCACAATTTCTCGCGCACATCGAAAAAAACATTAACATACGCCGTGACGACTTCGGGTCGGGTGCCAAGTTTTTCAGCGATTTCTTCGTCTGTTTCTTCTGCCAACACGCGCGCCTCAACCGCCCAACGCGTCGGCATTTTTTCTTCGGTCCAGATCGCGTGCGCCCAAAATATGTCTTCATCGCGGAGCATCGCCGCGTACAAGGCATCTGGGCGTTGATTCGCGCGGTCGACGCGGCGCTTTACGCGCAGCGCCCGTCGAATCCATTGATAGCCATCCGGACCGTCAAGATTTCGTTTGGCGGCCGGCCCTCCGGCGTCGATTTGGACGGCGCGCAGCCAGCGCCAATGCGGCGCCCGGCGCGGATTATTTTGGAACGCGTTCAGCATACGGCGTCACTGCAGATAGATACCATCGATGGTGACGGAGAAGACAAAATTTTTCGCGCCAGACCCGCCCGGCGTAATTTTCAGATACAAAAACCGCTGGCCGTTACTTGGCGTACCATCTCGATTCAAATACGAAAATTCAACGTCCGGCGCGTTGGCTGTTGTTTCGCCATTGGCAATGCTGAATTCTGTGAGCACAAACTGCGCTTCCGGCAACAGGCTGTTGGGCGGCGTGCTCTGATTGCTGTTCAGAACTTTGCACGTGGCGCCATTGTTCGCGCCGCTGGTTTGCACCAGCGTGTACGCACGCAGCACGCCTCGATACGGCATCGGAATCGGCACCAGCGTGGTTTCGCCGCCGGAGGCCGAAAATTCTTTTGTGCCCGACCAAACTGTACTTGCCATAAATCACCTTACACAGAAGCAGTCGAACCAATATCGGCATCACTGTCGGTTTCTTCCGGATACGCTTCAATCGTTTTCTGCTTGAGGAACAGAATTACGTCGCCGATCATCTCAAAGGCATTGCGCAGCGAATCTTCCAGTTCCGGCATATCAGCCTTACCATAACGTTCAGCAAACCGATCGCCGTGCCAGTAAAACATAAACAAAATACGACCAATACGATCGAGACCCTTGGTCAGATCGCCCATGTACCGGTCGACCAGTCCGTCGTCGCGCACAGCGCGCAACATGGCGCCAATCATGGCCGTATCGAACACGTCGCGCTGGCCGGATTCCGCAGCCTGCATGATTTTTTTAACAACTGGATCATCTAATTCAGTGTTCGGATTGTAAATACTGCGGTCGGTTTGCGATGCCGACATGCCCGACACCGGTACGCCGACGTCGATGCCGAGTTGTGTCGGAACGCTGGTGCCCATAATGCTTTCGCCGCCCATCACAGGGCCGGGGTCAGTTGGTCCGCCGGGTGCGTTCTGCACCATCATGGGCGGGCCGTACGGATTCGCATATTTCACACGGCACGCAAACTTTTTCTTGTCCGCCGCTTGTTTCAGAATTTCACGCGCCGTGTCTTCGCGAAAACCATGTCGAGACACCAACGACACCAGCGCCTGTTTTTCTGACAGTTCGCGCTCGATAACGCCTGCCGCGCCGATTTTTTGCGTTGGAAAATGCGTTTGCATTTCCACGCTGGCGCCTTTGTGGTACACCGTTAAACTACCCATCTTTTGCATCAGCAACAGTTGGGCGTCCGCTAAATTTCCGGGCATCAGCGGCGGATCGGAACTCTCGCCGCAGCCGCACGCCATCTGGCCGTCAGCCATTTCTTCGTCGTCTTCGCCCAATTCGACTTTCAATAGGCGAAAATCTTCCGGCACGAAGATGTCGCCCATGCTGCTGCGTAAACTGGCGCCCTGTTTGCCGTTTAAATGAATGCGCACGCCGTCGCGATATTTACTGTAATTCAACGGGTCGGTGTAGCAGCACGAGTCGATATGGCCCTTCGGCGGAAATTTGCTGTGATCTTCCATGTGCACTTCGTACGCCGTGCTGCCGTATTCGGTTTCGCCGTATTCGCGCAATACGCGAAACGGCACCGTGGCGTCACCGCGTTGGCCGAGCACCATGTAACGACTGTTTTTGGCTAAACTTTCGGCCTTGGGCAGCGCCTCGAACCACGACGTCCACTCATCGCCTTCGATGCGCGCTAGCGCAAACACCTGATCAGCGCGGATATTAATCCAGTCGCGTTTGCCGCCGTCACGCACGACGGTAACGAAATTTTCCCGCCGACATGCACCCTGCGGATACACCGCCACGTAGCAGCGTTCCAGCATGCCGGGCTTCACCAGTATTTCGTACAGACCGCTTTGTGTAGGATTAAACAACTTCTGTTCGACTTGGATGTTGTACGGAATCGAAACATTGTCGCGGTCGCGTTGATCTAAAATTAACACGCCGTCGCGCAGCAATTTTTCTTGGTCTTCTTCCGTGTGTCCGGGCGGCAGCGCGTCTTGTACGGTGAGGTCATATGTGATCACCCGCAACGACGCGAGGGCCGCCGGTTTTTTCGGCGCGTCGGACAATACACTGGCGATCTTCTTGGTTTCTTTTTCTTGCCGCACTTTGGCGGCTTTAATTGCGCCGCTTAAAACATCGAGTCCGTGAAATGCGTCAATGGCGTCCGCCAATTGCGGCGCGCGCTGGCAGGTTTTGACCAGTACGTCGAGCATGTCTAATTTGGCCGATTTTACAAACTCGGCAAAGTTTAATGTGCGACCTAAATCAGCAAAGGCTTCCTTAGTCGACATGGTGGCGGTACGCGCCAACGTTGGCATTACCGCTGTCATCATCTCTTTCAGCGTCGGCCGGGCGGAACCGAACTTGGCCGGACTGCGCGAGAGTTGCGTAAAATCAGGTTGGCGCTGACCAAACTGCGTGAGATTTTTGTCAATACCGCTGCCAAGAATACTGGGCTTGCGGTTAACAAGATAATTCACCCAATTTTCTTTGAGCGGCACAAACATGTCCTGATTTTTAATGTACAGGAGTTCGTGGCCCTTCAAGTCGCCGTTCAGAAAGAATACCGGCGCATACAACCACTGCGAACCGAGTTTAAACGCAAAAATACCGACAGCCTTGGTATTTTCGCGATTTCGGTCGATTAACTGGAAACCAATTTCGTGGTCCAGTAATTTCGGTGCCGAATCGCGGAGGTAGGCGTGCGCAAGATTGCTAAACGCCTGCTCAAATGATGCATCGTCACCGCGGCCGCCAATATCGGCAGTTTTGACGTTCGTGCGGTCAAATGTCCGCAAAACGTTACGCCAGTGTTTCCACGATGCTTCTTTGGTCTTTTTGTTGTACACAGCCACCTCCATGCGGCAAGAACGCGATTTCCTACCTATAATTTACATTGTTGTCGCCGGTTAATCTAGCCAAATAAGTTGGATTTACTTGGCGGATTGTTATTTTCAGGGAGTTTGGGCGTATTCAGAATTGACGAACTGGAATTCGGCGGCTCTGCTTTCCAGCCGCTCGTCGGGCCGCCAAGGCCGAATTGTTCGCCGCGGGCCAATGCCGGCACATAACTGCTGCTATTGGTATCACTGGTTAAACCGCGATGTACGCTGCCCAAAAGTCCGCGCTCTTGATACGAACCGAGCATGCGCGTCATCCAGTCCGGATCGTTCGAGATGTTCGCCATACCGCGAATCATTTCCGATTGAAACGGCGGCGGTTCCTTGTGGGCTTGTACTGCGTTAACGTTGTATTTCTGCAGCGTATCTGCGACTGACTTTGTAATACGGGTACCGACGGAATAATGCAGGGTCGGTTTTTCTAGATACTGCCCAATGGCTGATTTTGGCGGTAGTGCCGCGACGCCCGGGCGGGGCTGCCAATTGCGCTCCAGCATCGAGTACGGCACGACGTCATCTGGCGAGTATTCGCCATATTCATCGGTCATGCGCACATGATTAATCAGGCCACGGGCCACTAATTCAATGTTTCGACGGTGCGATGACACGCCGCTGTTTTTTAAGACATTGCGCATGGCCGATACAAAGTATTTGCGCCCTTCGCCCACGCCTTTGTGTTTTACTATCTCCGCCGGATTTGGCATGCCGTCAGACACAACATCGCCGGCTTCTAGCACGTCGCCCTTTTTTACGCTAATTTCGCGATCGGTCGGGACGTAGTGATCTTCGCCGTCAATTTGCACATAAAACCCGCCCTGCGCGGCCGGACGAATTTCTTGCACCGTGCCGTCTTTTTGCGCGTGCGTCGCACCGTCGGGATATTTTTTGGGCACCTGCACGAGTGCGTTGATGGCTTTAAAACCGCCAATGGATTTGGCGCCGCCTACGCCGCCAGAGTGTTTACTGGAGAGTTGCGACTGCGACACCGGCTCGCTGATGGCTTGCGCGGCGGCGATGCCAACATAGTCACCGATGGGCGGCAATCGGCTTTTTTCGCGGTAACCCACGTCTTTGGCGTAAACACCGCCGTCGTCCGGACCGCCGACGGTGGGACTGCGCACAAGAATGTCCTGTACACCGGACGCTTTAATATCCCGCAATATCTTAGGCGTCAGCACCGTGTTGCGTTTATACGGGCCGACGGACCGCGCGAGCAACGCACCCTCATTGTCTGGATCGTCGACGTCCGAAGGCATGCCACGATTTTCGGCTTCTTTCAGTTTCTCTTCGTCTTCTTCATCGTCGGCAGTGACCAGCAAACGATGCGCAAGTTGCGTTAATTGCTTGCCGTAAAATCCGGCGTCGGCTGTGGCAGTTTTAGTGTCGATAACGCCTTTGCGAGCGCCGAAAGCAGCCGCGAAGTATTCGGCGGGCGTGAGGCCGCGGCCATAACTTCGCAATACGGGCAGCGGAATCGGCTCGTCCTTGTGGTCGACGTATTGCAAGTCGGCGCCGATCAGCGAATTTAGCGAAAATTTGTTTCCAATGCCGGACCCGAGCACTTGATATGCCAGAGGATTGCCAGTGTCTTTCGCCTCATTGAAGACATCATCCACCAATTTTTTTTGTGAATCTGCCGCAAGTTTAAGTATTTTGAACGTGCGCTCCTTGTCCGACAAATTTGTATCGGCCAAAATTTGTTTTAATTGCTGCCGCACTTTTACGGCAGCAGTCTGCGCGGCTAGCGTCGAGCGGATGTGTTTTAAACCAAACGACAGGCCGCCGGTCGAGTACGCGGTAGAGTGCGCTACGTCATGAATTTTCTTCATCACATCGCGATATTTATCGGGATAACGCTTGGCCAGATCAGTCGCCAGCGAACCCATGGTCTTCTTGTCGAGCACGCGATTGTAGTCGCGCATATCCTCGGGCAGCGCGTCGTTAATTAGCAGTTGTCCCAGCGTCGTCTTAAGCATGGCCTACCTCGGCGGCTTTGGCTGGACGACTTGCGCTACAGTTGGAAAATCAGTCTCACCGGCAAGGCGCAGAATATTTTCAAAGTCAGGATCGTCGACGCTGGCAAAAATAATGCCATCAGCGGCGTGTGTCGCGACAAAGATATTATTTCCGGCGTCGTCTCGCAGTACGACGGTATGGGCCGGACGCTCTTCCGACTGAAATAAATACTCAGTGCGTACGCGCATTGTTAATACTCCGACAAAGAGCCGCGACGGCGCTGGCTTTTATTTGCAAATTTCCGCTGGTGTGTTTCAGCGGATCATCGGCAATATTTGTCGGAACCGGACGCCCGATGCGCGACGCGTTTTCTTCATTAAATCGCGACCACCAATTCGCGCCCTTCGCCATATCGTCCGGAGGTGGCGCACCGGGAGGCAGGGGTCCGCCGGGAGGGAGCGGACCGCCGGGAGGAGGCGCGCCACCTCCGGCAGCAGGTTGCGGCGGCGGAGGCGCCATCGGGCCTCCGGGAAGCGCGGCCTCGGCGGGCGGGGCGCCAGTCGTGCCGGGAGGGAGCACGAGCGACTCCGGCGCCACTTCGACACCCATCGCGTTCATAATCGCCGTCAACTGCTGTTGCATGTTGTACAGTCGATAATCCAACATCTGCATCATCTGCTCGGGTTTTAACTTCTGCTGTGGCTGCGCTGTGGGCGCTGGAGCCGGGGCGGGGGCGGGGGCGGGACCGGCCATTGCAGCCATCGGGTCGGCCATCGGGGCTGGCGGTGCACCACCAGCAGCGGCCGGATCGCCGGGCATGCCGCCCGCGGCCATCATTCCCGGGTCAACCGGCGGTACTGCGCCCATGGCTGCTGGGTCCATGCCCCCGCCCGGCGGTACAAAAGCAGATTTTTCCAGCGCTCGACGTGCGAGCGAAAACAATTCTGGATTGACCGTGTATTCCATTTTAAACTCCCGAAAACGACTACTCTTTATCTTCCACAATATGCACCGGCGTGTCTATACCGACATCGCCGCGCCGATAGGCCGCAATGGCGTCTTTGCGATTACGAAACACGCGCGGCTTCGCGGCATTATTCGTACGGCTCGACGCCAAGTATACCCCGGTTTGATAATCTTTGTTAGGGACATAGTGGGCTTTAAATTGCGACGTCGAGAATAAATTCTTGCTGGGCAGCATTTTTTCGACGGCTTCCTTGGCCGCGTCGTCGGTACTGGGCACGTGATACTGCATCGCGTCGCCGTCAAAATCCGCGCCGAAACCCTTGGTGATCACCGGATTCACTTCCATGACCTTGTTTTTGGTCAGCCGCGGATAAAACGCCATCACGCCATAACGATGCAGCACCGGCGCGCGATTGATCACGATAGGCTTGGCGTTCATTTGCTTATTCAGTTCGTCAAATGCGGCTTTATTACGATCGGTCACGGCCTGTAGCGCCTGCATTCTCGGCAAACCCCGGCGAACGAGGCCGCGCACGACGAACGGCTTGTAGATATCCCACGCTTTATCCTCGGGAATTGCGATTTCGTCCATGTCTAGGTCGGGATTGGGTGTAATCACGCCGCGGCCCACCAAGTCCACGGTTGATGACAGCAATTTACGCTGCATGGTGCCGAATTTGGGCGAGTCACCGAAAATCTTGTCGAGAAAGCCCCGGACATTGCGCTCGACGTTCTTGGGATGCTGTGGCGCGCCCAAACCCGTCACGGCCTTGAGCGAGTCGTATACGCCTAGCCGCTCGCCGCCATAATCAGCCACAAGGCCAGCCGATTCTTTCAGCACGCCGTTCGCTTCCAATAACTCCTTGTAGAGATAATTCGCGTCGTCGATCAATTGCATCTTTTTCGGCCCAATCGACGACACCGGGCGAAACATCGGTGGAAGTACCGGCACTTTCGTCATCATCCAGTCTTTAGGATGTAATCCAGACGCTTCGGCCCCCTTCAAAAAGCCCAGTCGCCGCACGGCCGCATCGCGAACGTTTTTGCGCGCCGATTTAATGTCTTCCCGCGCTTGATCGATGGCTTTCGGCAGATTAATTTTGCCCAATGCGTCGGCAATCGCCTGCGGGCCGGTTTTCTCGTTCAGCGGCATCGCACCCGAGAGCACATCCCGAAACTGCTTCTCGGTCAGGCCCAGCGTGCGGCGAATCGGCTCTTCCATGATGGGATTGGGCATCGGTTCATGCAGCGTGATCTTGCTCCACCGATTGCCGTTGTGGCCGCCCGTCAGCGTTTCGTCGAACAGGCCGCCACGCACCGGTTTTAAATTCCCCTTCCAATCGACGGTCTCGGCATTTTGTAATTCGCGGTCGCCAGCCAACTCGTCCACTGTTTTGTCAGTCATGGCCATAATGTGCGTCTTACTGCCGGTGCGCACAGTGTTAATTCCAGCCGCGCGCAATTGGCCGACGAACTTTTCGTACACATGCGGTACTTTGGGCAGCGGCGGATCATACCCGGCCATAAATTGCGTCCAATATTCGGGATTCGCCTGTCCGCGCACCATTTTGGCGTCACGAATGACTTTGCCAGCGCCGTGCGAAAGCAAGGCGCCGAGTTCCAGCATGCCGACGCGTTTGGCTCCTTCTGATCCGCCTTTGGCCGGCGTGCCCTCTGCCGTATATGACCCGATCGACCGGCCTTGGCCCTTGGATTCCGCCGTATGGTGCAATTTCATGAAAAACCGCTTGCCGGTCAGAATACCGGGAATTTTACGGCCGGTTTCGGGATCGGTGACGTCTTCTGTGTCCGACAGATTGTGCTTGCTTAATTCTTTCAGCGCAAACTCAACAAGATCGTTGTCCGAGTCGAAGTCTTTGATTTTGAACGGCCGCCCGGTTTTTTCAGCGACCTTGCTCAACGCGGCCTCGACAACTTGGGCCGGATTGACGCGAGTGACGAGACCCAACGGACTGACTAAAACCTCGAACGGATTGCCATCATTTCCACGCGGCATCTGATCGTCGGGAACAATTTCGGCCACAACGCCCTTATCGCCAAAACGCCCGGTCAGTTTGTCGCCCACCTCCATCTGGGACTTCGACTTGACGACCACGCTAACGCCCTTTTTCGTATGCTCGACGTCCGTGACAATGCCGGGCGAATGATGCTCCCACGTCACGGTTTCGTTGGCAAAATTACCGGCCCGACCGCGATGCACCTTGCCATACACCTGATCGCGTTTCTTTGCGGCTAAAATCAACGGGTCGCCAAAGTTAACCTCGGTGCCTTTTTTAATCGCGCCATTATCGTCGAACTTGTCGAGCATCTTGCGGTCATATTCGCCGGGAAACAAACTTAAAAATGCCTTCTTGCCGACATGTGAATTGTCGTCCCACTGTGCTTCGTGCTGATACATGTGCTCTGACGTCAGTCGCTTGGCCGCCGACTCAGAAATCACCACCGCATCCTCGTAATTCCGCCCGCGAAACGGCAGATAGGCCACCCGCAGATTCATGCCAAGCGCTGCCGAGCCGTTTGGATCAGTAAAGTTCGACGTCGCGAGTAATTGCCCGGGCTGTACAACATCACCCGGCTGCACCGTGGCTTTTTGCGTCCAAAACGTTTTGCGATTGAACGGCGCGTCGTTATACAGGTCAATGACGTCTTTATTGCCATTTTGGTCGCGCAGTACGATTTCATCTGGCGTAACCGACACGACCCGTGCCGGCCCTTTCGCGCGAATCGCGCCTAAGTTCGCGCCCATCTTGTCTTCGTGCGACGTATTGGGGTCGTCAGCAGTGGCTGACTGCACCAACGGCGACTCGGCATTGACGAGCGGCAACGCCTGCGTAAACATGCGCGCACCCATGATCACGCGCTGCCCTTTGACCATGGATTTCATCGGCACCATATTCGTCAACGACGAAAACGTGTTATCCATGTTGGGCACGGTATACTCAGCCTTGTCTTTTGGCACATATTTGATTTTGCCGTTCACAAGCGCCGCGACCATCGGCAGGTCGCTCTTTTCTTCCCCCGGAAACATCAGCGGAATATCCGCGAGTTCCTGTGGTGTTTTATGCTCGACTTCGCCGGTGCGGGCATTGCGTACGGGAATGACGAACGTATTGAGGTTCGTGCCAGATTTTCTCGCGCCGGCTGCGAAGCGCATGTCGACGCCGACCTTGCCGCTTTCTGGCGTTCTTAAGTAGTCAATAAAGCCAAAGTGGCTCGGCTGTACACTGCGCGACTCGGCTGGAATGGCGTCAATACTGCCGATGCCACCTTCGCCCAAACGCGTGACGCGTGTCTGCTGGTCGAAAATCTCGGCTGGATTGATCTCTTCTAAACTCGACCCCAAACCAGAGCCGATGAGCGCCGCGTTAATCGCCTTGTTGAACGTGCCGGCCGAAATATGATTCAGGCTCTTTTTTGCCGTGGCTTTCCAGAGTAATTGGCGCAGATTCGCGCGGTCTTTGATGAACCGCTCGGCAATTAAATCTTCGGGGCCGTACACCTGCTGAAACACCATGCTGTCGCGGTCGTCTGAATCGGCCTCTTTGCGATTGACGGCAATTAACTTTTTGGTGATGTCCAAAATCGTCTGCGGCGTCATGTTTTTGTACGGCGTGCCCAGCGTGCGCCGCGTGACTTCTTCGTCAAATTCGGTCTTGGCAAATTCCGCCGCGATTGCTTTAATTTTTCCCAGTTGGTCGAGATTGGGATCGGCTTTGTACGCCATACGTTTGTAAATCTTATCGATCGTGCCGGCATCACCCTGTTCCATGTTGGCGGCGGTGATCTCATTGCCCCAAGCGTCACGAATGTCTTTTTCAGGTATTCCCAGTGTTTTTAACAGTGGCATCAGCGGAATTTGCGCCTGACCGATTTGAATTTTAAATACGCCCGTTTTCGGGTCCATGTAATAGCGGTGCGAGCGGCCCTTTCCGGGCAGTGTATTCACGTGGGCTTCCAACTCGCCGTTTTCTTTTTCACGCGTGAACACGCCCGGCCGCAACCGCAATTGATGCGCCAGCGTATATTCGACGCCTTTGTTAATGAACGTGCCGGCGTCGCTTAAATATGGCACGTTGGCGATTGTCGTGGCGCGCGACGCGATGGCCTGCTGTGTCTTGTTATCGACCAGTTCCCATGTGCCGGTGAGTTTGCGCGCTAACGAGCCGTTGGTCAGCACGGCCCTTTTCTGCGCGGCCTTGTTAAAACGTTCCGGGCCAGAATAGCCGACGTTGGCGAGGCGCAGCGTGTACAGATCATTCTGGACCGGCTCGATATTCTGCGCGCTGTGCAACGCCCGATCAAAAATACTGGTGCGCAGCGCACCAACGTCGCCAAATTCGCGAAACTGCGGCGGGGCGGGCGTCGCGGGCAGTTGTTCGGGCATGCCGCACCTCGATATCCGCGAAGTTATCGCGCAATCTTAGAGATCGCCGCTAATTCTTCCGGATCAATCCACGGCGTATGACGCGAACGATAGCGTTTGCGGGCGTCTTGCGCTTGATCCATTGTACGACGCGCACTTTCGTTTTTTGCGCGGTGATACATATACGGACCGGCCAAGAGACCGCCAATAGCCGCAGTTGTACCAGAATAACTTCCTACGGTGCGTGTGGCGAGTCCAAACATTTCGTTGATGGCGTCGAGCCACGACCCCGCCGCAGTTTTTTCGTGCGCGGCGTATTTTTCGTACAGCGAATTTAACGCCGCTGTTTTTTTGTTTTTTTCTTCGTCTTCCGCGTCGCCAAGCAGCGCTTCAAAATACTCTTCGCGGGCATCGCTGACGATTTTTTCGCGGCGTGACCGTAAATCATTTACCCGCATTTTTTCGGCGAGCGCGTTTGCGCCGGCGTAAGAACCGACTCCGGCCAGCATGCTGGCGGGCAGGCGCAACGCAGAATGCCCCATATCAATAGAAGGATGATTTAAAGTAGACGAAAGCGTGTTGCCAATCGCAGTAAATGGGCCACTGGCGCGCGGCGGAAGCGGTGGAGTATTTCCGGCACCCGGCTCGGGCGGCGAGTTACCGACCAACGTGCTCGGATACGCCACCATACGGCCAAGCCGGTCGGCCACAAAGTCGGAACGTAACGCGTTGCCAACTAAACCAGCCGCGCCGCCACCCGCAGCACCGCGCAGAATACCTTTGAGTTTTTGACCGGGTTTAGAACTGACGGCTCCGTATAAACCACCTGCGCCGACGCCAAGCAGCGGCAACAGTATGTCGAGATTATCAAGGTCCGCAGTTTTTTCGCCGGCGGATTTTTTGCTGCGCGGCGAATCTAAATCGTCTGTACGCTCTTCAAATGACTGAGGAATTTGAAAACGATAGTCAGGCTTCCGCACTTTCGGCTTGGGCGGTAAAACAGGGCGCAAAGCGCGATCTCTGAGCAGACTAAACGCGCCCAGACCACCGCCCAGCCCCAGCCCTAGCATAATTGCCGTCTGCATTTCGCGGCCATACGGCACATAATGCTCATGTTCCAAGCCGTCGGCTTTTTTCTCTGCGTTTTGCGTGTGTGCGTGTGTGCTCATAATTATTTCGGCGGAATCATGCCGTAAACCTGACACCATTCCAGCCACACCCGGTAATGTTTGTTTTCTTCATCCCAGTGGTCGCTACGCTTATACAGCATGTACCAACCATTCACTATTTTATCGTTTATCTCGTCGAATTCCGCTTTTTGCTCCGGCTCCCACAATAAAAACATTTTGGAGCGAAAATCGAGTCGTACATCGAGATTTTCGATTTCTTCTTGCTTTAAGTCCGGCGCGTGGCCGATTCGTGACGCCACCGGAAAACCGTCCATAGTTCCCGGCCAATTTAAGTGCAGACCGCCGTGCTGCGAACCGCCCGGTTCACCGTAGTATTTGCGAATGCTCACGATATACGCCTTAGTTAACGACCCGATGCCGGCGGACGATACTTAATAGCACGACGGGCTCTCATACGCGCCGCCTGTATTTTGTACATATCCGCAAGTTCTTTCAGCCGTTCGGATTCAACGTCGGGGTCTGGCGGATTGGTGGCTTTTCCGATTGCGTGCCCCATAAAGCCGCCGGCTAACATACCGCCGGCAAATGGCGCGGCGAGCCCGGCGAGCGCCAGCGTGCCCGTGTCGAGCGCTCGTTTAATTCTGTCGTCTAATTGCTCGGCACTTAATTTTTCTTCAAGACACCGCTGAAGAAACCCGAGACGAAAGCATGTTTTATCGTCGTTCAGGTCGAGCGAAGAAAGGTCCATATCAATCTCCGGGCAAAATGAGTTTTGATGGCGCTTTTTGGCCAGCCTTCATTGTAAAGTCCGGAGTGACGTGTTTTCCAGTATTTTGGCCCTGCGGCAGCGGTCCCGGTGTATTGACAGAAAAATTCGCGCCCGATGCCAGCGATATTTTGCTGCGGCGGTGCGGACGATGGCGCATAAACCACGCGTCCACGGTCGGATCAGTTCGGTCGCCTTGCTCTTTGGCGTCGTATACCACCGCAAGCATGTCTTCGACCGCCTGCTGTAATTCTAGCCGGTCGGCGACGAGCCATTTCTTACCGGGATTTGCGGCCATAATGTGCCGCAACCGCTGCGCCTCGTCGCTCAACGCCTGCGCGCGCTGCAGAAATTCGCGCCGTGTTAAAACGTAAAATTCGCCGCTGTCTTCGTCGTGCAGGCAAATAAAACCGTTTTGAGCGTAGAACTTCAAACCACGAAATGTGTGACACTTACCGATTTTGGCCGTTTCCGCCATAGTGCACCTGTACAAAAATCTGACGCGGTAAAAATTAACGCGAAGAAGGAATATACCGCGTCGGGTCTGATTTGGGTACTTTTACACCGGCAGGAGCCTGCGGTACATCTGGTAACGGCGCTGGATGAAACGGCGGCGCGGATTTTAACGCCAGCGGCTGACATGTTGGGCATTTCGTCCAACCCTGTCCGTCGCCGCTGCGCACACGCCCGGTGCCCTCGCACGTTTTGCAATTGGGGTCCGGCGGAGTGTCCGGTTTGACCACATTATCGGGCAAAAGTGCCGCATACGCAGCCTCTGCCGCGACTTGACCAACATAGTCAACAGGCGGCGTCATCGGCAGTATCGGCGCAAATAACAGAAAGAACCACTCAAACATGTTATCAATCTCCGATTTTTGCGACACGTCTGTGTCAAATGTTACCGAGCGCGCCATAACTTTTGAGTTGCTTGGGCGGCCAGCCGTTGACGCCAGAAAACACAATCGTGTGCCGGTTCTTGATGTCAGACCAGAGCGCCCAAAACGAGCCGACAGGAATGTCAATATTTGTCTTGTAAATGCGCCGCGGGCCGTCGTTCCAATTTCCCCAACTGTTTTGGACCAATACCAATGGCTGACCGCCGTACAATGCCTTAACTTCTTCGCGATCATCTACGCCAAGATACGCCATCGCGTGCGCCCAAGAGCCCTTGCGGCGTGACACGCCCTGTGCGTCCCGTTGCGCCGAAAATCCCTCGCTGCCGCACGAACTGGCGCAATAACCGTTGTGTAACAAATCGCGCAGTTCTTCAAAACTGCGCACCTCGGTGGCCGTACGGACTAAATGATCTTGGCCGACTTTCAGCCACGATTCCGGCGGTGTTTTAGCGCCGTAAATACCGGCGTTGCGGCTGCTGTATTGAGTTAAATCTAAATTAAGTTCCGGATAGTTTTTGCGCAGCCACAATCCGCTTTCTTTCATCAATACACGCGCAGCGGCTGAGCATGTCCAGCCGTCACCGCCATGCCGGCGCCAGTTATAAATGGCTTCCGTGCTTAAAACACCGTACGCCCGGGCTGTTTCCGTGACATCCGGCGCGCCCTCGACGCGGCCCGTCACTTCGTCAGGAATACCGCTAGTAATCTCGCAACACATCGTGCCCAGTGCGGCATTCCGCGTCGACCATGACACGCAGTCGCCGCGACCCTGCGCACCGCCCGGAAGACAGCGCGGATACAACGAATAAATCTCCAAAAATGGCAGACTAAGTTTTCCCGCGCCAGACTCAGCCAAGCCGAACTGCGCGCAAGCGTCCGCACCATCTGGCACGCCCCCAGCCGCCAAAATATCGGCACGGAACGCCGCGTCGGCTTCGGGGTCGGCGTAGGCGCCCACGAACCCATTCTCATACGCCTCCACAACGTCAAAAACGCTGGAGAACATGACCTCGTCTTCGGAGTGGTCAGCCATGACTTGTAGACCCTTATTGAATGAAAACTTAACGCGCCGAAGCGATAATCACGTCGCAAGCCTGCACCAAACTTTTTTGCATGTCGGGCGTTACTGCAACCACATCTTTAGTGCCCACAGCAGTCGCAAACACGCGCTCGATTGCGACGTCGAGACCCGAATACTTGCCGGGCGTATCAATTGCCAACTGCAGTGTGTTCGCCTGCAAGTCGGCAAATTTTTCGGTCGTCGTGACGCGCTTGCCGCCGTCACGCAATAACACCGTCCGCAAACCCGTGTAGACGTCGACAATACGGGCTTTGTCGGCCGGTGCGGCAGATTTCAAAAGGTCGACAATTTCGGCGTCGCCAGTACCCGCGGGCACAACCGGCGCCGGCGTCGGAACTACCGGCACCGCCGGAAACTTCGGCAACGACAGGCCCTGCGGAAACATCAGCGAAAACAGCAGCAAAGCGCCCGCGATCCAAACAAACTTTTTCATGACACACCTACTTTGGTTAAATTACACGCCGTCCGCATGATCCGGATGTTCAATGATGGCTTTTAACAGCAGCGTGCACGCGTCTACACCGGTCGTGCAACCGACCTCCGCGAGGCGATTTCGCAATTCGGCCACCAATACCATGTCGTTTACACGCTGCCGCGAAACTTCGACCGACAAAACGCCGTCAACGGATTGCGACACAGCACCACCGGCCGCCCGCAATAACTGAATCACGTAGTTCGACAACACGCTGCCGTAAGCAACCAGCACCATTACGACAAAAATAACTACCGCAACAATTTGAAATTGACTCATAGCACATCTCCTAAAGATAACACCAGTATACCATTAAGTTTGCGGTACGAGCACGTAGGGCCGGCCGTTGATGAGCAACTGCCCGTGCACCGACAATGCCGTGTCTTTTTGCGCCGAATAGGGAGCAATACGCGCGCCGTACAGTTTGACTATTTCTTCCACATCACCCGGTTGCGGAGCGGTAACGTTTGGATCGTAATAAGGCGCCATTAAATTTCCAAAACTCAAATGCGGCAAACCCAGCGCGTGTCCAAGTTCGTGGCACATGACGGCCACGGCCATGTTAAACGACCAGTCTTCAGCCTCGTCATACATTTGATCGAGTTGAATATGCTCGTGAACTCCGCACGGCAATTCGCTCCACGCCAACGTACCGCCAGCGCCGTCAAGACGATGGCGTTTACCCACGCCGGATTGCGCGTAAATATTCGCCCGTTTTGGCGTATCCACACGCTTCGGCTCGATATCGCACACCTCGGCCCACTGTGAAATGGCAATATCAAAAGCCCGTACCACCTGCTCGTCGGTAATGCCCGGCATCGTAATTTCGTGATAGTACGTGATATTCTTCATCGGCCATTTACAAGGATCGGTCGATTTGCCGGTGATGTTGAAATCAGGCAAACCACAACGATGCCGCCGCAATTTGTGCGCTGTCGCTTCGTTAATTGCCCCGCTCGCCGGCAGGCCGCTGAAACGCTGATACGAGCGGACGGCTTTTTGTAACTCTGCGCCGTTCACTTTTTGCACAGCGGCCCACGTTTTCTGTCCGAAATAACCGTAGTTGTACAAATAGCGCAGCACCTCTTTTAGGGGCAGTACGCTTTTTGTTACGGCTTCGGCTTTTGATTTTTTCGCCATCACTTCATCCGAGCAAGTTGAAACAGTTGGTTGGCGGTATCGTCGCCAAGATGCTCACCGACATCGGACACCGCAGCAATCAGCGGATTTGACTTTGTCAGCGGCAGATTGTTCTCGGTGCAGTATTCTGTCCACAAATTGTTCAACCGCCGCCGCAGCATCAGTGTGCGCCGACCGTCGATTTTCTTGTTGAGCCGACTGAGATTCACAATTTCAGTCTCCTCGGTCTTTTGTCGGCACAAGTAAATGACCTGCAAAATGACAGAAATAATCGCAATAATGAGAAACGGGCCGAACGTGACATTCGGATCGTTTACGTGCCGATTCAGTGCCGATTGAATGTCATCGGCAAATCCGGACAATTCCGGTGACGCATTGACTTTTTGCTGCAACGATTCCAATTTTGCGGTATTCATGCGGACTCCTGTCGTAAACGTTCCACAGCCAGTGTTTCCATGTAATGGTATTTCGCTGCGATCATTTTTTCGCGAATAGCGTTGCGGCCGGCGATGTATTTCCAGACCAACACGCTGTTCACAATAATAATCTCCGTCGCGCCGATAATTGCCGTCAATGCCTTGTTGATCTGTTCGACATCTTCGGCGCTCAACCAGCCGACCAATACACCGACCGCCAGTATATTTGTCAACGCCAAACTTGTCATCGTCCAAAATTCCGGCGTCATCCACCGATCGACAAACGACTTCTCTTCCGCCTCGACAACATTGTTTAAATGCCGCAATTCAGCGACAAAAACAGAATTCGCAGATTTTTCCATCATCAGTCGTACTCCTTGTGTGTTTATCGTCGGCCAAAAATTGACGGCACGATGGCGTGCATCATGCCGCCCCACATTCCCATCTGCTGTAGTTTTTCTTGCCCGGCCGGAGTAAGTCCCGCCATGGCCGAAAGCGCTCGACCGGCCAAATTTGCAGTCGCTAAACCTACACCCGCGGACGCAATACCAGAAATCACGTCAATCGGGCGAATAATCGGCGACCGTTGCGCCGCGGAAATACCGGACATCAAACCTGTTGCCGCGGCAGCGTACATCGGCGGTGTTGAAAGTGGATTCTGCCGGCCTACATCTTGCCACGTAATCGCGTTAAAATTCGGCACCGACAGCGACGGCTCGAAGAGCGTGGCGCCGGACGAACCGGGGGCGCCCATGAACTGCGCTATTTTTGCGTCGTTGCGCGTAGCGAAACCTTTGAGAAAGCCAAGTAGTCCTTGCCTCGGATACAACCGCCGCGAGTTGGCATACGCATTGGCACCACCGAGTCCCAATCCGACTCCCGCGCCGGCCAAACCGAGCGTTTTCCGTAATTTGCCGCGTTCAAGATATTTGTCGGGAAATAAGTTTTCTGCCACTGTGCCGGCGCCATAACCCAGACCGCCGAGCGCCAAACCCGACACCAACGCATTAGTCAGCGGCGTCGGGCCGCCGAGAGCGCGCTGTGCAAAATCAAAACCCTGAGACACGTACGGTATACCGGCAGACTTGATGCCAATTTCTCTGTCAATATCGACGCCAGAAAAATCGGCGCGACTTCGCACGAAAAACTCGCCGGCTTTTTCTTGCGCACCGGCAGGCAGCGACTCGCGATAAATAATAATTGCGCCTGAGTCCGGCTGCCACGTAGCGACGCTGTCCAACAAATCACCAGTCTCGGCGGCGAATTTCGAATAGCGGATACCGGCAAGAATCGCCTGCGGCAATAACTCCGCTACGCGATCCGGCACCGCCCGCCACTGTTGCACAGCAATATCGCTCATCGCCGAAACATTCTACCAATAAGCGAGGCCAAAAATTTCAATACTACAACGATCCACGACACAAATCCGCTGATAGCAAAAAAAACCACTACCGGCACCGAAATCAACGCCGGCAACAATTGCCGAATATTCAACGAGCGCAATTTTTGCAAACCATCGAGCACGCCAATTTTCGGCACCGGAGGCGGCGTGACCACTGTCGGTTTTACCACAAATGTCGGTATCTGTTTTTTAAACCAGTCGACCAGTGCCACAAGATTTTTCGGTTGCGGTTTTTCAGATTTTGAATTGCTCATAACGCGGCCCCTAATTTGTCGAGTAATGAATCGCCGTGCCGCTCAATCAGTTGATCGGTCAGCGACGGACCCGGAAGTGTATTACGAAACGCGGCGATCGCGCGTTGTTGGCGATATGCAGGATCAAACGTTGCGCGATAATTTTCGTTGTTCCGCTCGGCCATCAACCGAAAATCACCGCGATTCTTGACGCGCCGCAAATAGTTCTGCACATTTGCCATAACTGGCTGCTGCCTGTCATACGAAATCGGATTTTGCGCCGCCAGCATGTTGCGCAAATTAAATTGATCAAGATACACGCTGTCGGCGGCTTTAACTGTCGGAGGAATAACCGCCGGATCGATGTGCAATTTGAATTTAGTTGGTATATGGCGCACGCCTTTGTACGGCAAATTTGGTTGATCGATTTGCCACTCAGCGGGAGCCGTCATCATAAGTCGGCGCACAATGTCATTTTTATGCGCATAACGTCCAGCGTCTGAATGCGCTTTCGCGGCCAACAGTTCGTCAATAATGCGCGGCCGCTTTACTTCTTCGGCTTGGATTTCTGGTTTTTCGGCGGCTGACACGTCGGGCACGATATCCGCGGTAACTTTTTCTTCGGTTTTTTCATTGTCGGCGGCGGCGCTACTTCGGTCGCTGGCGGTTGAATCAGACGCATGGCTGGAGGCTCCTTTTACGGCAATTTTACTGACGTCATTGTTTTGCAACACTTTTTTTCGCCGCGCGGCAATTGTAATGTGAAACGCGTGACCGTTGGGTAACGGCGCCAGCCCATAACTTTTGCGCAACGCCGCCAACGCTGGACTCGCCACCTGCAGTAGCCAGAGTTTACTTACGCCATCGATATTTCGCGGCTCAACTTCTGTTAAATGGCCCAACGTGTAACCGAACATGTGTCCGCGTTCGCTAATCTTGTCAGCCCCGATAGAGGCGACTTCATCGGCGTTCATGACTGATATATGCGCATTCAAAACGTCTTCCTTGACGTTCGGCACATTTAAAACGCCGGCTGTTGGAAGTTCGATGCCGGGTGCGGTCAACGCGTCAAACAGACCGCGGACCAACGAATTTGGCACCGACAACAATAGCCAGCCACTTTTGGCTAGATACAACCGGCCGGCTAAAGAATGGCTGACCGACGCCTGTTTGTTGGTGCGGTACAACCAGCCGAGCGCATTTGCGGCTTGATAGTCCGGCTGGGCGGCAAAAAATTCAGGCTGCCACGCCAGTTCGTTAAAAATCGAAACGCCGTCCATGGCAGCCTCGATTTCTACTTCTGAGAAACAATCGCCGGCTGGGCTGCGGTGTCAGCGGAAGTAATTTGCGCGCCAACGACGGCCTTGGCCGACAAAAACATAATCCAACCGCAAAGAAACGTTAGCGCACACGCCATCAGACTAAGGCGATTGCGGGAATGTTGGTCGGCTATCATCGTCTCCACGGTCAGCGTAGCGAGAGATTTCATCGCGGTCCCTTTCATGGTTGATGATGATCTTAATGCCGGCGCCCGATAACAGGCTGATCAAAATATCTGTAATTGTCGATCCACCCATGCCGGCTAAAACACAGACGCCGATGAGGCCGTGAATATTTGCGGCTTTTTGATAGTTTTCGTACCAAATGAGCGAAATCGCCAATCCGAGAAATCCCGAATTAAGCATCGCGCTGACAATAGTCAGTATAGAGATTTTTTTGCCGAAACGCAAAAGCGTCGCCAGCCCCGCAAACGCCGCCACCCCAAATGCGCCGATAAACACCGATAATGACACGATGATTGCATCAAACATGGCAAAACCGGATTAAAATAAAGTGTGTATCGCGAGCCCCCGCGATCCCCTTCCGCGGGTCCTGTCGAAACCGCAATCTCGACTTCACGGCGACTTTCAAAAGCAACGAATTGCTTCGTGTGATATTCGCCGCGCCTCCTTTCGTGCTCACGACTAAACCTGACCACAAGTCCAGCAGCGGCCGGCGCATCATGCTCCGGCTGCCGCCCTAACCGGCCGACCACCACGGCCAACTCACGATACACACTTTATTCTAACACAAAATTCCGCCAAACTAAATTCAACAGTAACTCAGAGGGGTATTGCTGCAAATACCGGCCGGGCTATTAAATTCGTCGTCCAACCATGCTTGTTCTACGAATTCAGGAAACACAGCGATCGATCGAGAAGAAAGTTTGTGCGGCGGAAGCGTCCACACGAATTGCGCTGTAGTTAAACTTGGCAGTCGTTCGGTGATAAAAAAAGCGTGCGCATTGATTGCGCACAACGCGTCCATCGCTTCTGCGTCGTCAGTGCAGCACCATAAACGCTGCCGCGATAAAAACGCCGGTTTGGCTAAATCATAGCCGCGCACACGCGGTAATAAAAATGCGCCGTTGCGGTAGGCTACTTGTACGCATACATGAAATCCGCGGTCGAGTGCGGACTGTACGTAAACAAGTGTGTTTTCTTTTTCTGGTACGCGCCCGTCGATATTACCAAGATGTGAAATTACAATACCTTCAAATCGAACCGGGCGCCGCATGTTACGCCTCCGTGCAAACAAAAAGGGCCCGCCAGCATAGCAGGGCCCTTTTCGTTTGTCCAGAATGCTAACAAAAAGAAAATGTGATTACAGCACCTTCGCGGCGATCAAACAGCCGCGCGCAACAGCGTGCAGCGGATCATTGGCGTGGCGCACTTCAGCCACCGGCAAAGGAAAATTGTTCTCGGTTAGTTTCTTGGCAAACATGTCCACAAATCCTTTCGCCTGACTCGTGCCGCCGGCGATAACAACCGGCAACGGATTTTTGAACTTGGGCAGCAATTTGTGTCCTGACATGGCCGCAGCAAGATTTTTTGTCGTGTAGTCAATCAAACGTTCGTAGTACGCCTGCACGGCAGCGAGTACCGCATTCTCGGACGGTGCGCCACCGATGGTGAAATCGCCGTGTTCTTTCTCGGCTTGTACCACGGAATCCGGCTCAGACGTCGCCACAGAAGCCATACGGTCAATCCAGTCTCCCGACTTGGTCGTCGAAAACATCACCGTCGGTTCGCCGTTGAGCATGACGCAGCAGTTCACCATGCCGGCGCCGCACGACAACGCCACGCCAGTGTAGTCGTCATTTTCGAGTTCCGAGTAACACAGCGCCTCGGCTTCGTTGATTGCGCGGGCGGCGTAGCCGCACTCGCCTAAAATCGTCCGCACAACGTCTTCGTGATAACCCACGTCAAAATCATCGTCGCCCTGATCAACAGGTTGCGCGGGCACGCAAAACACAATTTTTTCCTGCGGTTCTGCTGCCTGTCCGACCACCTCTTTGAGAATAAACGCCAATACGCGTTTTGCTTCTTTCTCTTTTGCCGATACTACGCCACGAAACATCGGACGCTTCGCGGAATCGTTGCGCTCCACGGCTTTTTCAATGGCGTCTTGGCCGAGCAAAATAAAACTGCCGTCGGCGTCTTTGACAAATACGCGGCCCTGCAGACCTTTTTCAATCATTTTGGTCGCAACGGGTGTCGTGGGTTTGATGATATAAAACGCGTCGCGAAACTCTTTGTACGCCACGTAGTCCACCATCTCAGTGTTATTGTCCGCTACCTGTTTGCGCGCATCGGACGCAAACACGATAAACGATGTTCCGACGTCTAAGCCTTTTGCCATGTTATTTACCTTTCAACTGAGAAAGTTTCGAAACCGATTCGTTGATTTTGTCAGCGGCGGTGATTGTCGTACCCACACCGGCGTTCGAACCAAGTGCCATTGCGCCAGTATCTATTTTTGTCACAAATTTGCGTTCGTCAATCTCGATCGCCGCCGATGGTGCTCGCTGCACGTCGTCGGTCGATTTAGATTTTCGAAAACGCGGAAAGCGGTTTTCCTCATCGTCGTCGCGCATATTTAACGCGCGGCCGGTGTCTCCAATTTCGTGCGTTGAGCGTAATAGCACGTAAATAGCGTCTAAACGCGCGAGAACATAACCGGCTAAAAATGCGGTTACGCAAAATCCCACAACGCGTAGTAATTCGTCAGTGTTGGCCATAATAATACCGGTGCCGCCATTATATACCCCCCGTAAAATGGACACAAATTACGGCTGCCACACTTTTTGCGGATCAACAGCCGTCTTGTGAAATACCGGTAATGTTTCGCACACCGGAAACATGTCTTCAAGTTTTTTAAACACGAGCCGATCTGTAGCGCCGACGCCTTCCGGCATGTCGTCGATCCAGATATCGACAGTGTAGCCGAGCGCCAGCGTGCGATCGCGTTTTGGCGAATGATCGCAAAAAATACAATCGGCCAGCAATGCAAACGTGCGCGGCCCGAATAGATTCGCTAGTTCAATTCGACTGTGCGGCGTATCCGTCCGGCCGGTGACGCACAGCACTTTGTGGCCGCGGCGCGCCGCCAGCGCGACAAACAAACGCCAAAACTCGATATCGCTGGTGAACGTGCGGTCGAAATCCAGCGCGATCGTCGTTCGCCGATATGGCGTCATAGCATCTCGTTTTTGTCGATCAAACGGTAGTCTAATTCAGTTTTGTGCTGCGGGCACAGCGTTTTTAACCAATAACCGCCGCTCGCAACACATACCGCACCCGGCGCGCCGCATATTTCGCAGGTGTTGTACGACAATGTTTCAGCGACGGAAATTGCGCCGTCAATAAAGTCGTCGCGACCAAAATCGTACACGCGTAAACCAGCAAATTTTTCTTTGATTTGCGTAAAAACATACGGCTCTTCAGATTTCCAGCCACCTTCGCGCATATGCTGTTGAATAGCGGCGCACATCGAAAAAATAATGTTGAACCAGCCGTCATCGCACTCGCAGCCAAATGCCATCAATGACTGCGTCAGCGGATACGTGCGACCGACAAACAAATCGGGAAATTTGACGACCAGTTCGTGTTCTTTTTCTGGGCTCATTGCTCGTGTGTCCACAAAAAATAGATCAGGCACAACACCATCACAGCCCCGCAAAGTTCGCTAAACAACCGAATGACCTCTGCGTCATTCGTCATAAGGGTAGCCATTTTCTGGATCGTCCGAATATTCACCTTCGTCTTCCGTGTCAAACCACGGCACAACGTCCGGCAGTGCGGCAAAATTCACGTCAGTTTTTGTAGTCACGATTTTGCGCCAAAAAATTCTTGTAACACGAATAGTCGCGGCCGGGCTGTTTATTGTCAAAATCTCGCGCCGTCCACTGCTGTTTTACACTCGGCGAATCTTTCGGCAATTCTTCGTCCGCAGATGGCGACTCTAACTCCGCCAGTATGTCCTCAAAAATTTCAAACGCGCGAGACGAGCGCAAAGAATGCAGTTCTTTCAAACCCTGCAATAAAAAGATCAATTTGCTGCGCGGTGGTGGATCGTCAGATTCGACTGCCGCCAGAATAGTCTCGATGTCGTCCGTGGTGTGCCAACAATCCATCAATGCTTGTTCAAGATCAAAACGATCGGCCATGATAAACTCCCTTTTAAATACGCCAACTGCCCGAGTAGGATTTGAACCTACAACCCCAGCATTAACAGTGCCGTGCACTACCGTTGTGCTATCGGGCACTATGTTTAAGCCAACATTTGCCGCATGTTGTCACGATCTTCGTAACTGTCCTGCAATTGATTCTCATAAAACACCGTCAAATAAGCCGCTTCGACGGGATTCGTCGCGGACAACGATTCCAACTGCTGCAAACGCAGCGCGTAATTGTCGATCACCTGCGTTTCTAGCGAGCAGGCGTGGCGTAAAATGTTGTGCGCATCGGTCATCTGCGGAAAATCATGCGCTTCAAGACTAATTTGATGCGGCGACAACAACACGTTCAAACCAAACAAACGATCGAGAAACTGCCGCACGTGTTTCATTTCGCTACGGGCGGCTTCGTCAAAAAATTCTTGATATTCAACGCGGTGTAATCCGCGCACTGCCGCCGCATGGTACAGATAAAACTGCAAATGCGTGCACTCGTTGCGTAAATCGGCGAGCATCACTTTTACGAATTCAGGCGGCATCGTGGGCGGTTCCCGTCTTTAAATAGTGCCAAGCGTTTTCCCATTCACAACCCGGATGAAACGTAATCGAATTTTTCGTTAAATCGACTGCGCTGACCGGAATGATGAAAAAACGCAAATAACGAATATGCACGAACACAAACACATCAATGTCATCAACTGTAAAGCGTTTGCGGCGAATTGTCGAACGTTTTTTGCCGCGGCGCACGCGCTCTTTGCGGCGCAAAAGCGAAAAGCAAAAACGATTACCGCCGTTTGCACACGTGCGCTGGCCGCGAACCTGCACGCGATTAAAAACTGTACCGTACACGCACGCCAGCGTGTCAAAACCGTTGTCGATCGCCGGTACGCACGGCAGGATGTCATTGCACAACATGCCGGCTTCGGCAAGTTTGTTCGCCGCAGCGCCGATTGAAATACTCGACGCGAGGCGAAATGCCTGTGGCGATTTTAGCGGGCGTTTACTGGAAGGAAAAGTTTTTCGGGCAGTCTTTGTTGGCGCTTTTTTACATACTGACTTAGTTTTCGCGTCCATGCCGCACTCCGTTTTGTCTTCCGTAACAAGTGACGTTTCGAACGTCTCACCTTGTTCGCAATCGGTCGCACAGAATATGACCTCAAAGGCGCTTTAAAATTGCCGCCACCAGTGGATGCCGAACGACATCGTCATTGGTGAAACGAATTTCGGCAATATTCTGCACGCCTTTGAGTTTTTGTGCAACCTCCAACAACGGATTTTTTTCGAAATGCAGATCGCTCTGCGTTGGATCGCCGGTGACGATCACCTGCGTATTTTGCCCAAAACGACTCAAAAACAACTTAATCTGCTGATATGACGCATTTTGCGCCTCATCAAACAAACACACAGCGTCATTGAACGTACGGCCGCGCATGTAGCACAACGGCGCAAGCACAATGGCCTTATTGACGTATTCGCGCTTCGGCCCAGTTTTGCCAAGAAGCGTTTCCATCGTGTCATAAATCGGCTGCATGTACGGATTGACTTTATCGCCGTATGTGCCCGGTAAAAACCCAAGTTTTTCACCGGCTTCTACAATCGGTCGCGTCAATACAATTTTGCTCTTGCGTTTCTGCAAAACTTCATTGATCGCGTAGGCCGCGGCCAAAAATGTTTTGCCAGAACCAGCGGCGCCGAGCAAAAAAGTAAGCGTATGGTTGCCAATTGTTTTCCATGCTGTTCTCTGATTTGAAGTGCGCCATTCAATGTTTAAAGGCTCAATTAAAACCTTTTCGCGCTCGGCCGTGTCCTCTGCGCGTCGTTTTTTTCTGTTCGCGGACTTTTTTGCGGGTTGTTGAGCCATTATCCGCCCTTTCCTGACTAGAAGTTAGTTCTTGGATTTTTTGCCGCTTTTCATCTCCTTTTGTGTCTTTTTACTGCCCACCGGCCGACATGATCCACGCGAATAGGCTTTAGCGCCCGGCACCGGTTCATATCCAGCCCAACAGCGCGCGGCTTTCATTACAACCGCAACACATTTTTTTGCGGGCGCTGTTGTTGGTTTTTGCGCGGTCATTTTGCGCAAATTCAATCTGTGTTCGCGAAGCGCTGTTTCCGGACGCCGCGTAACGCCGCGAGATCGCTCTTCGCGAATGTCGTGCAGTTCTTTTGCGTCCATTGCGTTGAACGCCCACTTTTGAATGGCGGCGTTTGTTTTTTTCATAAACGGCAGTTGACTGTTTCGGGCGCGCATCAATAAATTTTCTGCATTCGCTGACGCCCAACTGCCCACGCTCTTCGCTGTATCTTGTACGGTTCGCATTGTGTCTCCGGCATATTGTTTAACGTCTTTCACAACGCCCGGGATACCGCGCGCATAACGTTCCGCAACGGCGCCGGGTAAACCCGTCATTTCTGAATAACTCTTTGCCCGATTTAAACGCTGCTGCAACGCACTTTCTGGATTGTTGTACTGCGTTAAAAACTCTTGCCCGTTTTGCAAAATTTGTCGTGCGTCGTCGATCGAAGTAATGCTGGGATCGAGACGGCGCATCAATTGCAATTTTGCCGGCTCCGGCAACGGCGCCTGCATAAGTTTTGTCAACGACTCAACTTGTTTCGGGAGTTCGGCTAATTGTGTCTTTACATTTTCGCGCGTGTTGCTGCTTGAATTATCGCCAACGCCGATACGATCGACAGCGCCTTCGCCGCGTAAACGACTAAAGTCAGCCTTCTCGGGCATTGCGCCGAAAAACGTGCCGGCGTTGTACGCCGCGTCGCCGACCATGTTTGCGGCATCTTGGCCAAATAAACCGCTGCTTGCGCCAGCAAGACCGCCTACGCCAATTCCAAGCAAGCCGAGCAATCCGGCACCAACACCGCCTTCGCCGAAAAGCGCAGAAGCCGTAGCAAGTAATCCACCGCCGAGACCCAGTCCGGTGACCAATTTCATTTCAAACGGCATTTGCTCCCACTGATCTGTCACCTGCCGATACATACCGGCCCACCCTTGCGGTGTCGAAGCCGCGGCGGGATCAGCGGCGGCCAGTTGTCTCGTTCGCGACGAAACAAACTCATCTCGTGTCTGCTGGAACTGTGTCGCAAACGCCTGCGCCTGCGGCGTGTTTTTATTGCCCGACACAAAATCCTGCGCGCCCTGAAGCCGATCAGCGTTCTCGCCAATCCAGCCTTCTAAACGCTTGGCTAACTCAGCCTGCTGTTCCGGCGGAACTTTACTGTTCTGCGGCAACATCGTCTGCAACTTCGTCATGATCTCGCCGGCGGTCATCGGCGCCGGCGCTGTTGATTCTTCTTCATCAAACGGCCGACGTGGCGGAGAAGTCGTCGGCGCTGTTGCTGCTGGCGTTTCTGTTGCTGCTGGTGGTGTCTGCGTTGGTGGTGCTGGCGTTGCCGGTGGCGGTGCTGCTGCTGGTTGTGCCGGTAGCGGTGCTGTTGGTGCCGGTGGCGGTGCTGCTGCTGGTTGTGCCGGTAGCGGTGCTGTTGGTGCCGCTGCTGCTGGCGTTTCTGTTGCTGCTGGTGGTGGCTGCGCTGGTGCTAGCG
>Ga0169931_10001403_pt1 | contig 39712 bp, 38 predicted proteins | sample Kivu_15m_20L_FD_129675 | JGI IMG/M metagenome (GOLD analysis project Ga0169931, IMG submission 129675) | Freshwater microbial communities from Lake Kivu, Western Province, Rwanda to study Microbial Dark Matter (Phase II) - Kivu_15m_20L... | ecosystem: Environmental > Aquatic > Freshwater > Lake... | reverse complement strand
TGTGACGGAGCAGGTGTCACTGGTGTTGTCGTGCCACGTCATCGCGCCGTGCATGTGACGCCAACGGTTGCAAAAGCCGCCGCTGGGGCAGTGGAACACATTCCGATGGCAGTGGTGCAGGGCTTGCCCGCAGCAATGGGGGACATGAAAAAGGCCGGTGTGTGGTTGGTGGGTCTCGATGATGAAGCCGACACGTCATTGTTCGACATGGGGTCGCTTGCAGCTGAACCGATCTGCGTGGTTCTTGGCGCCGAAGGTGCGGGTCTCTCGCGCCTCGTGCGTGAGCGCTGCGACATGGTGGTGTCGATACCGATGCTCGGCCAGTTGTCGTCGCTGAATGTGTCGGCTGCCGGGGCTCTGGCGACCTACGAAGTGGCTCGCGTTCGCCGCAAGCCCAAATAACTCAACCCTCGCTCAGAGCGAAGAGACGAGAAACAGAATCTGCACTTGGAGTGCGAGTAGTCCGATGCCAACTGTCGCAATGATGCCCATTGCGAAGTTGAAGCGACGCTCCAGTCGGTCGAAGTCAGATTTTCGGGCGATATCGGCCCAACCAACGGGCGGCAGGTACTCCATCAGCGTGTCGGCCACATCGTCTCCAAGTTTCACCTTGAGGTTTGAGTGCATCTCAAACCGCTGCTTTTCTGTTACTGGCATCGTAGACCTCGCTGTCAAGTAGTGGATTTGTGGCTATGTGTACGTGCGAAGTCGGTCGTAGGCTTGGAAGCCGCGCCGAGTTAGCTCAGTGGTAGAGCAACCGCCTTGTAAGCGGTAGGTCGTGGGTTCAATCCCCACACTCGGCTCCAATTGAAAACTGAATCCCCTGTCAGTCAAGGGTTTGGGCGAGGTGGCAAGGCATTGAGACACACCGCCACTACCGTTTCCTTCAACACAAGACCCCCTATGAGGAGGCCTGAACATGAGCCAACCACGATCTCGAGGCACCCGTAGCTCGCTACCGGCGCCCAGCAATGTCACTCTCGGAGCAGTGGTGGCGGTCATCGCCATCATCCTCGGTTTCTTCGTGCTACGGAATATCAACGCCGACTCTGGTTCGACGACAACACCTGGCGGTGACGTCACCGACACCACGGCTGCAGCTGGCGAAGGCACCGACACAACAGCTGCTGGTGGCGTCACACCAACAACTGGTCTTGTCATCACTGGTTTCAAGATTCAGGTCGCTAATGCGTCTGGTGTGGCCGGAAGCGCGGGCAGTCTCACTGTTCAACTGCAAACCCTCGGGTATGTGGTGCAGCCGGCGGTGAATGTGTCGGCCGGAAGCCCGAAGCGGGCAAGGACCGGCGTGTTCTACCTGGCCGGCAGCGAGGCTGCTGCACAGAACGTGGCTGAGACCCTGGGCGGCAACGTCGAAGTGGGCGCCATGCCCTCGCCAGTTCCGCTCGAGACCGGCACCTTGAAGGAAGCCAGTGTCTTGATTCTGCTCGGCACCGATTTGTCGAACAAAGAACTTGCCGGTGCCGCAACAGGTGGCAACGGAGCAGCAACACCGCAGACCACTGCAGTGCCACTGCCGGCAACCACCACAACGGTTGCGCCGACAACAACTGCTGGCTGACATGGTGTAGCGCCGAGCGGCGCCTTGTTACTTCATTGCATTCGAAATGATGTGACGCGCTGCGTCTTCGATGCATTGTAATACGCGTGCGTGTGACGCTTCGTCTCCAAAGTTCTTCACCAAGCTGAACGGTTGTGCAGCGTCGCGCATGTCTTTTGGTAACTCATCGTCAATGTCACCACAAATAGTTGCAACGGGTTTGTCGTACTGCGCCGCAACATCACACACGCCGCCGACAACTTTTCCATGGAAACTTGTTTCATCGAGCAAACCCTCACCAGTGATCACGAGATCTGCATTGCGCACTGCATCGTGAAGACCTAGTTCGTCGGCAACTAAGTCGAAACCAGGAACAAGAGTGGCACCAAGTGCCATGAGACCTCCGGCAAGTCCACCAGCAGCGCCGGCTCCCGGCGTCATGCTCACGTCAACGCCGTATTGCTGCGCATACATCTGCGCAAGGCGTTCAAGTCTGTTGGTGAGCAGTCGCACTTGTGTTCGCGTCGCACCTTTTTGTGGCGCGAATACTTCGGCAGCTTCGGTGAACAACGTGTCGACGTCGCACGCAACAAGAAACTCAACACCGCGCAAGCGCGCCGGGGCATGAATGGCGCGAACGGCACCATAACCACCGTCGGTTGTGGCAGAACCTCCAAGACACACGATGATCTTGTCGACACCGGTGTCGAGTGCAGTGTCGATGAGTTCTCCGACGCCGGTTGTGCTTGCGGCAATTGCATCGTTGTGTTCTGGCCCGCCGATGAGCGACAAGCCAGATGCGCGTGCCATCTCGATGATGGCTACACCTTTGTGCAGTCGCCATGCCGCTTGCACCGGGTCACCAAGTGGACCAGTGACGAGAGTTGTCTTGTTCGCGCCACCGAGTGCGTCAAGTGTTCCTTCGCCACCATCTGCCATCGGAATTTCTGTGCAGTCGGCGCCAAGTTCCCAACATGCGTGACCAATTGCCGCGCACAGCTGTTTGGCGGTGGCGGTTCCCTTGAACTTGTCGGCAGCAGCCACCACGTGCATTCGCCCACGATAAGCGCGCCTAGGGTGTGGCGATGAGCGAGTTCATTCATTTAGATGCGACTGCACAAGCGCAAGCCATTGCGAACGGTGACATTTCTCCGGCTGAAGCCGTTGATGCGGCCATTGCCCAGGCGCAGAAGGTCAACCCGCAACTGAACGCCATCATTCACGAGCAATACGACAAGGCCCGCGCCCAAGCCGCCGGTGCATTGCCCGACGGACCATTTCGTGGTGTGCCGATGGTGTTGAAAGACCTTGGTGCCGCGCAAGCGGGTGAGAAGTACCACATGGGTTCGCGCATGCTGAAGAACGCCGACTTCCGCGCACCGTTCGACAGCTATCTCACTGAACGTTTTTGTCGCGCTGGCTTTGTGGTGATTGGTCGCACCAACACGCCAGAGTTCGGCTCAACCATCACAACTGAACCGCTTGCGTATGGTCCTGCGCGCAACCCGTACGACACTAACCATTCGACGGGTGGGTCCTCAGGTGGTTCTGCAGCATCAGTTGCATCGCACATCGTGTCGGTGGGTCACGCAAATGACGGCGGTGGTTCTATTCGCATTCCGGCGAGTGAATGTGGCCTCGTTGGTTTGAAGCCGTCACGTGGTCGTATCAGTCAAGGCCCGTACTTCGGTGAGAACTGGATGGGGGCCACCATCGACGGTTGTGTCACTCGGACTGTGCGTGACACTGCCGCAGTGCTTGACCAGATCTGCGGATACGAATCAGGTGATCCGTACACGGCGCCACCGTTTGCTCGACCGCTCACGAGCGAAGTGGGGGTGGCACCTGGTCGGCTGCGTATTGGCCTGATGGACAACCCAGGGTCACTTGGCGGGCTTGACCATGAAGAGTCACGTGCGTCGATTGCGGCAACTGCGAAAGTTCTCGAGTCGCTTGGTCATGAAGTTGTTGTCGCCAAGCCATCTGCACTCGATGAGACCGAGTATTCGCAACGATTCACGAACATTGTGTCGGCGTGCACCGACGCTGACCTCACCTATTTTGAATCGGTGCTTGGTCGTCAGTTGACTGACGACGACATTGAGCCCGACAACTTGTTCATGCGTGAGATTGGCAAGTCGATTTCTGCGGCTGCATACATCACTGACGTGCAGTGGATGCACAGTTGGACACGTCGCATGGTGGAGTGGTGGTTGCCGCGTGATGGTTCGCGTGGGTTTGACATGTTGTGCACGCCCACCATCGCTGGTCCACCGCCAAAGATCGGACACTTAAGTGGCCCCGAGGGCATGATGCACATGCTCGAGGTGTTGGTGTACACGGCACAGTTCAACGTGACAGGTCAACCAGCGATGAGTTTGCCGCTGTATTGGTCATCGACAGGTTTGCCGATGGGCGTTCAGTTTGTTGGTGCGCCGCATCGCGAAGATGTGCTCGTGCGTCTCGCATCGCAGCTTGAAGAAGCGCTTCCGTGGCGCGACAAACTTCCGCGTGTGATGTGACAAAACTTGAGTGCATCGGTAGGGTTTTGCCCTATGGCAGTCACAGTGCGAATCCCCACCACTATGCGTCCGCTCTCTGGCGGAGCCTCCACCGTTGCGGTTGAAGGCGCGTCCCTGCGTGATGTGTTGGCCGCCCTCGATGCCGCCCACCCCGGTTTCAAAGACCGTTTGTTCGATGCCGAAGGCGCCCTCCACAAGTTCCTCAACGTGTTTGTCTCCGACGACGACGTGCGGTACCTGCAGGGTCTCGACACCCCGGTGAAAGACGGCGACACCGTGTCGCTCATTCCTGCCGTTGCTGGCGGCTGCTGAATCAGCCGGCCAGGCCCCGTTTCCATCTGCTGACCCGCCCCGATCTACCCGGCAGGGGTTGAGGCGTTAGCAGTCCCCCCGATAGAGTGCTAACACTTGCGCCCCCCGAGTGCGAGCGCCCTGACGATATTTCAGGGCCATGGTTACTCAACATGGTTACTCAATTGGAGGAAACGACATGGCAAAGCTGATTGCGTTTGACGAAGAGGCCCGCCGCGGTCTCGAGGCCGGCATGAACAAGTTGGCCGACGCGGTGCGCGTCACCCTCGGACCAAAGGGCCGCAACGTGGTGCTCGAAAAGAAGTGGGGCGCCCCCACCATCACGAACGACGGCGTGTCGATTGCAAAAGACATCGAACTCGAAGATCCGTACGAGCGCATTGGTGCCGAGCTGGTGAAGGAAGTCGCCAAGAAGACCGACGACGTCGCCGGTGACGGAACTACCACTGCAACAGTGCTCGCATGGTCAATGGTGCGCGAAGGTCTGCGCAACGTCGCAGCCGGTGCAAACCCGATGACACTGAAGAAGGGCATCGAGGCCGGTGTTGCTGCCGCAGTTGAGAGCGTTCGCGCACTCGCCAAGGAAGTCGACTCGAAAGAGCAGATCTCGCAGGTCGCCGCAATCTCGTCAGCAGATCAAGAAATTGGTCACATGATTTCTGAAGCCATCGACAAGGTCGGCAAAGACGGTGTCATCACTGTTGAAGAGAGCCAGACGTTCGGAATGGACATGGATCTCGTCGAAGGTATGCGTTTCGACAAGGGCTACATCTCGCCGTACTTCGTCACCGACACCGAGCGCATGGAAGCGGTTCTCGAAGATCCGTACATCTTGCTCGTCGCAACCAAGATCACTGCCGTACGCGACATGTTGCCGGTGCTTGAGAAGGTCATGCAGAGTGGCCGTCCGCTCGTCATCATCGCTGAAGATGTCGAAGGCGAAGCACTCGCAACTCTCGTGGTCAACAAGATTCGCGGAACGTTCCGCAGCGCATCGGTGAAGGCTCCTGGCTTCGGCGACCGTCGTAAGGCGATGCTGCAAGACATGGCAATTCTCACCGGTGGACAGGTCATCAGCGAAGAAGTTGGTCTCAAGCTCGAGAACACCACGCTCGATCTGCTCGGTCGCGCGAAGAAAGTTGTCATCACCAAGGACGAAACCACCATCATCGAAGGTGCCGGTGCCGAGGACGACATCAAGGGTCGCATCAACCAGATCAAGACTGAAATTGACAACACCGATTCCGACTACGACCGCGAGAAGCTGCAAGAGCGCCTCGCCAAGTTGTCCGGCGGCGTTGCCGTGTTGAAGGTCGGTGCAGCAACTGAAGTTGAACTGAAGGAAAAGAAGCACCGCATCGAAGACGCAGTCAGCACCACGAAGGCTGCCATCGAAGAAGGCGTCGTGCCTGGTGGCGGAGTTGCATTGTTGCGCGCACAGGCTGATGTTGAAGCTGCCGCTGCGAAGATGACAGGCGACGAAGCAACGGGTGCCCGCATGGTTGCTCGTTCACTCGAAGCTCCGCTGAAGCAGATTGCCGAAAACGCCGGCATGGAAGGCGGCGTTGTGGTCGAGAAGGTGAAGAACCTCACCGGAACACAGGGTCTGAATGCCGCCACTGGCGAGTACGAAGACCTCGTGAAGTTGGGCGTCATCGACGCCGCCAAGGTGACTCGCTCTGCTTTGCAGAACGCGGCATCGATTGCGGCGTTGTTCCTCACCACAGAAGCAGTTATCGCTGACAAGCCCGAGCCCGCTGCACCAGCAATGCCCGGTGGCGACATGGGCGACTTCTGATTCGGTAACGAACAAGTCACTCACAACTTTTCGTGGACGGTGTGATCGCCCTCGTCACTATCGACGAGGCACGCCACCACGACACCGATCTTCAACTGCTGGCCGACGCGCTCACGCGAGCTGGGGCAACAGTTGAATTGGTGAATTGGGACGACGCCGCGGCGGACTGGAAACGGTTCGTCGCGGCGATTGTTCGTTCTCCATGGGATTATCACTGGCGATTGCCGGAATTTCTGGCGTGGGCTGAACGTGTGTCGCAGGAGACGCAGTTGTTCAACTCCGCCGAGGTGCTGCGGTGGAACACCGACAAGGTGTATTTGCGCGACGCAGTTGCATTCGGTGTACCGGTCATACCCACGGAATTCGTAACTGATGACGTTGGTGTCGATGCTGTTGCATTGCCGCGTGATGTCGTGGTGAAGCCAACAGTCAGTGCTGGCTCGAATGACACACTGCGTTTCATCGACGATGAGACAGGTGCACGTGCGCATATTCGTCATGTGTTGTCACTCGGGAAGAAGGCGATGGTGCAGCCATATCAAGGTCGCGTTGACGAGCGAGGCGAGACCGGGCTGTTGTTCCACAACGGTGAGTTCAGCCACGCTTTTTGCAAAGCAGCAATTTTGTCGCAGGGCGAAAGCGAACGAAACGGACTGTTTGTTGTCGAAGAGATCACAGCCCGCACTCCACGTGCAGATGAACTTGCTGTGGGAGACAAGGTGATTGAGTTGCTCGCATCACGTTTCGGTGAAGCGCCGCTATATGCGCGCATTGACATGGTGGACGGCGATGATGGCAAGCCATTGGTGATGGAAATTGAATTGGCTGAGCCGTCAATGTTCTTTCATGTGGCAGAAGGCTCGGCAGATCGTTACGCCAACGCGATACTCGCGCGGGTGGCTGGGTAGCTTTCAGTGCTTTGGTTGCGAGTCCCAAGTTCTTGCGCGTGAAGCAAGTCGACCGTCCGCGTCCGGACGGAACTGAACGTCGTTGTAGTGACATCCCGATGGAATCCAGTCGAAAGTCTTCGGTTCCGCAAACTTGATGTAGAGCGCCCGTCGCCCAGCCTCTGGGCTAGTCGGAGGGGGAGTCGTGTGCATTGTGTCTCCGTAGTGAAGTGTCAAATCACCTGGTTCGGTGTTGATGGGCACGACTGGGAAATCCCCTTCGCCACCCCAATGGATCCAATGCTTGGTGTATCGATGGGACCCGGCCAGCACCAAGATCTGCCCATTTTCAGCGTTGGCCTCGTCCAATTGGACACCGGCTTGAACAAGCGGACACATCACCGAGTGGCCTCCACTTCCGTCGTCTGTGTGCCATCGCAGATCACCATTCCCTTTGACAACCCCGGGATTCTTGATGAAGACCATTGGTCCGTCGAGACGGTCGCGACATGGAAGTAGGTCCTTGTCAACGAGACAAGCAAAACGTGCCAGACGTGGATCACATGCAAGTTCGTCAAATATTGACGAGAAGCGTTCGAGATGATTGATGCGAGTGACCATCTCTTGTCCATCTCTGTTTACTGACCACCACGAGAATCCGTCAGCCGGATGTGTTTGTAGCCGTGCTTCCTCGATGGCGTTTGAATATCGAGTGACTTCTTCATCACTGAAGACATTCTTGATGTGCAGGTACCCTGCCGTCGCAAAAAAGTGCCGAAGGTCCTCAAGATTGTCGTCTACCGTAAATTGCTTGGTGAGATCAAGTGGTTGACCAGAACGATCAATCAGTGTTTTGCGAACGTCATTGCTGTAGATCTCTCGTCCTGTGAGGAGTGATTGAAAAGCAGGTTCCCATCGCTGCCAGCCGGAGAGTTCGCCGGTACTCACAACTGCGCGGCCAGTTTGGACCGCACCACTGGGCGTCAATAACTCATTCATGATGTCAGAGAAAGCATGTTCACTCAGACGAACCACTGTCGTTGCCTCGTTTATGCCCGAGGAGACGACAGGGAGAGCGTTCAAGCCAGATGTGCAAGTGGACCAGGTAAATGAGACACCTGTATCAGTTACGAACGCGAGTGGTTCGGCACCTACAAGATCACGCGCAACAAGAGATCCACGGAGTTCGATGAGGTGAGGTGCTGTTTTTTGGTGAAAATAATCAAACGGTATGTGTGGGAAGCTCTCGGCAATTCGCTCTATCCATGGGAGAGCTCCTGAACTTTCTGTCGCCATGAATTCAGTCCTAGTTACTAAGTGCGGGCTACTCCGTAGATTAGAGGCTTTTTGAGACCTGACAGACCGAGTTCTCAGGCGATCGCTGCATAGATTTTGCTGGGTAGCCTTCGCATCATGAGCGCGAACAGCGAACCCATGTCTCCATCCGTCGGTCTTGCCGTCATCCACTTGTTCTGCAAGACCACACCGGCGTACGACGCCGAGGCTTTTGTTGGCGCGGTGAAGAACGCTGAGAACGCCGGTGTCAGCGTGGTCACTGTCGCCATGCTCGGCCACAAGGCCGATGTTGCAGTCATGGCCACGTCGGCCGACATGCGCCCGCTGAAGTCGTTGCAGACCGCGCTGCAACATGCCGGGTTGTCCATCGCCGATTCGTATGTGTCGCTCACCGAAGTGAGTGAATATGCCAAAGGTGTGCCGGAAGAGATGTTGAATGCACGGCTGTATCCGCAACTGCCACCACCAGGTAAGAACGCATGGTGCTTCTACCCAATGTCGAAGCGTCGTGAGCCAGAGCAGAACTGGTTCACTTTGCCGTTCGAGAAGCGTTCCGAGCTCATGATGGAACACGGCAAGAGTGGTCGCACATTCGCTGGTCGAGTGGTGCAGGTGGTCACGGGGTCGGCTGGTCTTGATGACTACGAGTGGGGAGTCACGTTGTTCGCAGTGAACCCCGATGACTTGAAAGAAGTTGTGTACACCATGCGTTTCGACGAAGCGTCAGCGGTGTATGCCGAATTCGGCCCGTTCTACACCGGCATGGTGACACCGGTCGAGCAACTCGCCCAGCAGATCTGATTCGTCGCCATGGCCACCGACTTGGTGTTTCTTCGCGACGCTTACTTGCGAGAACTCGGCGCCACCGTGGTCGAGGTGCGCGACAACGCTGTGGTTCTCGACCAAACGATTTTCTATCCAACCGGTGGTGGTCAACCACATGACACCGGTGTCATCGATGGACAGTTAGTGGTCGATGTGCGCAAGGAAGACGATGTCGTTGTGCACACCCTCATTGATGGTGCTGCAGTGCCGGCCGTCGGTGCCACGGTTCAGTGCCACGTCGATTGGGAGCGGCGTCACAAGTTGATGCGCACCCATACGGCAATGCACGTGTTGTGCGGTGTCATTTGGAATGAATGGCACGTACCGGTGACTGGCGGAAACATGGAGCCGTTGACCGCGCGTATGGACTTCGAGTTCAACCCGCTGCCCGATGATTTTGCTTCACGCGTGGAGCAACTAGTGAACGAGGCGATTGCTCGCGATCATTCGATTGAAGTGTCGTTCTTGCCCCGTGACACCGCTGTGATGGACGAGGACCTCATTCGCACGAAGGTGTCCCTCATTCCTGAAACTGTCAAAGAGATTCGTGTGGTGGACATTGTGGGCCTCGATAAGCAAGCGGACGGCGGAACACATGTCGCTTCGACGCGCGAGGTGGGCACGTTCCGGGTGATCAAAGTGGAGAACAAGGGCAAAGGATTCCGGCGAGTTCGCGTGGAACTCACCGACTGACTTTCATACACTGGCCTTGGCGTGCCGGGAAGACGGGTCGGCGTATCGAAAAGGATCCGTCATGTACATCTTCTGGCTCATCATTGGTGTCGCCCTTGCCGCCGTCGGCGGTGACCGCTTCGTACGCGGAGTGGTTGAAATGTCCGCAGCTCTGCGAATTCCGCCTGGCATCATCGGTGCGACAATCGCAGCGTTTGCAACATCAAGTCCAGAGATGGTGGTGGCAGTGCTTGCGGCCACGGATGGCGCACCCGAGCTGGCGCTTGGAGATGCACTTGGCTCGAACATGGCAAATCTTGGGCTTGTTCTCGGAGTCACCGTGTTGCTTGCCAAAGTAAAGGCACGGTGGGCAGATATTCGGCGTGACTTGCCCGCGGCACTTTTTACTCTCGGGTTGCTTGCATTGTTGGTGATTGATGGTGACATCAACAGAGTTGATGCTGTCGTCATGTTTGCGGTGTTTGCATCGTGGTTGACGTGGGTGACAGTCGACGCACGCCGGGAGGCAAGTGCTGTCGAAGTGTTGGAAGACGAGGGCCCTCGTCACTTCATCCGTGATGTAGTGACGGGAATTGTTGCACTGGTTGCGGCCGGTCGACTGATTGTTTCTGCTGCTGAGTCAATTGGCGACACACTCGGGTGGGACAAGTTCATTGTTGGAACGGTGTTTGTTGCCATTGGCACATCAACACCAGAGTTCACCACCGCCATCGTCTCTGCGCGCAGGGGTCATGCTGAAGTGGGTGTCGGTGCGGTGTTGGGATCGAACGTGTTCAACACTCTCTTCATTGTCGGTATCGGCGCCATCATCCAACCAATTGATGTGTCTCAACCATCCACTTATGTGGCCATCGCATGTGGCGCTGTGGCGACAGTGCTTGTGATACCTCGTCGAAGTGGTGATCTGGTGTTTGCGCGGGGACTGTTGTTGCTTTTTGCTTACGTCGCTTATGTCACAGTCGTCATCACCACACGAGCGTGACCTTGGCTCGTCGGCATCCATTAGGGTCAATGACATGACCAGTCATCTGCAAACCGACACGTACGACATTGATTCGTCAAGGTTTAAGAACCTGAAAACGTGGAACCTTGCACTGACCGTGTTGCACGCTGCTCAGGCCGTGATGATCTTTCTGATGGCAGGCAGTTTTGCCATCACCGTCACGTCGAATTTTCCGGTGGGCCCTCCAGGAACACGCCTCGAGATGCCGTCCTCTTTCTTCGAGTTGGCTATTGGTCCCGCGGTAGCGGTCTTTCTTTTGATGGCAGCTATCGACCATCTGCTGACGGCGACTGTCATGCGCGATACCTATGAGGGCGACTTGCGTCGTGGAATCAACCGTTTTCGCTGGGTCGAGTACTCGTTCAGCGCGACGTTGATGATGATTCTCATTGGCATGTACTCGGGCATCACCGACATCACGGCCGTCGTTGCCATTATCGGTGCGAATGTCGCCATGATTCTGTTCGGGTGGTTGCAGGAAGTGATGAATCCACCAAGGCGGACAGCCACAACGATGAAGCCGTTCTGGTTTGGCACCCTTGCTGGAGTAGCACCGTGGGTTGGTATCTGGATCAACGTCGTCGGTGCAGACACTGTTCCGAATTTCGTGTTGGTACTGGTCGTGCTCGAGCAAGTCTTCTTCTTCAGTTTCGGACTGAACCAGTGGCTGCAATACAAGGGTGTCGGTAAGTGGACCGACTACGTATACGGCGAGAAGGTGTACTTGGTACTCAGCTTGGTCGCGAAGTCGTATCTTGCCTGGCAAATTTACGGTGGTTCACTCGCCAACTAGCCCTAGTGTTGTGCCGTTCATGCGGGCGGTGAAGGGAAGCGAATGAATCTGAAGCGGGTTGATCCGCAGCATGTAGCCGACGAGCGCGAAGCAATCGATGGGGAAGCAGGGGACTGATATGCCAGAGCTGTCGAATCTCTTCGCATTCATCGGAGCCACCATCGTGCTCTTGCTTATTCCGGGGCCAGCCGTCATCTACATCGTCAGTCGTTCCTTGGCCGACGGTCGCACAGTTGGTCTTTCTGCCGTCGCTGGTCTTGAAGTCGGTGACACCATCCAGGCGTTACTGGCTGCCCTGGGGCTCAGCGCTGTCATTGCTACTTCGATGGAACTGTTCGAAGTCGTGAAGTGGGCTGGTGTCATCTATTTGGTCGTTTCCGGCGTGCGCACTTTGCTCACCCGACCAAGTGATCTGCATACCGATGCCTCTCACGTCACCGGCGGTATGGCATTTCGTCAGGGAATTCTGGTGAATGCCCTCAACCCAAAGACGGCCCTGTTTTTCTTGTCAATTTTTCCTCAGTTCGTCGACACTTCGGCTGACAACGCCAAAGTGCAAGCGTTGGTGCTGGCAGCAGTCTTCGTGGTGTTAGCCACATTGTTCAACGGCTCGTACTCACTAATGGCGAGCGGGCTGCGGTCGGTGTTGCTGCGAGGTAAGTCGTTGTACATCATGCGACGGTATGTCGCTGGCACAGCTTTCGTGTTGCTCGGGTTGTTCTCTGCCACTACGTCGCGACCAATGACTGCAAAGTGACCTAACGCCACATCAACGCAAAGTGGGTACTTTCGTACCTGCTTGTCAATGACATCCTGAATGGCGATGGCGATCAATCGTGTACATGGCTGATGCAGTCGGCACCCAAACCGAAGTGTTGGTCGTGCGGTCACTTTCAGCAGGAATTCCGCTCAGGGACTTCTTCTTCAAGGAAGCAGCAGCTGGAGTATTGATCGGGGCATTGATTGCTGTTGCCTTTTCCCTTTCTGCTTCGTTTTGTATGACCAGGCAAATCTCGCCTTGACTGTGAGCCTCGCTCTCTTTGTGAGTGCGTCGGTGGCAGGGGTCATTGCACTCGTTCTGCCGTGGCTGTTGAGCCGAAGCGGTGCCGACCCTGCTTTCGGGTCGGGTCTACTCGCAACGGTGATACAGGACCTGCTCGCGACCGTCATCATGTGACCAGTTCACACAGAATTAACGGCCTGAACAAGACCATCGGGGCAAGTCATCGTTACCTTCCTTGACGTGGCCGGAGACGTTCCCGACTATCCGCAACGATTACACGATGCCGTCGTGGCCAGTGTGCCGCGATGGATTGAGCGCATCACGTTGCTTGCATGCGAAGGGCAAAGTATCGACAGGCGCGAGGCTGTCAAAGCAGTGTTGTCAAACGTCAAGACAGACACGCAGGCATTTGTGCAGGATCAACTCGGAGTATTGCTATCCACCGATGTTGATCAACAGCGCACCAATCCACTCGAGGTGTTACGAGTGAGTACACGCTTTGCCACGGCTGCTCTTCGCGATGCCGGAGTACCCACACCTGCACGTGACGAGTTTCAACAGCGTCTCGACCCCGACGATGAGTACTTACTTGGCCCCATGTCGTGGATTGATCTTGGCGAAGACGTGCATGAAGCAGGAATTGAATGGGGTGCTTGGAAGGCTGCAACCGTGCTCACACGCCGTCGTGCAGAAGGAAAGCTCGACTGATGCGTACCCGAGCAGACGTCATCGCTGATGCGTCAGTAACAGGCGGTGCATTCGGTCGTGCGCTCTCAGACGCGACTGACGACTGGATGCGCCAGCTGTTCACAGAAGCCATCACATTGGTGAAAGAACGCAAGCAATCCAACGTTGCACTTATCGCAGTCGGTGGATACGGACGGCGTGAGCTTGCACCTTTCAGTGATCTTGATTTGTTGCTAGTCCACAAAGGTGTACGAAACATCGACGACGTTGCGTCGAAGCTGTGGTACCCAGTGTGGGATGCAGGTTTGAAGCTTGGTCACGCAGTGCGTACTCCGAAAGAGACGCTGTCATTGTGTGCAACAGATCTCGACACTGCGACTTCATTGGTGACTGCGCGTTATGTGGCGGGAGATAAATCACTTGCTGACGAGGTGATTCGTGGTGCTCGTGAGGCGTGGAAGAAACGTGGCCGCCAATGGTTGATTGAACTTCATGATCGCGTGAAGGAGCGCCACGACTCAGCAGGAGAAGTGGCCTTTCGACTTGAGCCTGACCTGAAGGAAGGTTCCGGAGGCTTGCGTGACGTACATGCCTTGTGGTGGGCCTTGTCTGGCGGACTGCAGCTGGCATCTGGCGACGTCACGTCGCTCGTGGAAGCACACGAAGTGTTGCTCGGTGTGCGCGTTGAATTGCATCGACAGGCCGCACGCGCAGGTGATGTGCTTCGCCTTGAAGATCAGGCAACTGTTGCAAGAGCAATTGGATACTCGTCGGATGATTCATTGATGGCAGCAGTATCGGCCGCGGGACGCAAGATTGCGTGGGTCGCTGATGAAGCCTGGGCTCGGCTCGACCCACCAAGTGACGCCACATCTGAACCGCGCATGTTGTCTGCTGGTGTGATGGTGCGCGATGGGGAAGTGCATCTTGCGGACGATGTCGACCCAGCACACGAAGTATCAGTGGTGTTGCGAGTGGCGACGGCTGCGGCACGTGAAGGACGTCGTATCGCCCGTGAATCGTTGAATCGACTTGGTGAGCGCACGCCACAATTCCCAAACCCTTGGCCCGCGGGTGCAAGTGATGAATTAGTTGCACTGTTGCTCGAAGGGGAACGCGCAATTCCTGTGCTCGAGGCGCTCGACCAACGAAACCTTCTTGCAAAGGTGTTGCCAGAGTGGTCTTCGGTGCGTAGCAAGCCGCAACGCAACGCGTATCACCGCTTCACTGTTGATCGACACTTGTGGCAAGCGTCTGCGAACGCAGCGGCACTCGCTGATCGCGTCAAGCGACCCGACCTTCTCGTCCTTGGCGCGCTGTTCCATGACATTGGCAAGGGCTACAAAGGGGACCACACGGAAGTTGGTGTGCAGTTGTTCGACGTCGTCGGTCGGCGGATGGGGCTCGTGGAAGATGATGTGCGCACCATCCAGACGATGATCGAGCATCACTTATTGCTGGCCGATGTGGCAACACATCGCGATCTCTCCGATGACGCAACCATCACTTACGTCGCTGAGCGTGCGGGCAATGTCACCACACTCGAGTTGTTGCATGCGCTCACTGAAGCCGACTCACTTGCAACTGGCCCGTCAGCGTGGAGCGCTTGGAAGTCTGACCTTGTCACTTCTCTCGCGCAGCGCGTGTCACATGTGTTGGGTGGTGGTGACGTCAGCGAAGCGACCTGGCGTTTGTTCCCCAGTGCCGATGTGCTACTTCTCATGAGCGAAGGCGAAACCTCAGTGACCTTCGCCGAAGGAAGTGTGACGGTGGTCAGTCCAGACCGGCCGGGCACCTTTGCAACGGTTGCGGGTGTGTTGTCATTGAACAATCTCGATGTCCTTGGTGCCGAGGCGTACTCAGACGAAGGTGGAGACACACGCGCACCAATGGCGGCATCAGAATTTCGCGTGGCCGCACCGGCGTATTCGGACTTTGACTGGAACAAAGTGCGCGCTGAAGTCATCGGCTCACTTCTCGGTGAGTTCCCGCTCGAGGAACGTTTGCGCGAACGCGACAAATCTGCTCGCCCGCGCCGCGTACTCGCTGCTCGCACTCTTGAAGTGCCAGTGGTGCGCCTCGACAACTCTGTGTCGTCCAATGCCACTTTCGTAGAAGTTCGGGCGCCAGATTCCGTGGGAATTCTTCATCGCATCACGCGAGTGCTTGCTGATGCAGGTCTCGACATTCGCCACGCCCGTGTTCAGACTCTTGGTAGCGAGGTGGTCGACACGTTTTATGTGCGTGATTCCAAGGGCGAAAAAGTCGATATTGATCGTGACGGCGAATCAATTCGTACCGCCGTGCTGAACGCACTTGCCGCGTAGCGAACTAACATCTTCATTGTGTCAGTGCCAGAGGAGAGTGATTTCACCCACAATCTGGTGCGCTGGAGTGAAACCTTGGCAGCAATTGCTCGCACCGGTATGGCCTTTACGCAGAGCTTGTATGAAAAAGAGCGCTACGAAGAAGTGTTGAAGGTCGCCGGCGACATCAAGGCGTCGATGGAAGACGCCATCGAGACGCAACGTGAGCAGGATCACTTCGTTCAAGAATGGATGGAGACCATTGGCGAAGGAGTGCCTGGCTATGTCACGCCGAAGGTTGCAGTCGGAGCAATTGTCGGCAACGACGATGGCGACATTCTGTTGATTCGACGTCGTGAGAGTGGCGTGTGGTTGTACCCCACCGGTTGGGCCGACGTCGGCTACTCGCCAGCCGAAGTGGCGATGAAAGAAGTGGAAGAAGAAGCGGGCATCATCGCCGAGCCCGTGCAGTTACTCGGCGTCGTTGACGGCATGCGCATGGGCTTCTCACGGTTCGGCATGTACATGTTGGTGTTTCACTTGCATGCAGTCGGCGGTGAGCTTGCGGGGCACCCGCTTGAAACAAGTGGTGTCGGATGGTTCAAACGCGATGCGCTGCCAGATTCGACAGCCGGAGTGCAGTGGTGGGGCGACATGGCATTCAACGCCATCGCCGGACGTCGTGGGGCAGCAACGTTTGATGCACCACGTCCTGACATTTGGCGTGGGTGAGTTCTGACTCGCGTGATAAGTGCGTGACGACGTGCTGAGGATCTAGTTAGCGACCGTCTTGGTCGCGCAAGAACTGTTCGACTTCGTCGACAAGCGAACTGCCGTCGTCTTCATCTTCATCAAATTCGAGGGTCATCTGGCGGTCATCTTCTTCGAACACGTTCTCACCCATGGTGTCGAGCCGCTCGACGTATTCGGCGAGGTCTTCGTCTTCGCTCACAAGTTCGTCGACTCGGGCCTCATATGTGTCGATGGCTTCGCTGAGCGCAGCGACAGGCGCTGGCGTACCGATGATCTCGCAGGCGCGCTCAATGAGTGCAGCAGCCGCCTTGGGAGAAGGAATTTGCGAGGCGTATGCCGGTACGGCTGCCCACAGAGACGCCGCGGGCACATCGGCGTGATGGCAGGCATCTTGAAGAACGCCGATGATTCCGGTGGGACCTTCGTATTGGCTCTTCTGCAAATCGAAACGGTCGATGACGGCCGGGTCTGATGCAGTACCGATGAGCTGTATGGGCTTGGTGTGCGGCACGTCGGCAAGCAGGGCACCGAGCGTGATGACCATGGCTGCTTCGAAGTGCGCAGCCACACTGATGACCTGTTCAGTGAACAGTCGCCACCGCAAACTTGGTTCGGGGCCTAGCACGAAAATGACATCGCTGCCTGGAGTTGTGGCATGCCACATAGAAACTGTTGGCCACACGATTTCGCGTGTGATGCCGTTGTTCAACTTCACAACGGGCCGGATAGTGGCGAAGTCGGTGAACACCTCGGGGACGATGTCGGCGAGTGGCTGTGCATTCCACGATGTGATGAGTGTGCGAACCGCGGTTGATGCTGCGTCGGCTGCGTCGTTCCATCCGGTGAATGCGGCGACGACAGTAGGGCGTCGCAACTGGGGCTGAGATTGCCACCGCACATGGTCAGGTGATGCCATTGACTCCAGAATCTACCGGCGTTTCAAACCTCGTGACGGCCGCTAAGGCGGTTCTATAGTGATTTCATGACCGTTCACATCACAATTGCATCGACTGTCGATGACGAATTGGTGAAGGCGTTCGAACGGCTCATTCCGCAGTTGTCCTCGTCAAATCCGCCGCCGACCGCTGCGGAGTTGACCTCATTGGTCGAATCTGATGCCAGCTCACTGTTCATTGCGCGTGTTGATGGCCAGATCGTAGGTTCGCTGACGTTGGCGATGTTCCGAATTCCCACCGGAATTCGCGCATGGATTGAAGATGTTGTTGTTGACTCAAGCGCTCGCGGTCACGGAGTTGGTGAGGCTCTCAACACTGCAGCACTTGACCATGCCAAGAAACACGGTGCGATCACAGTCGATCTCACCTCTCGACCATCACGTGAAGCGGCTAATCGTCTGTATCAGCGCATTGGCTTTAAGGCGCGCGAAACAAACGTGTACCGCTACGAACTCTGACAAATTTGTTGGTACAAGCGGTATGACTTCACGCGATTATCTCTCCGTCAACTATCTGTCAGTAAACAAGGCCAACTGGAACTCTCGCGTTCCGCACCATGTTGAGAACTACGGCATCGACAAGTCCCTTAACGGCCCGACGGGCTCATCACTGTCGACTACCCGTACTTCGAGACAGATGGTGAAGTGTTCACGGAAGAACACAGCTACGTCGACCACGAGAGTGCACTTGACAGCCCCACTTTTGTGTCCTTCAACCACGGGATGGCAGAGATCTTCAATGCTCTGTGGAATGCGGGGCTCGAGGTCACGTACTTCGAAGAACACGACTCAGTTCCGTGGAACGCCCTGGGTGATTCGATGGTCGAGGGGGATCTGGGGGAGTGGCGGCTTCGTGAGCGACCCGAGCGCCTCGCCGCCACGTCCACGCTTTGCACCGTGAAGTCCTAGTCAATAAGGCTTTCCAAGACCTTCCATTGTCTAAGGAAACCCTGGTTGGGGATGGACACGGGACTGCCTGGAGGTTGCTACTGTGACCGAGGACACATGTCCACGAATGCTTTGAAAGGCAGTTTTCATGAACGAAGTAACTCTCACGGGCAATGACTACACCTTGGTGTACAACGCCCTCTCATTTGGAACGGCGGTGATGCTCGGTGCTTTCGTGTACTTCCTCACCCAGGTGGGTGCAGTTGCGAAGGCGTATCGATCGGGCGTCGCGGTCTCCGCAGTCGTCGTCGGTATTGCCGGCTACCACTACTTCCGAATTTGGTCGGGCTTCGCTGACGGAAAGATGAACGAGGGCTACCGCTACGCGGACTGGCTCATCACGGTTCCTTTGCTCGTCATCGAACTTCTGATCGTGCTCGGCGTCGCTGATGACCTTCGTAAGAAGCTGATGTGGAGACTCGTCCCCGCAACAGCGCTGATGATTGGTCTTGGTTACCCAGGTGAGATCTCAACTGACAATGGCACAAAATGGCTCTGGTGGGTCCTCGCCATGATTCCGTTCGTCTACATCCTCTGGGTGTTGTACGGCCAGCTGCAAGCAGCAGGAAAGCGCGAAACCGGCAAGGTTGCATCGGCAATCAAGAATGCAACTGGTGTGCTTCTTGTGACCTGGTGTTTCTATCCAATCGTGTACCTCTTCCCAGTGTTCAGCACTGATGGAGAAGTTTCGAGCGGTCTCGAAGTCGGACGTCAGATTGGTTACACCATCGCAGACATCACAGCGAAGGCGTTGTACGGCCTCATGATTCTTGGAATCGCAAAGGCTCGATCAGGCGATCAGCACTAATCAATTTTCATCATTGAAAATCACGAACTGCAGCCCAGGGTCCTTGCGACTCTGGGCTGCAGTCGTTTTGTCTCTTCAACACCATGACGTATGTATGTGTTGCAGGAATTTGTGCTCGCACATCTGAGTAGGAACAACATCGCAGAAAAACTGTGTTACGGTTACTTATGTGAATCAGAAAATCATTTTTCAAGCCACTGTTCTTGTCTCAGCGGCAGCAAGTTTGGTACTGAGCATTTCTCTCTACTTTGCAGGAAATGATGACTCCGACAAGTTGAACGGCATTTATGTCGGAATCTGGGTTCCTTCAATTCTCGGACTTGGGGCGTTCATGCTGGCTGCAAGGAAGGACAAGTAGATGTCTGAAACAACGCTTTTTTCGTTTGGTGCCGTGATTTTTCTGATTGTGTTCACCGGTGCGATTCTTTTTGGCATGGCATCAGTCAAGAGCATTCAAGACCGCGACGCCTAGTTCCTGATCAGAGCTCTGGCGTGCGTGGCGGCACAGTCCGACGCGGGCGTAGTGCTTCGAACACGCTTGCGAGGCGAATGAGTTCTGCGTCGTCATAGGCAGCAGTGGCGAATGTGAGCCCAAAGGGCATGCCAATGTCGCTTGCCGTTCCCATCGGCACCGTCATGGTCGGAATGCCGAGATGGCGGAACACGAGAGTTCCCGTCGATACCCAGACACCATTGCTCCAGGCAATTTCGGCAGAAGCAGGGTTCTTGTCTGCATCAGACGGCGCGATATCTGTTTGAGTGGGCATGATGACCGCGTCGTAGTTGTTGGCGACGAGCCAGTCTTCAAAGTCGATCTTGCGCGTGTGTTCGAGAGATTCGATGCCACGTCGAATGAGATTGGCTTCTGGCCCGCTGAACGGATCGATGATTCCTTGCTCTCGTGCGCGAGTCACATAGTCCGCGAGATCAATGTCCATGTCTGTGGTCAATTGCTCCAATACGTCTTCGGGATGGCGGGGAAAGATGCGCGGCCCGTCAGCAAGCGCCAGCCGGTCAAGTCCGGGTTGTGCGTTCAGCTGCAAGAACAGATCCCAGCTCCACATAGACAATTCCCACAGTTCAACATCGAAGAACTCTGGGGGTACAACTCCACGATTGAAGATGCTCGGTGCGCCAGGGCGATCAGATTCATAGTTGGTGACAACGGGGAAGTCCGATTCGATGATTTCTGCACCAGCAGATACCAAGTCTTCGCGCGCAGACTGCCACAACTCGAGCATCGAGGGCCGGGGAGTGATGCGTGCACCAAGTGATGTGCCAACACCCGTACCGGTTCCCTGATCGGGATCTGTTCCGATGAACATTCGCGGTACGGCAAGTCGAACACCGGCAAGTGGTCGCTTGGATGATGCAGTTAGGCGGGCATCGGCGTAGAGCGAAGTGAATGATGCGGGACGCACGGAAGTCGGGTTAGGCAGATGTACCCATGGTTGCATGCGCCAGAAATCACCACGCACGTCTGGGTCGCTGGCCACGAGTGCATCGAGCACCTCGCACATGTCGGCCATGGTGCGTGTGTGCGGAGCAACAACATCCATGGTGGGAATGAGTGGCCAGTTGCCGCGAGTGGAAATGAGCCCACGTGATGGTGTGTATGCACAAAGCGCATTGCAAGATGCCGGTGCACGACCGCTTGACCACGTTTCTTCGGCGAGGCCGAATGCGGCAAAGCTCGCAGCCGTTGCTGTACCCGAGCCGTTTGACGAACCCGACGCCCATGCAGAAGTGAGGAAGTCGGCGTTATACGGCGACTCAGCACGACCGTAGAGACCACGCTGCATTCCTCCGTTTGCCATGGGGGGCATGTTGGTGAGACCGATGAACACACACCCGGCATCGCGTAATTTCTCAATTGAATACGCATCACGTGTGGCCACGAGATGTTCGAATGCAGGTGCCCCGCATGCAACTGTCATGTCTTTCACCATGTACGAGTCTTTGGCCGTAAAAGGAATGCCTTCAAGTGGGCCACGAGAAGCACCGGTTGCGCGACGATTGTCAGACTCTTGCGCTTCTTTCAATGCATTGGGGTTCAACTCCACAACAGAATTCAGTCGAATGCCAGAGTGGTCGTATACCTCAATGCGATGAAGGTATGACTTCACGAGATCAACACACGTGACGGCACCTGACTCAAGTGCTTCGTGAAGGTCTGCAATCGACTTATCGACGACGGGGAAGTATTCACTCATGGTCAATGCCCATGTGTGAAGTGTAGAGAAATCCCTCTTTAATGAAAGTTGCTGCTCAGCGTGGTAACCGCAGACACTGCAGACGCCGGAAGGGGTCGACGCTCAGCACGGTGTTGTATCGCGAGTCGGCATAACAGCCACCGAAGTCGACGTTGATCTTCGATGCATCGAGGTAGTCGGTGGTGCGAGTGAGCGGCCATTCACCCGCAATGTCACTCGGGCGTAACTGCGGGGAAATTTGACTTGGAGCGAGCGGTCCGGTGTAGTTGCCGTCGTTGTTGATTTTGCTCAGTTTGCGTGCAACTTGGTCGGTGATGACGGTCAGACGTTCCAGCGCCCCGGCCACATCTTGTTTCATGCGGGTGATGTCGCCGATGGTGCCTGCAAGGTCATCGCGGATGGTGGCGAGGTCTGCCGACACAGACTTTGCAATCGATTTCGCATCGCGAGCAATGTCGGCAGTGTCGTCGAGTGCGCCAGACAATGTGTCGACTCGAGTAATCACTGAATCGAGCCGCTGGTCAAGATCGGCGATGGCGTCGCCCCAGTCGGGTGCTGCAGGCGGTGAATCTTTCGGATTGTCCTCGACAGGAGTGGTGACTCGTGGGGGTGACATTGTCGATGTAGTGCCGTCGGGCAGAGATGTGTTCGGTGACGTTGTGGTGCTGCTGGAACCACTGACGGTTGCGTTAGGTGCGCCTGTGAGAGCGTTTGTGACGGGACGAACCACGCCAATGACACCAAGTGACGCGGCTCCGCCGACGACGAGAAACAGAGTGAGTCGATTATTGAAACTGCCCATGTAATCAAGGTAGACGAGGGGTGTGCAGAGGTAGTCCGGGCCTCTTTGGTGCCGTGATGATGGGTAGTAATGTCAGCCATTAGAAGAGGCCCTCATTGCGGCCGGGAGGAATCATGGCGAGGCTCACTTTCGAACAGGCTCAAGAGAAGTACCGCATCGAGCGCGAAAAGCGTTTGAACAAGCGACCTGAAGGTAACGCCCAGTACAAAGAATTGAAGGGCGACTACGAAGAGTTCGATCGCGATCCATTTGCAGATCCACATTTCACTCGTGATGCGCGTATCGAAGAAGTTGATGTCGTCGTGGTCGGTGGCGGGTTCGGTGGCATGTTGACCGGATCCTTCCTCACCAAGAAGGGCATTCGCAGTTTCCGCATCATCGAGAAGGCCGGCGACTTCGGCGGCACGTGGTACTGGAATCGCTATCCGAATTGTGCATGCGACGTTGAGTCGTACATCTATCTTCCACTTCTCGAAGAAACCGGCTACATGCCGAAAGAGAAGTACTCGAAAGCAACTGAAATTTTTGCGTACTGCCAATTGCTCGGTCGTCACTTTGACCTTTACTCGAATGCACTGTTTCAAACCGAGTGCGAAGACATGCGCTGGGACGAAGCGTCAAAGCGATGGATCACGAAGACCTCACGCGGAGATGTACTGACCTCGAAGTTTGTTGTCATCGCTGGTGGCGTTCTGCACAAGGCAAAGTTGCCAGGCATCAAGGGCATCGAGAAGTTCAAGGGCTGTAAGTTCCACACGAGCCGCTGGGACTACTCGTACACCGGTGGCGCACCGCAAGAGAAGATGGAAAAGCTCGCAGACAAGCGAGTGGGCATCATCGGCACGGGTGCGACGGCAGTTCAGGTTGTACCAAAACTTGGTGAGTCGGCCAAAGAGCTCTATGTGTTTCAACGCACTGCAGCAAGTGTCGGCATTCGCAACAACAAGGTGACAGACCCTGAGTGGTTCAAGTCACTGAAGCCTGGTTGGCAGATGGAGCGCATGCGCAACTTCACCCAGGTGGTGACGGGTGGTCAGCCAGAAGTCGACATGATCGATGACGCATGGACGAAGATGTTGTGGGTCGACACCAAAGCTGTGCCGAAAGATGATGCAGATGCTGAGCGCATGGATCGCATCGATCACGAAAACATGGAAGGCATTCGTGCCCGCATCGAGGAAGTAGTCAAAGATCCGAAAACTGCTGAGAAGTTGAAGCCGTGGTACGGCCAAAGTTGCAAGCGTTCGTGTTTCCACGACGAGTACCTGCCAACTTTCAATCGCCCAAACGTGCACCTTATAGACACCGAAGGACAAGGCGTCGACGAAATCACTGAGACCGGCGTGGTGGTGAACGGTGTCGAGTATCCGTGTGATTTGTTGGTGTTCGCTTCTGGTTTCGAAGTGACTTCTGAGTACCACCATCGGTTGGGGTTTGACCCAGTTGGCAAGGGTGCGGTTCCACTCAGCGAAGCGTGGGCCGACGGTCCGGGCACATTGCACGGCGTCCTCGGCCGGGGGTTTCCCAACATGCTCATGATCAGTGCCACACAAGGCGGTCAGGCAATCAACTTTGTGCACACCATCACAGAGACTGCAATTCACATCACACACCTCATTGAGCGTGCTCTGACTGAGAACATTGCCACTTTCGAGCCAACAGTTGAAGCGCAAGATGCTTGGTTCAACGTGCTCATTGGAACGGTGTGGGGAACTGCTCGCTACAACGCGGCGTGCACACCCGGGTACCTGAACAACGAGGGCGGCGTGGGAACCATCCGTAGCGGCAAGTCATCGTCCTACATGACGAGTGCACTCGAATTTATTGACATTCTCGAACAATGGCGCGCAGCTGGGAACTTCCCCGGCTACGAAGTAACGAAAAACTAGTTGCGTCGGTCACATCGACAGTTCGACTTAGCACCAAAGTTGATCTGAACGTACTTTTGGGTGCGTGGCCGACGTCGACCGAACGCGTTATCGCGATCTGACGACATCATTCTCGGTCGTCGCACTGGAAGTGCAGCGTGTTGACGACTGTTTGGTTCGCGTTCGCGCTCCGCAGCCGCCCAGCAATAGCGTGACAGTTGGCGACACCGTCGCTATAGACGTCGGTGAGGGTGAACTTCGCCGGTACACAGTCAGCACGGCAGACGTAGCGACTTTCAAGTTCATCGGTTATCTCACTCAACAGGGGCCTGCAACTGCATTCCTCAGGGCACTCAATGCAGGCTCCACATTGGCTGGTCAAGCCCCTGAGCGTGCCGTCAAGATGCCAGACAATGACGTGAAGTGGGCTGTGGTTGTTGGTGACGAGACCGTTGTCGGGTCAGCTCGTGGCGTGGTGGCGTCGATGCAAAGTGAAGTTCACGTCATCGTAAAGTCTGCTCAGGCTCTCAGCGAAGCGAGCTCGCTCATCGGTGCAACAACATTTTCAAAACACATGTCTGATGATGAAGTGATTGCTGGGGTCACTTCGTGTGTCAAAGCCCACGGAACGGATGGTGCATGGGCACTTCTCGTGGGCGAGCAAAGTGTCAACAACAAAGTTAGACAACATTTGTTTTCCTTGGGGTTCTCGAAGGACCAAGTTGCAACACGCACATTCTGGAGACCAGATCGGGCAGGAATCGAATAAGCAAAGATATGAAACTAAAAGGGCTTGGGGCTGCAGTTCCCACACTTCGTGACAAAGACGGTGTGATCGACGTTCGAGCACACCAGCGTCTGGCCGCCGTTCTTGCTGACCAGGGTTGCGAAATCGTGCTTGTGTCGGGAACCACCGGTGGTGGCAGGAATCTGCGTCATGAAGAGCGTGTGCAGTTGGCACGTGCAAGTTTCGTGTTGCCGGTCATAGTTGGTGTTCCACGCACGATTACTGATTCTGAGATCGACGAATTTGCGCCTCACACACGGGCTGTGTTGATTGCATTCGGTGATGATGTGCCGGTTGATGATGCACTTGCGATGTCTGCTCGCGCTCGCGCACGCGGCATGGAACTGATTGCGTACCATCACCCGTCGCACTATCCGGCAATGCCGGCGTCGTGGTACGAACCCCTCGCACGTGAAGGTATCTCGGTGAAGAACTCTGACACCGACCCTCATCGCCTAGAGGCGATGAAATCTGCAGGCTTGGACGTCTTCGTTGGAGCGACTGATCGGCTCGGTGATGTTGGCAAGTGGGGTACTGGCGTCTTGAGTGGAATCGCTTCGACACATTTTCCCGATGTTCGCCTTGCTGCTCTCGGAGAGGCTGCGGCGCTTGAGCGACTTCAACAGTGGGAGCGCTCAACTGTGGACAGAACGCAAACACTCACCGACGAGGCTCGTCGCCTCATCGGTGAGTGATGTTCGCGTTGTAAGGGGAAAGTCGCGAGTTGACTAGATGGCCGCTTCGCCGGTCTCGCCGGTGCGAATGCGCACCACCGAGTCGACGCTGGTCACCCAAATCTTGCCGTCACCGATCTTGCCGGTCTGAGCCGCTCCGGTGATGATGTCGACGATGCGTTGAACATCTGTGTCCGATGCCAACACCTCAAGTTTCACCTTCGGTACGAAGTCGATTGCGTACTCAGACCCACGGTAGGTCTCGGTGTGTCCGCCCTGTCGACCGAACCCGCGCACTTCGGAAGCTGTGACTCCCGCAATGCCGGCCGAACGGAGGGCGTCTTTCACGTCGTCAACCTTGAAGGGCTTGACGATTGCAGTGATGAGTTTCATTTTGTGTACCTCTCCTGTTTCTTATCAGCTGTGATACGCGGTCTCGCCGTGTTCGGCGAGGTCGAGGCCGTTGTATTCAGTCTCGTCAGAGACTCGTACTCCGATGGTGTTCTTCAACACCACCATGAGAATCAGGGTGATAACGAATGACCACACGATGGCCACACCGTTTGCCAGTACTTGTTCAAGAAGCAGTCCGGCGTCGCCACCGAAGAAAAGGCCCTTTTCGAAACTTCCTTTGAAAAAGTCAGGATCTGCGAAGAAACCAATAAGCAGCGAACCAACAAGTCCGCCGACGAAGTGCACTCCGACCACGTCGAGAGCATCGTCGTACCCGGCCTTGTTCTTCAACTTCACTGCGTAGCAACACACGACACCGGCGATGAGGCCGATGAAGATGGGAGAAGCTCCGGCAACGTAGCCAGCAGCGGGCGTGATGGCAACAAGACCAACCACGATTCCTGATGCAGCACCGAGGTTTGTGGGATGTCCGTCACGCAGCCACTCGACAATGACCCATGCCAAACCTGCCGCTGCTGCGGCGAGGAACGTGTTCATGAATGCTTGAGCGGCCTGACCATTTGCTGCGAGTGCTGACCCGGCATTGAATCCGAACCATCCGAACCACAGAATTCCGGCTCCGATCATGACGAGGGGCATCGAGTGCGGCGGGGCAGCACCGGCCTTGCGCTTTCCGAGAACAAGAACGGCAGCAAGAGCAGCGATTCCTGCGTTCACGTGAATGGCGGTACCACCGGCGAAGTCGATGGAGCCGCGCTGGCCGAGCCATCCGCCGTAGACCCATTTGAAAATCGGCACATAGGCCAAGAACAGCCAGAACGGAACGAACAACGCCCACGCGGAAAACTTCATGCGATCTGCGACAGCACCCGAGATGAGTGCAGGTGTGAGGGCCGCGAACATCCCGAGGAATGCCACTGTGGCCAGGGTTGATCCATCACCTGCTTCGGTGATGTTCTTCAACATGAATGCGTCAAAGTTGCCGATGAAGTCGTTCTCGAACGGCACCTGCGACAGCGAGTATCCGATGAGAACCCACAAGATGGGCACGATGAGCACACAGTAAAAGTTCATCATCAGCATGTTGAGTACGTTCCGGCCTCGGTCCATGCCTCCGTAGAAGAAGGCCAGACCCGGGGTCATGAACAGCACCAGCGCTGCTGAGATGAGGATCCAGGCAAGATTGCCACTTTCCATTGATTCCTCCATTTGGGTAGTTGGTTGCGTTTCGGGTTGGTGAAAGCAAGCGAGAAAATAGCCGGCGACTATTTCCCGAATGTTTCGAAAAAAATGCGACGGCGTGAATTGGCCCAGATGGCTCTCGGCCTCGGGCTTGTACCGTGTGAGCCGTGGGGGACAGCGCGGACTGGAGCGACACGAGGGCTGATTTGGCGGCGCGCCAGCAGGCAGCACGCGAGATGGGCGGAGATGACCGCCTTGCCAAGCAACGTCGCGATGACCGTCTCGATGCCCGAGCTCGTGTTCATGCGCTACTAGATGAAGGCAGCTTTCGCGAGATTGGCACGCTGGTGGGAGAGGTGCCATCCGACGCGATCATCACTGGAACGGGACTGATCAATGGTCGGCCTGTCATGGTTGGCGCTGAAGATTTCACAGTGCTCGCTGGTTCCATCGGCGCGGGTAGCAATGCAAAGCGCTACCGCATTGCGGAGTTGGCGCTGCAAGAGAAGGTGCCGCTCATCATGTTGCTCGAAGGTGCCGGACACCGTGCCGGTGAGCATGGTGTTCGCTCTCCAACAGATCTCATGATGCAGGCGAGGTGTTCCGGAGTTGTTCCGGTTGTCACTGCAATTGTTGGTCCATCCGCAGGGCATGGCGCCTTGATTGCACCGATGAGTGACTTCACGTTGATGTCCCCGCATGGCGCAGTGTTCACTGCTGGACCACCGGTAGTGAAGGATTCCTTGGGAGAGGATGTCACCAAAGAACAACTCGGTGGGCCATCAGTTGCCCTTGCAAGTGGTCTCATTCACAACCTTGCCGAGTCTGACCGTGACATCGCAGCGCAGATTCGCAACTACTTGTCATTCTTTCCGTCAAGTGCATGGTCGTACCCGACCGTACGCCCAACGAATGATCCGACAACTCGCAGTACCGAAGCAATTCTCGACATTGTGCCGCGCAATGGTCGTCAGGGATATGACATGAGTGAAGTCATCACGTGTGTCGTTGACGACGGGTCATGGTTCGAAGTGCAATCGAAGTTTGGGCGCGCAATCGTGTGTGCGCTGGCGCGCATTGGTGGCCACCCTGTTGCGGTGATTGCAAATCAACCGATGGTGCTTGCTGGTTCGGTCGATGCTGACGCTGCAGACAAAGCTGCACACTTCATCGACGTTGCTGACGCATTTCATCTGCCCCTTGTTTTCCTCGCTGACAACCCAGGCATGTTGCCCGGATCAGCGTCAGAGCGAGCTGGGGTGTTGCGTAGCGGTGCGCGCATGTTCGCCGCACAAACACGTGCACGTGTGCCGAAGGTGCATCTCACCTTGCGCAAGGCGTACGGGTTCGGTTCCATGGTCATGTCGCTGCCAGCATTCGATGGTCAAACCGCAACATTCGGGTATCCAGGCGCCACTCTTGGGGCCATGGGTGCAAGTGCGTTCGCCGAGTCGCTCGGCTCTGACGCAAACGAATCCGAGCGGCTTCGTCGCCTCGAGACCGATGCGTCAATGCGATCCGCCGAGAGGTTCGGTTTCGATGAACTCATCGACCCTGTCGACACTCGGCGTCACATCGCCGGCGCACTGTCCTTGGCTTTGAATAGGCGACAAGTGCCAGCGGCGCCCCGGCAGATGTCTGCCGTCATGCCCTGACTGCGGCCGACGTATTCACGCGGATGGGTTTGCATCGTGTCGACCCAGGTTGATACCCTAGGGGGTATGTGCAGAGAGATCACGTGCAACAGTTGCGGTAAGCCCAGTTGGGCCGGATGCGGAGCCCATGTCGAGCAAGTGCTTGGTCATGTTCCGAAAAATGAACGGTGCAAGTGCGACGATGGCGACACACCTTCAGATGCCGCCGGGGCCAAGAAAGGCTTCTTGTCGTCATTGCTTGGTCGGTAGACGACAACATTTAGCCTCGCGAAGCGAGATAGGTTCGCGCCGTGCCACACGGCGACTCGCTTCCCTCATTCGATGAACTTGCGCGATACGCGCCAGATGCATCGCTGTACGCCGCTGAGCCACCACCCGCGTGGCTCGACGAACTTGATCTGAAGCCTGCACCACCACATCTGAAGATGGGTACACGTTCTCTCGATCTGTCCACGTGGTTGAGTCCTGATCAGTTCCGTGACGGTGAACTGACCCTGAAGCATCGGTTATTCAAAGATCGCCCCGATGCAGTGTTTGCGTGTCTGTCACACGCTGATGATGCAGCTCACGAGGCGGCTCACGTTGTAGCTGAGTGGTTGCGCGTGCAAGCCGGTGTCAATGTCGACTGGTCGGTGCACCCACACCCACTTGCAGCAGTATCTCTACATGTGCAAGAAGATTTAGCGCTCATGGTGTTCAGAGATGGTGACTGGCACCTCGATGCGCTCTCCTTATGTTTTCCGAGTCTTTGGAGATTGTCCGACAAGATCGGACAATCGACTGGCGCGGTACATGGCCCAGTGCGTCACTACGAAAACGACCTGTCACGCAAGGTCGACAATTTCTTCTCGCGCCTGAAGCCAGACACACCCGTGTGGCGACGTAACTTGACAGTGAAGCCGTACCCGTTTCTTCACTTACCAACCCCCACTTTGCCGATGCCGCCGCACGGTGTGACTGTCACAGCCGATGGTTCGCCATTGTGGTTGCGTAGTGAACGACAAACTTTGCGCGCATTGCCGGAATCTGGTGCGCTGCTCTTCACCATTCGGGTGCAGATGACCCCAGCTCGTCACTTACTTGAGCGTCGCGACATCGCTGCACAGATGCTTGCGATGTTCGACAGCTGGGGAGATCCCCACAGCATGCACACGCCAACGATGGTCGATGAATTCGTGCCGTGGTTGCGATTAATCACGGAGTGAACGTGAGCATAAAACGTCGAAAGCCGCCGGGTTTCCCGGCGGCTTTCGATTGAAGTTGTGAGTGGTTCTAGGCCGCGAGGCGCAGACCGCGATTGATCATCGAGACGGTTGCATCTTTCACCGGAATCATTCCGTAAATGATGAAACCGTTGGCCACGATGGTCATCCACTGATCGGTGAACTCAAGACCCCAGCCGGCGGCTGGCGAGATGTCGAGAACCCAAACCATGAGACAGCCGACGACGAGTCCCCAGTGGGCGCCGATGACCGGCAGGCCGTGGATGACTTTGTCCAGCTTGATTGTGTGAAGAATGCTGTCGATGACAGCGATGACTGCAGTCAGCAGAAGTGCGAACAACAGCAATGCTCCGAGTGTGTACATGGTGATTCCTTCCCCATTTCTGCAGGCGGGGGCCTGCATGTGGGAAAGTACGCCTACCCTGTGGAAAAAGTGTGGATTTTCGACGTAATCGTTGTGGAATAAGGGGCAGAGCCTGTTGATGACTGGTGGGTAACTCTGTGGGGAATTAGTTACCGAAAAGTAGGTGCTCCACCGCCACGGACACCACTGTGAACCAGTCCTCGTCACTGGCGCGGTCTGGGTCAATATCGACCAGTACGCGCCCCAACGAATAGGCCTGGATGAAAGAAGCAACCGCGCGTGGGTTGATGTCTGTGCGAACCCATCCTCGCTCTTGCGACTGACTCACCAAGTCGGAGATTTGCTCGGTCACCAACTTCTGCTCATCACCGAGTGCTCGCTCGAGAGTGGGTCGTCCGTATGCGCTGGCGAGAATGCTGATGCGGAATAAGCGCTGGTGTTTGCGTTCGATTGAGCCGACCGCTTCGGTGATGAGGCGGAGGCGTTTGCGGAGCGCGTCTTTCGAGGGCGAGTCGAGGATGGCTTGGCGGACCACCCCAATGTCTTCGTTGACGGACCGCGTGAACTGGGCAAGGCGTGCTGCTTCGATGAGGCCTTCGCGGCTTCCGAAGTGGTGGTACAGCGAGCCACGAGAAATTCCGGACACTCGCAAGACTTCGTCGAGACGAACTGCGGTTTCACCGCCGTCTTCGAGCATCTGAATGGTGGCGTCAAGGACAGCTTCCACTGTGGGGATGGCGCGCTCTTGCGCCGGCTCGGGAATGACACCGCGCTCTTGCACGAAGCAAGTGTACGACAATACGACGCAAGGTCACCCAGTCAACTTTGCGAGGATGAATGCATGGGGGCAGAGCGGACGCAATGGTTGACCACGGGCGGTGATGGCCAGACCAGATGTTGGTGGTGCGGTGATGACCCCTTGTACGTGGCATATCACGACACCGAATGGGGGCGACCAGTGCATGACGACACACGCCTGTTCGAAAAGATCTGTCTCGAGGGGTTTCAGTCGGGGTTGAGTTGGTTGACGATTCTGCGCAAGCGCGAGAACTTTCGCCGAGCGTTCGACCACTTCAATATCGAGAGAATCGCCTCATACTCGAGCGCCGACATTGAGCGACTTGTCGGCGATGCAGGCATCGTGCGACACCGCGGGAAGATCACCTCGGTGGTGAACAATGCCCAACGGTGTCTGGAACGACTGGCGGACAAAGGCTCTTTTTCACAGTACGTATGGAGCTTCGCCCCCGTCGACATTGAGGGAGACAGGTCACGACCACCTGGAATTCCTTCCCAGACACCGTCGTCGGTGCGACTGTCGAAAGATTTGAAGAAGCGTGGCTGGAGCTTTGTGGGGCCGACCACGATGTATGCGTTCATGCAGTCGGTCGGAATGGTGAACGATCACCTTGACGGCTGTTTCGTTCGCAATGTCAGCGAGGCTTGACTGTGCACTTGGTCAGCGAGGCTTGACTGTGTTCTTGGTCAGCGAGGCTTGACCATGTCCTCGGCGTTCTGACGAACTTGCCAGTCGTTGTCGGTGAGCGCACGTTGCAGTGCCTCGTCGACATCTGGTCCCTCAAACGGTGCGAGCGCTAGTACGGCTCGTCGACGCACGGCAGGTTTGTCAGTGCAGCCAGACAAGATCGCTGGCAGGCCGCGAACGTCGCCGATGGCACCAAGCGATGCAACACACGCCTCCCGAACAAGTGCGCGTTCGTCCTCGGTTGCTGATGCAATGAGCGTGGCCAATTCATCGTCGGTCACATGTGATCGTTCACCGAAAGCCCATGCAGCCATCTCGGCAACGTAGAGATCAGAATCGCGCAACAGAACAACAAGCGGAACGCTTGTATGCCGTGCACCCAATTCGGCGACTCGACGACGAACATGATTGCTTTTGTCGTCTACATGTGAAGACAAATCATCAGACGTGAGCGTTCCGTTGCGCTCGAGGGCGCGCAACGCACTCGAGCGTGTCTTTCCGTCTGAACTTGTCAGTGCTCGGCGGATGGTTGATTCGTCTCCAGAAAAACCGGCGAGAATAGCGTCGAGGCGTTCGCTTTGCTCGAGTTGTTCGAACGGCTGGGGATGTGAAGAGTCAGTCATCGCAACACGTTGTTCACGATGCCCACTGCGTATGCCGCCGCAAAAGACAGCACGACTGCAAGGACGACTCCGGTGACGATGGCGCCGAGGCCCAACTGGCCGGCGCTTTGCCACCGGCGAGCAAACGTCGATTTTTGCTCGAGTGACGTTGTGTTGGCGACCACAGGAACGGGAGATTCCCGACGTGAAGTGGCAGGCTTGATTCGCCCAACCACAATGAGGGCAACGAACGCACACACAATCGCAAACAACGATCGGATGGTCGAGTCGATGATGGACGAGAACACAGACATCACAGTGAATGACAGCGTACCGCTGGCGACTTCGCCATCTCTGTCGTCCTCCTCCGACGTCTGGCCAGCGCCGCAAGTGCAACCATCTGGTGCTCGCGGAAATGGTGCTGTCGATGATGTTGCGATCTTGCGTCGTCGATTGCGCCGAGAGCGATTCGCCATTCCGCTCGTCACGATCTCGTGGCTCATCATCCTCACTGTGGTTGTCAGTTCGGTCATTCGTATCGAGCGATGGGAAGTAGCACCGGGTGAGGCATTGACCGTGTCTGATCGCATCGACGTCAATGCGAAGGAAGGAGGCGAGAAGGCACCAGAGCGATTCAAACCGAAGAACAGAATCCGCTTCGTCACCGCATTTGCTGGTCAACTCACTGCACTCGATGCGTTCGTCGGGTGGATTGACCCACATGTGCAAGTCGACACTTTTGTCGAGCATTTCGGTGAACAAGACCCTGCAGATCAACGACAAATTGCTTTCCAATCCATGTTCGGTGCACAGCAAGTCGCTGAATATGTTGCGTTCTCGCGTCTCGGATACGACGCCACTTTCAGTCAGGGTGCCGCGGTGGTGGAAGAGCCACTGTGTCTCGAAACCCCCGACCCATTGAGCGCATGCAAGGTGTTGAACGTCGGTGACACCATCACGTCACTCGACGGAAAGCCAATCAACAAACTGACGGATATTTCGCCGATCATGGCGGCGCGTGAACCAGGTGATGTCGTTGACATAACGGTTCAGCCCCGTGACGGCAGCAAGAAGCAGAACAAGAAGGTGAAGCTGATTGCCAATCCGGATGACGCTGCGCAAACCCTTGTTGGTTTCACGCCCGCCGACACCCGTACCGTTGACTTGCCTTTTGAGGTCACCATCGCCACGTCTGACATCGGAGGTCCGTCGGCTGGTCTCGCGTTCACGTTGGCACTTCTTGACGAGTTGAGCCCCGGCGAGTTGATGGGGAAGCGGAAGGTTGTCGCCACCGGAACCATCAATGAAGACGGTGAAGTGGGTGCCATCGGCGCACTGGTTCAAAAGGCAGTCGCGGTGCGTGATTCAGGTGCCACGGTGTTCCTCGTTCCGAAGGACCAGACCGAGGACGAAATCAAGGCTGCGCAGAAGGTTGCTGGCTCGGGGGTACGCATCATTGCTGTGGGCACACTCGATGAGGCGCTGCACGTGCTTGATGAATTGGGTGGGGACCCGCTTCCGCGCATCAACACCTGACGCGGCGTAGCCCACCGATTGCCACCATCGAGACTGTCCACAGCCGTACTCTTGTTGTACTCATGGCCATTTCGTTCTCCCGCCCGGACCCGGCCTCTCCTGCAGCAGTGGGATCGGCGACGTTCCCCGTCAATCGACGGGGATACGACCCTGCCGAAGTGCGCGACTTCCTGCGCATGGTGGCGGCCGAACTGGCCCGTTTGCAGGAGAGAGAGCGGTTTCTCGAGAGCGAACTCCGCGCCCTGCAGACCAAGGGCATGTCATCGCCTGGTCGTCTAGATGAAGAGACCGTTACCACGTTGTTGGGTGAAGAAGCAGCACGCGTGTTGTCGACAGCTCGCGATGCAAGTGTGCAGATTCGCAAGAGGGCTGAAGAGTCTGCAACTCGACTCGTTCGTGAGGCCGCAGAAGACGCAGCTCGCATTCGTGAGTCTGCTCAGGCTGAGTCAAATCGCATTCGAAACGATGCGAACAGTGACGCAGAGTCAGAAGTGGAACTCGCGAAACAACAAGGCCGAGACATGGTCTTTGAAGCGCGCGAGTACCGCGAGAAGGTGTTGTCAGAACTCGCGCGTCGTCGTGACGCAGCACGTGCACAAATCGAACAGTTGTTGTACGGCCGTGATCGTTTGCTAAACGCCTTCGAACGTGCGCGCATCGTATCTGAAGATGTCATCAACGGTCTTGAGGCTGCGCACGACGAACCTGAAATGTTGGTGAATCTCTCGCCGACCACCGGTCCGTTGCCTGCGGTGTTGCCAGGTCGTCAACCTGACCCGACGGCACCAGCACCTTTCGATCATGAAACTGCGGTCGAGGTTATATCCGAGCCTGCTGTTGACAATGCGGCTGCGCAAACTGCTGAAGATGTGATTGAGGTGTTCGATGTCGAAGAGCACGTCATCGAAGAACCCACCGAAGTTGTGCCCGTCACAGAACTTAATACGACTACATCAGAAAGCGATGTCCCGTTCTATGACCATGCACTGAGCGATTCGGAATTGCATGCCGATGACGATGCGGCGGTGCATCCTGAGGTGTCGAATCCGTCGAACATGCATCCGTCTCTGGTGGATGGGAAAGACACTTCTGAATCAACAGACGAAACCGGTCCCCTGGCAATAGTTGTGTCGTTGTTCGACGGACGTCGCGGCAAGAAAACGAAGAATGTTGAGCCGAGCATCGAAGAAGCACAAGAGGTGCCGACGGTTGAATCTCCGGTGATTGAGCCAGTTGTTGAAGTAGTCGAGGCTCCTGTTGGGCCCAGCGAAGTCGCTCCGCAGAATCAGCAGTTGAGTAAGACCGCAGTAGACGACATCTTCAAGCGTTTGCGGGCTTCGTCGCCTGCATCCGTCACGAAGGCTGTCGAGAAGAAGAAGTCGGTTGAGTCGTCTGGGGTCTCGTCAGAACCAGAACCCACATCCGCACCGAGTGTCCGTAAGCCGCTTGCCGTAACTCCGGTTTTTGAGCCAGAGAAGTTCATTCATCGCGATGAAGTTCTCGCACCAATCATCGAGACTTTGGCTAAGAAAATCAAGCGGATGCTCGCTGACGAGCAGAACGCGATTCTTGAGGTATTGGAAAGCAAGAAGCGCAAGATCGATGTCGATGTGCTACTCGGAAGCGAAAAAGTACACACAGCGCGTCATACCGATGCATTGACCGACACAGTGATGAAGGCCGCGATGGAAGGCGCCAAAACCACGAAGACAGCGCGTGGTTCAGTGAAGCGAGTCACGCCGGCTGCAGTGATGTCTGCGATGGGCGATGTACTTGAAGAACATCTTGTGTCGTCGATGCGCGCAAAGCTCGAGTCAATCCTGTCTGACTGTGATGGTGACCGCGAAGCAATTTCTGAAGGTGTTCGCAATACTTATCGCGAGTGGAAGATGCAGCGAGCAGATGATGTTGCAGCAGATATTGCGTGCGCATCTTTCGTGCGCGGAAGCGTCGAATCGCTTGAACCGGGTACGAAAGTATGTTGGATGGTCGACCCGAACGGGCCGGCATGTCCGGACGCTGAAGATAATTCATTGGCAGGACCAACTATGTGTGGTGAGCCTTTCCCGACGGGTCACACCATGCCACCAGCGCATGTCGGCTGCCGTTGCATCATTAGCCCTGCGCACTAGTAGCGTCAGGGTGAGTGCGCAATCCCTCTGATCTCCCCCCGAGCGGACCTGGCGGACAACCGCCATTCCGCATTCCGCAGTTGAAGTTCGGCCGACCGAGCAAAGGTCGGATTCTTGTTTCCGTCATCGTCGGGCTGTTGCTCGTGCTGGCGTTCAGTGCGCGCAGTCTCTCCACGTTCTTCGTGAACATCCTCTGGTTCCGTGGACTTGGTCAAAGCGATGTCTACTTCGGCATTCTCAGTGCAAAGGTGCAGCTGGTCGCCATCTTCACGCTGGGCTTTGCGATTGTCGCGTGGGTCAACCTGTTCATTACTGATCGGCTAGCTCCGCTCGTTTTGCCACACACTCCGGAAGACCGAGCCATTCTGCGTGTGCAACAAGCAATCAGTAAACGCCGTGGCACGATACGCGCCGGTGTTGCTCTTGGGCTCGGTCTGATCGCCGGATTGCCCGCCGCTACTCAATGGCAAGAGTGGATTTTGTTCCGTCATCGTCAAGCATTCGCCGATGGCGACCCGCAATTCCAAGCAAACGTGGGTTTCTACATCTTCCGGCTGCCGTTCGCGGAGTTCGTCGTGAATTGGGCGTTCGGCGCGCTCATCTTCATCGTTCTGCTCATGTTGTTCGCTCACTTCATCAACGGCAGCATTCGCCCTCAGGCACGCACGAACAGGATGACACCTCAGTCGAAGGTACATATTTCAGTGCTGTTGGCCGCAGCCGCGTTGTTACGCGCTGCTGGCTACTGGTTGGCACGCTTCGACCTCACACGCTCGCGGCGCGGTGTGGTGCAAGGTGCGTTGTATACCGACGTAAATGCGCAACTTCCTGCCATCAACCTCATGATTCTCGTGTCGGTGGCGGTCGCAGTTCTTCTGTTGTGGAATGTGCGTCAACGCGGATGGCGAATTCCTGTGCTTGCTGTTGGCTTGTGGGTGGTCGTAGCCGTCACAGCGGGCACTTTGTACCCGACCCTCGTGCAACGTTTTGTGGTGCAGCCCAACGTGAGCACTCGCGAGTTGCCGTTCATTGAGCGGAATATCGATGCCACGAAAGCAGCACTTGGCCTCGAGAACGTTGAACGGAAGCAGATTTCCTTTGGCGAAGTGAACATTGAAGAGGCAAAGGCAAACGACCTTCCATTACGCGATGTTCGCCAACTCGATGCAGTGCAAATGCGTAATCGATTTGGTCTTGACCAAGGATTGACCTCGTTCTATGCAGTTCGTGATCTCGACGTAGACAGGTACTCAATTGACGGACGCATGCAGCAGGTGATGGTTGCATCTCGCGAGTTGAATACTGCCGGCATTCCGAACAGAACTTGGGTGTCGCGACATCTCATCTACACGCACGGTTGCGGTGTCATCGCGGCACCAGCGAGTGTGGTCACTTCCGATGGTCGACCCTCGTATGTCGACTTGAAGGTGACAAAACCGCAGCTGTATTTCGGAGATCAACTCGATGGTTACAGCGTGGTGAACACCGACCAAGACGAACAAGCGTGCCCAAGCACAACAGTTGGTGAATACACCGGTGAGCGGGGAGTACGTGTTGACAGCGTGTTGCGCCGTTTGGCTCTGGCTATCAACTTCGGCGAATACAACCTGTTTGGGTCACGCCTCATCACCGAGGATTCTCAACTGCTCTGGGTACGTGATGTGCGTGAGCGCGTGCAAAAAATCGCACCGTTCCTACACTTCGACAGTGATCCGTACCCAGTAGTGGTGAAGGGCGAAGTGAAGTGGATCATCGATGCCTACACCACAACGGATCGTTACCCGTACGCTCAAAATGCCAACACTGGTCAGCTGACAGCAAATAGCGGTCTTGCTCACTCATTCAATTACGTGCGTAACAGCGTGAAAGCTGTTGTTGATGCGTACTCGGGAGATGTCACCATGTATGTGGTCGACACCAAAGACCCCATCATTCGCGCATGGCGATCTGCGTTCCCGAAGTTGTTCACTCCAAAGAGTGAAGCGCCAGAAGAACTGGTCGCCCACTTCCGTTACCCGGAAGACCTGTTCCGCGTGCAGTCGAATGTGTTTGGTAAGTATCAATTCGACGAAGCGAATTTGTTCTTCAACCGCGATGCGGCATGGAGCGTGGCTCAAGCACCGCCAATTGAGCCCGAGGGTGCGACCTCGGCGCCAACTGTCGCGACAGGGCCAGGCACATTGCAAGTTGACTCAGTCGATGTTGCCGATGCCAACGTGCTTCGCTTCACGCCGTACTACACGATCTTTCATGCACCAGATGGCAGTAGTGATGCGGGAACTTTCTCGATGTTGCGGCCATATGTTCCGTTCTCCTCTGACGACAGTCGTAAAGAATTGCGCGCCATGATGGTGGTGTCGTCAGATCCCGACACGTACGGGAAGATCACTGTCTACGAAATGTCGACACCTCTGCCGTCAGGGCCGGCGACTATTTCAGCTGAGTTCGAAAGTGACCCTGTTGTCAGTGAAGTCATCACTCCGCTCGATCTGCGAGGTAGTCGCGTCACGTATGGCGACCTCCAGATAGTTCCGATTGCCAAGGGAGTCGTGTACCTGCGCCCGATGTTCGTGCAGCCGCAAGACGCAGACGCCAAGCAAGTGTTCGTGCGCAAGATTCTCGGTTGGTACAACGGTCGAACAGTGATCGCAGACAGCGTGACTCAAGTGGTCTCGCGACTTCTGCCAGGCTTCACCACGAACTTAGGTGACCGCGTTGGTTCTGCAACCTCTGCGTCGACGGTTCCCGCGACGACAATTCCAGGAGGAAGTGCGCCGTCGCCGTCGACTACCGCTCCGATGTCCACCTCTGAGAACGGATCTCCACAACAACTTCTTGCTCAGGCGGATGAGTTGTTTGCGGAAGCTGATGCCGCACTCGCGCAGACGCCGCCAGATTTCGCCACCTACCAGGCGAAGCAAAGTCAGGCGCGGGAACTAGTTCAGCGTGCACTGCAATTGTTGAACGGCTGAGTGGCCTAGCCGCGGTTTTGGCGGCGAATCTCTTCAGCGAGTCCGGCAAGATCTTGACGGAAAGCAATTTCGTAGCGCGCCTGTTCACTGGCAAGTCGTACCTGTGAGGCGCGAATCTGTTCGATAGTGGCGCTCATGTCGTCGTCTGAGGAGTGCGACAAGTTCTCGATGTCACTTCCAAGTTCATGAAGCTGGCGGGATAACTCGGAACCCAAATTGCTGACTGATGTCTCGATTGAACTGACGCGAGCAAGCAGTGCAGATGTGGCTCCGGTGGCAGACGCGACGTCGGAGACCTGTTGTGTGAGTTGTTGTCGCAAGGACTCGATTTCGGCTGTGAGAGCAGCAAGCGATGCAGCCATTTGCTGCCTTTCGCGTTTTCTGCGTCCCATTGTGTCTGCCAAATTCATCGAGGTGGCAGGTTGTGTACCTGCACTGTCGATCGCTACGGTAGTGCTCCTACTACGACGCGGGGTGGAGCAGCCCGGTAGCTCGTCGGGCTCATAACCCGAAGGTCGCAGGTTCAAATCCTGCCCCCGCCACTATCGTGGAGGCCTGAGAGATCGCCGCGAGGAGGACTCTCGGAGCCGCTACGGACACGTTGGGACACGCGCCGTGTCCGGGATGTCGGTACGTTTTCCGAAGTCGCCTGCTC
>Ga0169931_10001402_pt1 | contig 39739 bp, 31 predicted proteins | sample Kivu_15m_20L_FD_129675 | JGI IMG/M metagenome (GOLD analysis project Ga0169931, IMG submission 129675) | Freshwater microbial communities from Lake Kivu, Western Province, Rwanda to study Microbial Dark Matter (Phase II) - Kivu_15m_20L... | ecosystem: Environmental > Aquatic > Freshwater > Lake... | reverse complement strand
GCGGCGGCTCGGAATCGACGTGTTGCGCGTCCTCCTTCGGAAACAGATGCGCCACACGCTGCGGCAAGGACTTGTCATCGCACAAGAATAGCAGCCGCGATGGCCGCAAAGCATCACCATCCTCGCTCCACTGGCCGCAGAGCAGTTCGAGATGGCCTTGGCTGTCACGTTGATGCGCGAGCGCCGCGAGGATGAAGGCATCACGCGCAAATCGCGTCTGCTGGCAGGGCAGGCCGAGTGCCTCGCGCAGCGCGTCCGGCAAAAACGGATGGCTGATGAAGATGCCGGGCACGTTTTCCTCGTTCAGGCCGCTAACGACGAGGTTCGGCGCTTTTTCCCAGAGCAGTTCGAGCCAGCCTTGCAGCACGAGGTCGATCTCACCACGCGGCTCAGCGAGCCGGCTCTGCGACAAACACTCGAGCGAGAGTGTGAAGGCGTCCTCGGCCTTCGGTTTCAAACCGAAGCGTTTCGCCTCGTTTTCGAGCTCCTCGGTGATGCGCAGCCATTCAGAGGCGAGTTCGGCGCGCGCATGGTGTTCGGGAGATGCGGGGCGGAAATCCTTCTCGCCGAAGAGTTTCAAGATGAGTGCACGCGCGGCCTTGGACGGCGGCAGGCGGCGCAGATCATCCAGCAGGCCGAGCGTGGCCGTCACAACGGGCTGCAAGGCTTCAAAACGGTCCAGCGGCAGCTCCGCGGCATGCGCGAGCGTGACAGGCAGATGCGTGGCGGCGAAATCGTCGGCTTCCTTGAGCAAGCGGCTCACGCTCATGTCCGTCGGCATCAGCGCGTCGCGAAACTCGCCGACGCGCAGCAGCGCGGCGAAGGCACGCCACGGGCCGGAGCCGAGCAATGAGCGAAAGCAGTCGAGCACGTGCCACAAGCCCTCCCGCTGCACTGGAATGCCGCCGGGCTCGAAGCTGCGGGCGTTTTCGAGCGTGAGTTTTTCCAGCAGCAAGCCGCCAACTTCCGCATCGCACACGCCGAGGGCTGTTTTTCCCTGCGGAACGAGTTCTCGCATCAGATCGAGCGCTCTTGCGGCTTGCGCGGCGGGATCGCGGGCGATGTGAATTTGCGCGTTGCCGACGGGCAGGTTCAAATCAGCGTCCTCGCCCCAAAATGAGGGCAGGGGACGACCGCAGCGGTCAAACGTGTGCTCGTGCGACTGCGGCGCGTGGATGGCGATGATCACCTGCAATCCACGCTGCGCGCATGCGGTGATCCAGTCGTCGAGCAGCGGCGGCAGGTCCGGCGAGGCGAGCACGACCACGCGTTTCACGCCCTCGGGAAGCACGGGATCGCGGGCGTTGCGGCGTTTGAGCGCTTGCGCGTCGCCGACACCCGCGTGAGCAAGTTCGTCGAAGTAAGCGCGTTCGATCACGGCCAGATCGTGCCAGCGCGCCGCGTCACGTTGGATCGCGGGCATGGCAGCGGCTTCCGCGAAAGTCAGGCCGCCAGTGCCGAGCAGCATTTTCAAATCCGCCAGCATGCGTGCCGTCTCCGCATGCCAGCCCCAGCCGCGCTCGGCGGGCAGTTTGGGAAACAGCGCTTCGAGTTCTTCCAGCGCGACGCGTTCCAGCGCGCGTTGCCAGGCCATTTGCGATTGCAGGGGCGTGGCGGCTTCGAACCGGCGTGATTGCGGCAGCAGCGCCTGCTCCGGCAGCCAGAGGTGCGGCACGACGGCGGCGGTGCCGTGCTTGTCGGCCGCTTGCGCGAGTGCTTCCCGCAGGCGGCGGCCCGCCTCGCCGTTCGGCACGAGGATCAGCGTGTCACCGAGGTCGAGCGCACGCGTGGCCTCCCGGCCCTGGCGGAGAAAATCCACGGCCTTTTCCAAGACGGGCGCATCCCATCCCCAAAAAAGACGCTGGATCGTCATGCTCATGCGAGTCTTTGCAAAATGTCGGCGACGATCTCCTCCGGCGTGCCGTGGATGGGCACGCGGACGAGGTCCGGCGTTGGCTCCAGCGTGGCGAGTTGGCTTTCCAGCAGGCTCAGCGGCATGAAGTGGCCTTGGCGCGCCGCCATGCGTGCCGTGATGAGTTCGCGGCTGCCATCGAGCAGCACAAAGCGCAGCGTCTCCGGCGCATCGTGGGCACGGAGTTTCTCGCGGTAGATCGGTTTGAGCGCAGAGCAGGCGAGGATGTAAACGGGCGTCACGTGGCGCATGTCCTCGATGCGCTGGCGTAGCACGGCATACCAGGGCCAGCGGTCGTCGTCGTTGAGCGGCGTGCCAGCGGACATTTTCGCTTTGTTGGATGGCGGATGGAAGTCGTCGCCATCCTCGAAGGTGGCGTCGAGCTTTGCGGCGAGCAGGCTGCCGACGACGGATTTGCCGGAGCCGGAGACGCCCATGATGATGATGGTTTTCAGGTCAGGAGAGGGCATGCGAAAGGTGGACGGGTCGCGGCTTGACGTTGATGGCGAGGTCATGGAGGATGCGTGGTGAAATCATGAAACGCCTTCTTTTGCCCGCCGTGCTGCTCATTGGAGCAGCTTTTGCCGCCGATGATGCCAAGCCCGCCGCGGAGGCCGAGGCACCGAAGGAGTTCGTGCTCTTCAATGGCAAGTCGCTCGATGACTGGGAGACCGTGGATATCGGCGGCAGCGGCATCGTGGAGCTGGAGGGCGGGGTGATGATCATCAATCAGGGCGAGAACGTGAGCGGCGCTGTTTACAAGAAAGCCGCCACCCTGCCAATGACGAACTACGAGATCACGCTGGAGGCGAAGCGCCTGCAAGGTGTCGATTTCTTCGTCGGCCTCACCTTTCCCGTCGGGGATGTGAAGCACTGCGCCACGCTCGTCTGCGGCGGCTGGGGCGGCAGTGTCACCGGCATCTCCTCCATCAACGGCCTCGACGCCTCCGAGAACAACACCACGAGCTACCAGCGTTTTGAGGACGACAAATGGTATGCCGTGAAGCTCCGTGTCACGCCGGAAAACCTCAGCGTCTGGATCGGTGAGAAGCAGATCATCGACGAGGACATTCAGGAGAAGAAGGTCGGTGTGCGTCCCGGCCCCATCGAAAGCTACCTGCCGCTCTCACTCACGACCTTCAACACCACCGCGGCCATCCGCAGTGTGAAGCTCACGCCCCTGCCGGTGGAGAAGTGATGCGTGCCGTCCTCTTGACCCGCGTGCTGGTCCTCGCTGCCTGCGGCAGCCTCGTTTCCTGCGGCTCCATCTCGCAGACGACCTGCGCGCGCACCGAGACCGTGCTCACGCAGCGCGAGAAGCGCCACATCGCCGGCCTGCTTGATGACATGGCCGCCGGCTGGGACGGCATGCAGCGCGGAAAGATCAGCGAGCGGCGCAAGGCGCAGGATCGTTACGACAAGGCGCTCGCCGCCTTCCTGCGGGAATGGGACGATCATCAAAGCCCGCGTTACTGGCAGCCGGGCACCGTCTTCACCTCGAAAAAGCAGGCGTTTCAGATCGACTTCGACACGCGCTCCGATCCGCGCCGCGAAGTGACGCCCGCGCGCATCGACGAGATCATCCTCCCGCAGCGCGTGAAGCCGCGTGTGACCGACACGCTCGCGCAGCGGCCCGGCGTGGGCATTCCCGTCGTCGGCCACATCCGCCGTACCAGCGAGGCGCAGAAGGAGCTGCCCTTCCTCCCGCCGAACGGCGGCAATCTTACGCTCACCGCGATCTTGGAGATGGAGGACGCGCCGCGCGACCCGGAGCAACCCCGCCGTTGCCTTCTGCACCTGCACAATGCCCTGAACGTCGAAACCGTGAAGATGCGCGGCGACGAGCGCCTGCTCGCCGCGAACTTCACCGCCTCAAAGCAGCTCGCGCTCTCGAAGAGATCCCTGAGCTTCTTCCGATGGCTTGGCATGTTCTTCCCCGAGCGTGCGCTCAGCGACTGCCAGCTCTACCGCATGGACGTTTACGATCCGCAGCGCATCCCCGTCGTCTTCGTACACGGTCTGCTCTCCGATCCGCACATCTGGCTGAACGTCGTGAACGCCATCAGCTCCGATCCCGAGCTTCGCGCCGCCTACCAGCCGTGGTACTTCCTCTATCCCACTGCCATGGGCGTGCCGCAGACCTCCGCCCGGCTGCGCGAGTCCCTGGAGCGGGCACGCGAGCATTTTGATCCCGAGCATGATGACCCCGGTATGCGCCGCATGGTGCTCGTCGGCCACAGCATGGGCGGCCTGCTCAGCCGCATGCAGACCATCGACCCTGGTGACCAGCTCTGGAACGCCATGTTCACGAAGCCGCCGGAGCAGTTGAACGTCTCCGACGCCGTGCGCCAGCGCCTCGTCAGCACTCTCAAGTTCAAGCCTGATCCCGGCGTGGACCGCCTCGTCTTCATCACCACGCCGCATCGCGGCAGCAACATCGCCAGCAAGAACATCATCCGCCGCCTTTCCTCCCTCATCCGCCTGCCGCTCGACACGCTGCGCCTCTCGCAGGAGCTGCTCAGCGGGAACACCGATGCCCTCTCTCCGCAGATTCGCGACTGGGGCATCTACAGCTTCCTCAGCCTCGGCATGCTCTCCGAGCGGCACCCGTATTACCACGGCCTCAACAGCGTCCCCATCCCCGTTGAGCACCACTCCATCATTGGCCGCCTCGGGAACAGCAGCCTCTTCAGCGACTCCGACGGCGTCGTGCCCTACTGGAGCTCACACCTCGACAGCGCCGACTCCGAAAAGATCATCCAGGCCTGGCACGGCTGCGTCGAGAAGCCCGAGGTGGTCAAAGAGGTCGTGCGCGTGCTCAGGGAGCACCTGCGGGAGAAAGGATCGAGCTCGCGGTGACAATAATCAGCCTGCATGCCGCGGCGGAGATTTCAGGCCGCTCGCTCAAGGCCAATGCAGAACCTGGCTGGTTTGGTTCTTCGCAAATGCATCCGTCAACTTTTTGTCTGACCCCGTTTCCCCAGCATTTCACATCAGCGTGGCTCCAAGAATTGGGGCGATGACAGCGCGGCGTCCTGATTGAGCATTCCCCGTTGCCAGCGCAGGCCGAACCGCTAGCCTCGTTGCCATGGAACGTCTCACCTGCATTTTGGGCCTGGCGGTGTTCGTGGCGCTGGCCTGGGCGCTGTCGGAAAAGCGTCGTCTTTTCCCGTGGCGGATCGTTTTGACCGGCCTGGGGCTGCAAATCACCCTCGGAGCGCTCATCCTGCGCACGGACGGCGGGCGCGGTTTCTTCGTGTTTCTCGACAAGGTGTTTCGGAAGCTGCTCGGCTTCGCGGACGAGGGCATCGGCTTTGTGTTCGGCCCGCTGGGCAGCGGCACGACGCTGCGCGCCGCGTTTGGCGAGAACAACGGGGCCGTCGTCGCGCTCATCATCACCGGCAGCATCATCCTCGTCTCCGCCTTGTCCTCGCTGCTTTATCATTACGGCGTCTTGCAGCAGATCGTCAAAGCCGCAGCCTGGGTCATGCGCCGCATCATGCGCACCAGCGGTAGCGAGACGCTGGCCGCCGCCGCGAACATCTTCATGGGCCAGACGGAAGCTCCGCTCGTCATCAAGCCCTACCTCGCCCGCATGACACGCAGCGAGCTGATGTGCCTGATGGTCGGCGGCATGGCGACCATCGCCGGCGGCGTGCTCGCGGCCTACGTGTCCTTCGGCGTCTCCGCAGGTCATCTTTTGACCGCCTCGGTCATGAGCGCACCCGCCGCGATGATGATGGCCAAGATTCTCCTGCCAGAGACTGAGGAAAGCGAGACCGCCCACGGCGCGCACAAACCGATCGAACGCGAGACCGCCAACGGCATCGACGCCCTCTGCCACGGGGCCAGCGACGGCATGAAGCTCGCCATCAACGTCATCGCCATGCTCATCGCCTTCGTCGCCGTCGTCGCGCTGGCAAACTACCTGATCTCCCTCGGCCTGCGTGTGTGCGGGCAAAACGTGCCGCAGCCCCTGCAACTCGTGCTCGGCTGGCTCAACGCCCCCTGCGCCTGGCTCATGGGCGTGCCGTGGCAGGATTGTGAGAAAGTCGGTGCCTTGCTGGGCGAGCGCGTCGTGCTCAACGAATTCCTGGCCTATCTCCATCTCGGCTCCGAAATCAAAGCAGGAGCCATCGGGTCGCGCAGCGCGGAAATCACCACCTACGCGCTCTGCGGCTTCGCGAACTTCGCCAGCATCGCCATTCAGATCGGCGGCATCGGCGCGCTGGTGCCGCAGCGTCGCGCGGAACTCGCCCAACTCGGCCTCAAGGCCATGCTGGGCGGCCTGCTGGCATGTTATTGCACCGCTGGTGTTGCTGGACTGCTGCTGTGATGCCAAAGGTGCGCCTCGCATGCCCGACCTTAGCGGCCTTCACGTCACCGACCTCCGTTTCGCCTATCCCGGCGACGCGTTTCGTCTGCACGTGCCGCAGCTCGAGCTGGCTGCGGGCAAGGCGCTCGCACTCGCCGGGCCGAGCGGGGCAGGGAAGTCCACGCTGGTGCGGCTGCTCACCGGTCTGCTGCCGCCCGTGGCTGGCAGCGTGCGGCTCGGCGATGCGCAGATGGATGCTCTGACGCATGAACAGCGTCGTGCGTTCCGACTGAAGCACATCGGCCTCGTGTTTCAGGACTTCGCGCTGCTCGACTACCTCACCGTCAGCGAGAACATCCTCCTACCGCATCAATTCCGAGGTGATGCGGGCACTCTTGCCCGCACCAAGGCGCACGATCTCGCCCAGCACCTCCAAATCGCCCAATACCTCGACAAACGCGTCTCCCAGCTCTCCCAAGGCGAGCGTCAGCGCGTCGCCGTCGCGCGTGCGCTGGTGCATGAGCCGCGATTCATCTTCGCCGACGAGCCCACCGCCTCGCTCGATCCTTCGCGTGGTCGCATCGTGGTCGATCTCATGATCGAGGACGCACGCAAACGCGGCGCGTGCCTCGTCATGGTCACGCACGACCCCAATCTGCTGCCGCTGTTCGATCAAACCGTCCGCATGGAGGACTTTGCCGTCGTATGAGCGCCGCCTTCCATCTCGCGGCTCGATATGTGCTGCGACATCGCTTGCAGAGCGCCCTGCTTGCCGGTGCGCTCGGCCTCGTCTTTGCGCTGCCGTTGTGCCTGCGGGTGCTGATCGAGCATGCGGAGCGAGAATTGCGCGCCCGCGCAGTTTCCACGCCGCAGATCATCGGCACACGCGGCAGCGCACTCGATCTGATGATGACCGCGCTTTACTTCAAGCGCGAGAACCTGCCGCCATTGCCCTTCGGTGCCTTGAGCGAGCTGCGAAACAATCCGGACGCCGACGCCATTCCGCTGCATGTGCGCTTCGCTGCCCAGGATGCGCCGATTGTCGGCACCGAACTCGATTACTTCGCCTTTCGCGGCCTCAAACTGGCCTCCGGCAAAACCATCGGCCGCCTCGGCGATTGTGTCATCGGCGCGAACCTGGCTCAAAAACGCGGATTGCAGCCTGGCGGGCATGTTTTCTCCACGCCCGAGCTCGCTTTCGACATGGCAGGTGTTTACCCGCTGAGAATGCGCATCACCGGAGTGCTCACGCCAAACGGCACGCCCGATGACGACGCGGTCTTTGTCGATTTGAAGACCTCCTGGCTCATCGAAGGCCGCTCGCACGGCCACGACGATCTCAAAAGGGACCAATCGGTCGTTTTGAAGGAGGAGGATCACAACGTCGTTGGCAACGCTGCTGTGCGCATGTTCAACGAAGTCACCGATGCCAACATTGCCACCTTTCACTTCCACGGTGACATGGACACCTATCCGATCAGCGCCGTGATTGTGCTGCCAGAGAATGCGAAAGCCGAGGCGTTGCTTGCCGGACATTTTGCCAGGTCCAAAGAGCAGCAACTCATCCGTCCGCGTGATGAAATGGAGGCGTTGCTGGCTCAACTCGTGCGCCTGGAAGGTTTCGCCGCCAGTGCGCTGCTCATCACCGCCTCCGCCGCTTTGTTCGTCACCGCGCTGGTCTTTGCGCTCTCTTTCCGCCTGCGGCTTCGCGAATTCAAAACCCTGGAGGACGTTGGCGTGTCGCGCATATCACTACTCAACGTCAAAGTGCTCGAAATCGCCTTCATCGGCATCGCCGCCGCGCTGATTGGCCTGCTGCTGCTGTCCCTCGCCTCGTTTCTCGCGCCGCATCTTCTGCGCATGGCGCTTTGATTCATTCCCGCATGTCCCACGCTCAAGACTCTCTCGACGCCCTCATCTACGCCCTGGATGTGAACCCGGAAATCGGCGCGGAAGGGCGTGTACTGTTCCTGCGCGCTCGCGAGCATCCAGCGTTGGAGCATTTCACCGGACGTCTCACCTGCCAGCAAACCTGGAAGCCGCACGCGGACGAACTCGAAGCCGCCGGTCACCGAGTCGAGCGCGAGGCACATGGCAAATACGACCTCGTCATGCTGCTGCCAGATCCCCAGCGCGATCTCATGGTGGCCGATTTGGCGCGTGGTCACGATCATCTGGCTCCTGGAGGCGTTTTGCTAGTCTCGCAGCACAATGACGCCGGTGGCAAACGCTGCCAGCAACACCTCGTGGAGGTCGCGGGTGAAGTTCAAGCGATGTCTAAGCATCACAGTCGCGTCTTTTGGGCCGTCAAAGACGAGACCAAGCCGTGGAAGGCCGATCTACTCGAACAATGGCGTCAGGGCGCGGCCATGCGCCGAGTGCTTGACGGTTGTTTCTGGTCACGGCCTGGTTTGTTCAGTTGGAACCGCATCGACGAAGGCTCCGAACTGCTCGTGAAGCACCTGCCGACGACCTTGAAGGGCCATGTGGCCGACCTGGGCTGCGGCTGGGGGTATTTGAGCGATCACCTGCTGCGCCATTGCCACGACATCGACACCCTCGACATCTACGACGCCGATGCCGACTGTTTCGAGTGCATCCGCCGCAATCTCGGCCTCGTGCCGACCCGCATCAAAGCCAAGCCGCACTGGCAGGATGTGACCGCAGGCATCGGCAGCACTCGTTTTGACGTCATCGTGATGAATCCGCCCTTCCATGAGGGCAAACATGCCGACGCGCTGATTGGCCTGAAGTTCATCGCCACCGCCGCACAGGCACTGCGCAGCCATGGCGAACTCTGGCTCGTTGCCAACCGTCAGTTGCCGTACGAAAACCTGCTGAACGAGACCTTTGTACACGTCGAAAAGATCGTCGAAACAGGTGCCTTCAAGGTCGTGCATGCCACGCATCCGACGGTGAAGCCCGCCTTCGAGCATCGACGTAAAAAGCGACGCTAAATTGAGGGCACAAACCGTTTGCAAAGCCAAGTCAGGCCGCCATAATCGCGCCCTCATCGAAAGATGGGTAGGTACCCAAGCGGCCAACGGGGGCAGACTGTAAATCTGCTGACTTACGTCTACGCTGGTTCGAATCCAGCCCTGCCCACCATCTTTTCTTTGTTGCCCTGGCGAGAAAATGAGGTTGGCGGAGGAATGAATAGCCTAATCCCGAAGCGGGTCACACACGAAAAATGCTCTGCGTCTTGGTTTTCGTGCAACCTTTCGGCGGAGGCTTTGTTGAAGCCGTCAACTTGCTTCACTCCTCCATGAAGACTCTGACCTTCACTTGTTTGATCCTTGCTCCTTTAGTGCTGCGGGCGGCCGACGTGGCTGAAACGGCGCACGCTGGCATCGCCCCGGACCAATTGCAGTTTTTTGAGAAGAACATCCGCCCGGTTCTGGTGGAGCACTGTTACAAATGCCACTCTACGGAGTCAGACAAAGTGAAGGGCGGGCTGACGCTCGACACGAAGCAGGCGTCTCTCCTGGGAGGTGAGTCGGGCCATCCGGGCGTGACGCCGGGGAACATCGCGCAGAGCAGCATTTACGAGGCGATGACATGGAAAAACGACGACATGCAGATGCCGCCGAAGCAGAAGCTGCCGGACGATGTGATCGCGAACTTCAAAAAGTGGATCGAGATGGGCGCTCCTGACCCTCGGGAGGCAAAAGTGGCGAACGCGAACGGCGGGAAGCGTGTGATCGACATGGATGAGGGCCGCAAGCACTGGTCCTTCCAAAAACCGGTGAAGCAGGCACCGCCGGAAGTGAAGACCGAAGGCTGGGCAAAGACGGACATCGACAAGCACATCCTTGCAGGCATCGAAAAGGCCGGTTTGGGTCCCGTGCGTGATGCGGACCGGCCCACGCTGATCCGGCGCATCGCATTTGATCTCACTGGACTGCCGCCGACCCCGGACGAGGTGAAGGCCTTCGTGGCGGACCAGTCTCCAGACGCGGTGAAACGCGTGATCGACATGTATCTGGATTCCGAGCGCTACGGTGAGCGATGGGCGCGGCATTGGCTCGATGTCGCGCGCTACGGAGAGAGCAGCGGCAAGGAGGTGAATGTGCTCTACCCGCATGCGTGGCGTTACCGCGATTACGTGATTGAGTCATTCAAGAAGGACAAGCCTTACGATCAGTTCTTGAAGGAGCAGATCGCGGGTGATCTGCTGAAATTCACCGACAAGCGTGACCAGGCGGAAAAAATCGTCGCCACCGGCTTTCTGGCGATCGGAGCGAAGGGCCACAACCAGCGTGACCGGCGGCAGTTCGCGATGGATTTGGTGGATGAGCAGATCGATGCGCTGTCGCAGTCCATGCTGGGCCTCACGCTGGCTTGTGCTCGGTGCCACGACCACAAATTCGACCCGGTGACCCAGCGTGACTATTATGCGCTGGCGGGCATCTTTTTGAGCAGTGAGCCTTTGTTCGGAACCTACGAGCAACTGCAGAACACCAACACCGCGGACTTGATCGAGTTGGATCGCACTGCGGGGCAGGTGAGCGGCTTGGCAAAGATTTCCTCCTCCGAGGTGGCTCAGTTGAAGAGCAGATATGAAACGGCCCAAAAAGCGGCCACGGATGCTCAGCGGGAAGTGTTTACGATGCGCCAGCAGGATCGTGACAAGGCTGGGGTCGCCACTTTCCTGCGCATCCGTGGTGCGCGTGACAATGCGGAAGCGATCAAAGCGGATCTGGACCTCTTTTATGAAGACGGGACGCCACGCACGCTGGCGATGGGCGTGCTGGATCGCAAAACGCCCGTCAACAGTCCGATTCTGGTGCGTGGAGACATCAAGCAACCAGGGGACATGGTGCCACGTGGACTTGTGGAGGTGCTCTGTGCGAAGGACGAACCGCTGAACATCAGTCCGCAGAGCGGCAGCGGCCGCCTCGACCTGGCTTTCTGGATCGCCTCGAAGGACAATCCGCTCACAGCGCGGGTGATGGCGAACCGCGTGTGGTTGAAGCTCATGGGAAGCGGCCTGGTGGTGACGCCGGACAACTTTGGTGTGATGGGCCAGAAGCCGACGCATCCCGAACTGCTCGATCATCTGGCGGTGACGTTCATGGAGAACGGCTGGTCGGTGAAAAAGCTCATTCGTGAGATCATGTTGAGCCGTGCCTATCAGATGGGCTCCGCTCATGATGTCGCGAATTACGGGGTTGATCCTGACAACAAGCTGCACTGGCGAATGAACCAGCGTCGTCTCGATGCGGAGGCGATCCGTGACGCGATGCTGGCGGTGGGCGGTGCGCTGAATTTTTATCCTGTGGATGGTTCACCCGTCGCACGAGCGGGCGAAGGACGCCAGGGGCTACAGACCCTGCAGCGTGAGGTGACTGCCAAGCCTTACACCTACCGTTCGATCTATTTGCCCATCGTGCGTGACCAGATTTCGGAAGTGCTCTCTGTTTTCGACTTTCCTGATGCCAGTCTGGTGAACGGGGATCGCGAGACGACGAACGTGCCTTCTCAAAGCCTGTTTCTGATGAACAACCCTCAGGCGCAGGGCGCTGCGGATGCGTTTGCCGCTCGTGTGGCCAAGTATGAGGGGAGTTCCGCCGAACGTCTGAGCTATGCCTATCAACTTGCTTTTGGCCGTGAGCCGAATGCGCAGGAAAAGCAGGCCATCTCCAATTTCTGGATGCGATTCCAGCCGCAGGTGGCGAAAAGCGCCGGTGGCGGCAAGGACGCCAAGCAGAAGGCGGATTTTGCCGCGTTGTCGGCCTTTTGCCAGAGCCTGATCGCGAGCGCCGAGTTCCGTTATTTGAATTAAACCCACCCAACACACGCAGTCATGAACACGTCTCCCTTTTCACGTCGTGAATTTCTGAAGACCGGCTCGAACGGTTTCGGCTACTTGGCTTTTGCCGCGCTGGCACAGCAGCAGATGCTGCGCGCGAACACGCAGGCTGCGGGGCCGCTCGCACCTAAGGCACCGCATTTCGCACAGCGGGCGAAGCATGTGATCTTCCTGTGCATGCAGGGGGCTCCCTCGCATGTGGACACGTTTGATTACAAGCCCAAGCTCGTCGCGGACGCTGGCAAGCCGGCTCCGTCTGCTGCTGGACGCTATGGCAGCGCCAAGTTGATGCCACCGCAGTGGAAATTCTCCCAGCAAGGTAAGAGCGGGCTGTGGATGTCCGAACTTTGGCCGAACCTGGCGAAGCACGCGGACAAGCTGTGCGTGCTGAACTCGATGGCGACCGATTTGCCGGCACATCCGCAGGCGTTCACGCAGCTCCACACGGGGACGACGCAGTTTGTGCGTCCTTCGCTGGGCGCGTGGTCACTTTACGGCCTGGGCACGCTGAACGAGAACCTGCCGGGCTTCATCACGATCAACCCACCGGGCAACGCGACGCGCAGCTATGGCAGCGCATTTTTGCCAGCAATTTATCAAGGCACGAAGATCGGCGGGAACGGGTTGCCTGGGGGCGGCGCTTTCGCGCGTCGTTTCGGTGGCGGTGAGCAGTCGAGCGTCGCGAACATCAAGAACAGCCGCTACACGACGGCGGAGCAGCGCACCCAGCTCGATTTGGTGCAGGCATTGAACAAATCCACGATGCAGCAGGGCGGTGGAGTCAGCGCGGAGGTGGAAGGAGTCATCGAATCCTACGAACTGGCCTTCCGCATGCAGGCAGAGGTGCCAAAGGTGATGGACCTGAGCAAGGAAACGGCGGCGACGCAGGCGCTTTACGGCATCGGAGACCAGGAGACGGACACGTTTGGCAAGCAATGCCTGATGGCGCGGAAGTTTGTGGAGGCGGGCGTGCGCTTCATTGAGATCACGCATGGAAACTGGGACCAGCACTTCAATTTGAAGGCTGCGCTGGAGCGCAACTGCACCGCTGTGGACAAGCCAGTGGCAGGTTTGTTGGCGGATTTGCAATCGCGTGGTCTTTTGAAGGACACACTGGTGATTTGGGGCGGCGAATTCGGCCGCACGCCACATTCACAGGGCGACGACGGTCGCGATCATAACAACAAGGGCTTCACCATGTGGATGGCCGGCGGCGGGGTGAAAGGCGGCATGAATCATGGCATGACGGACGACTACGGGTACGAGGCGGTGCTGAATAAGATGCACATCCACGACTGGCACGCGACCGTGCTGGCTTTGATGGGGCTTGATCATGAGCGTCTTACCTATCGCTACGCGGGCCGCGACTTCCGCCTGACGGATGTCTATGGCACCGTTGCTAAGGAGATCATGGCGTGATAGCGGCAGCATGATTTGCCTCCGGACGCGACGCATGCGTTGCATCTATTGTAAATCGCCCTATGGATGGTGCCGAAAATGGGATCGAGCGCCACAACAGTGAAATCGTCCTCGCCTGCGAGCGGCGATGCGGCTGTGCCTGCCGCGAAGCAGCAGGCGATGCCTACTGGAGCATTCGAATCCGTCGAGGCCATGATCGCCACGGATATTCCTATCGAGCTCCAAGCGAGTGCGCGTGAATTGCTGCGGTCGGTCGCGGGGCGGGTGGCCGTGGCGGAGCACTTTGACGCGTTTTGCGGCCAGGCGTTTTCCAAGCCCGAATGGGCGGCAGCGGCGAGCCCGCTGATCGCAGAATTGTTTGATCATGACGAGGACCAACTGGCGGAGCTGGCGCGCATCCCTGACCTGGTGATCGAGATGGGCTGCGGCCAGGCCACGGTGACCTGCATGGTGGCCTCGCGGTGGGCCGCGAGGGGCGAGACACATCGCTTGTCGCGTCTGGCAGAGTCGATCGTGGCGTCGCATGCCTCGAAAAACGCATGCGCGGTTGAAGTGATGCTGGCGCTGGCCGCGACGCTGGCGGTGACTCGTTTTTCCAAGGCAGAACAGCTTTTAAACGCTGCATTGCCCCTGGTCGGAGACGAGCATCAAGAGGCGCTGGCCGATGCGAGGCGCTGGCTGGCCGCTGGCCGGGTTGTTTGCAGCGCGTCGCAAGAGGAGCGTGATTTTTGGGATGTGAGACTTAGGAAGCCCAAAACCGCTTGGACATGGCATAGCAAGGAAGAGAGGGCTGCGCTGGACACCTTATCTGAACGTGTGTCAGGCAGCCAGGACGGGGTGGAATTGTACAAGGCCTTGGTTCCGCCGTGCTGGTGGGACATGGCTGTGAAGTGTGCGCAGCATCAGGAAAAACTGGCTGCCGCCATGATGAAACAGCCTTTGGTGAAGCCAGAGCCCGCCAAGCCTGCGCGAGCGAACGCGGAGTTCGCCACAGAGGACAGGCAGCCGCAGCATGCGGATGTGTTTTCTCACCCGAAGGCCAGTTTGCATGCGCGATTTGTTCTGGGGTGGATTTGTGGCGCGATGGCGACGGCAATCACAGTGTTGTTGCTTCCCACGGAGATGGTTCACAGGGTCTTGAGCACTTTCAGATCCGATGGCTCGCGAGCCATCAGCCGGCAGGTTTCTTCCGCCGCCGTTCTTTCGACTGCCGCTGGGCTGCCAAAGACTCCCGTAGAAAAAGAGGCTTGGAGAGAGGAAAACCTGAAACGAATCGCAACCGAGATGGCCCAATACTCGCCCCAGCATGCTGCGGCGAAGACCGGAGGCTGGGCTGACAACGAGCAGGTCCTTTCCGGTCAAGGGGAAGCGTTGCCGCATGACAGTCCGCAGCATCTGAAGATGCTTGTGTGGCTGCATCTGGATCCTCCGCAAGAAGAGGAGGTCAGGATGAATGTTGCAAAGCTTCTGCTCGAAAGGATGCAGGGGGATGCCATCAGCTTATGGGAAGAACTGATGTATCCTGGGTCGGCAAACGCGGAGGAAATCAAGAGCGTAGCCAAGGACGCCTTGTCGAGCCCATCATATCAATGGAGCGTTGAAGATCGGAGCCGCTTGCAGTGGTTGGCCGATGGAGGGGCGGCTGCAAAAAGTGTGTCAGCGGCCGTTTCCAATCCGGAATGATCTTTGGGATAAGCCTTGCTAGAGACGGGGGTGAGCATAAAAAACGGGCGAGTTGGTGTGTTTGGCGCTGGTGTGCGCAGGGATCCTTCGATCGATTTTTCCGTTTTTATTACAACGAACCTAATTAAATCATGAAATTTATAGATTTTGCAGAATGTTTTTGCATTGCTGCGGCTCATCTGTTAGAATTTGAACAAGTGTGCGACACTGAGTTGTGAAGCTCTGGCTTCATGATGTGGATGGCCGCATGCCTCATTTTATTTTGTTATGATTGAGGGACTTCAACAATTCGGCAGCCTATCCGTGGCTCATCGAACTGGCGGTGCGCCAGTGGAATTGGCGCGTTCCAAGGATGAAGTCGTTTTTCTTGCTTTTGACAATCGCATCCGACGTCTGGTGGAGCTTCATGTCCTTCGCGGTGGCAGCACCTTGGATGCCGCCATGAAAAGATCGGCGTTCGACAGGGCGCGCCAAGCTTCTGAGATTCGAGGGCATGCGTTTATGAGGATCCTCGAGGTCGGCGAGGATCAAGGCTTGGTGTATTATACCAGCAACCTCAATGACGGAGAATTCGTGGAGGATTATGTCCGGAGGCGCGGTGCCGTGGCGCCTCCAACTGCCCTTGCGATGGTTTTTCAACTGCTGGACGACCTGCTTCAGTTGAAGAGCTATCAGCGTCTGGTTTCGCGCATGCATCTGGACCGCGTGCTGGTCACCACGCTGGAGGACACCTTTCTACAACTGCGTGTGTTTGATTACGGACTTTCGCAGATGGACGCGGGCACCGAGGCTCAGAGCGGATCCCGCCTTGTGGTGGAAGCGTGCCGGCTGATTTTCCTACTGCTGACCGGGCAGGCTTACAACGGGGAGAACCCGGACAGATTCCCCGCCCTGACGCAATTGCCGATGAGCTTGCGCACCGCCGTCAGGACCGCTTTGACGGATCCAGGGAACGCGCCTGCTTCCATCGAAAAACTGAGGGATGACGTGCGGGAGGCGTTCAGCGCTCTTTCGAGCAATGTGAAGGCGCGGAATTTCCGCAAGCATCTGGTGGTCAACAACTCTCTGCTGCCCCAGTCACAGTTGCAGGAGCTTCTGTTGGAAAACGTGCCGGTGGAAACCATTTTGGGGACGCGTTTTGCCGTTGAGGATGCCGAGCACACGCGGCGCTACCCCTTTTCCATTCCCGCGATCAATGCGAAGGTGGGGCAGCCCGTAACCGTGCATTTGCTGCCGCCCTCTCGCATCGTGGAAAAGAGCCGCTACGAGGCCGTGCCGCTGCAGATGTGGCGCTTCAATCCTGAGCGGCATCCGAACATTCTTCGTTCGCTGAGCTTGTGGGAAAGCCCGGACTGGACCTTCCTGACTGAAGAGCGCGAGCCTGGATTCGCCCTGAGCCGTCTGATGGCGGAACGCATCACGCTGAATCCTGCGGAAGTCACCGTGCTGATGCGTCAGATTCGCGCAGGACTAGATCAAGCGGTCGAGTGTGGTGTGCAGCGCGTGGATCTGCATCCTTCGAACATCCTTTTGCGCGTGGGTAAGAACGGACCTTTGCTGGCGCGGGAACTTGAGCGCCTGATGCAGAAGCGCCTGGATGCTTGGCCTTCTTTTGTCGTCAAACTTCGTCCGCACATGACCATGCGCAGTTTGTACGAGCCGCTGCTCGTGGACATGGACATTCCCGAGGGGCAGTTGCAAGAAGAGCACCTGCTGGACCGGGACTTTCGCCATCGCTCATTCGTGGCGCTGGCCGCTTATTTGCTCACTGGCGAGCGCCAGAGCGGGGGAGTGCCTCAGTTTCTTGAATCGGTGCCAGATGCCGCCGCGACGTATGTGCGGGAGTGCATGGAATTGACCCGGCGTGCAGGCAAAGCTCCCGCGCCAGGAGAATTCATCGATAAATTCGAGAGTCTGCTCTCCGCGCCGACAGTCGATCTTGCCACACGGCTTCGGGGGAACACGGTCGCCATGGAGGAGATGGAAAGCGTCGGTTCGGTGTCCGATTTTGAAGACGATTGGGCGGGCACGGCCGGTTCAGACGATGATTCGGACGCCTCCGTCGTCTCACCGATCAAGCGTGGGATGAAAACACACGACTTCAATCCGCTGCTCGTTCAAAAGCGTGGGCTGCCTTGGGGTGTTCTGGCCGCTGCTGCCGCAGTCATTCTTGGAATCGGTGCCTGGATGTTCTTGGGTGGAAAGACTTCGGACAAACCAGCGGTTTCCAAAGCCCTGCCATCCTCAGAACCGGAAGGTCCCATCACCATGAAAGGCGCGGATACAAAGCCAGCAAAAGTGGTCGTGGCCGTGAAGCCCTCGGAGGGCGCTGCCAGCAAAGATGATTCCAAAGCCGCGACGCCTGCGTCAGAGAACAAGTCCGTGGCATCGGCCTCACCTCCCCCCACCGTCACTCCAGTGAAGCCTAAGCCTGCAACGGCCATGTCGATGCCGGTTCCAAATCCCGACAAGCCACAGGCTCCGAAGCAAGTGGCTGACGCGCCGACAGTGCAGCCTGTGGTTAAAACAACCGCTCCAGCCATGCCTGGCGAAACATTGGCCGCACGTGGTGCGGAGCAGCCTCCAAAGACTCCTGACAATGGTGCCGCTCCAGCGGTGTCCGCGCCCGCCCCCGTCAAGCCGGTGGAAAAAGACCCCATCACCATCCGTCGTGCGATTGTCCCGACCAAGGAAGGGATTGACCGCATGAAGCAAGGCCATGTGGAAAACAGGACGGGTCAGATGCCCGCCATGTCCACCGCATCGCCACTGCCGCCAACAAACAAACAGAAGCCGTGACCACCCTCATCGAACGACTTTCGAGATCGCAGCGTGCAGAGCGTGGGTTTTCTCACGAGCGGCCAGAATTTGCTTGGACTCCTAGGTTGCCCGCTGGTAAAAGTCATCAAGTGGAGACGATAGATGCCCACAATGCTGGTATGATTGCGAAATCAGGGCCTCGCCGGACGAGAGACCGGCAGCATGGCGTTGTGGCTGATGCGTCCAGCCATTACTGTCCGAACGTCACATTCCAACACAAGAAAACCGCGAAAACGAGGAGAGACTGATGAAGGTCAACAACACAATTGTCATTTCAATCGGCCAGGCCGGCAACCAGATCGCCGCGTCCTTCTGGAAAACCATCTGCCAGGAGCATGGCATCGACCCGCTGACCGGCCAGACCGCCCAAGGCCAGCAGCCGCGTGGCAACTGGAGCGCGTTCTTCACCAAGCTCGGCGAGTCCACCTCCGGCAGCTATGTGCCGCGTGCGATCATGGTCGATCTGGAGCCCAGCGTGATCGACAACGTGAAGGCCAACTCCGGCTCGCTCTTCAATCCGGGCAATTTGATCAGCCGCACGGAAGGCGCGGGCGGGAATTTCGCCGTTGGTTACCTCGGTGCGGGTCGCGAGGTGCTTCCAGAGGTGATGGGCCGCCTTGATGCTGAGATCGACAAGTGCGACAATGTCGGCGGCATCATTGTGCTGCATGCCACTGGTGGCGGTTCCGGCTCCGGGTTCGGCGCTTTGTTGATCGAGTCCATCAAGGAGAAGTATCCTGAGTTTCCGGTCCTTAGCTGCGCGGTGCTGCCCTCGCCGCAGGTTTCCAGCGTTGTCACCGAGCCTTACAACACGGTTTTCACGTTGAACACCCTGCGTCGTTCTGCCGATGCCTGTCTCATCTTCGACAACGAGGCACTCTTCGAACTCGCACACCGCAAGTGGAACATCGAAAGCCCCACCGTGGATGACCTGAACCTGCTCATCACGGAGGCGCTCGCGGGCCTCACTGCCAGCATGCGCTTCAGTGGTTTCCTCACCGTGGAAATCAGCCTGCGCGAGCTGCTCACCAACCTCGTGCCGCAGCCCTCGCTTCACTTCCTCATGTGCGCGTTCGCGCCGCTCACGCCGCCGGACCGCAGCAAATTTGAGGAGATGGGTGTTGAGGACATGATTCGCAGCCTTTTCGACAATGGTTCCGTTTTCGCCGCCTGCTCGCCGATGGAAGGCCGCTTCCTCAGCACCGCCGTGCTTTATCGTGGCATCATGGATGACAAGCCGCTTGCCGACGCAGCTCTCGCCGCCATGCGCGAGCAACTCCCACTCACCTACTGGATTCCCACCGCATTCAAAATCGGCTACGTCGAGCAGTCGGGTGTTTCCCATCGCAAGAGCATGGTACTCCTTGCCAACAACACCGAGATCGCCCGCGTGCTCGACCGCATCTGCCACAACTTCGACAAGCTCTGGCAGCGCAAGGCCTTCGCCAACTGGTACCTCAACGAGGGCATGTCCGAGGAGCAGATCAACGCCCTTCGCGCCTCCGCCCAGGAGCTCATTCAGAGCTATCAGGTCGCCGAAGAAAGCGGAGCCAAGGCCAAGGTGCAGGACAGCTCGGCTGATATTCCACGCGGCGGCTCCAGCCACGACGACAGCCGTGCCGGCATGAGCCTTCGCGACCTTGTCGATCGCCGCCGCGCTTAACTACACAACACACGCAACAGAGAACAATCAGTTTGGAGGAGAACACCCGTGAGAGAAATTTTGAGCATCCATGTCGGACAGTGTGGCAACCAGATCGCCGACCGCTTTTGGCGGCTTGTGCTGCGTGAACATGGCCTGACCGAGGCTGGCACGCCGAAGGACGGCAACAACGCCGCCGCGAGCAATGCCAACCTGGAGGTCTTCTTCCACAAGGTGCGTGACGGGAAATACATCCCCCGCGCCATTCTTGTGGACCTCGAGCCCGGCGTCATCGCTCGCATCGAGGGCGGGGGCATGGCGCAGCTTTTCGACGAGAGCAGCATCATACGCAAGATTCCTGGCGCCGCCAACAACTGGGCGCGTGGCTACAATGTCGAGGGTGAGCGTATCATCGACCAGATCATGAACGTTATCGACGCGGCTGTCGAAAAAACCAAGTCGCTGCAGGGATTCCTCGTCACGCACTCCATCGGCGGCGGCTCAGGCTCCGGCTTGGGCTCGCTCATTCTGGAGCGCCTGCGTCAGGCTTATCCGAAGAAGCGCATCTTCACGTTCTCCGTCGCTCCTTCCCCTTTGATCTCCGACTCCGCCGTCGAGCCCTACAACGCGGTGCTCACGCTTCAGCGCATTCTCGACAATGCTGACGCGGCTGTACTGCTCGACAACGAGGCGCTCTTCCGCATCGCGAAGTCCAAGCTGCACCGCAGCCCGAACTACATGGACCTCAACCACATCATCGCGCTCATCATGAGCTCGGTCACGGCGTCGCTGCGTTTCCCAGGCAAGTTGAACACCGACCTCAGCGAGTATGTGACCAACCTCGTGCCGTTCCCCGGCAATCACTTCCTCACTGCCTCCTTTGCTCCCATGCGTGCGCCAGGCCAGGAAGGTCAGGTGCGCATCAACTTCCCGGACATCGCGCGCGAAACCTTCGCGCAGGACAACTTCACCGCCGCCATCGACTGGACCAACGGCGTGTATCTGAGCGCCTGCGCTCTCTTCCGTGGCGATGTGAAGGCCAAGGAGGTCGAGGAAAACATGGCTGCCATCCGCAAGAGCCTCAACTTTGCCAGCTACGTCCCCACCGGCGTGAAGCTTGGTGTTGCGGAAACCGCCCCAGAGGGTTTCGCCTCTAGCGGGCTGGCGCTTGTCAATCACACCGGTATTGCCGCTGTCTTTGAGCGCCTCATCAGCAACTTTGACATCATGTTCGACAACCATGCCTACACGCATTGGTATGAGAACAACGGTGTCTCCCGCGACATGATGGCCCACGCGCGCAACACCATCGCGAACCTTGCCCAATCCTATCGCGACGCCAGTTAGGTCGTCATTTTGACGGGACCTTCCTCGCACAACCCCCGAATATCCTCCCCAACCCGTGGATACCGCACTGGAGCGCCAAATCGCCTCCGCCTCTCGCAGTGTCGAGGAGGCGAGGCGGCTTGCGTACCACGATCCCATCCGCGTGGGAGCCTTGGTTGAGCAGATCAGCGTTCTTGCCGATCTGAGGCAGAAGGAAGGTGATTTCCGCAAGGCCGAGTCCCTCTACCGTGAGGCCCTTTTTCGTGCTCAGGAGTTGCGCAGGCAGGATCCCGACCTCCTCACCGGCATCTACTCGCTCCTCGCCCATCTTTACGACCGCTGGGGCCGCATGGACAAGGCGGCGGAGTTTTACGAACTCGCCCTCAACATCAGCGTCGATAACGGTTTGGATTCCAGCGACAAGGTCGCAACGATCAAAAACAACCTCGCCATGATTTTCAAGCAGCTCCGCCAGTTCGAAAAGGCGGAGCGCTACTATTGCGAGGCCCTGGAGACCTTCCAGAAGCTCGACGGCGAACAAAGCTCCCGCGTCGCCTCGGTGTACAACAATCTCGGCGTCCTCTACTACAGCAGCATGGACGTCGATCGCGCCCAGGCCATGCATGAGCGCGCCCTCGCCATCCGGCAGAATCTCAATGAAAGCCAGATGGATCCGGCTGACCTCTCACAAACCTTCATCAACCTCGGTGCGGTTTACAAGGCATCCGGTGACTTTCAAAAAGCCGAGGCATGCGTCGACAGGGCCAAGCGCATTCGTGCGGCCATGAACGGCTACCACCCCAATCCGCGGCGTTCTGCCTCCCTGCTCATCGACAAGAGCTTGTGACGGCTTAGTAGAGCTCCACGGGAGAGCGTTTTCCATCCTCCACGCTCAGCATCTTCGCCTTGTCTTCGCCGAGTGTGTCCACGCGGAGCTGCCAGATGTCGCGGTTGATGGCAGCGAAGCGGTCCAGGTCGAATTTGTCCGGCTTCACAAGGCGCTTCTTGGTTTTTTCAATGCGGACCAACGCATCATGCAAGATCGGTTCCTCGACGCCTTCGAGATGCTGGCGGGCGAGTTCGACCATTTCGACGCGGTGGCAGATCATGACGAGATCATTGCCGGCGCGGACGGCTTCTTGAATGGCCTGCTCAAAGGTCACTTCATTCAAAATGGCCCCCATGTCGAGGTCGTCGGTCATGGCGAGGCCGTCGAAGCCGTATTGATGGCGCAGAAGCTTCGTCACGATGTTGTGGCTCAGGCTGGCAGGCCAGCGGCCGCGATCGGGATCGTACGCGGTGTAGTTGCTGTGGCAGGTCATCACGCTGTCGAGTTCCGGCAGCAGCGCGGAGTAAGGCAGCAGTTCGCTTCTCTCCATCTCCTCGCGGCTTTTCGTGATGACAGGAAGAAATTCATGCGGATCGCACTCGGCGGGGCCATAGCCTGGGAAGTGCTTGCCGCAGCTGAGGATGCCTTCGCCACGCATGGCGCGGTTGAAGACACCCGCGTTGTCGATGACCTGCTGCGGATTTTTGCCGTAGGTCCTGCCTTTGAGAGAATTGTCCGCCGCGTCGTCGTAGCTGATGTCCAAAACCGGGCAGAGGTCGAGATTGAAGCCAAAATGCCGCAAGATCTGGCCTGTGAGTCTGCCGTGGCGTTTAATCAGCTCCGGATCGCCCTTGTCGCGCAACGATTGCGCGTTCGGTGGCTCTTCTCCGATGAGTCGAAGACGCGAAACCCGCCCGCCTTCTTGGTCAATCGTGATGAAGGGCTCGATCTCGGAGATGTCGCGCAGGTCGTCGATGAGTTTGCGGAGCTGCTGAGGCGTTTGGATGTTCCGGCCAAATAGAATGAAGCCTCCGGGCTGGAGTTTTTTGAGCCGGGCGGCCGTTTCTGGGGTGAGTTCCGGGCCGGGGACGCCCATGAGAAGGAGTTGGCCGAGGGGGAGGGAGGAGGGCATGAGGAGGGGTGTTCAGAAACTCAGTGGTGCGCTAAAAGGGCGGGCTGGAAGGCTCAAAAGGGTGTCAAGAGGGCTTTTGCTAAAAGTTTGAGAAAAACCGGGGGGTTTGGGCTCTCAGAGATGCGACTCAGGGCTTTCTTTTTGCAAAAGAAGGGTGGGTAGGTTGACGTGGAGGGCAAAACTTTTTAACATAGCGCTGTCTGTGGGGCAACCCGCAGGCCACATTTGCAAGCTTCCTCAGCTCCGCATTTCGTGCCAATCGATCCTCCATCGTTGTTGGTTGCTGGATCGCAATGGAACCCTCCGGCTCCGCATGCCGGAGGGTTCTCTGTTTTTGAGCGACAACGATTCACGCGATGTGAGCAACTGTGTGATGAGTGTGTGAGCAAGGTGCGAATAATCATGCGCCGCCGAGTTGGCGTGCCCATTGGATCGCACGCAGCATGCCGGTGGCCTTGTTGACGGTCTCTTGGTATTCCGAGGCGGGAACTGAATCTGCCACGATGCCCGCACCCGCCTGCACATACGCTTTCCCATCCTTCACTACGCAGGTTCGCAGCGCGATGCAGGAGTCTAGGTTGCCGTCGAAGCCGAAATAGCCCACCGCGCCCGCATAGGCGCAGCGCTTGCTCTTTTCGCACTCGTTGATGATTTCCATCGCGCGTACCTTGGGCGATCCGCTGACGGTTCCGGCGGGGAAGGTGGCGCGCATCACGTCGTAGGCCGTCTTGTCCTCGCGTAGATGACCGTCCACGTTCGAGACGATGTGCATGACGTGGGAGTAGCGTTCGATGATCATCAGGTCGCTGACACGCACGCTGCCGTAATCAGCGACTCGTCCGACATCATTCCGAGCGAGGTCGACGAGCATGATGTGCTCGGCGCGTTCTTTGGGATCATTCAGCAAATCCTGGGCCAGCGCATCATCTTCGGCCTTCGTTTTGCCTCTCCACCGCGTCCCGGCGATCGGGCGGATGTCGATCCGGCCGTTCAGGCACTTTACATGCACCTCAGGCGAGCTGCCGACGAGCGCAAAGCCCTGCGGGAAGTCCATGCAGAACATGTAGGGGCTCGGATTCACATGCCGCAGCGCTCGGAAGAGGTCCAGCGTGCTGCCGTTGTAGTCCGTCTCGAAGCGCTGGGAGGGCACGCCTTGGAAAATGTCTCCGGCGGCGATGTACTCCTTCATTTTCAGCACCATCCCCTCGTATTCGTCGCGCGTGGTGTTGCTGACCGGTGGTGGAAGCTGGTCGTTGCTGACCGGGGCAAAGGTTTGTAGCGGTTTGGCGGCCAGCGGCTTTTGCAGTTTGGCAATCACGGCAGCGATTTGTTCGCGCGCCCATTCGTAGGCCGCTTCCAGGCTCGCGTGCTCGTCGGTGTGCACATTGGCCACGATGGACAGGCGCCGTGTTCGATGATCGAACACCAGCACGGTGTCTGTGATCATGAAGACCATGTCTGGCAGGCCGAGTTCGTCCTTCTTCGGCGCGGGAAGCGTCGGTTCGAAGAAGCGAACCATGTCGTAGGCCAGATAACCCACCGCACCGCCATGGAAGACCGGCAACGGTTGCGCCTCGAGCGGGCGGAACGGCTTCATCAGCGTCTCCAATTCCGTCAGCGGGTCGGTTTGGGTGGTGAAGCTGCGCTTTTTGCCGCGCTCCTCGATCTCGACCTCTTTTCCGCGTGCGGTGAAGATGATGCGTGGTGAGCTGCCAAGCAGCGAGTAGCGCCCCGAGTGCTGCGTCAGCTCCGCTGACTCAAGAAGGAAGCCGCAGCGGCCGTCGTGGATCTTCTGAAACGCCGAGAGTGGCGTCTCGTAGTCGGCCGTGAGTTCGGCCATCACCGGCACGAGATTGCCCTTCTGCGCGAGCGTTTGGAAGGTGGCGAGGTCGGGCTGAAGATGAAGCTGGGGCATGCGGGCGGAAACGAACGCTAATTCTGGACGCGATTGCGCGTCGTGGCAACGCGCATCAAAGAGCGGCACGGACGGCGCTCAGCAGCTCGTTGTAATCGTCGAACGGCTTGAACTGCCGGAACTGCGCCTGGATGGAGGCGGGAGCGTGAAAGAAGAAGCCCACGTCGGCCTCTCCAAGCATCGTCGTGTCGTTGAAGGAATCTCCTGCGGCAATAACGCGGTAGTTGAGTGCTTTGAAGGCGGCGACGGACTTCTGCTTCTGATTGGGCTGGCGCAGCTTGTAGTTCACGATGCGGCCGTCGGGGGCCACTTCGAGCTGATGGCAGAAAATCGTCGGCCAAGCGAGCTGGCGCATCAGCGGCTGGGCGAATTCGGCAAACGTATCGCTCAAGATGATGACCTGCGTGATGGAGCGCAGCTCGTCGAGAAATGCTTTCGCGCCTTCCATTGGCGAGAGCGTGCTGATGACTTGCTGAATGTCCGGCAGTTTGAGTCCGTGATCGTCCAGGATTTTCAGCCGGCCTTTCATGAGGACGTCGTAGTCCGGTTCGTCACGCGTGGTGCGGCGCAGCTCAGGAATGCCGGTCTTTTCCGCAAAGGCGATCCAGATTTCAGGCACGAGAACGCCTTCGAGGTCGAGGGTGACGATGGTTTGGGGTTTCATCACGGGGAGATGTCATGAGTTCGGCCCTTTGTCCAGCACGTCGGCTCCTTCAAAAAAGACACACTCTTAGGCAAGCTTGGTGGAGCCGTAGCTTCGCTCGCGGATACCTTATGGCATGAAAATCGATAATGATCTCGCCCGCGAGGTGCTGCAGGTGGTGAAGAAGGCGAGAAACGCCGTGCTTGCTACCGCCGATGATCATGGATGCCCTCACGCGACGTGGATGACCACGCAGGTCACGGATGACTTGGAGGAAATCATTTCCATCACCGCGCCCATCTCACAAAAAATCACCGATCTCCGGCGGAATCCTCAGGCGGAATGGATGTTCTCAACGCCATCGATTGAGACGGTGGTGTATCTGTCAGGCTTCACCCGTGTCATTGAAGGGGAAGCGGCAAAGCGCTACTGGGATCAGATGCCCGGCAAGGCACAGGCCTACTACCGGAAATACTGCGAGACCGGCGACTACCACCAGTTTGCTGTCATCCGAACCGAGGTGAGCAAGATCGTGCTCTGCAAGCCCTACGCCTACAAGAAGACCGTGATCCTCAACAAATCGGCCTCGCCCACCGTGAAGCTTCAGGATTGAACCTCCGCTGGGCGCTGCGCTTCGATTGCCTCGCACTTCTCCCGCCAGCCGGGGAAATTCCATGCATTGGGGAATCCTTCGCACTGGGCGGGTTTCACGGGCTGGATGCGGCAGACGTTCACTCCTTCGAGAAAAAGGCATTCGCCATTGGGCTTGTCGATGATGCTCAGGCCGGTGCGGTTCGCGTTCAGGCGTGTGCAGCGTTCGACGAAGTCCTCACGCGGCATTTCCAGAAACGCGGCGATGCGGGCGACCTCTTCGTCCGTGACGCGCACGTCCCCCGGCCAGCGGCAGCAATTCCCGCAGCGCTGGCAGGCATACCAGGGCTGCGGGGTGTCAAGCGTGGAGGCTGCGGTCATGAAAAGTATTCTGTTCGCGCAAAGAAGGCGTGCGGGGCATAATTCATGCGATGAATCGATCCGTGCAACGAAGGTTTGAAAAACACCGCTACCGGTGGTGCCGCGTAGTGTTGTCGTGATGAAACTTCATCTGCTGCCATCCATCACCCTCCTGCCACCGCCGCATGACACGGCGGATGAGGCGCAGGTCATCGAGGACTGGGCCCGCGGGCTGGATTGGGTCAAATGGCTCCTCGGCAGCGTGCGGGCGCGCACGGAAGGGTTGATGGTGCAGGATGGGTCGTGGGATGACTTTGCCGGCGGCCTGCTGCTCGAAACGATCGGTCCCGCGCTCAAGACTGCCTGGCAGTCCGCGCAGGCGGGAGATGTGACCGGCCTGATCGCGGTGGATGAGGCTCTGTCGGCTCGCCTTCCGCCAGAGCTTGCCCGACGCAGCCTTCAGGCCGGTGCGATCCTGCTGAAATCCACGCGTCAGGCCCGTTATCAAGCCGTGCTCGGTCGTTTGCGTGAGGCCGTGGGTCAGGGGAGGTGCGAGGGGCACATCGCTGTCATCTGGCCGGCCGTGGGGCACTTTTTTCAGCTCAGCCTCGCCAACGTCATCGCCGAATACCTTCACTTGGAATGGGACATTGCCACACGGGATGCCTCTGGTGCTCAAAAGCCCGCCGGAAAGCATGGTATCGCTGTTTTGACGAGTCAGGTCATGCGCGGGCAGTCCAATGAGTCCGCCCTGCGCGTGGTGGATGCTTGAAGCGGTTACTTTCCGAAGAGCTTTTTCGCGGCGTCCTTGAGTCCACCGGTGTCGATCTTCGCTCCGCTGCCTTCCAGAAGGTTTTTCAACTGGCCACTGGCGCTGGCCTTGGCGGCTTCGGTGCTGATGCGGGAAAGGACTTGGGCGGTGAGTTCAGCAGGGGAGATGCCCGCGCCGCCAGAGCCGAGGTTGGTGAGGCGGATTTCTGGCAGGGTGACGTTGGCATTGGCACCTGGGACGAGGCCGGCAGCGCTGGCGCTGAGCTTCGCGCCGGTGATGAGCAGTTCGTTAACCTGAAGCTTGATGTCTTTCTTCGGCTGGGCTTCGCCCGCAGGGGCTCTCTGTCTTTCGGTGGCTCCGCCGGTTTGTTGCGTGGCAAAGCTCTTCGCGTTGTCGGCGATGTGTTTCAGATTCGTGCCGCCGAGGCCGGCTTCGAGATTGATCTCTGGATCGGCGATGCGGATGTGTTTGATGACGATCTTGTCCGTGGTGACGCTGTTGGTGTCGAGCGCGACTTCGGCGCGGCCGACACGCACGGCACGCGGGCCGGTGAAGCCTTTCGGATTGCCGATGACGAAGCCTTCAATGACACCCGTGCCGGAGAAGGGCGAGAGCTTCACCGAATCCACCGTCACGCTGGTCTGCACCACGGGCGGCGTGCCGCTCTCGATGCCCATCTTGACCAAAGTGTCGAGTTTTGACCAGGCGAACCAGAGCCCGGCGGCGACGAGGAGGACGAGGGCGATGACGATGCGGATGATCCATTTCATGGTGCGCCAGTCTGCCCGCCTGCTGAATTCTGTAAAGCGCTGAGACGCGGCTAAAACTTCACCGTGGCCCCAAGCGTGGCCCCGAAGCCGGGTTCATTGCTGCCGGAGCCATGGTAACGATAGGTTTGATTCAGCAGGTTTTCGAGAGCTGCGGTGACGATGAGATTTTCCGTGACCTTGCAGCCGCCACGCAAGGTGAGGAGCAGAAAAGAAGGGGTTCCATTGGGCGGAATGCGCGACGTGTCTGCCTGGTCTGAGGCATTCATGCGAGCCGCTTCTCCGTAGGTTAGTCCGACGAGTTCCGTCCAGAAGCGGCTGTCTTTCGTCTGCCAGCGCACGCCGGCGTAGCCGACAAGCGGGGCGATTTTGCCAAGCGGTTCATCACGTGTCTGCGTGGTGTTGCCGATGAATTGCTCCGACTGGCCTTCCACCCAAGCGATGTGGCCAAAAACACTCCAGTGGGGATTGATCTGCCACCTGGCGGCGAACTCGACGCCTTGCATGTAGCCGTCTCCACCGTTGGCCTTTGTGACTGTGGCTGGAGCTCCGGCAACGATGGTCCGGCGGATGATCATGTCATGAATCTGCGTGTAGAAGTAGCCGAGACTGGCGGTGATCGTGTCGGTTTGTGCCTTCAGGCCGAGTTCATAAGTCAGGTAGGTTTCAGGAGAGAGCCCAGGCGATGGAATCTCTAAAACCGCTGCTCCGACGGAGAGATCATCGCGTGTCAGGTCGGACATGTTGGGAGCGCGGAACGCCTCGGAGACACCTCCGTAGACTTGGTAGCGGTCTTGGTCATCAAGGTCGATGAGGAAGCGGGCGCTGGCCGAGAAATTCTGATACTCATCAGATGCGCTGCCCACTCCTGTCACTGCACCCGTGGTGGGATTGCGGGCCTGGAACTTGCCGGCATCTGCGCGCACATGCGTGTAACGCCCCCCCAAGGTCAGATGGATACGATCTCCGATATCGATCTCATCCTGGAGAAAGATGCCGAGCAGGTCGTAGGTGGCGTCATCTGCCACGGAACCCGCGAACGGGTTGGCTCCATCGGTTTCGAGTGAGTCGTGGTAGTAGTCGATGCCATAAACCAGCCTTCCGATGGGGGAACTGCTCTCGAACTGAAAATCCACGCCCAAAGTGCTCCCATCGACATCCTGAAAGGTGGTGGCCCCAGCACCAGTGACGCGATACTGCTCTTCTCCGGCTGTTTGAAATGAGACCGTCAGGCTGGCTTCGTCGATGAAGCTGTTCAGGTCGCTGCCGGCAAGGCGGACATAAGAAAGACTGCGTCCCTGGTCAAAGAGGCGGATGCGGTTCGCGCCGACCGCGGTGCCTGCGAAGGAGACCCCGCTGGTCGTGTCATGCGTGCGCCAGACGTTGTTCTGACGCACTTGTTGGTGGACGGCCGTCAGGGTCCAATGATCGGTCAGCGAGACATCCAGGCGAAGGTTGAAGGCCCACTGGTCGTAGCCGGTGTTGCGCAGTCTTTGGCCGCTGCCGTCGGTCACATCGCCGAATTCGCTCAGCGTGCCACCCAGGTGCAAACCCCAGCGCTGACCTTGGCCAATGCTGTTTTCCAGGTGCTCCACGTTGCTGTGCTCGGCCGTTGAGTGACGATAGTCGAGCTGCCCATGCGTGAAGAAGCCGCCTTCGGCCTCGCTGAGGTAGCCGGAGCCTTTGGTGAAGGCATTCACGGTGCCGCCGATGGCGTCGCTGCCGTAAAGCGTGCCACCCTGGGAAGGCAGGACCTCCACACGTCCCAAGGAGAACTGATCAATCGTGTTCCAATACTGGTTCGGACCTTCGCGGAAGGTGGAGTTGTTGAAACGGATGCCGTCGATGAGCATCAGGTTGCGGAAGCCGGTGAAGCCGCGGATGAAGGGCGAGCCCTGGCCGTTGGATGTCTTTTGGATGGAGACGCCGGGTATTTCCCTGAGAGCCTCGGGGAAGGTGCGCACGAGCCGCTCCTCCATCTGCTTTTTGTCGAGCGTCTTGACCGCTGCAGGGACGTTGGAGGCCTTTTTCTCGCTGCGGGTGGCGGTGATGATGATTTCCGGGATGGGGGCCGCCTTTTTGGTTTTGGTGTCAGCGGCGGGAGCGACGGCGGTCAGGGAAAATAGGCAAAAAGTGGTCAGGCGCATGTCTGGAAGCATCAAATGAGCCCTGATCAAAGCACGCAGGGTTTTCATGGTCACGCCACAAGGGGCTCGAAGATCGTGTCTGGACAAAAACTGGCCATTTAGCTGGCCGAAGGGTGCGTATTCGTCCGCAGTCACGTACGCAACCCAGTCACCACGAGGCAACGACCTCATACGCGTAGCCACGCAGGTATTCGGTCTCGGGAATGGTGGCCAGGATGGGGTGATCGGGGCGCTGGGTGTAGGTGGCGATGCGGCGGAGCGGTTTCTTCGCATCGACGGCAGCGTCGGTGATGCTGCTGTGAAACTCGCTGGCGCTGACGTGATGGGAGCAGGTGAAGGTGGCAAAGATGCCGCCGGGTTCGAGCATCTTCATGGCGCGGAGGTGGATCTCCTTGTAACCACGAAGGGCATCACGCACAGAGCTTTTCGTCTTTGTGAAGGATGGTGGGTCGAGGATGATTAGATCGTAGCGCACGCCGGCGGCTTCGTTGCGTTTCAGGAAATCGAAGCAGTTTTCTGCGATGCACTCGATTTTCGCGCCGGAGATGGCGGCGTTCTGTTTTGCGACCTCGGTGGCGGGCTCGCTGATGTCCACGGCGGTCACTTCAGTGGCTCCGGCGAGGGCGCAGGCCTGGGCGAAGCCGCCTTGATTGGAGAAACAATCGAGCACACGGCAGCCGTGGGCGAGTTTGGCGACGAGTTGGTAGTTATCGAGCTGGTCGAGGTAGAGGCCGGTTTTTTGGCCTTCGAGCAGGTCAGCGTGGAAGGCGCTGCCTTGATGACGCACGACGTAGGGCACGGGTGTTTCGCCGCTGATGACACCTTTGATGAGTTCCATGCCTTCCGCTTTGCGAACCGCAGCTTCATTGCGTTCGACGATGCCGCGTGGCTTCAAGGTGTCGTTGAGCGCCTGCACGATGAGGTCTTTGCGCTGGTCCATCGCGAGGGTGAGGGTCTGAAGCACGAGGAAGTCGCCGTAACGGTCGATGATGACGCCGGGAAGACCGTCGGACTCGCTCCAGACGAGGCGGCAGAGGTTCACATCGACGCCGGAGGCCTCACGGACCTTGATCGCCCGCTGAATACGACGCGTGAAGAAGTCGAGATCAAGGTCCTGGCGGCGATAAGAGAAGAGACGGGCGGAGATTTGCGACTGAGGGTTGTAAATCGCGCTGCCGAGCGGTTTGCCACGCACGTCCTGAAGGTGGACGACATCGCCGGGCTTGGGGTCGCCGTGGCGCTTTTGAATTTCGGTGGCGTAAACCCAGACATGACCGTGGAAGAGGCGTGCGCGGGGCTGGACGGTGAGGGTGGGCATCTGGGAGGTAGGCTGTGCGTCGGTGGAACAGTTGATCAGTGGGACAGTATGAGGGGCGGGGGCAAATGACGAATGATGAATTCAGAATGACGAATGAAGTCTGAAAAACCAATGACGCAGGTCGAGTGGCGCTGTGGCCTTCGAACTTGGTCATTCATTCGCCATTCTCGTTTCGTCATTGGGCGAGTGATACGACCGCTTTGATCACGCGACTCTCGGGACGGAGCCAGATATCCATTTGAACGGGCAACTCTCTGAACTCGCACCGATGGCTGATCCAAGGGCGGGTGTCGATCTGGCCGGACTGGATCATGCCCAGGATGCGCGGGAAGTCGGCGGCGACGGCGTTGCGGCTGGCGAGGAGCGTCAACTCACGACGATGGAAGAGCGGGTCGTCGATGGTGACGGGTTCCTTGGTGATGCCGACATAGACGATGCGACCGGTGAAGCGGGCGAAGCGGAAGCTGCCGCTCATCGAGTTTGGGTTGCCGGTGGCGTCGAAGACGATCTGTCCAGCGGGTTCATCGGGCAATGAAGCGACGACTTTGACGCCGGGGTAGTGCTGCTCGACGAAGTCGCGGCGTATGGCGTTGAGTTCGAGGATGGTGATGCGCGCGGTGGCGGCGCGGGCGAATTCGAGCACGGTGAGGCCGATGGGACCGGCACCGATGATGAGCACATCGTCGTCGGCGGTGACTTGAGCGCGGTTCACGGCATGGCAGCCGATGGCGAGGGTTTCGACGAGGGCGAGTTGCTCGAAGTCGAGGGCGTTGCAGGGATGGAGCTTGTGTGCGGGCAGGATCATGCGTTCGCGCATGCCGCCGTCGCAATGGACGCCGAGGACTTGCAGTGTTTCGCAGCAGTTGGAGCTGCCGCGCTGGCATGAGTGGCAGGTCCCGCAGTTGAGGTAGGGTTCGACGGAACAGCGGTCACCGGGCTTGAGGTGCGTGACGCCTTCACCGACGGCGATGACTTCGACGCCGAGTTCGTGGCCGAGGATGCGCGGGAACTCGATGAAGGGCATTTTGCCCAAATAGCCGCTGAAGTCGGTGCCGCAGATGCCGATCGCTCGGATGGCGACGAGGGCTTCGCCTTGTCGAGGTGTGGCAGCTTCAGGCAGCGTGGTCCACTCGAAGGTTTTGGCGGTTGTGAGGGTGAGTGATCGCATGGAATGACGAAACCAGAATGACGAATGAGTGGCGAAGGCCAGCACAAAGAGCGAAGCCCGGGCAGTTATCTGGCTTGGTAGCGGCCGTTTTCCACGGTGATTTGCGGGACGCGGTGGTCTTTTTCGAAGATGTCGAAGGCAGGGCGGAGATTCTGCCAGAAATCGAGATGAGGCGAATCGAGTGCCTTCTCGATGCGTTCATCGGCCATGCGGAACGGGAAGATGTGGACGGGGACTGTGGCATTGTTTTTCAACGCGGCCTCGACGACGAGGTAGATTTCTTCGATGAGCGGATCGGTCATGGCGAAACACCCGATGCTGACCATGCGGCCATGCACCATGATGAGGCTGCCGGTGCGCTGATGTACGAGATCGTAGGCGTTCGGGTAACCGACGTTGAAGGAGAGATGGTAGCTACTGGCGGGATTGAGCTGCTTTTGCGTGACGGTGTAGAAGCCCTCAGGGGCCTGCATGTCGCCTTCACGGGCTTTGGGACCGAGTGAGCCGGAAAAGGTGGCGATGGGATAGTTGCGGAAGAGTTTCCACTGGTTGTCGGCACCTTTGAGCCAGAGTTCGAACTCACGGGTTTCTTTGAAAATGCGGATGAAGGCGGGCTGGCCGAGCTTGAGTTGCTTTGCGGAGAGTTCGTCGTGCAATTTCGGCAGCAGACGTGAGCGCACGTCGGCTAGGCGCTCGCCGGGATTCATCCCCTGCCATTGGTCAGGCGGCGGTGGGGCGGGGTAGGGCAGGGGCAGGGTGTCACGGGTGATGAACTGCATGAGGTGATCGAGCCAGTGGTGCAGCGTTGGCAGGGAGTTTGCGCGAAGGGCAAGGCCGGCTGCGACTAAGAGCGCCGCGAGGAGCAGAAGGGTGCGCTTCTTCATGCGGCACGCCGCTTTCAGGAGGTTGCCTGCGCGGAGATGGGCGGCTGTTTGCCGCGCACGATGTTCATGGCGCCGTTCAATTCACCGCCGGGTTCGATGGAGACGGAGCGGGCGGTGACATCGCCATTGACGGAGCCGTTGCTGGCGATGAGCACGGGGCCGGTGCTGAAAATGGTGCCGGTGACGCGAGACTGAATTTCGACTTCCGTGGCATGCACGGTGTTCAGGAAGGCGACGTCCGCTCCTTTTTCGACGACGAAGCGCTGGCAGTGGATTTCGCCGATGATGCTGCCGGTGGTGCGGAAGGTGGCGTCGCCGGAGCAGGTGACATTGGCCTCGATGATGCCGTGGCATTCGAGATCACGGCAGAAGACGCTGCTGGCGGAGATGCGGCCGCGCTTGCGAACGATGACATCACCCCTGGTTTTGATGGACTGGGTGGAGGTCATGTTGATCTCCACATCTTCGAGGGAAATGTAGGCGCCGCAGGTTGGGCAGTTGGCGGACTTGGCGGAGCGCCCGGTTTTGAACTTATGCCCGCAGTCGAAGCACTCGGCATCCTTGAAATACTGGTTCCGATACATGCCCTGCTCCTTCATTTTTTGCAGGGAACTTGCTGTTTGCGGCGCTGGCGAGGGTGTGGGCGGCGGGGAGTTGGACTGCGGGCGGCGCATGTGCGAGGCGGAAGCCTCGCCTTCCTCAGTCGTGGTTGGCGCGGACGTGTCTTCCTGGGAGGAGACGGCCGCGCTTGGGGCCGGAGCTTGGGCTTGCAAGTAAGCTCCGAAGCCGTCCGCAGCGGATAGAGGGGGGGAATCCGGCGTGCTGGCGGTTTTCTCCGCAGTGGGAGGATTGTCAGGCTGGGTGGGCGGGGAGTTTTCCTGTTCGTGCCAGTTCTCGGTGCCGCCAGCCCCGGAGCGTGTCACTTGGGAGGCGGTGACGTGCCGTTTTTTCACCGTGAGGTGAACGCCGCATTTTTTGCAGAACGTGGAAACAACGAGGCGCGGCTCGTATTGAGCCGCGCCACAAGAAGGGCACACCACTTCGATTTGATTCTTCGGTGGTGTGGGAAGGATGCTGGACTTCGAGCCGAAGAGCCTCCCGAACACTCGATTTAAGACAGGTTAAGGTTGGGGTTTTGGGCCGCCGGCAAAAGCAGGCTTCGACTCTGCTTTCTTGCCGACCTGGGACTGGCCCATGAAGGTAGCGCCTTCTTCGATGGCAAGAGTGCCCGCAGCGATGTCGCCTACGAGGATCGCGTTGCTCTTGAGCTCGCAGCGCTCGGCGACGGTGATGTTGCCCTCGACCTTGCCAAAGATGATCACAGAACGAGTCTTGACCTCGCCTTTGATGAGGGCGTTTTCGCCGACGGTGAGGCTGCCATCGGAGATGACTTCACCCTCGATCTTGCCATCGATGATGAGATCGTGGGAGAACTTGATGGAGCCTTTGATTTCGACGTCGTTGGCGAGAACGTTTTTACTGGTGGTCATGACGGGAGCTGAGTGAGTGCGTGTGGGTTGTGCAGCAGGAGCGGGCACGGCGGAGAGAATCGGGGCGCGTTCGGCTGCGGGAGCCGACGCGCTGGCCTCGGAACGCCTGTCGTCCTTCTGCCCTTCGGGTTGTCCAATGATTTGCCTTAACATGAGGATGAAAATATAGCGGTCTATTAAGTTGAGTGTCAATCTTTGGCTTGCTTATTTTTTGTGAGTCGAACGTAACAGGATTGTTTGATGAAGTTGCGCAGCGTGAGTTTTGCTGCTGTGTCGAGTCATGATGGAATCTGTGTTCATCACAGCCGTGGAGACGGCCTGTGTGCTGGGTTTGGAGGTCGATGCCTGCCGGGCGGCGTTGCATGAGCGCCGGGGCGGGATTGACGTGCTCAGCGCCCGGGTGGAAGGTTTTGAAGAGTTGCCGGTCGGCTGGCTGCCGGAGCGTGAGATTCTGAAAGGACGACGCTATGGGGCAGCAAGCAACGCTGCGGTGCATGTGGCGAGAGCGGCGGTAGCAAAGGCAGGCTGGGATGCGGACGCTTTGCGTGGATCCTGGCTGTTCGGGGCCAGCAGCCGGGGGAATGCAGGAGAAATGCTGGGGGAAAACACATGGCGCAGACCTCTACGCAAGTTCAGTGCCAGCAATACGATGCACAGTGAAATCACGGCTGCGGCGAGCATCGAGCTGGGCATCCGCGGGCCGTGGCAGCTGATTTCAAACGGCTGCTCTTCCGGGCTGGACGCCCTGGGCATGGCCTGGATGGCGGTGGCTAGCGGGCTGGCTCCCAGGGCGCTCGTCGTGGCCGTGGATCTGCCGCTCGTGCCGGCGCTGCTGCGAGATTTTCGCGACACGGGGCTGCTTTCGAGCAATGGCGTGAACAACCCCTTCGCACTCGAAGGCAAGGCGGCCACCAGCGGGTTTTTGCCCGGAGAAGCGGCGGTAGCGGTGACCCTGGAGCGAGTCGGGGCTGGTCGGCGGCATCTTTGCCGCGTCGAACACTACGCTGCGAACAGCGATGCCTATGACGCGCTCATGATTCCCGAAGATGGCGGCGGGATCGCGGACTGTGTGCGGACTGTGTTGCACGCAGGTGACAAAGACAGGCTGGTCGCCCTTTGCCCGCATGCGACTGGGACGGTCAATCACGCTCGTGTCGAGCCTCCAGCCCTGCTGCGCGGGCTGGAGGGCATGCAAGTGCCGCTGATTCCGCTGAAGCCGCACACAGGGCATGCTCTTGGCGCGAGCGGACTACTCGATGTCGCCCTTCTGGCTGCGTGCATGAGCGAAGGCTGGCTTCCGGCGGTGCTGCCGGGGCTGACGCCGCCGAAATGCGGCCTGCCTTTAAATGAGGCCCCTCTCCCGGTGAAAACGGGGGACCGTGTGTTGAAGCTCGCCTCCGGCATGGGCGGCCACAACGCCGCGGTGTCGCTGGCTGTGGTCTGATTCCCGCTTGGCACCGGCGGTGAATTCGCGACAATCGCGCACCGCATGTCCCGGCTGCCGCTTTCGATCTCCATCATCTCCCTCAACGAGGAGGCCAATCTTCGCCGCTGTCTCGCCAGCGTGGCGGATCTGGCGGAGGAGACGGTGATCGTTGATTCCGGCTCAAAAGACCGCACAGCGGAGATTGCGGCCGAGTTTGGCGCACGATTCGTGCACCAGGACTGGCTTGGCTACACCGCGCAGAAGAACCACTGCCTCACGCTGTGCACGCAGCCATGGATCCTCGCGCTCGACTGCGATGAAGAGCTCACGCCCGAGCTGCGCGACTCCATCCGCGCATTTTTCACGAACGGAGACGATCAGAGATTCGACGGCGCTTGGATGTCACGCCTCGTGTGGTTCATGGGCCGCTGGATTCGTCATGGCGACTGGTATCCCGATCGCAAGGTGCGCCTCTTTCGCCGTGACAAGAGCCGCTGGGCCGCCGACGGCGGCGGGCAGGTGCATGAGCGCCTCGATGTGGACGGTCCCTGCACCACGCTGCGCGGTGATCTGCTGCATTACTCCTTCAAAAACATCCAGCACTACCTCGTGAAGCATGTGCAGTATTCGGCCGTGTTTTTGCAGACGCAGCAAGCGAAGGGGAAGCGCTGGTCGCTCCTGCACACCTTGTTCCGGCCCTGGTGGCGTTTTGTGCGCGCTTATGTGCTGAAGCTCGGGTTTCTCGACGGGTTTCCCGGCTTCTGGATAGCGACGGCGACCGCGTTCTTCGCGTTTGACCGTTACAGCCGCCTTTATGAGGCCGGGGTGGAGGCAAAGACCAAGAGCGGGGCATGAAGCTGGCGTTGATGCATCATCAAATCATCCGTGGCACCGGCGTGGAGACTTTCCTCATCGATTTCGCGAAGCGTTTGGTCGCCGCCGGTCACCAGATCACCTGCGTGACCACGCTCACCACGCCGGAGATCGGCGCATCACTGCCCGTGCGTTGGGAATTGTTGCCGCGCATCCGGGGATCGGCCGTGATGCGGATGTGGCACTTCAACCGTCTCGCCCCGCGCGCCGCCCTGGCGGTCGGTGCGGATATCAGCATCGGTTTTGGCCGCACCTGCGCGCAGGACATCCATCGCAACGGCACCGGTTGCCACCGGCTCTACGGCAACCTGCTGCCGCTTTGGCAGCGCTACACCTTGAGGCATCTCTACGAGCTGCATCTGGAGCGCAGACTCTATGCCGGGCGCGAGACGCGGAAGCTCGTCACCAGCTCCGCCCGCGTCGCCGCGCAGTTGCAGGGCGTTTACCGCGCCGGCGGAGAGCGCTTTCACGTCCTCCCGCCGCCGGTGGACACGCAGCTCTTCCAGCCCGCTGAAAACCGCGCCGTCACGCGTGAAATCCTCTGCCGCAAGCTCAATACCGACGCGACGCGGCCCGTGCTCCTCTTTGTCTCCCTCAGCCATCGTCGTCGCGGCCTCGAGCCGCTGCTGGAGGCGCTGCAGCAGATCGACGCCACGCTCTGGATCGCCGGGAAGAATCTGAGCGCCGCGCAGGGTGACTTCATCCAGCGCCACGGCCTCGCCGCCAAAGTCCGCGTCGTGCCCGTCACCGCCAGTCTGGTCGAGCTTTATCAAAGCGCCGACTGGTTCGTGCATCCCACGCAGTACGACGCGTTCTCCATGACCGTGCTGCAAAGCATGGCCTGCGGTCTCCCGGGCCTCGTCTCCGTCATGGACGGAGCGGTGGACCACATTCGCAATGAGGAGAACGGTCTCATGCTCTACCACCCGGCCCAGCCGTTGGAACTCGCCCAGCGCCTCCAGCAGGCGCTCGCACTGGGGCAGATGCAGTGGCAGTCTCTCTCCCAGGCCGCCCGCGAATCCGCCTTGCCACTCACTTGGGAACGTCACCTCCAAGAATGGGCCGAGGTGATGCAGGAGGACCTGTTTTGATCAAGGAACAGCCGCGAGCGAGGCGTTTTCCGTCTGTCTCAGCCATCAAGATGGCTGTCAGTGGGATCGAGTCTCGTGCATGTGTGGTCGAGGCGACCGCCGACATGCCTTTTTCCCGGCCAGTCCATCACATTGGCGGATTGGGACGTCGCGGATTGTCGTGAGGGAAGTGTGGAAAGCAGGAGGGAAATCCGGGTGAGAGAGCGTTTTGCTTCCTTATGAAGATACAACTCCTCTCCTTGCTTTTCTGCACCGCATTCTTGAACGCGCAAACCGTCGCGCCGGTCACGGTGGATGCCGCGAAGCACCCCAATCTGCAGGCGGCGCTGGACTCGGTGCCTGAAAGTGGTGGTGTGGTGATGATCCCGCCCGGGAACTATGAGATCACGGAGCCTCTGCGGGTGAAAACGGCGGAGACGCGCATCACGGGTGGCGGAGCGGCCACACACATCATCAACAAGAGCGAAACCGGAACCCCGGCTTTCATCCTGCGGCCCGCGAGTCTCGATGCGGACAAGAAGGCGAGGCTGTGGCGCGTGCAGATGGCGGACCTGCGCATCAGCGGCAATGAGAAGAGTGGTGACGGCATCTTTGCGGAGGGCATCCAGGAGATTTATCTCGAAGGAGTGTCCGTGGACCGCCACGGCGGGCATGGAATCGTGTTGAAGGACTGCTTTGAGGATCCGCGCGTGGCGGATTGCATCATCACCTACAACAAGAAGAGCGGCATCGAGATTCTGGGATGTCACGACATCGTGGTGAACGCGAACCACTTTGAGGAGAATCAGGACGCGCTGCGCTGCATCGATGCCTTCAACCTGTGCATGAACGGCAACAACATCGACGATCATCTGGGCAACGGGGTGATCATCGAGAACACCTACGGCTCGGTGGTGAGCGGGAACATGATCGAGGAGTGCAACGGCACCGCGATCATCCTGGACCGCGACTGCTACGGCATCACGCTGAGCGCGAACGTGATCGCGCATCATCTGGAGGGCGGCATCGACCTGCGTGACGCCTGCGGCTGCACGATCAGCGCGAACACCTTCACCATCGCGCACAAGTTCTCCGTGCGTGTGGGCAAGGACTCGGAGCGCAACACGATCAGCGCTAACACTTTTTGCAACACCTACATCGGGGCAGGGAAGGACAAGCGGCCCGCCGAGCACAAGACACCGATGGGGATTGATGAAGGAACTGGCGTGCTGTTGGAAGGGGGAGTCAACGGGGTGAACCTCAATGGCAACACTTTCTCAGGGCTCTCGACTGCGGCGGTTTGGAGGTTCATCCGGGAAGTTGGTGCGGTAATCAGGTGCCTGTGAGTATGTCTTTTGACTCGTGAAGCGCGTAGATGCGCAGGTGGAGGAAGTCCACGTCGCGGTAGCCGTAGGCCATGCGGGT
>Ga0169931_10001401_pt1 | contig 39760 bp, 43 predicted proteins | sample Kivu_15m_20L_FD_129675 | JGI IMG/M metagenome (GOLD analysis project Ga0169931, IMG submission 129675) | Freshwater microbial communities from Lake Kivu, Western Province, Rwanda to study Microbial Dark Matter (Phase II) - Kivu_15m_20L... | ecosystem: Environmental > Aquatic > Freshwater > Lake... | reverse complement strand
CGAGTGACGGGTGTGGGCGAATCCGTGCAACAACACGACGCGCCGGGGGCCCGAACCGACAACGTCCGCCGCGAGCAAGGGCGCAGGGTGCCGATCGGGGCGCATTGCTGCCACGATAGACGCGTGGACAATTCGACGGCCGCAGCCACGATGTGCGCGACGATGGTCGACGAGTGGGTTCGCATCGGCGTCGATGTTGCGATGGTCGCACCCGGATCGCGCTCGACACCGATGGCGCTGGCGCTCGTTGCGCATCCGGGTATGTCGACCCACGTCTTCATTGATGAACGCGTTGCTTCGTTCGCCGCCGTGGGAGCGGCCCGAGTGCTGCGTCGACCGATCATCATGTTGTGCACTTCGGGAACCGCAGCGACAGAATTTCACTCGGCCGTCGTCGAGGCGCACCAGTCCGACGTACCGCTCATCGTCATCACCGCCGATCGGCCGCCCGAGTTGCGCAACGTCGGTGCGCCGCAGACAATCGATCAGATCGATTTGTACGGCACTGCGGTGCGCAGATTCGTCGATCTCGGGGTCGCGGAACCGGCGCAGCGATCCGAGTGGAGACGCTCGGCTCGCAATCTTGTCTCCGACGCGACCGGACTGCGTCCCGGTCCCGTGCACGTGAACATGCCGTTTCGTGAACCCCTCCTCGGCGAAGCGCAGGAGTTGCCGGCGGTCGAGACGGGCTCCGAGTCGGGCCTTGATTTCCGGACACCGCTCGCAACTGATGCAACCGTTCGCGAAGCGTGGCGCATCATCAGTTTCGCGCCGAAAGGTCATTCGAGGGGCGTGATCATCGCCGGTGAGGGTGCCGACGACGTTGCCGACGACGTTGCCGAGGTCGCCGGCGGATCATCGGCGGTACTCGAACTTGCCCGGATGCTCGGCTGGCCGGTGTGGGCCGATCCGCGGTCGGGTCTGCGCCGCCCGCATCCGAACGTCGTCGCCGCTGCGGATGCCATCTTGCGTGACGACGCCGTTGCGGAACGATTGCGCCCATCCGTCGTATTGCGGTTCGGGACCCTTCCGGCTTCCAAGGTCGTGGGCACTTGGTTGCGCGAGTGGGGTTGCCCGCAAGTGTGCGTCACGGCAGGTCCCCAACTTGCCGATCCCGATCGACTCGTCACGCATCACGTTGTTGGTGAGTGTGCCGACGTGGCCCGCCGGTTGACCGCACTGTGCGCCGGTGCGAGTGGAGACAGCGGACTCGATCCCGATTGGTTGCACCAATGGATGGCTGCGTCGGTCGCCGCAGATCTCGCGATTGCCACCACCGCGTCGACGGGTCGGCTCACCGAGCCGGGCGTTGCCCACGTGGTCGTTCGCGATGCTCCCGCGCCGGGGGTTCTCGTCGCTTCGTCGTCGATGCCCGTGCGCGACGTCGAGTGGTACGGCGCACCGCGCAACGGCTTGAAAATCGTGGCGAATCGTGGCGCAAACGGGATCGACGGCGTGATGTCGAGCGCGATCGGGGCCGCGCTGGTGGCTCGAGTTCCGGTGACCCTGATCATCGGCGACGTTGCATTTCTCCACGATTCGGGGGCTCTCGTTGGACTGGCAGAGCGCGCTTGCGATCTGCGTATCGTCATCGTCGACAACAACGGCGGAGCGATTTTTTCGTTCCTTCCGCAGGCTTCGGCTCTGTCGCCAACGGTGTTCGAGAGGCTGTTCGGAACACCGCATACCGTCGACATCGAGCTGTTGGCGCGTGCGCACGCGGTGGATTACCGGGCGGTCGGCAATCACGCTGCGTTGAGTGCTGCGCTAGCCGAGAGTGGGCCGTCGATCATCCATGTGCGCACCGAGCGCACGCACGTTGTCGCCGATCATGATTCGGTGCACCGGGCCGTCAGCGATGCCGTGCGTGACGCAGTCAATCTGAACCGTCGCTGACGTTGCTGCAATCCGGCCCGTGGTCAGGGGCGGACGAGCAGTGACAGCATCGCCTGGAACTTGGCCCGCGTTTCGTCGAGCTCGGCGAGTGGGTCACTGGCGGCGACGATCCCACCCCCGGCAAACAGTTGGGCGCGAGTACGAGTGTGATCGAAAATTGCGCAACGAATCGTGACGGCAAACATCCCCTCGCCGGAGGCACTCATCCAACCGACCGCCCCGCCATACGGTCCACGATCAACTCCTTCGACCTCGGCAATGAGAGCGAGAGCGGCATCGCGCGGGTGACCGCCGAGCGCAGGCGTGGGAACGAGTGCCTTCACGAGGTCGAGCACATGTGGCGGGGGATTGCTCAGCTTGCCTTCTACCCGTGTTCCGAGGTGCTGAACATTTGCGACCGCAATCACCTCGGGCTCGGGTTGCCAATCGAGGTACGAACACCACGGCAGCAATGTGTCGTGCACCATGTCGATGACGACGCGATGCTCGAGCTGGTTCTTCGCACTTGCGAGCAAATCTGCTGCCAATGCTGCATCCGTCACGGGATCCCCGGTGCGCGATGTCGTACCCGCGAGCGGATGACTGCGGACGACGTCACCGTCGCGTTCGACGAGCAGCTCTGGAGATGCACCGATGAGACCGTCGAAGTGATAGCGGTACGACGAGGCGAAGGCACGTTTCATCCTGAGCATCAGGGCGGCAAGATCCAGCGCACGGGAGCTCTCAACGATGACATCGCGGGCGATAACGGCTTTGGTCAGCCTTCCGTTGCGAACCGCATCGCGCGCCGCGGCCACGGCGGCGAGATATGTGGGAATCGCGACCCCCGGGCGCACCGTGATGCTCGCCCCGTCGGTTGCAGCCGGTCGAGTCTCCTCCATCTCGAGGGGTGGTTCGTGGCGCGGGTGGACGATCCACGTCGTACCGTCAGGATCGACTCCCCATGTCGTGTGTGCGAGCACGACATCACCGGTGGAGCCGTCGAATCCGACGGCACTAAACAGCGTGATGCGTCGAGCGAGCAGCGGATCGGATGACGAGGCGGCAATCATGCGGCACAGGTCGTCGGCGACCGAAAGATCCGCGCGCATGAGGACACCCCGTCCGGCACGCCCCGAGGAGCCGCGAGCGATCAGGAATCCGTTGGATCCACTCGCTGCCTCCAACGAGAAGCCTGCCAATTCGGAGGCAGTGAGTTCGCGAGTGACGAAGTCGACGTCAGGCACGGCGGGTGGCGACGAGTAGTTGGGTGAGACCGCCGCTCAGATTCGTGTGCGATGCGTCCGAGAACCCGCATTGCCGCAGCATGTCAACCATCTCGTCTCCCGACGGCAGGTACGCAACGCTGCGCGGAAGGTACGAGTACGCGGGACCGTCGGAGAGCAGAGCACCGATGCGCGGCACGATGCGACCGAAGTACACGGAATTGCCCCATCGCACGACCGGATTGCGGGGGATACCGACGTCGAGCAGCGCAATTCGACCACCTGGACGTACGACGCGCGACAACTCGGCGAAGAAAGCAGTGAGATCGACGACGTTGCGCAGCGCGAATCCGCAGGTGACCCCGTCGAGTGCCGACGCTGCCACGGGCAGAGTGAGAATGTCGGCCTGCGCTCGCGGTGCACCGCTCGTGTCTCCCCGAAGCATGCCCAGCGAAAAATCGAACGACAGCGGCACGTAGCCGGATCGTGACAACTCCTTGCACAGGTCACCTGTACCGCTTGCCAGGTCGCCGACGAGCGAGCCCTCTGCGAGATGCAGCGATCGCACGGCTCGACGCCGCCACTTCACGTCAAGGCGGAATGTCATGATTCGGTTGACGACGTCGTAACGGGGTGCGATCGCATCGAACATGTCACGTACCGCGGATGCCTTCGTTGCTCCGGTGGGGAGCTCGTCGACGTCCCACGGGCGATGTGCGGCGTCGCGTCGGACCATTTCGATCAGGCTACGTGCCCGTACTGGCGCGGCTTTCGATCCGCTGTGGGTGCGGGCATGCTCATCGGCCACACTTGACTCGGGAGGAATTCATGGCCGACAGGAACCTCATCTTCGGTGTGTTCATGCCGCAGGGATGGAAGATGGAACTCGCCGCGCTCGCCGATGCAACGGCGAAGTGGAATGCCGCCGTCGACATCGCCGTGCGCGCCGAAGAGCTCGGTTTTGATTCGGTGTGGGTGTACGACCACTTCCACAACGTGCCGCGCCCGGCGCACGAGGCAGTGTTCGAGTGCTGGACGACCATTGCGGCAATCAGTCAGCGCACGTCCCGCATCCGGCTCGGGCAGATGGTGGGCTGCAACTTGTATCGCGAGCCGGCGTTACTGGCAAAGATCACGTCGACGGTCGACGTCATCTCGGGTGGCCGTCTTGACTGGGGTATCGGTGCCGGATGGTACGAGAACGAATGTCGCGGCTACGGATACGACTTCCCCGTTCCGAAGGAGCGCATCGCCATGCTCCGCGAGTGCGTCGAGATCGTCAAGTCGATGTGGACCGAAGACGAGACGACCTACAACGGGCGGTACTACAAACTCGTGCGCGGCAACTGCGATCCGAAGCCGATCCAGAAGCCACGTCCGCCGATTTGGATCGGCGGCGGGGGAGAACAGCTCACGCTGCGTGTAGTGGCACGTCATGCCGACGTTGCCAATTTCGGTGGAACTCCGGAGGATTTCCTGCGCAAGCGCGAGATTCTGAAGGACCACTGTCGTGCGGTTGGTCGCGATTTCGACGAAATCCGCCTCACGTGGTCTCCCGACATTTTCATCCGCGATACAGAGGCCGAGATCGAGGCCGCGGGCAGTCTGAGCATTTGGGGACATCCCTCCGAGCAGTGGAAGGCGGGGGCGCTGGTGGGAACGCCGGAACAGGTGGCGGAAAAGATTTCGGCGTACATCTCGATGGGTTGCACCGGCTTCGTACCGTGGTGTGCCGACTATCCATCGATCCACACGCTCGATTCCTTTGCTGCGATCATGCGCGCGTTCCGCTGACCCGACAAGCGGGGCGCGTCAGGCGGCGAAGTAGAGGCGGCTCACCAACTCGGCGACGCAGGCCGGTTTGGCGGCATTGCGAACCTCGAACGTGGCCTCGAGAACTGTCTGTACGGAGTTGGCGACCTCGCTGGCTTCCTTCAGGACGACACCAATGCGCAACTCGCTGTTCACGGGCACCGGCGAAGGGAAACGCACCTTGTTGGTCCCGTAGTTGATTCCCATCACGACGCCCGTCACCCCGTAGATCGTCGGTACGAGGCGTGGAGCAAGTGACAGGGTGAGGAAACCGTGGGCGATGGGGCCGCCGAACGGCCCGCTTTTCGCACGTTCGACGTCGACGTGAATCCACTGGTGATCGCCCGTCGCCCGTGCAAACGTGTCGATCATCTCCTGGGTGACGAGCAGCCACTCGCTGTATCCGAGATGTTGGCCGACGCAGGCTTTCAGACCCGCCAGTCCGTCGATCATTCGCCGTTGCATACCGTTGCCCCCGCCCGCTATCTGTACCACATTTTTTGATGGGCCCTGCTTTGCGGATGCAGCAGGAGTGCAACCAGGGCGACATCGAAAGCGAAGCTGATGATGCTTCCACCGAACAATTGCCGACGCAGGCCGGCACCAACGTCGCCGTATGCAACGAAATTGACGACGAACGGCGAGAAGGACGCAGCGACGGCAACTTTCCATCCGATACGGCGTTCGTTGGCCATGAGGAAACCACCGGCCGCATGAGCAATCGGTACGAGGAAAGCCAGCGCAATACCGAACGGAACGCGAAATCGGACCCACGCGAGGGGACCGCTCGAATCGAGGATCTCGAGCAGCGCGAACGCACCGTCGAGATACCCGAGGAGAATTGCGAGCTGCAAGGTTTGCGGTGCCATCCGGTCGAACCACTTTCGCGCCGACAGTGACATGGGTCGAGTCTGTCACGTGATGCCTGGAGTGGCACGCATCGGTAGGGTGACCCGCGATGCGCAGCGGCTTCGTCACCCTCGTCGGGCGACCGAACGTCGGCAAGTCGAGTCTCGTCAATGCGCTGTGCGGTACCAAAGTGAGCATCGTGTCATCGCGACCGCAGACGACCAGACGTCGAGTCCGCGCCATCGCCACCGCTGCGGATCATCAGATCGTCTTCGTCGACACACCCGGCCTGCACAAACCGGTCACGGCACTGGGTGAGCGGATCAACGACACCGCACTGGCCTCGGTATCCGACGTTGACGTCGTGTGCCTGGTGCTCGATGCAACCAAGCCGTTCGGTCGGGGTGACAGGTGGGTGGCCGATCGCCTGCGCATGTCCGAGACAATCGTCGTCGTCAACAAGAGTGACGCGGTCTCACGAGAAGCGCTTTTTTCGTACCTCGCTTCGGTCGCCGAGCTCGGTGCCCGTGCCTACCATCCCGTATCGGCTCGCACCGGTGCCGGTGTCGCGGAACTGCGCGCTGCTCTCGTTTCGATGCTCCCGGAGGGACCTGCGCTGTATCCCGAGGATGCGCGCAGCGACACCGACGAGCTGACGTGGATCGCCGAATTGGTGCGCGAGCAGTTGCTCCACGAGACGCACGACGAGCTCCCGCACTCAATTGCCACGCGCGTTGTCGAGCACGAGTGGCCGCGAATCCGCTGTGAGATCGTCGTCGAGCGCGAGAGCCAAAAAGGGATGGTGATCGGCAGGGACGGGTCGCTGCTCAAGAAGGTGGGTACCAGGGTGCGCGAGCAGCTACCGGCCGGTGCGTTCCTCGAGCTGTTCGTGGTGGTCGATCCGAATTGGCAGCGGCGTCCCGATCGGATCGAACGACTCGGCTACTAGTCGCGCGACACGAGCACGGCGTAATCGTCGAACGTGACGGTTCCGCCCGCCGCAGTGAGGTCACCGGCGCCGCGGGGAACCGCGATCTCCGTGCCGTCAACGCGGAATGACACCTGTCCGATACCCGGGCGACGCGTGAGGGTGAGAACGATCTGTGCAATCGCCAGCCTTTGATCGGTGGGTGAGAGATCGGACAGGAACGGGGCCGACGCAGAGATGAGCGCAACCCCGCGACGCGTGTCGACGGTGGCGACAAAGCGAGTGGGGAGTGCGCTGCGCAAACCCGTGCTCGCCTCTTCGCCGCGAATTCCCTGAAGGAGCGTGTCGAGCACCTGCGTCGGCGTGGCCGGACTGACGAGAAGCCGCGTCGTCGACACGGCGCGATTCGCACTGATGAAGTAGAGCTCGACGGGCTCGTAGACGGTGGCAGGAGCAACGGAGTCACCGCTCACCGCGGAAACACCCTCGGAGGGAAGGGTCGTCGTCGTGACGACCGTCGTGTCGACAAGCACCGGGGGCAAGTCATCGGCGCCCAAGGGTTGCAGATCCCCTTCACGCGGTACCCCGCATCCGCTCACCGCCGCGAAGACGACAACGCAGGTTGACAGAAGTTGTCTACGAGCGTTGCGCATCAGAGCTCTCCCCGGGGGATGGCGACGACGAATCGAGCTCCGCCGCTCGGTGCCGCTTCGACCCATGCACGCCCGCCGAGGGCGAGAGCGTGTTCGTTGACGATCGCCAATCCCAGGCCGCTGCCGGTGCTGTTGCGCGACGCCGTACCACGCGCAAAGCGCTCGAAGATTCGAGCTCGCTCGCTGACGGCGATTCCCGGTCCGGCATCGTCGACCACGAGCAGGAGGTTCGCATCGGCAGCGGTGATGATGACGTGAATCGCCCCGCCGGCATGATCGCGCGCATTGTCGAGCAGGTTGACGAGGATTCGCTCGACCCGACGTCGATCGACGAATACGACGTCGTCGATCCCGGCCTCGTTGATGACGAGTACGTCGGCGTACCCGAACCGACCGGCGATCCGCTCGACGAGCGCGGCGAGATGCTCGCGTTCAAGCTGGTCTTGCCCCGCACCGGCATCGAGCCGGCTCAGTTCGAGCAAGTCCAGAACGGTTCTGTCGAAGCGACGCACCTGGGTCGTGATGATGTCGACGGCCTTCTGATTGCGTTCCGACAACTCGTCGCGTCGCGCCGCCAGCACGTCGACGGCCGCTCCGAGCGAGGTGATCGGCGAGCGGAGCTCGTGGCTCACGTCGCTCGCGAAACGTTCCTCGCGCTCGATCCTGTCCTGAACGGCATCGGCCATCTCGTTGAAGGAATCGACGAGCTTGTTCAGTTCGTCATCGTTCTCGGGCTCGAGACGCGTGTCGAGCCCGCCCGACGCGATGTTGCGGGCAGCAGCCGACACCCGGCGCAGTGGAGCAAGGGCCGCACCACTGAACGTGCCGCCAACGAGACCTGCGATGAGTGCGATCACGACGATGCCGACGACCAGGGTGTTGCGCACGGTTCCGAGGGTGTCGTCGGCATTGGAGAGGGAGAAAGCCTCGAAATAGTGCGCACCGATCGCCGGAATCGGTACTCCGAAAGCCTCGTACGGCACGTCGTTGAACGTGAAGCGCTGGCTGGCCGGTGTGCCGTCGAGCACCCTGCGCACGAGCGTCGTCGGGAGATTCGACTGGGTGAAGCGCAGGGGCGCCTGCGCGTAGAACAGCGACTCGGGAGCCAGATGCAGCACCGCGTATCCGCCCGTCGACGTGCGTACGTTGGTGATGACCTCTCCCGCGCCCTCGCGATCGGCCCCGACGAGGGTGCGCACCAGCTGTGCATTGGCGATCGTTTGCGCACGTGCCGACGTGGTCGCCTGGTCGAGAAGATACGAACGGGTCGTGGCATACGTGACGATGCTCAGCAGAAGTGCCGCGATGAACGACGCGAGGGCGAACGACACGACCATGCGCCCGCGCAGCGATCCGAGACGCGGTCGGGGGCGCACTGCGGGACGGCTCACGTCTTACAGCATGACGGAACCGGCGCGGGCCAAGGGGGAGCATGGCCGCGCGCCGGTTCGGATGTCCACAACGCTGCGGCACGCGTGTGACGAACGGGGCGCGGCTCTGTGCGTTTTGTGTGACTTCCCGGGGAGTGGGGCAGAATCGGTGTGTGCACCGCCTGTTGTTCATCGAGGATGACGCCGACATTCGTGCCGCGCTCGGACTCGTGCTCGAGGACGAGGGGTACGACGTCGTGCAAGCGGCAACGGGTGAAGAGGGCGTCGCGAGATTCGTGGCCGATGCCCCCGATCTCGTATTGCTCGACGTTCGTCTGCCCGACGTGTCGGGTTTCGAGGTGTGCCGAAGATTGCGAGCGCGCAGCATTACGCCGATCATCATGGTGACTGCACAAACCGACACGCACGATCTCGTTGCGGGTCTCGAGGCGGGCGCCGACGATTACGTCACCAAGCCGGTCGTTGCAAAGGAGTTATCGGCGCGGATCCGCGCCGCGCTGCGTCGCACGACGCTGCACCAGGTCGTCGGCGACGAACCGCTCGTGCGATTCGGGGATGTCGTCGTCAACCGGGCAGCCGGAACGGTGACGAAGCACGGCGCGGAGTTGGCGCTGACAAAAACCGAGTACCGACTGATGGTGGAGTTCGCCGATCACCCGAACATGGTTTTGTCGCGCGATCAGTTGCTCGAGCGGGTGTGGGGCTACGACTATCTCGGCGACAGTCGACTCGTCGATGCCCACATCCGTCGCTTGCGGGTGAAGATCGAGGACAAACCCGACGAGCCGAAGTTGCTGCTGACGATGCGCGGTCTCGGCTACCGGATGAACACCGCTTAGCGGAAACTCGTCAGGACTTCAGCAGTGCGAGGGCGATGTCGAGGTCTGTGCCGTCGATCTCCGGCCAGGGTCGTTCCGTGAAGTGAAGCTTGGCTCCCGGTAACTGCCACAACAGGTAGTTGGAGATACGCAGTTCGCCCGAGGTGCGGATGAGCACGTCGACGGGAGGTAGCTCGGGCTCGTACACGTTGGCCGAGATATCGGCGGCGGTCGGGGTCGGCGATGCACGAAGGCTCCGCGAAACGGCGCGCGCGATCTCCGCTCGGCTTCCGTAGTCGAACGCGACGGTGAGTGTCATCCCCGTGCAACCACTCGTGTCCTCGATTGCCTGTCGAATGGCCCGCTGCACGTTGGCGGGGGTGCGTGATCCGGGCTCGTCGAACGGCCGTCCGATCCACCGAATGCGCACGTCGTTGGCTTTCAACTCTTCGACCCGACCGAACAACTTGCGGTGCAGGCCGAGGATGTGGCGCACCTCGGAGATCGGTCTCACCCAGTTCTCTGTGCTGAAGCCGAAGACCGTGAGCCATCCGATGTCCCGCTTCACTGCGTCACGAACCAGGTTGGCAAGGGCCTCCTCGCCGGCGGTGTGACCGGCGGTGCGGGGCAGACCGCGACGGCGTGCCCACCTGCCGTTGCCGTCCATGATGCATGCAACGTGGGCGAGGCGTGCAGCCATTGCGACGAATCTACCGAACCGCGAGGGCACCGTTCGCAGAGCCGAAGCCTGCGAGACTTCGGACGTGGCACGTGACGGTCTCAACTCGCTCGCCCATGTCGTCGTGTGCGCCGGGACGACCGGCGAGTGGCTGCGTACGAGCCCGGGGGAATGGGGTGATCAGTTGGGCATGTTTTCCGACATCGTCGCTCATGCCGGGGGTCGTTGGCTCACCGTCATCGCCCACCATGACGATGTCGCCGATGCCGACGTGGCCAAGGTGCGTGACGAAACGTGCGCAGCCATCACCGCGGGATACGGCGGTGAGCGGATCGGCGACAAGGTGGTGGCCGTTGGCCACGGCGGAGTCACCGTCGTGGTCGACACGTGTGCCGACGGTCGTGAGCGAATTGCCACTGCGTCGCGCCGACTCGCGCGGGCGGGCATCGTCGATGAATCGCAACTTGCCGCGGCCGTTCTCGCACCGACACCCGCCGATCCCGACCTCGTTGTCGTTCTCGGCCCGGCGACACAACTTCCGGGATCACTCGTGTGGGAGCTCGCTTACAGCGAGCTCGTTTTCCTCGACGTGGCTTGGACCGAGGTGAACGCCGAGCACGTCGAAATGGCCATCGACGACTTCCTGCGTCGTGACCGCCGTTTCGGCGGAATCGATTCCTGATGCCGACGTACCGCGACGCAGCCGTCGTACTGCGCGGTCATTCGTTCGGAGAGGCCGATCGCGTTGTTGTGTTGCTCACCCAGGAGCACGGCAAGGTGCGGGCCGTAGCCAAGGGCGTACGCAAGACGACGTCGAAGTTCGGTGCGCGTCTCGAGCCGATGAGCCACATCGAAGTGCAGTTGTACCGCGGTCGCGAACTCGACGTGGTGCAGCAAGTGACGCTCGTCGAGACGTTCCGCGGCGTGCACGAAAACCTCGAGAGCATCACCGACGGTCTTGCGATGTGCGAGGCCGCCGATCGGCTGTGTCACGATCGAGAGCCGGTTCAACCCGTGTACCGCGCTCTTGTTGGCGCCGTGCGCACCCTCGACCAGGGGCGCAACGAGCTCGTGCTCGGGGCATTCCTGTTGCGGTTGCTCAGTCTTGACGGGGTGGGGCCGGGTGGCGACGTCTGCGCCACCTGCGGATCACCCGTCGAGGGAACCGTCGGCGGCTTCAACGTTGCCCGTGGCGGCGTCGAGTGCACGTCGTGTCATCGCGGTGCAGTGCTCGATGACCTTGCCGCCGAACTGCTCTTGCTCGTCCTTTCCGGACGAATCGGGGAGGCGCTGGCGCGTGCGTCGCAGCCGAACCCTCGAGTGGTGCGCGCGAGCAGGGAAGTCACCGTGATTGCGCGTGCAGCGATGGAGCACCACGTCGAAAGAAGGTTGCGCGCCATGTCGGTGTTCGAACGATCGCGCTCCGACGAGGAGTAACCGCGCAGTAGCATTGCGCGGGTGCCGGCACCCGATCTCGACGTCATCGTCAACCTTGCAAAGCGGCGCGGCTTTGCCTACCCGAGTGCCGAGATTTACGGGGGATTCCGCAGTTCGTACGACTACGGACCGCTCGGTGCGCTCATGTTGCGCAACGTCAAGGACGCATGGATCCGCGCCATGGTGCAGCAACGCAGTGATGTCGTTCTCATCGATGCGGCGATCCTCAACCCGCCACAGGTGTTCGAGGCAAGTGGTCACCTTGCGAACTTCAGCGACCCGCTCGTGGACTGCACCGTTTGCAAGCGCCGCTTCCGCGAGGATCAACTCGAGCAGCGCGACTGTCCGCAAAAGATGAAGGGTTGCACCTTCACCGACGCACGGGCGTTCAACCTCATGTTCCGGACGCAGGCGGGTCCGGTTGAAGGGGCGGGAGCCGACGTTTACCTTCGGCCGGAGACGGCGCAGGGAATGTTCGTCAACTTTGCGAACGTCCTGGCGACGAGTCGCAAGAAGCCCCCGTTCGGGATCGCCCAGGTCGGCAAGAGCTTCCGCAACGAAATCACACCCGGGAACTTCATCTTTCGTACACGTGAGTTCGAGCAGATGGAACTCGAATTCTTCGTTCCACCGAGCGAGGGTCCACGCTGGTACGACTATTGGAAGAGTGCGCGCCTCGAGTGGTACGTGGACCACGGAATCCCGCGCGAGATGCTCCGACTGCGCGAACATGCAGCCGACGAGCTATCGCATTATTCGGCGGGAACATGCGACATCGAGTTCCTGTTTCCGTGGGGCTGGGGCGAACTGGAGGGTGTCGCGCAACGCACCGATTACGACCTCACGCAGCACGCGAACCATTCGGGCACGCGACTTGACTACTTCGATCAGTCGACGAACGAGCGCTACGTGCCGCACGTCATCGAACCCGCTGCGGGTGTCAACCGCACGATGGCGGCGTTCCTGCTCGCGGCATACGACGAGGACGTCGTCAACGACGAACCGCGCACCCTGTTGCGACTGCACCCCCGGATCGCTCCCTTCCAGGTGGCTGTTCTCCCGCTGTCGAAAAAGGAACCACTCACGACACTTGCGGCGGACCTGTTCGCCCGGTTGTCGCGTCGCTACATGTGCGAGATTGACGAGACTCAGGCGATCGGACGGCGTTACCGCCGACAGGACGAGATCGGCACTCCACTGTGCATTACCGTCGACTTCGAGACACCGAACGACGATTCGGTGACAGTGCGCGACAGGGATACCACCGAGCAGGTGCGTATTCCGATCGGTCGTCTTGACGAGGTGCTCGCCGAGCGCTTGGGGTTCTGAGGCGGAAGTGACATACCTCGACGCCATCGTCGCCCATCACCGGCGGCGCGCCGAGGCCGATCAACGCAGCGAAACGGATCTGTACGAGCAGGCGTGCGCGGCACCCCCGGTGCGTGGTTTCGCGAGCGCCCTACGGAAGACGCAAACCGGATCGATGGCAGTGATCGCCGAAATCAAGCGCCGCTCGCCATCGAAGGGACCTTTGGACGCGAACCTTGACGCGGCAAGGACGGCACGCGAGTACCAGGACGCCGGTGCGTCCGCGTTGTCGGTGCTCACCGACGAACCCCACTTCGGCGGGTCTTCGGCCGATCTCATCGCGGCTCGTGATGCCACTGATCTGCCCGTTCTGCGCAAGGACTTCACCGTTTCGCTTCGGGACGTTTTCGACGCGCGCATCATGGGTGCCGACTGCATCCTGCTCATCGCCGCTGCCCTCGGGTCCGAAGAGCTGTGCCGTTATGCCGCTGCGGCTCGCGATGTCGGTCTCGATGCGCTCGTCGAGATTCACGGAGAGGCCGAGATCGACGTCGCCATCCGGGCGGGTACGGGTCTGATCGGTGTGAACCAGCGCGACCTCGTCACGTTCGGTGTCGACCACGAACGGGCGGTGCGCGTCGGCGGCATGCTGCCCGCCGACGTAGTGCGAGTGGCCGAGTCGGGAATCCGCAACGGGCATGACAGCGAACGCTTGCGCGAGGCGGGATACCACGCCGTGCTCGTCGGCGAATCGCTCGTCACCTCGCCCCGGCGCGGGGATCTCCTTGCCGAGCTCCGACTCGCGGTACGGTGACGTCGAGCCGGCGATGTTCGTCAAGATCTGCGGAATCACCAACGAAGAAGACGCGTTGCTCAGTGTCGCCATGGGTGCCGATGCTCTCGGTTTCGTGTTCGCGCCATCCCCGCGCCAGATCGCGCCGGCCAAGGTTGCCGACATCGTGCGTCGACTCCCGGCCCACGTGATGACGATCGGCGTTTTCCGCAACCATGATCCGCGTCGTGTCGCTGATGTCGTGCGCGAGGCCGGGTTGCGAGGCGCACAGTTGCACGGCAATGAGTCGCGTTCCGACGTGGATCTCGTCACCCAGGAAGTTGGTTGGGTCATGAAGGCCCTGCCGGGCGGCGAGGGGGACCCGACCGCGTATCGAACCAATGTCATCATGTACGACGCCGTGAATCCCGGCGGCGGAATCCCGTGGGATTGGTCGTCGGTGCTGCCATTACCGAAGGGAATCCGGATTGTGCTCGCAGGCGGACTGACGCCGGACAACGTTGCCGGCGCCGTGGCGACGGTGCGGCCGTGGGGTGTCGACGTCTCGAGTGGTGTCGAGCGCGAGCCCGGTCGCAAGGATGCGGTCAAGGTGCGGCGTTTCATTCGTCACGCCCGAGATGCCGCTGCTGCGTACGAAGAAGGGGAGTAGCACGCAGATAGTTTGAGTGCGTGACGGCACTCGAGACTCCCGGTACGGACGGTCGATTCGGCGAGTTCGGCGGACGCTTCGTGCCCGAAACACTCATGCCGGCATGCCTCGAGCTCGAGGCTGCCTTCGCCGAAGCGTGGAGAGACCCCGCGTTCCGGGCCGAATTCGACCGATTGGGTCGGGACTACGCGGGTCGGCCGTCGATCCTCACCGAGTGCCGCAATCTGTCGCAGCGCCTCGGTGTGCGAATCGTCCTCAAGCGTGAGGACCTGAATCACACCGGCTCGCACAAGATCAACAACGTCCTCGGTCAGGCGCTGCTCGCCAAGCGGATGGGCAAGAAGCGCTTCGTCGCCGAAACCGGTGCGGGTCAGCACGGCGTTGCATCGGCAACCGTGGCCGCACTTCTCGGTCTCGATTGTGTCGTCTACATGGGTGCCGTGGACATGGAGCGCCAGGCGCTCAACGTGTTCCGCATGCGATTGCTCGGAGCCGAAGTGCGCGCTGCGCAGTCCGGCAGCCGCACGCTGAAGGACGCGGTGAACGAGGCGATGCGCGACTGGGTCGCGTCCGTCGAGACCACGTACTACTGCATCGGGTCGGTCATGGGTCCGCATCCGTATCCGTACATGGTCCGCCAATTCCAGAGCGTCATCGGCAGCGAGGCACGCAGTCAGTGGGCAGCCACATTCGGTGGAATCCCCGACGTAGTCGTCGCCTGCGTCGGCGGCGGGTCCAACGCAATCGGCATCTTCTCGGGATTCGTCGACACGACCGCCCGCTTGATCGGTGTCGAGCCGGCCGGCGGCGCCGCAGTTGGCCGCGGTGTGCCGGGTGTCGTGCACGGAATGAAGAGTTACCTCATGCAGGACGAATACGGTCAGGTGCAAGAGGCACACTCGATCTCGGCGGGTCTCGACTATCCGGGCGTCGGTTCTGAGCATTCGCATCTCGCGTCGATCGGACGTGCGGAATACCCGAACGTCACCGATGCCGAGGTCATCGACGCGTTTCAACTCATGGCTCAGTCGGAGGGAATCATCCCGGCGCTGGAATGCGCGCACGCACTTGCCTGGATCGTGCGCTCAGCGCCGGACATGCAGGGAGCCACGGTCCTCATGAACCTGTCGGGTCGCGGTGACAAGGATGTCGCTCAAATGATGACCCTGCTCGGCGACTCGCTCGGTCGCTGACGCGCTTCGTCACCGTGGTTGTCCGCCAATTCGTCATGACGAAACGAGCGGTGACATGGTGACGAGCGACAGGGGAGTGCTCGAAGAACACCTGCGCAGCCGACGTGATGCGGGCTCGAAGCTTCTCGTGCCCTACATCACCGGTGGACTCGAGGGGTGGCTCGACGCGTTGCGAGCAGCAGCAGCGAACGGAGCAGATGCCATCGAGGTGGGTATCCCGTTCAGCGACCCCGTCATGGACGGTCCGGTCATTCAGGAGGCGTCGGTACGTGCGCTGCGTGCCGGGGCTACTCCGCAATCGATTTTCGCCGCGTTGCGGCACGTTGATATCTCGGTGCCGCTCGTCGTGATGTGTTACTACAACACGGTGTTCCGCGCCGGGCATCGGCGCTTTGCCCACGATCTGCACGAGGCGGGCGTCGTCGGTGCGATCGTGCCCGATCTTCCGCTCGAAGAAGTCGATGCGTGGGCGAGCGACGCCGACGGCGAGGGGATCGAGACGATCATGCTTGCCGCACCTACGGCCGATGACGCGCGGATCGCGCGAATCGTGGAGCGGGCACGAGGCTTCGTCTACGCGGTCGGCCTTCTGGGCGTCACAGGAGAGCGGGACGAGCTCGCTACGACGGCGCTCGACATCGCCCGGCGGGTGAAACGAGCAACGTCGTTGCCGGTGCTCGTCGGTGTCGGTATCTCGAATGCCCAGCAGGCTGCGGCGGCCGTCGAGGTGGCCGACGGGGTCATCATGGGTGCATCGGTCGTGCGGCGGCTCATGGAGTCGGGCCCCGATGCCGTTGGTGACTACGTTGCCAGCGTCCGTTCCGCGATCGATGTGCGGCCGACCACGTGATGAGACTTCTTCGCACCGTCTAACGTCGTTCCATGCTCAAAGCAGGTGACACAGCCCCTTCCATCGATCTTCTCGATCAGCACGGCAAGCGGTTCACCCTTGCGGCACTCGGCAAGCGCAAGGTTCTCGTGTACTTCTATCCGAAAGCCGACACCCCGGGATGCACGACGCAGTCGTGTTTGTTGCGCGACGTCAAGGATGACATTGGTCGCACCGCAATCGTCGGAGTCAGCCCGGATTCGCCGGCACGACAATTGAAGTTCGACGTGAAGTACTCGCTCGGCTTTCCGCTGCTCGCCGACGAGAAGAATGTCGTTGCCAAGGCGTACAAGGTGTGGAAGAAGAAGTCGATGTACGGACGCGAGTACATGGGGATCGAACGATCGGCGTTCCTCATCGGCGCCGACGGCAAGATCCTTCACGCGTGGTACAAGATCTCACCGAAAGACACGCCGACAAAACTTCTCGAAGCCCTCGGCTCGTGAGCGACTTCCCTGCGCCGCACACGGTGCTGCCGCACCGATCGCCGTTTCTCTTCGTCGACCGGGTCACTGCGCTCGTCGCCGGTGAATCGGCTACGGGGTGGTGGCGGCTGACGGGGGAGGAATGGTTCTTTTCCGGACATTTCCCGGGTCGCCCGACGCTGCCCGGGGTGCTCATGTGTGAGGCCATCGCCCAGGTTGGTGCATACGCGGTGCTTGCAGGGGGTACCTTGCCCGGCAAGTTGCCGCTGTTCGGGGGACTTGATGCGGCCCGATTCCGACGTCAAGTGGTGCCGGGAGACGAACTGGAACTCGCGGTGACACTGGGTCGCATGAGTGCCCGGGCAGGCAAAGGGTCGGGGATCGCCAAGGTGAACGGTGATGTCGCCTGCGAATGCGACCTCATGTTTGTGCTCGTCGACGCCTGACCGACGCACAGCGCAGGGGCCGCGCGGGGAGCTGCGGTCGATCCGAAGGGCCAATGCGGCCCGTATTCGTTGACCATCTGTACTTTACATAACGTTGCTTATGGGCGTTCCAGACGGGTGCTCGGCTTCAGTGGTTCGGCCACCACCGGCCGTGCAGCGTCGAGCAACCATCGCAGCGCGGCTCTGTAGTCGCGCGTCGTCGGGTCGACCGACGGATCCAAGTCCCGCTCGACGTCGTCGATGGCGCATTTCAACACGAACAACTGGTCGCGCAGGGTGTTCAGTTCGCTGCGCGTCATGACGAGTTCGTTCTCGCTCAGTTGCAACTCGCTGGCACGCTGACGTGCGACCCATTCCCACTGCCGGCAGGCCTGCGAGCAGAATCGTCGCGGGCGTCCCACGCCTTCACGCTGCGGCAAAGGAGTTCGGCACCACTCGCAACGCGGCATCCTTCCCCCCGCACCCGGCGACGATTTCGTCATGACGAAAATGCACCGTAATATCGCCACGGTGCCGAGCGCAAGATCACTTCCCGAGGCGCCGCGAGCGTCGTTTGCTTCCGACAACGTTGCCGGTGCCCATCCCAGCGTTCTCGAGGCGCTCGTCGCAGCCAATTCGGGGCACGCACTCGCCTATGGCCGTGATCCGTGGACGGTGCGCGCCGTCGCGGCGATGCGGGCGCTGTTCGATCACGACGTCGAAGTGCTCTTCGTCTACGGGGGCACCGGGGCGAACGTGCTGGCGTTGATGTCGCTGCTCTCCCCTGCTGAATCGGTCATCTGTGCAGCAACGTCTCACATCAACGTCGACGAAACCGGTGCACCGGAGCGGTTGCTCGGTGCGAAACTGCACGGGGTGCCGACCGCCGACGGCAAAATCAACCCCGCCGACATCGTCGCGCTCGCCGGTTTGCGCGGAGCGGTCCATCACGTCCAACCTGCCGTCGTGTCGATCACCCAACCGACCGAGCTCGGCACGCTGTATTCCCCGAGCGAGATTCGTGCACTCTGCGACACCGCTCACGAGCACGGAATGTTCGTCCACCTCGACGGGGCTCGCATCGGGAATGCGACCGCTGCACTCGGCGGCACGCGTGCAGCCCTGCGTTCCTTTACTGTCGAAGCCGGGGTCGACGTCGTGTCCTTCGGTGCGACGAAGGCCGGTCTCGTGTTCGGTGAAGCCGTGGTGTGGCTGAACCGGTCGCTCGCCCGCCGTGCCGAGTACCTGCGCAAACACGTCACCCAGCTGCACAGCAAGATGCGCTTCATCTCGGCTCAGTACGAGGCAGTTCTTGCCGATGATCTGCTTTTCGATCTCGGGGCCCGCGCCAACGCCGCGGCACGACGCCTCTATGACGCCGTCAAGCACCATGCTGAATTGCGGCTCGACGGAGTGCCGCCCGTGAACAGTCTGTACCCCATCCTGCGCTCCCCGGTACGCGAGGAACTGCAGGGGTGGTCGTTCTTTTGGGATTGGGACGTTTCCCGTTCCCAGGTGCGCTGGATGACGGCCTGGGACGTCACGAACGAGGACGTGGACCGCTTTGCCCGGGGCGTTGAGGCGGCTCTCTCCTCCTCCCGCTGAGCCCGGCGAAGCGACTCAAGCACCGCAGAGCGATATTGACCACGTGGTTAGTTAGTGCCTATGCTCCGTGCGTCCGTACGAGGAGGATCCATCCGTGGCCACGATCGAATTCACCCGCCGCATCGAAACCCAGGATGACTGGATGGACACCGCTGCGTGTCGCGGACTCACCGACATCTTTTTCCCACCGCTTGCCGAGCGGCCACAAACGCGGTTGCGCCGTGAAGATGCGGCTCGCAAGGTGTGTCGTGAATGTCCGGTCCTTGCGACGTGTCGCGATTACGCGCGCAAGCATCACGAGTACGGTTTCTGGGGTGGCGAAAGTGAAGAAGAGCGTCACCGCGCCGGCTACCGGCTCATCGCACCGATCGGCGTGCGGCTGTAAACCCTCCCCCGGCGCGGAAGTAGCCCCCGCTCAGCGGGCTGTGCGATCGGGGTGGCGCCGTCATCGGAATGGCAATCGGTGTACACGGCGCCGGACACCGAGCGGCCGATCATGAAAACGTCATGACGAAACTCTTCGACACGCCGGAGTGGGACGTCATCACGACGGCGTGGCAGGCGTTCGCCGTCGCCACCGACGACGTGCGTCGCGTCGGCCACGGCGAGGAACTCAGCGCACATGTGTCCACGAATCGGGTGTTTCTCCTGGAATTGAGCGATGGTTCCCGCGTCGTCGCGAAATGCTCGTCGTACGGTTCGTACTTTCTCTTTGCCGAGGACCACGATCGGCTCTCGCGATGCGTTGGTTTGCTGCGTGGTACACGCTGGGACGGCTTCCTCGCCGAAGTACTCACGTGCAACGGCCGGCCGTACACCTGGTACGACGGCCACCGATGGGTGGTGTTTTACTCGGTCATTGCGCGCGCCGAATCGCTGCCCCCGATCATCGACGCAGCCGATGTTGCTCGGCTCGGCTCGGAAATGGCGTCGTTTCACAGGGCGTGCAGTGACATCTCGCCCGCATTGCCCCCGGTATCGAATTCGGTGAAGGGCGACGCGATCCACTTGTACGACCAATTGAGCAGCCCCTTTGCCGCACGAAACTTCGATCTCGCGCCCGAGATGATCGGTGTGCTCGCCCGTGCGACGCATGATCTGCTGCTGCACCTGGAACGCATTCACTACGACGAGTGGCCCCGTCTGCCGATCCTCGTCGACTGGAACCTCGGCAATTTCAGTGTGACGCGAGACGACGGCAAACTGCGTCTCTACTCGCGCTGGGACTACGACTGGTTCCGGATCGAGACGCGGCTGCTCGACTTCTATTTCTTCTCGCGGATATCGTCGCGCACCGGCGACCGGACGAGTTTCACGTATTCACCCCACACGCTCGTCGAGCCGCGCTTCGCTGAGTTCGTACGCGGTTATCACGAGGTATGGCCTCTCACGCGAGACGACATCGACTTTCTTCCGCACGCATACGCGTTTTTCATCCTCAACTACGTCGTGCGGGAAGGTGCCCGATTCTTCCGTCACGATCTGTGCACATCGTTTCGACGCGAAGCCGCACGATCCTGGTTGAACGCGGCTCGAAACATGGATCTCGGCATCTTGTACGACACCGTGGGCGTCCGGCGCTGACCTGCGCCCGCTGAATTCGTCGGGCGCGAGCTCAGTCGAGGCGTTTCAGGTCGCGACGGAATCGCGCCGTGCGTCGCACGTAGTTCTGGGCCCCGGCAACTATCTCGCCGGAGCGCGCGCGATCGGGTTTCAGAGTTGCGGGGCTGCCGACTGCCAACGCACCCGAGGGAACGACCATGTCGTTGAGCACGACGGCATTGGCGGCAACGATCGCTCCGGTGCACACGCGAGCACGGTGGAGAACGATGGCCCCCGACGACACTTGGGCTCCGTTTTCGATCGTGCACGCCTCGAGATGCACGAGATGGCCGATGATGCAATCATCCCCCACCCGGGTCGGCACCTCGATGGTGGTATGGAGCACCGCACCGTCCTGGATGCTCGTCCTCCGTCCGATGTAGATCTCGCCGTCGTCACCACGCAGCACCGCAGAGGGCCAGACGCTTGATTCTGCACCGATGGTCACGGCGCCGATGACGACCGCGTCGGGATGGACGAATGCCGTGGAGTCGATCGTGGGTACGAGATCTCCGAGCTGGTATATCGGCACCCGTCTTTCGTACCACACGAATGTGGCGGTAGCGTGGTCTCTCCATGGCGCGTCGTTTGGATATCGAAATCACGAGCGTTCGCGCCGACGACACCTTCACATGGCGCGCGGCGGGTGCGAAGGCTCCCAAGGGTGTTGCCGCTCGATCGGTGCTTCCCGACGGAGTGAAGGTCGGCGACGTTCTGCGTGCCGAGGCCGAGACCACGGTCGACGGCATCGACATCCTCGCCTTGTCTGCACCCAAAGTTCGCGAGCGACGAGCCGAGCTGCTGCAACTGGTCGGATCCGGCAAGGACTTCGTACCGGTCACCCAGGTGTCCACGGCACCGCGTCGTGCCCGCGACACGTCGCGCGGTGACCGTCGCGGCAACAAACGAAACGATCGCCGTGGCGACAAGCGGGGAACCGAAGGACGCGACAGCACCGGCGACAAGCGATCCGAGGGTCGTGCGCGCAAGGGACCCTTCACGCCTCCCCCTGAGTTGACCAAGCGGCCCGTCGCCAAGCGTGTCAAGCCCCGAAACGTGCACCGCAAGGCGCTTCTCGAATCGTTGAAGCCCGAGGAACGCCCGATCGCCGAACAGGCACTGCGCGGTGGCGCCAAGGCCGTGCGCGAAGCGGTGAAGAAGCAGAACCACGATCTCGCGAAGAACAACCAGCCCCTCATCAACGCCGAGAACCTCGTCAATTTCGCCCTCGGGCTCATCCCGCGTCTCAAGGTGGCCGAATGGCGCGACATGGCCGACGCTGCCACCGAAATTCTCGACGACGTCGACCTGCGCGACTTGCGCGCCATCGTCGCCAAGGCGAATGACCCGCAACTCCTTGCCGATTCCTCTACGGCCGATCTGCGTGAAGCGATGCGCAACGCACTCGAGCGCCGACAGGAGTCCGAGATTGCGAGCTGGCACGGCGCCCTCGACGAGGCACTCTCCGTTGGCCGAGTCGTTGCTGCCCTGCGACTTGCGTCGAATCCTCCCAAGGCCGGCATGCCGCCGCAGCCCGAGGTCAATGCCCGTCTCGTCGCCTGCGTCAACGACAACCTCGTTGCCGATGCAACAAGTGATCGCTGGATCATCGTGCTTGAAGCCCTCGCATTTTCGCCGGTTCGTCTCGCCGTTCGCCCGGCACGAACCCCGGAAAAGATCTCGAAGGAATTGCTGACCACCGTTGCGCGACTCGGGCGAGCGCTCCCCCAGGTGGCCGAACTTTTCGGCATCCCCGTGGCGGCCGATGCTCCGATGCCGCGGCCGTTGCGTCCGACGCGCCGTGACCAGAAGAAGTCGCCCCGTGCCACCGATCGTCGCGACAAGAAGTCGTCCGCAGTGAAACCGGAACGTACCGTCATGCCCGAAGGAAGCACCGAGGCAGTCGCGAACTAGTCTTCGGCCATGGCCGAAAACAACGCAACATCCGACGACGTCGTCCTGTACGAGACTCGCGGGCAAATCGCGATCATCACGCTCAACCGTCCCCAGGCGCGAAACGCAATCAGCCCCGAGGTGGCCAACGGCGTCGAAGCCGCCATTGACAAGCTCGAAGCCGATCCGAACGTGTGGGTCGGAGTGCTCACGGCGAACAGCGCCGGGCAGGAAAAACCCGTGTTCTGTGCCGGGGCCGACTTGAAGGCGATCAATGCGGGACTCTCCGACAAGTTGATGACCGCCCGCGGAGGTTTCGCCGGCATCGTGTACCGCGAGCGCAAGAAGCCGATCATCGTCGCCGTCGACGGTCTGGCAACCGCCGGTGGCTGCGAGATCGTCCTGTCGGCCGACCTTGTCGTCATGTCGACGCGATCGTCGTTTGGACTCGCCGAGGTGAAGCGCAATCTCATCGCCGGTGCCGGTGGATTGTTCCGCCTGCCCCGGGCGATTGGTCGTGCTGCCGCCATGGAGGCGATACTCACCGGGGATCCGATACCGGCCCAGCGGGCCTACGAACTCGGCCTCGCGTCACGGCTGTGCGAGCCGGGCAAGTCGCTCGAGGTTGCCCTCGAGTTGGCCGCGAAGATCTGCACGTCGGCACCGATGGCCGTGTGGGAAAGTCGTCGGATCGTTCTTGCGGCCGACTACGAAGATGATGCCACTCTCATCAAGATGACCGACGAAGCGTTCGGGCGCATCCTGAAAAGCGAGGACACCAAGGAGGGCCTGGCGGCATTCATCGAGAAGCGTGCACCGAAATGGCAGGGGAAGTAGTCGCCGAGCCGTCGTCAGAGTGACCGATAGCCGCGTGGCGTTCGGTCAATTGGTGAGGTCGCGCGAAGCGATGATGGCGCGGGCCGTGAGACCGTTGCGCTCGTAGAGGTTCTTCGTTTCCCTGTCGCCGGGCAAAGCCCAGCCGTCGATACGAGACGCTCCCCTGCGTCGGGCTTCGGCGCTCGCCGTGGCCACGAGGGCATCACCCGCACCATGGCCGCGTGCCGCCGGTTCGACGAAGACCCGCTCGACGGTTGCCGTGCCCGCCTCGACGCGCATGGTGAGCACACCGATGACCGCGCCGGACACCTCGGCAACCAGCCATACGACGCCGTCGTGAGTCGGAGCGAAGTGCACCGACGGCACCTCATCGCGAAGGACGTCCCCGCCGCGGAACGTCATCATCGCTGCATCGGCCGATCCGACGAGCAACGCAACGATCGCGGCGTCATCACCGTGCGCGAAGCGCACGAGGGGTACCGGACCGGTCGAGCCCGGTGCGTTCGTCACGTCAGTTGGAGGGAAAGAGCGGACACAGGTCGTGGTCGACCGGGCACTTGGGTGCACTGCGTCGCACGAGCAAGAAGCACTGCTGACAGTGCTCCTCGTCGGGGCGTCGCGGCTGGAGCATCGGTGTCCCGTCGGTGAAATCCTCTTGTTCGACAACCTCGTCCTCGGGAGCAAATTCGTCGCTCGATGCAAGCTTTTCCTGGAGAATCGAAGCGAGGTCGGCTTCGACGTCCTCCTTCGACAGCATCTCGTTGTCGTCGACTTCCTCGTCCGTGGCGCGCCGGCGCGGACGGTCGTCTTCTTCCTCGTCTTCCTCGATCCCGAGGCGGTCGGGGGCCACCGGAATTTCGACGTCATCGGCCGTCGCCGTCTCGGCGTCAAGTTCGTCACCGTCGAGGTCCACCTCAAGTGCAACGGCGTCATCGTCGAGATCCTCGGGATCGACCTCGAGCGCCGCGAGATCCTCGCTCGCACCCTCTGCCGATTCGATCGAATCGTCGCTCGCGTTGTCGTCCGTCTCGTCCGTCTCGTCCGTCTCGTCGCTCATTCGGGCGCGAACCTTAGCCGACGAACGAGGCAATCGGGCGAACCGCAACAATTCCCCGACCGGCCCCGTCGGGCCCCTGCCTTCCGGGGATTACGTGCGGTCGTGCGACTCGCGGCGCTTCGATTCGATGCGCCGCTCTGCTTCGAGGCGTTCGAGCATCGGCGCCTCGGTCGTCAGGTGGGTCATCGCATCGGCGACGGCTCGGTGACCGGCATGCGTCGCGATGAGTCGGTGCATCTCCAGCGCGACTCGCCGATAGGACGGATGTCCCTGGGGAGCGGAACGCAACTCGAGCATGTGCATCGCCTCGCGGGCATTGAACTGCATCACGTAGCGCAGTCGGTATGCCATGCTCACGGCATAGGCAGCCTGTTCGGGGTAATCAGGCCGCAGCGCCTCGTACAAATCGCGGGAGCGCTCCATCGCCTCGTCGAATGCACCCGCCTCTCCCGCCTCGTCAACGAGATCGGGCCGCGCATACCCGTGATCGGGTGTGAGGCGCTGCCATTCGATCGTCAGGAGCCTGTGGCGCTGAAGATCACGAAAGGCCGAGTAGTCACCGAGCACGTCGAAGCGGTAGTCGAGACGCTCGAAGGCACGTCCGGGCTTGTGGCGGCGATTGCCCCGTTCACCGACGTACGACGCGATGAGGGCCACTCGCTGGGGATGCGAAAGGCCGCGAACCTTGTCGAGCAGCTGTGATTCGGGCAGGTGTGACGACGAATAGCAGATCGCTGCGAGCAACTTGTCCTCGCCTTCAGGGTCAAAGTCGACGAGCGTCACCTCCGGTACGTCGCGGGGCTCGACGTGACCGAACAACTCATCGACGAGTTGGGAGGTGCGCTCGCGATTCGTTGCCATGTAGTCGCTCCACGCACCGCCGCGATCGGCCATGTCGACGCGACGAAGAAATGTGGGAATGACCTTTCGCAGTTCGGTGAGCATGAGATCTGCGTATCGTCGTGCTTCGGGCAGCGGGTGCGCTCGCATGCGCAGCAACAGGGCCTCGTACGCCTGACCCGTGCCGTAAATTCCGACGTTCGACAGGGATGCGGCGGGTAGCACTCCACGGACCGCATCGAGAGCCTTGGCGCGTGTCGCCTGCCGGTACACGAAGTCGGAATCGGAACCCTGCGGAACGGTGACGCGCACATGTTTCGTCAGTGATTCGACGAGACCGCTGTACGAGTCGAACAACCGGTCCATGTCCCCGACATATCGTGTGCCGAAAGGACCGTTGAGTATCTCCGGGTCGCGGTAGTAGCGGTACCTGCCCCCGAGACGTGCGTCGTACGAGATGTACCGCGTGCTCTGCTCGAGATACGACATGAGCCGACCCCACTCGAGGATCTTCGTGAGCACGTTCGATGCCTGTTCACACGCGAGGTGCACCCCGCCGAGTTGCGCCACGCTGTCGTCGCCGTACTCCACGAAGATCCGCTCGTAGAGCTGTTCGGCACGTGCCACACCGATCGTTGCGTCCACCGACTCATCGCCGCGCAGGTCGAGATCATCAACGAACTCGTCGAGGAAGAGACGTCGCAGGCTCTTGGCCGTTCGGCTGTACCTGGCGAACAGGGCACCCTTCACCACCTCCGGAAGATTGACCAGCCCGAATACGGGCAAATCGAGGTTGGTGAAGTACCGCCTCAGGATGTCCGATTCCTGGGGGGTGAACGCTTCGGGAACGTAAACCGTCACGCGGCGATACTACGAAAGGCGCAGCAGTGGTCAGCGGACTGTCAAAGTACGCCGTCGGGCACGTGACCGTCGCCGAACTGTCGCTTCACCGCCGCCCGCAGCGAGGCATCGAGCCACATGTCGATCACGGTCATTGCCATGATCTTTGCCCCGTCGATGACTGCCCGATCGGCGACCGCAGATGCCGTGTGATGAGCGAACTCAGGCGAGTGAAGCGACACACCCTGGGGCGCGACTCGGATCATCGGATGGATGGATGGCACCAGGTAGCTCACGTTGCCCATGTCGGTGGAGCCGCCTCCGAGTCCGGTGGTGGCATGTGCGTCGAGCGGTCTGCCGACGCTCGTCGAGTTTGCGGCGTATGCCTCGAGCAATGCCATGTTGTCGACGATGTCGGCGTAGGGGTTCGGCTTCCACTGCAGATCCACCTCGCACCCGGTTGCCGTGGCCGAGGAATGAAGGCACGCCGCGACGCGCGCCTTCAAGGGCTGCAGTGTGTCGATCGTGTCACTGCGCACGTACCACGACGTCTCGGCTTCGTGGGGCACGATGTTCGCCTTGTCGCCCCCCTTGGTGAACACGCCGTGCACGCGCTCGGTTGGGCGGATGTGCTGACGCAAAGCAGCCACGTTCATGTAGCCGAGTACGGCCGCATCGAGCGCGTTGCGGCCCAGATGCGGTGACACTGCGGCGTGCGCAGCCTGTCCGACATACCGGGCAATCAATTGCTGAATGGCAATGGCGTTCATCCGTGCGAGATCTGCATCGGCGGGGTGAATCATCATTGCCGCGTCGAGCCCGGCGAATGCGCCGGCACGGGCCATCTCGATCTTCCCTCCCCCGCCCTCTTCTGCCGGGGTACCGAGAACCGTCAGGCGTGCTCCGGCATGATGCGCGAGCGGGGCGAGGGCGAGAGCGGCGCCGAGCCCGGAAGCGGCGATGATGTTGTGACCGCATGCGTGCCCGATACCCGGCAGCGCGTCGTATTCGAGCAGTACGGCGACATTGGCCCCTTGCGTGCCAGCCCGGGCTGCAAAGGCGGTCTCGAGACCGTAGGCGCCGCGTTCAACCTCGACGTTGCCGTCGGCAAGGCTGCGGGTGAGAAGGTCGTGGGCGAAGTGTTCCTCGTAATTGAGCTCCGGCCGGGCGTGAATCGCGTGGCTGACCGCCACGAGGGTCTGTGCATTGTCATCGATGATCGCGCACGCTCTGCGCTTCAGATCATCGCCGTCGCGCGTATCGGTGGCTCCCATGGGCTCACTGTACCCGTCAATGCGGCGATGCTGCCACGGGGTCGGCACCGTTGTCGAAAATGCAGGCGAACCACGAATCGGGACGCACGGTCAAGAACACCGAAACGGCCATGCCCAATGACGCGCCGTCGACGACGAGCCGTAACGGCTCCGGTGTATTCCACGAATGTGACGTGCCGCGCGAAATCTGCAGGTGTGGATGCGGCACGTGGCTCCCCGTGCGCATCCTCCGATTCGCGGCAATTCTCTGGCGCAACGGCATCGTCGGATCGATGCGCAGTACCTCGGCGACGCCGTCGTTCGGATGACTCCGTGGCAGCACGTCATAGCGGTTCACGAAGCCGCCGCTGCTGAACCAACGTGACTCTCCGCGCCACCACGAACCGTGCACGAGTGTCGAATATGACGTCGTACGGTGCACGGTGCCGTCCTCGCAGTGCCATTCGAGATCGTATGAGTCCATCGGAAGTTTGATTGCATGATTCGGTATGCCGTCGACGTTGCGTGCCCCGACGGCCAACGCGATGTCGCCGTCCACGAGGAGCAGCGGTCCGTTATCCGAGCGAAGGTGGGTGGCTATATCGCCGTCGCGCCGCACGCGCTGCGGAACCCGGGTCACGGCCACGACCTCTCCCCACGGCTCACCTCGTTTGATCGTCACGTGGTCTCCACCGCCGTCGACATCGCGATGACCCCACGGGCGAGACGTTTGGCTGCCTCATCGGCACGGCTGCGCGTGGCCGACGACGGCGCAACCATTGCAATCTGACGAACCAAGTCGAGTGTCTGCTTGGTGAGCCGCACGAAGTCACCGGGCACGATGTCATCGGGAAGAACGTCGGCGAGTTCGCCACCCTGGGCCCACGACCATGTGAGAGCCGCAATCTGCGGATCGGGTGCTCTGTGGACCGGCACGCCGCATTCGGTCTCATCCCGACTCATCCGCTTCGAGATCCGTTCAACAGCCTGACAGCGTGCCTTGATGAGGCTCGAAGGAAACTGTGGTGGCGGGGGTGGTTCGATGCCACGATGCTCGTACACGAAGCACGATGCCACCGCTGCGAGTGACGACGGATCCAGATCGTCGAACAGGGCTTCGGCGAGACATTCGCTGACGAGCAGATCCGACTCGTGGAACACGCGTGTGAGAATTGCCCCGCGATCAGTGAGCGTCCAATCCTTCACGTATTCCCACGAGGAGAGGATCGACACGATGTCGTCGAATCGCCGACTGACAACCCGTCCGGATCGATCGATGCGGGCCTCGAGAGAATCGAGATCCCGGTCGATCCGGTCCGCGGAGCGTGCCGCGTTCAACCGATGCTGCAGATCGGGATCGTCTTCGACCGGATGTCGCGCAGGCATCGTCGGTGCGGCCCGACGGTGGGGTGTCATCCGTGACAACCTGTGGGCCAACTCCCGCAAGGCGCGCGAATCGCGCTGATCGACCACCCCTCGCGTATCGAGGCGACCGACGGTCACCGGCTCGTAAGTGAAATCTTCGGCATTGAACGCACGAATCTTGCGAGAAGCATCCAGAGTCGTCACCTTCGTGCCGCGGGCGCGCTCGGTCGTCGCGAGCACGACAACCTGGTGGTCATCCCATGAAATGACGTCACCGGGGGCAAGTCGGCGCAGGATCTTTGTCAGGCTCTCGCGGTCGGGCGCCGCACGCGCATTGCGATGTCGGAACTCGTCGATATCGCCGAACGGCGACACCGCTTGGGTGCGGAGTCGATCGCGCTCGCGCCGGCGTCTTTCGATCTTGCTGCGCACATCGACGACACCTTTCGACGCCTGGTACTGCGCAAGTGAGAGATCGAGAAGATGCTGCGCCTGTTCTCGACTGTGGGCTCGCACGAGATGCGCCGCCATGTTGTATGTCGGCCGGAACGATGACGTCAGCCGGAACGATCGACTTGTAGCCAACGAGACGAGATGATCTACGTCGACGTAGCCGTTCCACGCAGCGACAGCGGTCCCCTCCACATCGATCCCCCGTCGACCTGCACGGCCCGTGAGCTGGGTGAACTCCGCAGCCGTGAGGAGATGGTGGTGATCACCGGTGAACTTCGACAGCTTGTCGATGACCACGGATCGGGCCGGCATGTTCAGCCCCACGGCCAGTGTTTCCGTGGCGAACACCACTTTGAGCAAGCCGCGCACGAAAAGCGCTTCGACGGTCTCCCTGAAGGCGGGAACCATGCCGGCATGGTGCGCTGCAACACCGTTCTCGAGTAGTGATGCGAACTCCGTGAATCCGAGCACGGCAAGATCGGCGACGGGAATATCGGAAAGCGTGTCGTCCACGAAACGGGCGATTTCCGTTCGCTCCTCGTCCGTGGTGAGACACATGCCCAAGCGCACGCAGGCCCGCGCCGCTTCGTCGCACTGCTGGCGGCTGAAGATGAAGTAGATGGCCGGGAGCAGGTCTTCGTCGCGGAGACGTTCGACGATTTCGCTCCGGGACGGCGGGAACAGCCTGGTCGACCTGTGCCGTTGTGCCGACCGGCGCGGTACTTGCCGCGCGCGGGCAAGCATCGCCACCAATTCGGTGTTCCCCCGTCCGTCGATGAGTACGTCCCCGAGAACCACTTCATGAGAACGCGCATCGCCGTATGCAACGACGTGGTGAAGAGGCACCGGGCGCTTGGTTTCGACGATCGCACGGGTGGCACCCCGCACCGTCGTCAGCCAATCGGTGATCTCGTCGGCATTGGACACCGTCGCCGAGAGACACACGAGTTGAACCTCGGGGGGCAGGTGAATGATCACCTCTTCCCACACGGGACCGCGATATGCGTCCTGCAGAAAATGGACCTCGTCGAGAATGACGACGGCAAGTTCGTCGACGGCCGGTGAGCGCGCATAAATCATGTTGCGCAGAACCTCGGTCGTCATGACCACGACGGGGGCGTCTGCATTCACCGAATTGTCGCCCGTGAGCAAGCCGACGGCAATGTCCCCCAATACGGAACGCAGATCGTTGAACTTCTGATTCGACAGCGCCTTGATGGGGGCGGTGTAGAACGCCCGGCGTTTCGCTTCGAGGGCGAGGTGGATTGCGTACTCCGCGATGACCGTCTTGCCCGACCCCGTCGGAGCAGCAACGAGAACCGACTCCCCGGCGTCGAGAGCATCCATCGCCCGCGTCTGAAAGGCATCGACGGGAAAACTCAGGTGCGAGAGGCGGCGCTGCCGATCGGTGTTCGTCATGCGCTGCGCATGCGGCGGCGCCGTCGCCACAGCACTATCGATCCCACGCCGATGGCAACTCCGTACAGGATCGTCATCGGGACGGCGAGGGCCGCCAGCGACACGGGATCACCGCTCGGTGTGATTACCGCCGCAAGGACGAGTATGACGATCACGGCGGTGCGCCACTGGCGAACCAGGGTTCGCGGTGTGACAACCTCGACGAGTTGGAGGAAAACGACGAGAAGCGGTGCGAGAAAGCCCACCCCGAATGCCGCCATCATCAGTCCGACGAGCGCAACGTACTTGGTGATTGCGAATGCCTGGGTGACGTCTTGTCCCGACCAACCGATGAGAAACTCGAGTGCCTTGCCGAGGGTCCAGTACGCAAGGGCGGCACCACCAGCGAACAACACGACTGCGGCGACGGCAAAGGATCGCGAGTACCGTCGCTCGCGTTTCGAGAGGGCGGGCACGATGAATCGCCACACCTGCCATGCGACGATCGGCAGGGCGAGAATGAGCCCGCCGTATGCAGATATTCGCATTCGGGCGGTAAAGCCGTCGATCGGACCGAACGAGTACAGAGAGCCGCTGCAGTTGAAGGACGGTCGCGTATCGCACAGGGCGACATACGGGCGAACGAGAAACTCGAGAATCTGCTCGTAGGCGGCGAGGACGGCGATCGCCCCGACGGCCACGGCCGCAAGCGACTTGACGAGCCGCGAGCGCAGCTCGGCGAGGTGCTCGACGAACGTCATCGCCGGAGCCGCGTCGTCAGCCACTACTGCCCTGATCGGTCGGCGAGGACGGGGGTTCGTCGGTGGCACTTGTCCGGGAGGAGTCCGTCGTCGGCGACGTCGTGTCGCCGGTGGAAGTCGTCTCTGACGGATGGGGAATGAATCGTGGTTCCGTATCGTCGATCGTCGCGCTGCCGGCACTGCCGAACATCGAGCGGGCATTCGCGGTGGCATCGCGCAATTCCCGCGTCGGCTCATCGAGCGCGGATCGGAACTCCGCCTGCACACCCTGGCTCATTCTGCGCAGTTCGCCGTACAACCTGCCCGCCCGTCGCAACATGTCGGGGAGCTTCTCCGGACCGAGCACAACGAGCCCGATGACGAGGATGAAGAACACCTCACTCCCGGAGAGATTGAACACGGTGAAATCCTACGAGCCGCATGGTGCTGCGTTGTCTACTCTGCACGTGATGCAGCAGCGACTTCCACCACTCCGCCGGTCACCGCTGCTCGTTGCGCGTGGCGGGGCTGCCGAGTACGTCGCGTCATCGATCGTCGAGTCGTGTGCGGTTGCCCTGCGGCTCGGCGCCGACGGTCTCGATTTGGACGTTGTCAACGACGCGAACGGCCTTCGCGTGCGTCCCCGATCGGCGCCCGTGCGGTTCTCGCGGCGTACTGCGGTCCCCGACGCCTCATGGGACGATCTCGTAGCCGCGTTACCGCAAGATGGGGTGACCGTCATCTTGCGTGCCGATGTCGCCGAGCATGACGACATACGTCGCAATCTCGCGAACCACACGAGCACCGTTCACCCGTGGTTCATCGTTGGTTCGTCGAATGGTGATCCGAAAGCCGACCTACTCGCAACCAGTCCCACCTTCGTTCGCAGGTCGCTCGCATCGATGCCCGCGGGAATCGAGCGCTTTTGTGCCGAAACACGGAACGCAGGTCGGACCGGGATCGTCCTCGATGACAACGACTGGACGGGCGGCATCGTCGCGGTGGCCCACCGATTCGGATTGGAGGCAATGGTGGAGAATGTCGTCCAGGAGCATCGCATGGTCACGCTGTTGCGCATGGGCATCGACGTTCTCTCGAGTGCATGGCCCGATCGCATGGCATCGGCGCGAGCCGAGCACGAACAACTGATTGCTAGAGAATCGTGACGCTCGCCGGAGGCCAGATAATGACCATTGCGCGTCCGCGGATGAGGCTCTGGCTCACCGTACCGAACATCCGGGAGTCGTAGGACTGATCTCGGTGATCACCCACGACGAACACCTCGTTCGTCCCGACGAACACCGGATCCATCTCTGCCACGCCGCAGTTCGTCTTCATCTCTGCGGTGAGCCATGGCTCGTCAACCGGTTGTCCGTCGACATACACGGTGCACTGCCGAATCTCAACTTCCTCACCGGGTAGTCCGATCACACGCTTGATGAGATCGTCGTGCTGTATGACTCCTCCACTGGTCGTGATGCGGTCAAAGACGACCACATCGCCGCGTCCCGGGCTGCCGACTCGGTACGCCAACTTGTTCACCAGCACACGATCGTCTCCGACGAGGGTCGGCTCCATGGACGGACCGGAAATATAGAACTGCTGCACAACGAACGTGCGCAGCGCCACCGCGATGAGCAAGGCCGATCCAATGACGAGAACCCACTCGCGCAAGGTGCGAAAGAAGCGTCGTCGTCGCTCCGGATACGTACCGATCTCGGGGGTGTAGCTGTCGTCGTCGGATGGAAGTCCGCCGTCCGTTCGATCCTCCACCGGAAAAACGATACTGCTGCCCGATCGTGGGGAATCAACTACAGCGATGCGATGAGTTTGTCGACGCGATCGTCCTGGCTCTTGAACGGGTCCTTGCACAGCACCGTGCGCTGTGCCTGGTCGTTGAGCTTCAGGTGCACCCAGTCGACGGTGAAATCACGTTTCTTTTCCTTTGCTGCGCGGATGAACTCGCCGCGCAGTCGTGCCCGGGTCGTCTGGGGCGCTCGTTCCATCGCATCGTCAATGTCTGCATCATCGCTCAGGCGGGTCACGGCTCCCCTGCGTTCGAGACGGTTGAAGACGCCGCGATCAGGATGAATGTCGTGGTACTGAAGGTCGAGTAACTGTACTTTCGGGTCGTCAAGCGGTAGGCCGTGACGCTCCCGAAACCCTTCGATGAGCTTGTGCTTGATCACCCAGTCGACCTCCCTGTCGAGCTTCAGTGGGTCGCTCTCGAGAGTATTCACGCAGTACTCCCACATATGGAGTGCACGCTCCTCCTCCGGCGAGAATCCGGCGGCGTCGGCGTACTTCAGTGCACGATCGACGAACTCGCGCTGCATGTCGAGCGCCGACATCTCGCGCCCGCTCGCGAGACGGACACGTTTGCGACACGTGAGGTCATGACTGATGTCGCGAATCGCTCGTATCGGGTTCTCGAGCGTCATGTCGCGCAGGGATACAACCGGATCCTCGATCATCCTCAGCAGGCAGGCGGTTGACCCGAGCTTGAGGAAGCTGGTGTACTCGCTCATGTTCGAATCCCCGACGATCACGTGCAAACGTCGGAATCGTTCGGAGTCGGCGTGCGGCTCGTCACGGGTGTTGATGATCGGGCGACTCCGTGTGGTCGCCGAGCTGACCCCCTCCCAGATATGTTCGGCACGTTGCGACAGGGAGTAGATGGGACCGCGAGCGGTTTGCAGCACGTGACCCGCCCCCGTGAAGATCTGACGCGTCACGAGGAACGGGATGAGGCTCTGCGCATAGTGACTCATGTCGTCGCTTCGGGTGGTGAGGTAGTTCTCGTGGCACCCGTAACTGTTCCCGGCGGAGTCGGTGTTGTTCTTGAACAGGTAGATCGTTCCACGTACGCCTTCGTCACGGAGTCGCGACTCGGCGCTGGTGGCGAGATTCGCGAGAATGCGCTCGCCCGCCCGATCATGCACCACGCATTGCAGGATCGAATCGCACTCTCCCGTGGCGTACTCGGGATGCGATCCGACGTCGAGATAGAGGCGGGCACCGTTCTCCAAAAAGACGTTGCTCGATCGTCCCCACGACACCACCCGGCGGAACAGGTAACGGGCAACTTCGTCGGGTGACAGCCGGCGCTGACCACGCAGCGTGCAGGTGACGCCGTATTCGGTTTCTATGCCGAAGATTCGGCGCGACACCATGATGGCGGTGACGTTAGCCGAGCATCTTTGCGATTGTCGCGTGATCTAGGCGCCGGAAACACCGGCGTCGACCGACGCGTTCGAGCACCGCGACTTCGAGTTCGGCGGCGGTGAGGGCCCGCTCCGATCCGGCCAGCGCCGCGACGGCTGCCGCCAGGCAGGCATCCATTGCCGCCCCGGCAACGAAGCCCGCGGCCATGCGCTGGGCGATTGCATCGGCGTCGCCACCGAGAACGCACCAGTTGCGCTCATCGAGGAGGGTGCCGTCGTAGAGCACATGGAAGAGCCTGTCGTCGCCGGGCGCGCTCCCCACTTCGGCGATCAGCAATTCGACCTCGAGCGGTTTCGGCCCGCTCGTGGAAAACACGTCACCAAGAATCTGCGCATACTGATTGGCCAACCCACGGGCGTCGACGTCCTCACGGGAGTACTGGTATCCCTTCAATTCCGCTGCGCGCACGCCTGCCACGCGCAGTTGATCGAACTCGTTGTACTTTCCGACTCCTGCGAAGGCAATCCGGTCGTAAATCTCGCTCACCTTGCGCAATGTGGACGAGGGATTGTCGGCGACAATGACGATTCCTTCGGCAGCCTGCGCTGCCACGAGGGCTCGACCGCGTGCAATGCCTTTGCGGGCGTAGTCCGCCCGGTCCTTCATCACCTGCTCGGGCGACATGTAGAAGGGCATGCTCATCGCGCGCGGACTTCCTCGGTGATGCGCTGGTAGATGGCGGCGAGCGTGGCATCATCGATTCGCGACCAACCACCTGCCGTGATCGTGGCGACGATCGGATAAATGCCCCGCAGCGAATCGGGTCCACCGGTCGCCGAATCGGCGTCGGCGGCTTCCCAGAGTGCCGCTGCTGCGAGACGAATCGCACCGTCACGATCGAGATCGCTGCGCCAACCGACGCGTAATACCGTCCCGGCAAGCATCCCACCCGAGCCCGTTGACACGAAATCGAGTTCCTCGTAGCGACCACCGGTGGCGTCGTAATCCCACAGCCGACCCCGCCGCTGCTCCGTGTCGAATCCGGCAAAGATCGGAACGACGATCATTCCCTGCATCGCTGCAGGCAGATTGGAGCGAACGAGAGCCGACAGTTGGTTTGCCTTACCTTCGAGAGAGAGCAACTGGCCTTCGACCTTCTCGTAGTACTCGAGCTGCAGCCGGAAGATCTTGATCATCTCCATCGCCGGCCCCGCGGTTCCCGCAATCGCCACACCGCTGAAATCGTCGGCCTGAACTACCTTCTCCATCGAACGGTGGCTGATGAGGTGCCCGGCTGTTGCCCGGCGGTCACCGGCCATGAGCACGCCGTCTGCCCAGCGCAGAGCGATGCACGTGGTGGCGTGCGGCAAGGACATGGTGGTTGGCGCGGCGAGATCAAGTGCCGTCGGCAGACCCACCCGCTTCAGCAATTCGGGGAAACTCGCACCCGGGTCGTCACCCGGGCGGAACAATGGCATCGACATGACGACCCTGACGCTACGGCGTCACTGGCCTCCCTTTTGCACGTAGCTCTTCACGAAGTCTTCGGCGTTCGATTCGAGTACCTCATCGATCTCGTCGAGCAATTCGTCGAGCTCGTCCTTCAGTCGGCGCGAATCCGTACCCGTTGACGGCGCATCGGCGGAGGACTCGTCGCTGCGCGGAGCGGGTGACTGCTTCGACTTGCGCTGCTGTTCGGCCATGGTCGCACCATAGCAACGCGGTCAGGTGCCTGCGATGCTCCCCTCACCCAATCGCTGCACGAGCTCCGCGGGCGATTTCACTGCATTGAGTAGGTCCTCGGTGAGCGCAGCCGTGCCCCGCAACGGGTCGGTCATGGGAACCCGGCGCAACGGATCAACGCCGACGTCCATGACGATGCTGTCCCAGTTGGCGGCGATGACGGCGGCGCCGAACCTCTCCACGCATCTACCCCGAAACCACGCTCTCGTCGTTTCGGGAGGTCGCCGAACCGCGAGATGGACGGCGTCAACCGGCACGATCGACTCGAGACCGCATCGGGCGGCGAGGCTCTTTTCGGATCGCAGATCGTGATACTGCACGTCAATCAGCTTCAGCCGTGCATCGTCCACTCCCAGACCGTGCCGCTCGCGGTATGCCTGGACCAGGTGGAACTTCGCCAACCAGTCAACGGTTCGGCGGGCAGATGCGCGATCGGTGGCCAGTGACTGCAGCACTCCTTCCCAGCGACCGAGGATGTCAGTCACGATGTCGGCACCGATGCAGGAGGTGTCGAAACTGCGCGCCCATCGCCGACCGCGTTCGAGCAATTGCCACTGCAGGTCCAGGGCCGTCATCGACCGACCGCGGGCGAGGTCGACCGTTGCTCGCAACGTCGGATCCCAGCTGACTGCACGAACGGCAGACACCGGATCGGCGAGCATCAGATCATCGCCGAGACAGCGATCTTCGATCATCGCAAGCACGATCGCCGTCGTTCCCACCTTCAGGTACGTGGCAACCTCACTCATGTTGGCATCGCCGATGATGACGTGCAGCCGTCTGTAGATCGCGGGATCGCAATGCGGCTCGTCACGAGTGTTCACGATTGGTCGCTTGAGGGTCGTTTCGAGTCCGACCTCCTCTTCGAAGAAGTCGGCCCGCTGACTCAGTTGGAACGGCACGGTATGTATGCCGGTACCTGGGAACTCGCATCCGACTTTTCCCGAGCCGCAGAAGATCTGGCGCGTCACGAAGTGGGGCGTCACCTGTGAAACGACGTGACCGAACGGTACCGAGCGGTCGAGCAGGTAATTCTCGTGACACCCGTAACTGTTCCCCTTGCCATCGGAATTGTTCTTGTACACGGTGATTTCGGCGGTACCCGCAAAACGGGCGTTTGCACGTTCCATGCTCGTACGCAAAATGACATCGCTGGCCACGTCCCACTGAACTACCTCGAGCGGCGTTCGGCATTCGGGTGTACTGCATTCGGGGTGTGCGTGGTCGACGTAGTACCGCGCGCCGTTGTTGAGGACGGTGTTGACAAGATGCGTTTCGGTCTCGGGGGCGAAGGCATCCGTTGGATCGAATCCCCGCGCGTCACGTCCCGGCGTCTCGTCGTGGAAATCCCACGGGGTCGTCTTGTCACCGTCGACATAGGCCTGGATGAGAATTGACGAAGCCGTGATCGGATCGATGTCGGCGCCTCGAACGAGGATGCCGTACTCGGTCTCGATGCCGCAGACCTTGGGTATCGCCACTACAGGTATTGCCCCGTCGCCGTGCGCTCGATGGCACGCGACGCGCGACGGGCATCGTCGCTGTCGGTGGCACCCAGGGTGCGAATGAAAACGATCCGCTCCCCCTTGCGCCCCGACACTTTGGCCCAATCGTCGGGGTTCGTCGTATTCGGCAGATCCTCATGCTCGCGAAACTCCTGCCGTATCGATGCCACGAGATCGTCGCGACAAACGCCACCGATACCGGACGCGATAACGCGCTTGATCGCCAGCTTCTTTGCTCGCCTCACGATGTTCTCGATCATCGCGCCGCTGGCAAAATCCTTGTAGTACAGGACCTCGCGATCACCATTTTGGTAGGTGACCTCCAGGAATTGATTTTCGGTCGTCGTGGCGTACATGGCATCGACCGTGCCCGTGATCATCTCGTCGATCGCTCGTTGCGGATTCCCCCCGCCCAGCGTGCGTACGTCGATGTCGTCGATCGGCACGTCGACGGTGAGATACCGGGAGAAGATGTGCCTTGCGGCGTCGGAGTCGGGTCTTTCAATTTTGATCTTCACGTCGAGCCGACCGGGACGAAGGATTGCCGGGTCGATGAGATCCTCGCGGTTGGTGGCGCCGATGACGATGACGTTGCGCAGACCCTCGACACCGTCGATCTCGGCGAGCAACTGCGGGACGATGGTCGATTCCATATCGGACGAGATTCCCGTGCCTCTCGTGCGGAACATTGAATCCATCTCATCGAAGAAAATGATGACCGGCCACCCCTCCTCACACTTCTCGCGTGCGCGCTGGAAGACGAGCCTGATCTGGCGCTCGGTCTCTCCGACGTACTTGTTGAGCAACTCGGGGCCCTTGATGTTGATGAAGTAGCTGCGACCCTTGTCGGTCCCGAGGCGAGCTGCCACCTTGGTGGCGAGTGAGTTTGCGACGGCTTTGGCGATCATCGTCTTGCCGCAGCCGGGTGGGCCGTAGAGAAGGATGCCCTTTGGTGCGGGCAACTGGTATTCGGCGAACAAGTCGGCGTAGAGGAACGGCAACTCAACGGCATCGGCGATCGTTTCGATCTGCGAGTCCAGTCCGCCGATGTCCCCGTATGCAACGTCGGGAACGCTCTCGAGCAGGAGATGATCAACCTCGGGTTGCTCCAGCCTCTCGAGCACGAGTTGCGTACGCGGATCGATTCGCAGCAAGTCCCCCGATCGCAGAATGGCACCGCGCAACTTGTCGGCCAGCTCGCAGACGAGCGACTCGTCGGCGCGGCCGGAAACGATGACGCGTACGCCATCGTCGAGGACCTCCTTCAAACTCACTACCTCGCCGATGCTGTCGATGTCGCGAACCGCAACGATATTGAAGCTGTCGTTGAGTACGACCTCGCAACCGCGTTCCACGTTGGACGCATCGAGCTCCGGATGGAGTGTGACGCGCATCTTGCGCCCGTTCGTCATGACGTCGACCGAGCCGTCTTCGTTGCGGCCAAGTACCACTCCGTATCCCGATGGGGGCTGGGTGAGCTTCTCGACCTCTTCGCGCAACGTTGCAACGTGATCGCGAGCCTCACGCAGGGCAAAGGACAGCTTTTCGTTGCTGGCAACAGCCGCCGCCAGTTGTCCCTTCGTTTCGAGCAATCGTTCCTCGAGTGCCCGCGCCCGGGAGCCGATGTCCTCAGCCACAGCGGATACCGCCACGTGCACATGTGGCTCTCGAGAAGCTCATGCCGAGAACCTACACAATGCGAAGCAAAAGTCGTCGGGAGGGTGGTGTGTGCAGGTATGGTGAAGACCCATGAAGGTATGGATCGACCAGGACCTGTGCACCGGTGACGGACTCTGCGAGGAAATCGCCCCCGACGTCTTCACCCTCCTCGATGACGGACTTGCGTACGTCAAGGAAGGCAGCAAGGTTTTTGCGACGGCCAAGGGCAATCCGCAAGGTGCCGAGGGTATGGCCAACTTCGACGACAAGCACCTCGACGCCGTCATCGAATCCGCCGAAGAGTGCCCCGGCGAATGCATTTTCATTGAGCCATAGAAGCTCAATCCTTTGAGCTTCTATGGCTCAACATGAACGAAGTGCATCAGAAGCTCAATCCTTTGAGCTTCTATGGCTCAACATGAACGAAGTGCATCAGAAGCTCAATCCTTTGAGCT